>OGSM01000064.1_pt1 | contig 68667 bp, 61 predicted proteins | sample 1573871 | NCBI WGS metagenome assembly OGSM01 (sample SAMN03295848, study PRJEB24534) | human gut metagenome | isolation source: fecal sample 1 from infant 7 | host: Homo sapiens | place: USA: Pittsburgh, PA | collected 2014-07
ATACTCAGGAGCACTCTCAATTATGTTTAAGAATGCATTTGCTAACCTGCAAAAGGTCGGTAAATCGCTGATGCTGCCGGTATCCGTACTGCCTATCGCAGGTATTCTGCTGGGCGTCGGTTCCGCGAATTTCAGCTGGCTGCCCGCCGTTGTATCGCATGTTATGGCAGAAGCAGGCGGTTCCGTCTTTGCAAACATGCCACTGATTTTTGCGATCGGTGTCGCCCTCGGCTTTACCAATAACGATGGCGTATCCGCGCTGGCCGCAGTTGTTGCCTATGGCATCATGGTTAAAACCATGGCCGTGGTTGCGCCACTGGTACTGCATTTACCTGCTGAAGAAATCGCCTCTAAACACCTGGCGGATACTGGCGTACTCGGAGGGATTATCTCCGGTGCGATCGCAGCGTACATGTTTAACCGTTTCTACCGTATTAAGCTGCCTGAGTATCTTGGCTTCTTTGCCGGTAAACGCTTTGTGCCGATCATTTCTGGCCTGGCTGCCATCTTTACTGGCGTTGTGCTGTCCTTCATTTGGCCGCCGATTGGTTCTGCAATCCAGACCTTCTCTCAGTGGGCTGCTTACCAGAACCCGGTAGTTGCGTTTGGCATTTACGGTTTCATCGAACGTTGCCTGGTACCGTTTGGTCTGCACCACATCTGGAACGTACCTTTCCAGATGCAGATTGGTGAATACACCAACGCAGCAGGTCAGGTTTTCCACGGCGACATTCCGCGTTATATGGCGGGTGACCCGACTGCGGGTAAACTGTCTGGTGGCTTCCTGTTCAAAATGTACGGTCTGCCAGCTGCCGCAATTGCTATCTGGCACTCTGCTAAACCAGAAAACCGCGCGAAAGTGGGCGGTATTATGATCTCCGCGGCGCTGACCTCGTTCCTGACCGGTATCACCGAGCCGATCGAGTTCTCCTTCATGTTCGTTGCGCCGATCCTGTACATCATCCACGCGATTCTGGCAGGCCTGGCATTCCCAATCTGTATTCTTCTGGGGATGCGTGACGGTACGTCGTTCTCGCACGGTCTGATCGACTTCATCGTTCTGTCTGGTAACAGCAGCAAACTGTGGCTGTTCCCGATCGTCGGTATCGGTTATGCGATTGTTTACTACACCATCTTCCGCGTGCTGATTAAAGCACTGGATCTGAAAACGCCGGGTCGTGAAGACGCGACTGAAGATGCAAAAGCGACAGGTACCAGCGAAATGGCACCGGCTCTGGTTGCTGCATTTGGTGGTAAAGAAAACATTACTAACCTCGACGCATGTATTACCCGTCTGCGCGTCAGCGTTGCTGATGTGTCTAAAGTGGATCAGGCCGGCCTGAAGAAACTGGGCGCAGCGGGCGTAGTGGTTGCTGGTTCTGGTGTTCAGGCGATTTTCGGTACTAAATCCGACAACCTGAAAACCGAGATGGATGAGTACATCCGTAACCACTAATCTGTAAGACGTTGGGGAGACTAAGGCAGCCAGATGGCTGCCTTTTTTACAGGTGTTATTCAGAATTGATACGTGCCGGTAATGCTGAAATTACGCGGTGCGCCGTAGACGATAGAACCTTCCACGTTGGTATCGTAGGTTTTGTCGAACAGGTTATTGACGTTCCCCTGTAACGAGAAGTTTTTCGTCACCTGGTAGCGGGTGAAGAGATCCACCAGCGCGTAGCTACCTTGCTCGGCGCGGAAGGTGCCATACGGTGTCACGGTGTCGGTATACACGCGATTTTGCCAGTTAACACCACCGCCGACTGTCAACTCTGGCATGACAGGCAACCGATAGCTGGTGAACATTTTAACCGTGGTGCGTGGCAGATTAGGATTAACGGCGTTTCCTTCGTTATCCTCTGCAATATAGCGCGTTGCGCCAAATGTCAGCTGCCAGTTGTCGGTAATTGCGCCGTTGAGTTCAAATTCCACCCCTTTACTGACTGTCCCATCCACCGCTTTATAGGCGGTTTCGCCGTTGCTGCCGGGGATAGGTGTACCGGTGGACTGAGCGAAATTATCCTGCTCAATACGGAAGATGGCTAACGTGGTGGTCAGACGGCTATTCATCCAGTCCGATTTCAGACCCAGCTCGTAGTTGTTACCGGTGATTGGAGCCAGATATTTGCCTGAACTGTCACGATCATTTTGCGGCTGGAAAATAGAGGTATAGCTGGCGTAGGTCGACCAGTTGTCATTGATGTCAAACACCAGACCAGCGTAAGGCGTGGTGTGGTTTTTCTCCATGCTGTAAGTCAGCGTATCAACCCGCCAGTTGGTATAACGTGCGCCGAGGATCAGATGCAGCGGATCGGCAAGGGTGACTCGAGTGGCAGCATATAACGATTTCATATGTGTGGTATCGTCCTGTGCCAGGCTCTGTGGTGACCAGTCGGTTTGTGGGAAATTGCCATTAAAGTTGTAGAAACTGCCAATTTCATCCGGGAAGATGTTGGCCCATGAACTGAAGTAACGATTGTTTTGTTTGCTGTAACTGCCACCAAACATTAGATTGTGCTGACGACCAAACAATTCATAAATACCGTCAGCGAACAAATCCAGCGCATCAACTTTACGTTTGCCACTGTTCCAACCGGTGCCGCCGACATAATCAAAGCCAGGTCCATAATTACTGTATGGCCCAACCAGCATACCATCCGCTTTGTTTACATAGGCATCGACATACATCATTTTGCTGTCAAATTCGACTTCAGAGTGGGTGGCATTCAGTGTCGCTTGCCAGGTATCAGCAAACCGCTGCTTCAGGGTCATAAAGACCTTGTTGATCTCTTTATCGTTGTACGCCCAGTCAGGTGCGGTACTGCGTGCACGATCGTAACTGTTGCTGCTGCCATCAGTATTCCAGCGCGGTAAACCGCCCCAGGTAGGGCTATTAACATCAATGCGCTGATATTCGTAACCGGCTGAAAGCGTCGTAAGATCGCCTAAATCAGCATCGACAATGCCCGAGAAGAAGGTCTTTTCACTGTTGTAGCGGTCCAGCCATGAGTCGTTATTCTGGTAGCCGCCGACAATTCGCGCGCGGATTTTACCGTCTTCGGTGAGTGGGCTTTGTAAATCCGCCACATACCGTTCTTTGTTCCAGCTACCGTATTCCGCCGAGACATCGCCTTTAAATTCACGACTGGTCGCGTGTTTTCGAACCATATTAATTGCCGCAGATGGATTACCCGTCCCGGTCATGAGTCCTGTCGCGCCACGCACTACTTCTACGCGTTCAAAGAGTGCCATATCAGAAAGTGCGTCGCCCAGATTCCAGCGCGATTCAAAATAGGTGGGGATACCATCAACCATATAGTTATCGATCTGGAATCCGCGGGAATAATAAAGAGCACGATCGGAATCCGCCTGACTTTTGCTGATCCCCAGCGTGTTTTCCATCACTTCGCCCAGCGTTTGTAACTGCTGATCTTCCATCCGCTGCTGGCTAACAATAGTGACCGACTGAGGAATATCACGTTGAGTCATCTGCATTTTGGTACCCGCAGAGGTAGACGTTACGCTGTAATCATTTTCGCCATCATCTGGAGCTGTGGCTGAACCCTCAACAATCACCGTTTCTTCAGTGGCTGGTGCAGCAAAAGCGGCAGAAGGTAATAGTGCCAATGCTATGCAACCGGCAAGTAGTGAGGGTTTGGTGATGGCTTGATATTGATTATCCCTGTTAAATTGTGTTGAAAGCATTTGAAATCTCTTGGTTTATGTTGTCGTCAGGCTCATGCCGGAGGAGGGTGATGAGCGGTTATATTTAGTGTGCGAATAATTTTGTTTGTAAATGCAAATGAGAAATATACGCATTCATATTTGTCGTGTAAACCAAACAGAGAATGTCTTTTCAGCGCATTCGCAGGCAGAAATGGGAATAATGGCGATATATACGGCAGCAAAACGATTTTTTGCTTAAGAAATCGTGAGTTAAGGTTGAAAGAGCAGGTTTAACTCGACCATACTCTATACTCGCAGTGTGGCGCGGCGTAGCATGGCGCAACGCATGGCTATTTGAAAAAGGAAAATGTCGTGGCAGAAGAAACTATATTCAGCAAAATTATTCGTCGTGAGATCCCCTCCGATATCGTCTACCAGGATGATCTGGTAACGGCGTTTCGCGATATTTCGCCGCAAGCGCCAACGCATATTCTGATCATTCCGAATATCCTCATACCGACTGTGAACGACGTGTCAGCTGAGCATGAGCAGGCGCTGGGACGCATGATCACCGTAGCGGCAAAAATTGCTGAGCAAGAAGGTATTGCCGAAGATGGCTATCGTCTGATCATGAACACCAACCGCCATGGCGGACAAGAGGTTTACCACATCCATATGCACTTGTTGGGTGGCCGTCCGCTGGGACCAATGCTGGCGCATAAAGGTCTGTAACGATGAGAAAAGGATGCTTTGGGCTGGTGTCTCTGGCGTTGTTACTGCTGGTGGGCTGTCGTTCACATCCGGAAATTCCGGTGAATGATGAGCAATCGCTGGTGATGGAGTCATCTTTATTGGCTGCGGGCATCAGTGCAGAAAAGCCCGTCCTTTCGACGTCTGATATTCAACCTTCAGCATCCTCAACGCTTTATAACGAAAGGCAAGAACCCATTACCGTTCATTATCGTTTTTACTGGTATGACGCCAGAGGGCTGGAGATGCATCCTCTGGAAAGGCCACGCAGCGTTACCATTCCCGCACATTCGGCGGTAACGCTGTACGGCAGCGCCAATTTTCTGGGGGCGCACAAAGTCAGACTTTATCTATATTTGTAAGGGGTGAATCTTGATGACAAAAATGAGTCGCTACGCCTTGATTACCGCGCTGGCGATGTTTCTCGCCGGGTGTGTGGGGCAACGTGAACCTGCACCGGTAGAAGAAGTGAAACCAGCGCCGGAACAACCAGCCGAGCCACAACAGCCTGTCCCCACAGTGCCCTCGGTGCCGACGATCCCGCAGCAGCCAGGCCCAATTGAGCACGAAGATCAAACTGCACCGCCTGCGCCGCATATTCGCCATTATGACTGGAATGGCGCAATGCAGCCGATGGTCAGTAAGATGCTTGGGGCTGACGGGGTGACTGCGGGTAGCGTCCTGCTGGTTGATAGCGTTAACAACCGTACTAACGGTTCGCTGAATGCCGCAGAAGCGACCGAAACGCTGCGAAATGCGCTGGCTAATAACGGTAAATTTACCCTGGTTTCCGCCCAGCAGCTGTCGATGGCTAAGCAACAGTTAGGTTTGTCGCCGCAGGACAGTTTAGGTACCCGTAGTAAAGCCATAGGCATTGCCCGCAATGTCGGCGCTCATTACGTGCTATACTCCAGCGCCTCTGGCAACGTTAACGCTCCGACCCTACAAATGCAGCTGATGCTGGTGCAGACGGGCGAAATTATCTGGTCAGGTAAAGGTGCCGTTTCGCAGCAATAATCCCATCACGCGCGACGAATTGCTGTCGCGCTTTTTCCCGCAGTTTCATCCCGTCACGACGTTTAATAGTGGGCTTAGTGGCGGGAGTTTTCTCATTGAACACCAGGGCCAGCGTTTTGTTGTGCGTCAGCCGCACGATCCTGATGCGCCGCAGTCCGCGTTCTTGCGCCAGTATCGGGCTTTATCACAACTACCCGCATGCATTGCACCGAAGCCGCATTTATATCTCCGTGACTGGATGGTAGTCGACTATCTGCCCGGCGCGGTAAAAACGTATTTGCCGGATACCAACGAACTGGCAGGCTTGCTGTATTATCTACATCAACAACCACGTTTTGGCTGGCGAATAACGCTGTTGCCGTTACTGGAACTGTACTGGCAGCAAAGCGATCCGGCGCGGCGGACAGTGGGTTGGCTGCGAATGTTAAAACGTCTGCGCAAAGCGCGGGAACCACGGCCTTTACGCTTAAGTCCATTGCATATGGATGTCCACGCCGGAAATTTAGTGCATAGCGCGTCAGGGTTAAAACTCATCGACTGGGAGTATGCAGGAGATGGTGATATCGCGCTGGAACTGGCGGCGGTGTGGGTGGAAAATACTGAACAGCACCTGCAATTGGTCAATGACTATGCCACTCGCGCGAAGATTTATCCGGCGCAATTATGGCGTCAGGTCAGGCGATGGTTTCCCTGGCTGCTGATGCTCAAAGCAGGGTGGTTTGAGTACCGCTGGCGACAAACCGGCGATCAACAATTTATCAGGCTGGCCGATGACACCTGGCGGCAGCTATTAATAAAACAATAAGGAGAGCAGTGTGGGTCCAGTAATGTTGGATGTCGAAGGTTACGAACTGGACGCGGAAGAGCGTGAAATACTGGCGCATCCGCTGGTGGGAGGGCTGATTCTCTTTACGCGTAACTATCATGATCCTGCCCAGTTACGTGAACTGGTGCGCCAGATCCGCGCAGCTTCGCGCAATCATCTGGTGGTGGCGGTTGATCAGGAAGGTGGACGCGTGCAGCGTTTTCGTGAAGGTTTTACCCGCTTGCCAGCGGCGCAATCATTCGCTGCGCTGTCAGGAATGGAAGAGGGTGGCAAACTGGCGCAGGAGGCAGGTTGGTTGATGGCCAGCGAAATGATCGCTATGGATATTGATATCAGCTTTGCGCCAGTGCTGGATGTAGGACATATCAGCGCGGCGATTGGCGAGCGTTCTTATCATGCCGACCCAGAAAAAGCCCTGGCAATCGCCAGTCGGTTTATTGATGGGATGCATGAAGCCGGAATGAAAACGACCGGGAAACACTTCCCAGGACACGGTGCAGTAACTGCAGATTCACACAAAGAGACGCCGTGCGACCCACGCCCGCAAGCGGAAATTCGTGCCAAAGATATGTCGGTTTTCAGCACGTTAATCCGCGAAAATAAACTCGACGCCATTATGCCTGCGCATGTGATCTACAGTGATGTTGATCCGCGTCCGGCGAGCGGTTCTTCCTACTGGCTGAAAACCGTTTTGCGTCAGGAACTGTGTTTTGACGGCGTGATTTTCTCTGACGATTTATCGATGGAAGGTGCCGCGATTATGGGCAGTTATGCCGAACGCGGGCAGGCATCACTGGACGCAGGTTGCGATATGATCCTGGTCTGCAATAATCGTAAAGGGGCCGTCAGCGTGTTAGATAATCTGTCACCGATCAAGGCAGAACGTGTTACACGTTTGTATCATAAAGGTTCATTTTCGCGACAGGAACTGATGGACTCGGCTCGCTGGAAGGCGATCAGCACCCGTCTGAATCAGTTACATGAACGCTGGCAGGAAGAGAAAGCAGGTCACTAACCCTGGCTTATGTGAGGAAGCGATGATTATCTATTTACACGGTTTTGACTCTAACAGTCCGGGTAACCACGAGAAAGTCTTACAATTGCAGTTTATTGACCCGGATGTACGCTTGATAAGCTACAGTACGCGGCATCCGAAACATGATATGCAGCATCTGCTCAAAGAAGTGGACAAAATGTTGCAACTGAACGTCGACGAGCGTCCGCTGATTTGCGGCGTTGGTCTGGGCGGATACTGGGCGGAACGGATTGGTTTTCTTTGCGATATCCGCCAGGTGATCTTCAACCCTAATTTGTTCCCTTATGAGAACATGGAAGGCAAGATTGATCGCCCGGAAGAGTATGCCGATATTGCCACTAAGTGTGTGACCAACTTCCGCGAGAAGAATCGCGATCGTTGCCTGGTGATTTTGTCGCGTAATGATGAAGCGCTTAACAGCCAGCGGACATCTGAAGAGTTGCATCATTATTACGAGATTGTCTGGGACGAAGAGCAGACGCACAAATTCAAGAATATCTCCCCGCATTTGCAGCGCATTAAAGCGTTCAAAACCCTCGGGTAAATGCCCTCGTCGCATCAGGTAACCTTGCCGGTACCTGATGCGCTCCGAATTCTGTAAGTCGGATAAGGCGTTTACGCCGCATCCGACAGTCGAGCATCAATGCCTGATGCGCCTCTTATCAGGCCTACCGAACGCCCTGCATACACCCCTCACTCTATATCACTCTCACAAATTCGCTCAAATAATAAACAATAAACTCTGTTTTTTGATCTCACCCGGTAAAGTCGCCTATCTTTTCAGCAACAAAACTTGATTAACATCAATTTTGGTATGACCAATGCACCATTCATGTTATTCTCAATAGCGAAGAACATTTTCATTGCTGTAACCTGTTGTTAATTAAGAGCTATGTTAATAACCATTAATTAACAATTGGTTAATAAATTTAAGGGGGTCACGTTGACTACGCCATTGAAAAAAATTGTGATTGTCGGCGGCGGTGCTGGTGGGCTGGAAATGGCAACACAGCTGGGGCATAAGCTGGGACGCAAGAAAAAAGCCAAAATTACGCTGGTCGATCGTAACCACAGCCACCTGTGGAAACCGCTGCTGCACGAAGTGGCGACTGGCTCGCTTGATGAAGGCGTCGATGCGTTGAGCTATCTGGCCCATGCGCGCAATCATGGTTTCCAGTTCCAGCTGGGTTCCGTCATTGATATTGATCGTGAAGCGAAAACAATCACTATTGCAGAACTGCGCGACGAGAAAGGTGAACTGCTGGTTCCGGAACGTAAAATCGCCTATGACACACTGGTAATGGCGCTGGGTAGCACCTCTAACGATTTCAATACACCAGGTGTCAAAGAGAACTGCATTTTCCTCGATAACCCGCACCAGGCGCGTCGCTTCCACCAGGAGATGCTGAATCTGTTCCTGAAATACTCCGCCAACCTGGGCGCGAATGGCAAAGTGAACATTGCGATTGTCGGCGGCGGCGCGACGGGTGTAGAACTCTCCGCTGAATTGCACAACGCGGTCAAGCAACTGCACAGCTACGGTTACAAAGGCCTGACCAACGAAGCCCTGAACGTAACGCTGGTAGAAGCGGGAGAACGTATTTTGCCTGCGTTACCGCCACGTATCTCTGCTGCGGCCCACAACGAGCTAACGAAACTTGGCGTTCGCGTGCTGACGCAAACCATGGTCACCAGTGCTGATGAAGGCGGCCTGCACACTAAAGATGGCGAATATATTGAGGCGGATCTGATGGTATGGGCAGCCGGGATCAAAGCGCCAGACTTCCTGAAAGATATCGGTGGTCTTGAAACTAACCGTATCAACCAGCTGGTGGTGGAACCGACGCTGCAAACCACCCGCGATCCAGACATTTACGCTATTGGCGACTGCGCGTCATGCCCGCGTCCGGAAGGGGGCTTTGTTCCGCCGCGTGCTCAGGCTGCACACCAGATGGCGACCTGCGCAATGAACAATATTCTGGCGCAGATAAACGGTAAGCCGCTGAAAAATTATCAGTATAAAGATCATGGTTCACTGGTATCGCTGTCGAACTTCTCCACCGTTGGTAGCCTGATGGGTAACCTGACGCGCGGCTCAATGATGATTGAAGGACGAATTGCGCGCTTTGTATATATCTCGCTATACCGAATGCATCAGATTGCGCTGCATGGTTACTTTAAAACCGGATTAATGATGCTGGTGGGGAGTATTAACCGCGTTATCCGTCCGCGTTTGAAGTTGCATTAATCGACGTACACTGGCGGATGTGGCATAAACGCCTCATCCGCCCTGGACAAATGGTACGAGCGGTAGGCCTGATAAGACGCGTTAAGCGTCGCATCAGGCATTCCTTCAGACTCCTCCGAATCATTAAGTATTTCCAGCCATTCCCGCGCTTTTCATCTTCTGTCTGATAGCTGCTTTTCTCCTTCGCTTGCATGATTGGCATAACTGCAAAGAAGGAGGTGTTCCCGTGAATAAATCAATGTTGGCGGGTATCGGGATTGGTGTCGCAGCTGCGCTGGGCGTAGCGGCAGTGGCCAGTCTGAACGTGTTTGAACGTGGCCCGCAATACGCTCAGGTTGTTTCTGCAACCCCAATCAAGGAAACGGTTAAAACACCGCGTCAGGAGTGTCGCAACGTCACAGTGACCCATCGTCGACCGGTGCAGGATGAAAATCGCATTACCGGGTCGGTGCTCGGCGCTGTTGCTGGCGGCGTGATAGGGCATCAGTTTGGCGGTGGTCGCGGTAAAGATGTCGCCACTGTTGTGGGGGCGCTGGGTGGTGGATATGCCGGTAACCAGATCCAGGGCTCTCTCCAGGAAAGCGATACTTACACGACTACGCAACAGCGTTGTAAAACGGTGTATGACAAGTCAGAAAAAATGCTCGGTTATGATGTGACCTATAAGATTGGCGATCAGCAGGGCAAAATCCGCATGGACCGCGATCCGGGTACGCAGATCCCGCTAGATAGTAATGGGCAACTGATTTTGAATAACAAAGTATAACAAGACTGTACTCTGCAATTTGGCCCCTCATTCGCTCAGGCTGAGGGGCTTTTTTTGCGACTTATTTCACCAGTTCGGGCCATAAACGCAAAGTCGTTCCGGCAATCTGCATTAGTTTTTCCAGCGATGCACCTTCGCGTGCGCTGATCGACATCCCCTGAATAATACAATTAAGGAATTCTGCCAGATGTGTCACGTCACAGTGGGTCGGGATTTCCCCGCGCGCTTGTCGTTGACATAAAAACTGCTGCAAAGTGCGCTCTTGCATCGCATGGCGTGATTTCAACGTATTGGCGATATCTCCTGAATCTGGGGAGAGGGTGGTGCAGTTGTTGATCATGAAGCAGCCTGCCGGGGTGTCTTTGCTGGTAAAGCAGTTGGCGATGGCAGCAAAATAGTCAGCCAGCGCAGACTCCACGCTTTTCTCTTCACAAAACAGCTGTGCTTCATGCTTAGCGGCAAAACGATCGATATAGCGGTCGAGAACGGCACGAAATAACCCCTCTTTGTTGGTAAATTCCGCGTATAGCGTGGGCGCTTTGGCTCCGGTCGCTTCGACGAGGTCCGCAAGAGAAGTCGCTTCATAACCGTGTTGCCAGAACAATTTCATGGCCTTATCAAGCGCGGCATCCCTGTCGAACACTTTTGGGCGGCCACGGCTTTTTTTTACACATTGTGTTGAGTCAGTTGCCATGATGCCGTTGTACCTGGTGACTGTGAATGAAAGGTTATTATAAAAATAATCACCTCCGTTCACCAGTCCAGATCCCATAAAAATAATTGCTTTCTATTTAACTGAAATTTAAAGATTTTTAAATTAATTAATGATTGTTATAAAAAATATCTTGTATGTGATCCAGATCACATCTATCATTTAGTTATCGATCGTTAAGTAATTGCTTGCGACGTCATTCATCTGCATAAGGCCACTATTATGAAAAACGTAAAAACCCTCATCGCTGCGGCGATTTTAAGCTCCATGTCATTTGCCAGCTTTGCGGCTGTCGAAGTTCAGTCAACGCCAGAAGGCCAACAAAAAGTCGGTACAATCAGTGCTAACGCGGGGACAAATCTGGGATCGCTGGAAGAGCAGCTGGCGCAAAAAGCGGATGAGATGGGCGCAAAATCTTTCCGTATTACTTCTGTAACCGGTCCGAATACCCTCCATGGAACAGCAGTAATTTATAAATAAGCATTAACCCTCATTAATGCCTGCTACTGCTGATTTTTTCCCCGCGACATGCCGTGTCGCGGGGATTTTTTTTATCCAGGATTTACAGAGTTTGTGGGCTCACTTGATGACGGCGGACATCCACCGGCATCCCGGAACGGACATCCATCACATGTTGCATCACTTCAGCGTCAGTTTGTGCTGCATCTTTAAATGATTGCATTGCGCTATTCAGCGTAATTGGCAGCAGCTGCGGATCGTCATCAATCTTCTCTGACAGCGGCTGATGTACTTCAACCAGACGCGCACCGTTTGGTTCGGCAGAGACTTTTATCGGAGTGTTGATGATATTCACTTTGGTGCCTGGGGTGACCTGGCTAAAGAGTGTTTTGATATCGTCATCCCGCAGACGAATACAGCCAGAACTTACCCGCATGCCAATGCCGAAATCGGCGTTCGTACCGTGAAGCAAATAAACGCCGCCATAGGCCGCCAGACGAATCGCATGATGGCCCATTGGGTTATCCGGTCCAGCCGGCACTACCGCAGGCAACTCAATTCCCTGTGCTTTATAACGGGCGCGGATGTTTGCCGTTGGCGTCCAGGTTGGGTTTGCACGTTTGTCTGAAACGGTGGTCACCATTGTCGGTGTCAGCGTGTCACCACCTAACTGACCAATACCTATTGGATACACGGTTACCGAATTTTTACCCGGCGGGTAGTAATAGAGACGCAGCTCCGCAATATTGATCACAATGCCTTCGCGCGGCGCATCTGGAAGTAGGGTTTGCAACGGGATCGTTAACACGCTACCCGCGCGCGGTACGTAAGGATCAACGCCAGGGTTAGCCTGTAACAGAGCGAGAAAGCCGACGTTATATTTTTTGGCGATGGCTTCCAGAGAACCACCGTCATTTTCCACCACATGAAATTTGTTTTCGCCAACCAGACGACTGCCCGCTGGCGGCAGCGGCCAGGTGTTGGCTTTTGCCGGTAGCGCCAGCGCCACGGCAGCGGCGAACGTAAAAAACGTTAGCCAGCGAGAAAAACGCGTTTTGATCATCACCAAAAATCCATAATAAATATAAGGTTATTGTAATAAACAGATAAGCCTGAATTATGGATGGTGACAGTGTCGGATAGTGCAGGGAAGTGCAAAGAATTTGTAAATGTTGCAGATGGGGGCGCAGAAACGCCCCCGATTTACCATTAAGCGATCGCGTTCTCTTCCAGTTCACGCATAAACTGGCGTACCCATTCGATACGCGTTTTCCGCTCACTCAAATCCTGAATAAATTTCAGGCGCGTCGGACCATCAAGGCGGTAATGCTGCGGCTGTTTTTGCAGCAAACCAATCAACCAGGCCGGATTAACGTGATTCTTCTCGGCAAATTCGATCACCCCGCCTTTCTCATTACCTTCCAGCTTCCTGATCCCCAGTTTCTGCGCTTGCTGGCGCAGACGGGCAACATCCAGCAGGGTACGCGCCGGATCCGGCAGCAGGCCGAAGCGATCGATAAGCTCGACTTTGATCTCTTCCAGTTCGTTTTCCGTTTTGGCGCTGGCAATACGTTTATAGAACGACAAACGCGTATTCACGTCAGGAATGAAATCATCTGGCAATAGCGACGGCATCCGCAGCTCGACTTCTGTTTGCTGGCTGGTGAGATCTTCCAGCGACGGCTCGCGTCCGGCTTTCAGTGCATCGACGGCGTTTTCCAGCAACTCCATATACAGCGAGAAACCGATGGTTTCCATTGAGCCACTTTGTTCTTCGCCAAGCAGTTCACCCGCGCCGCGGATCTCCAGATCGTGCGTTGCCAGCGCAAAGCCTGCACCGAGATCTTCCAGCGAGGCAATCGCTTCAAGACGTTTTTGTGCATCGGTAGTCATCGCTTTTGGATGCGGCGTCAGCAGCCATGCATATGCCTGATGATGTGAACGTCCGACGCGACCGCGTAACTGGTGCAGCTGCGCCAGACCGAAGTGATCCGCACGTTCAATGATAATGGTGTTGGCTGTCGGGATGTCGATCCCGGTTTCGATAATGGTGGTACAAACCAGCACGTTGAAACGTTGATGATGGAAATCATTCATCACCCGTTCCAGTTCGCGCTCGCGCATCTGCCCGTGACCGATGGCAATCCGTGCTTCAGGCACCAGTTCTGCCAGCCGTTCGGCAGCTTTCTGGATGTTTTCCACATCATTGTAGAGATAATAAACCTGCCCCCCGCGCAAAATTTCACGCAGGATCGCCTCCCGGACCACCAGGCTGTCATACTCACGGACAAAGGTTTTAACTGCCAGACGACGGGCGGGCGGCGTGGCGATAATCGACAGGTCACGCATTCCGCTCATTGCCATATTCAGCGTGCGTGGGATCGGCGTTGCAGTAAGCGTCAGAATATCCACGTTCGCGCGCATCGCTTTAATGCGCTCTTTATGACGCACCCCGAAGCGGTGTTCTTCATCGACAATCAGCAGGCCTAAATCTTTAAACTTGACGTCACTTTGCAGCAGTTTGTGCGTACCGATCAGAATATCGATTTTCCCTTCCGCCACTTCCGCAAGGATTTGCGTCTGCTCTTTGGCGCTGCGGAAACGGGAGATCATTTCGATACGTACCGGCCAGTTGGCGAAACGGTCGCGGAAGTTGTCGTAATGCTGCTGCGCAAGAAGGGTGGTAGGCACCAACACCGCTACCTGCTTGTGGTTATCTACTGCCAGGAAAGCGGCGCGCATCGCCACTTCTGTTTTACCAAAGCCAACATCGCCGCACACCAGACGATCCATTGCCAGCGGCTGACACATGTCGCTAAGTACCGCATTAATGGCCTGCGCCTGATCCGGCGTGGTTTCAAACGGGAAGCTGTCGCAGAACAACTGATACTGCTCACGATCGTGTTTAAACGCGAAGCCCTCTTTGGCGGCGCGTTGCGCGTAGATATCCAGCAATTCCGCCGCCACATCACGCACTTTTTCCGCCGCTTTCTGCCGCGCGCGTGACCACGCATCGCCGCCAAGTTTATGCAGCGGGGCGTTTTCTTCCGCGCCACCTGCGTAACGGCTAATCAGATGCAGTGACGACACCGGAACATACAGTTTGGCGTCGTTGGCATAGGTGAGCATCAAATACTCGCCAGTAATGCCGCCCGCTTCGAGCGTGGTCATTCCGGCATAGCGCCCGACACCGTGCTCCAGATGGACCACCGGCTGACCAATATGCAGCTCCGCAAGGTTACGGATCAGTGTATCGGGGTTGATGGTGCGGCGAGAATCCTGACGACGGCGGGCAACACGTTCACCGAGCAGATCGCTTTCGCAGATCAGCGCCAGATTACGCACCGTATCGACAAAACCATGTTCGGCAGCGCCAATCATCAGATAACGCCCACGGTCGCTGGCTTCATCAAGACGCATAATGCGTTGCGGAGCAATTTTAATTCGTGCGAGCAGTTCACCCAGCGCTTCACGGCGACCTTCACTTTCTACCGAGAACACCACCGGACCGTCGAAAGTCTCGAGGAACTTACGCAGCGCATCCAGCGGCACTTTTTGTTGCGCCTGAACGGCCAGGTCTGGCAGTTTCTGGAAACCTAAATTGGCATTCGCGGCTTTTGTCGGTAAATGTTCAGTTTTTAGCTGCACCCGGGGCCAGTTTTTCAGCTCTGAGAAGAGCTCGTCCACCCGCAGCCAGAGCGATTGTGGTGGCAACAGCGGGCGCATCGGATCGACGCCGCGATTCTCAAAACGCGCCAGCGTGTCAGCCTGGAAACGTTCGGCACTGGTTTCCAGATCGCCAGTATTCACCAGCAAGGTATTGGCAGGGAAATAACTGAACAGCGGCGGCAGTGGTTCGCTGAAGAACAATGGCTGCCAGTACTCGATCCCGGCAGGTAATGTGCCTTTACTCACTTGCTGGTAAATATGTTCCGGATCGCGCTTCACTTCGAAGGTATCGCGCCACTGGCTGCGGAACAGTTCAATTGCCGCTTTATCGGTCGGAAATTCGTGCGCGGGCAGCAGATTGATCGCTTCTACTTCCTCCAGCGTGCGCTGGCTGTCGACGTCAAACACCCGCAGGCTGTCGATTTCATCATCAAAGAAATCAAGACGATAAGGCAGCTCACTCCCCATCGGGAAGAGATCCAGCAACGCGCCGCGCGTGGCGTATTCGCCGTGCTCCATCACCTGGTCAACATGGCGATAACCGGCGCTGTCCAGTTGGGTTCGTAATGCATCTCGTGACAGGCGCTGACCTTTTTTCATCACCAGCGCATGACCGTGGAGAAAACTGTGTGGGCAAACGCGCTGCATAAGCGTATTCACCGGAACAATCAGTACGCCACGCTGCATCGTCGGTAGCTGGTAAAGGGTGGAAAGGCGCGAGGAGATAATGTCCTGATGAGGCGAAAAACTGTCGTAGGGAAGAGTTTCCCAGTCCGCCAGATTCATCACCATCTGATCGGTGAACTGGCTGATTTCATCATGCAAACGCAGAGCATTTTGCATATCTGGTGCAATGAGTACCACCGGACCGGCGTGACGTTCGGCAATTTCCGCTACCAGCGTTGCACAGGCTGCGCCGGTTAACTCGCCCAGCAGACGCTGCTCACCCGCTTTGACGGGCAGCGTATAACGATATTGTTCAGGCATAACGGTTGTCAGATTCTCGTTAGGATATGCCTCAACATATGGGGGCATATCTCTGATAAGCAATGCTGTTCATTATCCGTAATCGACATGGTTTAGCAAATTGAATCGCCCCGGCTGGGGCGATGGCTTAGCGGGAGTAACTGACGGCAGCGGGCAGTGAAGGCGGGGAGAACAACAGATCGCTGAATGCACGCTGTGAAAGTTTTCTTACCAGCAAGCCCGCAACAGTACAGATGAACAAACTGACAAAGGGATAAACCAGCAGGAGTGTCAGTTCGACTTGCGGCGACCAGCGTGCTGCGTTCATTTGCGCAAGCAGAGTTAAGCTGAATATTTCAACCAGAATGCGATGGGTGGTGTAGATAGCAATGGTGTTGGAGCCAATCACATTCAGCAGGCTGGTGGAGCGCATACCGAATCGTTGCTCGTATTGATAAAACAGCTTCATGATCACCACAATCGATACCAGCGACAACAGCAGCGAGATAGTAAACAACCAGGCACCGACCGCCAGAACGGTAAGCAAAGAAGCCATTAGCAGATGGCGGCGCAACGGCACCTCTTTAACACAGGTCATTATTGTTGCGCCAAACCATGCGCCAAGGCTGTAATAAGGCAAATTGCGGATCACACTGTTCATTCCCCACCACGGCGTGGGAACGAAATTAACCGCCACACTCAGCAGTACAAACAAGGCGAATAGTAGCAGCGCCAGACGGCTAAAAATTTTACATACCACGAAATAGACAATTAACGCATACAGATACCACAAGCTGGTGCTGGCGGTGATCATCCCGTGCAGGAACTCACCGGTGGAATCGGCATAAGCGGCATTGGAGGCATTGCTTAAATCGCGCTCAGGTGCCAGCCACTGGTTCAGCGCACTTAACGCCAGCCACTGCACCACGCCCCAAAGCGCCAGCACCCAAAAGATGCTCCAGATGCGTTTATCGAGACAATTTCCCCACGGTACGCTGTCGATATAGCGGCGAATCAAATAGCCGGAAATAAAGAAAAAAACCGGCATACGAAAGGGTGCAAGGTAAAGATTGAAATAGATCCAGCATTTGCTCAGGACTTCCGATAACGGATGCTGAAAAGTGGTCAGATGCGGATAAAAGGTAATGACCGAGTGATAAATCACCACCAGACAAATACATAACCCTTTGATCTGGTTAATCCATAGCTCTTTTTGTTTCATCAGGACAACACGCTCTTTTTTAATTTACATGCGGTTGATCCTGCGGGTTATGACCCTATGTGTAATGGGTATCTGTCTGTATTGGATGATTTTTCAGATTAAGATCAGGCGGCAAGATTGATGATAAAACATGGCAATTTAGCCGATTGATTTACGGGGGCTTTTCAGATTAGCCCTGACGATCACTTACAGTTCAGACGTTTACCCATCTTGCTTTCGCTTATATACTCGTGTCTTTGCTACAGCAACCAGACGGATTTCATGTACCAACCTGTCGCTCTATTTATTGGCCTGCGTTACATGCGTGGGCGTGCAGCGGATCGCTTCGGTCGTTTCGTCTCCTGGCTTTCTACCATCGGCATTACCCTCGGGGTGATGGCGCTGGTCACAGTATTGTCAGTGATGAACGGCTTTGAGCGCGAGCTGCAAAACAACATCCTTGGCCTGATGCCACAGGCAATTCTCTCTTCTGAGCATGGCTCTCTTAACCCGCAGCAACTCCCGGAAACGGCAGTCAAACTGGACGGCGTTAATCGCGTCGCACCTATTACTACCGGTGATGTGGTACTGCAAAGCGCGCGCAGCGTGGCGGTCGGGGTGATGCTCGGTATCGACCCGGCGCAAAAAGATCCACTTACACCGTATCTGGTCAATGTGAAACAAACTGACCTCGAGCCGGGGAAATATAATGTCATCCTCGGCGAACAACTTGCCTCACAGCTAGGCGTTAATCGCGGTGATCAAATCCGCGTGATGGTACCATCTGCCAGCCAGTTCACGCCGATGGGGCGTATTCCAAGTCAGCGCCTGTTCAATGTGATTGGCACTTTCGCCGCCAACAGTGAAGTCGATGGCAATGAAATGCTGGTGAATATTGAGGATGCCTCGCGTCTGATGCGTTATCCGGCAGGCAATATTACCGGCTGGCGTTTGTGGCTGGATGAGCCGCTGAAAGTCGACTCATTAAGTCAGCAAAAACTGCCTGAAGGCAGCAAATGGCAGGACTGGCGTGATCGTAAAGGCGAGTTGTTCCAGGCCGTACGCATGGAAAAAAATATGATGGGTTTACTGCTGAGCCTGATTGTCGCCGTTGCGGCGTTTAACATTATTACCTCACTAGGGCTGATGGTAATGGAGAAGCAGGGCGAAGTAGCGATCCTGCAAACGCAAGGCTTAACTCCGCGACAAATCATGATGGTCTTTATGGTGCAAGGGGCCAGCGCCGGGATTATCGGTGCGATCCTCGGAGCGGCGCTTGGCGCCCTGCTTGCCAGCCAGTTAAATAATCTGATGCCGATAATCGGCGTCCTGCTTGATGGCGCGGCGCTGCCGGTGGCTATCGAACCTTTACAGGTCATTGTTATTGCGCTGGTGGCGATGGCTATCGCGCTGCTGTCTACGCTTTACCCTTCATGGCGCGCTGCCGCCACTCAACCCGCTGAGGCTTTACGTTATGAATAAGATCCTGTTGCAATGCGACAACCTGTGCAAACGCTATCAGGAAGGCAGTGTGCAAACCGATGTGCTGCACAATGTCAGTTTCAGCGTCGGCGAAGGTGAAATGATGGCGATCGTCGGTAGCTCTGGTTCCGGTAAAAGTACCTTGCTGCACCTGCTGGGCGGGCTGGATACGCCAACCTCCGGCGATGTGATTTTTAATGGTCAGCCAATGAGCAAACTGTCGTCGGCAGCGAAAGCTGAACTGCGCAACCAGAAGCTGGGCTTTATTTATCAGTTTCACCACCTGCTGCCGGATTTTACCGCCCTGGAAAACGTGGCTATGCCGCTGCTGATTGGCAAGAAAAAGCCCGCTGAAATCAACAGCCGTGCACTTGAGATGTTAAAAGCGGTGGGGCTGGATCATCGTGCGAATCACCGCCCATCTGAACTTTCTGGCGGCGAACGCCAGCGTGTGGCGATTGCCCGTGCGCTGGTGAATAACCCGCGCCTGGTACTGGCGGATGAACCTACCGGTAACCTCGATGCGCGTAACGCCGACAGCATCTTCCAGTTGCTTGGGGAATTGAATCGCTTGCAGGGCACCGCCTTCCTGGTGGTTACTCACGACCTGCAACTGGCGAAACGTATGAGCCGCCAGTTAGAAATGCGTGATGGTCGTCTGACGGCGGAACTGAGCCTGATGGGGGCGGAGTAATGGCGATGCCTTTATCGTTATTAATTGGCCTGCGTTTTAGTCGCGGACGGCGGCGCGGCGGCATGGTGTCGCTGATCTCCGTCATTTCTACCATTGGCATTGCCCTCGGCGTGGCGGTATTGATCGTCGGCTTAAGCGCGATGAACGGCTTTGAACGCGAACTGAACAACCGTATTCTGGCGGTGGTGCCGCATGGTGAAATCGAGGCGGTGGATCAGCCGTGGACTAACTGGCAGGAAGCACTGGATCACGTGCAAAAAGTGCCGGGTATTGCCGCTGCCGCGCCGTATATCAATTTCACCGGGCTGGTGGAAAGTGGCGCGAATCTTCGCGCAATCCAGGTGAAGGGCGTTAACCCGCAACAGGAACAGCGTCTGAGCGCATTACCCTCGTTTGTCCAGGGCGATGCGTGGCGCAATTTTAAAGCGGGCGAACAGCAAATTATCATCGGCAAAGGCGTGGCGGATGCGCTGAAAGTGAAGCAGGGGGATTGGGTGTCGATTATGATCCCCAACTCGAATCCCGAGCATAAACTGATGCAGCCAAAACGTGTGCGTTTGCACGTTGCCGGTATTTTGCAGTTGAGTGGTCAACTCGATCACAGTTTTGCCATGATCCCGCTGGCAGATGCCCAACAATATCTTGATATGGGTTCCAGCGTGTCAGGTATTGCCCTTAAAATGACGGATGTTTTCAACGCCAATAAGCTGGTACGCGATGCGGGTGAAGTGACCAACAGCTATGTTTATATTAAAAGCTGGATTGGTACTTACGGCTATATGTATCGCGATATCCAAATGATCCGCGCCATTATGTATCTGGCGATGGTACTGGTGATTGGCGTGGCCTGTTTCAACATCGTCTCCACCTTAGTGATGGCGGTGAAAGACAAGAGTGGCGATATCGCAGTATTAAGAACGCTGGGGGCGAAAGATGGTTTAATTCGCGCCATCTTTGTCTGGTATGGATTGCTGGCAGGGCTGTTCGGCAGCCTGTGTGGTGTGATTATCGGCGTAGTGGTTTCACTGCAACTTACCCCGATTATTGAGTGGATTGAAAAGTTGATCGGTCATCAGTTCCTCTCCAGCGATATCTATTTTATTGATTTCCTGCCATCGGAATTGCACTGGCTGGACGTCTTCTACGTACTGGTCACAGCATTGTTGCTGAGTCTTTTGGCAAGTTGGTATCCGGCGCGGCGCGCCAGTAATATTGACCCTGCGCGAGTCCTTAGCGGCCAGTAAAGGCAGTACATTAAAACAAGGAGCGGCAATGTATTACGGGTTTGATATTGGTGGAACAAAAATTGCGCTTGGCGTGTTTGATAGCGGTCGGCAGTTGCAGTGGGAAAAGCGGGTGCCGACACCGCGTGACAGCTATGACGCATTTTTAGATGCAGTGTGTGAGCTGGTAGCTGAAGCTGACCAACGTTTTGGCTGTAAAGGTTCTGTCGGCATCGGTATTCCGGGAATGCCGGAAACAGAAGATGGTACGCTGTATGCCGCCAATGTCCCCGCTGCCAGCGGTAAACCGCTGCGTGCCGACCTGAGCGCACGTCTTGATCGCGATGTACGCCTTGATAACGATGCCAACTGTTTTGCCCTTTCAGAAGCCTGGGATGATGAATTTACTCAATATCCACTGGTGATGGGGTTGATTCTCGGCACCGGCGTTGGCGGCGGGCTGATTTTCAACGGCAAACCGATTACCGGTAAAAGCTACATTACCGGCGAGTTTGGCCATATGCGTCTGCCGGTTGATGCGTTAACCATGATGGGGTTGGATTTCCCGTTACGCCGCTGCGGCTGTGGTCAGCATGGCTGCATTGAAAATTATCTGTCTGGTCGCGGTTTTGCGTGGCTGTATCAACACTATTATCATCAACCGTTGCAGGCTCCCGAAATTATTGCGCTTTATGATCAAGGCGATGAGCAGGCAAGGGCGCACGTTGAGCGTTATCTGGATTTATTAGCGGTTTGTCTGGGAAATATCCTGACCATTGTTGACCCTGACCTGGTCGTCATTGGTGGTGGCTTATCGAATTTCCCGGCAATCACAGCGCAACTGGCGGACAGGCTGCCTCGTCATCTCTTACCTGTAGCTCGTGTTCCGCGCATTGAACGCGCGCGCCACGGTGATGCGGGAGGAATGCGTGGTGCGGCCTTCCTACATCTAACCGATTAAACAACAGAGGTTGCTATGCTGTCGCGTCGGGGTCATCGGTTAAGTCGTTTTCGTAAAAATAAACGCCGCCTGCGCGAGCGTTTGCGTCAGCGTATTTTTTTCAGAGATAAAGTGGTGCCGGAAGCAATGGAAAAACCAAGAGTACTCGTACTGACAGGGGCAGGAATTTCTGCGGAATCAGGTATTCGTACCTTTCGCGCCGCAGATGGCCTGTGGGAAGAACATCGGGTTGAAGATGTGGCAACGCCGGAAGGTTTCGATCGCGATCCTGAACTGGTGCAAGCGTTTTATAACGCCCGTCGTCGACAGCTGCAGCAGCCAGAAATTCAGCCTAACGCCGCGCATCTTGCGCTGGCTAAACTGCAAGACGCCCTCGGCGATCGCTTTTTGCTGGTGACGCAGAATATCGACAACCTGCATGAACGCGCAGGTAATACCAATGTGATTCATATGCATGGGGAACTGCTGAAAGTTCGTTGTTCACAAAGTGGTCAGGTTCTCGACTGGACCGGAGACGTTACCCCAGAAGATAAATGCCATTGCTGCCAGTTTCCGGCACCCTTGCGCCCGCATGTAGTGTGGTTTGGCGAAATGCCACTCGGCATGGATGAAATTTATATGGCGTTGTCGATGGCCGATATTTTCATTGCCATTGGCACATCCGGGCATGTTTATCCGGCGGCTGGGTTTGTTCACGAAGCGAAACTGCATGGCGCGCACACCGTGGAACTGAATCTTGAACCGAGTCAGGTTGGTAATGAATTTGCCGAGAAATATTACGGCCCGGCAAGCCAGGTGGTGCCTGAGTTTGTTGAAAAGTTGCTGAAGGGATTAAAAGCGGGAAGCATTGCCTGATGCACTACGCTTATCAGGCCTGCAAGGGGACCACAATACCGACGAAAGAGCGGGATAAAACTTTACTGTCCTGACTCATTAGCCACATCCTTGCTAAATAAAAAACGGGCGGTAATGCCACCGCCCGCTTGCTGAATTAACGTCCTGCTTTCAGCTTCTGATAATACTCTTCATAAATGCTGCTGGCTGCGCCAACGTCATTCTGCCATTCGCCATTTTTAATGGTTTCAGCATCCGGGTAGAGCGTTTTATCGTTCGCCACTTCCGGACTTAACAGCTTACGCGCCGCAAGGTTTGGCGTTGGATAACCGATAGTTTCAGCAACCTGTTTTGCCACATCCGGGCGCAGCAGGAAGTTGATCAATTTCAGCGCGCCTTCTTTGTTTTTGGCATTTGCCGGGATCGCCAGGCTGTCCATCCAGAAAATGCCGCCTTCTTTCGGCCACACCACGTCAATTGGCGTACCCGCCTGCCGTGCAACGAAAGCAGAACCGTTCCAGATCATGCCGAGGTTAACTTCGCCTTCCATGTACGGGTTAGCTGGGTTATCGGAGTTAAACGCTGCGACGTTTGGCATCAGTTTTTTCAGCTCATTATATGCAGCTTCAATCTCTTTCGGATCGGTGGTGTTACCGGAGTAGCCCAGCTTACGCAGCGCCATCTGGAACACTTCACGGGCATCGTCGGTCAACAGCAGGCTGCCTTTGTACTCAGGCTTCCACAGATCGGCCCAGCTGGTGACAGATTTCGGATCCACCGCATCACCGTTAACACCAATCGCCGTCGCACCCCAGATATACGGAATGGAGTAATCGTTATTCGGGTCAAACGGCTTATTGAGCATGTCTGGATCGAGATTGCTGAAGTTCGTTAACTTCGACTTGTCGATCTTCTGGATCATCCCTTCTTTACGCATTTTATCGACGTAATAGGTTGAAGGAACCACCAGGTCATAGGCACCGTCTTTGTACGTTTTCAGCTTGGCATACATGGTTTCGTTCGACTCGTAAGTCGAATAGATAACCTTAATACCGGTTTCTTTGGTGAACTGTTCAAGCAGTCCTGGCGGCACGTACTCGGTCCAGTTGTAGAAATACAGCGTGTTGTTGTCATCGGCGTGAGCGGCGCTCATGCCCAGTGCCAGAGCACCCGCCGCGAGCAGGTGGCGTGACCATTTTTTCATTTAACGTCCCCTGTGTTACCTTTCGTTTTATCACGAGCAATAAGCTGGCTGGCAATAACCATCACCAGCGACAGCACCAGTAATATGGTTGCCAGCGCGTTAACTTCCGGCGATACGCCGACTTTGACCATCGAATAAATTTTTAACGGCAGAATTTCATAGCTTGGTCCGGTGACGAACGAAGAAACTACCACATCGTCCATCGACAGGGTAAAGCTTAACACCCAGCCCGCCGCCACCGCTGGCATTGCCAGTGGCAGAATGATTTTTCGCAGAATGGTAAATTCGCTGGCACCGAGATCTTTCGCCGCTTCCAGCATCCGCACGTCAAAACCTTTCAGGCGCGAATACACCGTCACCACCACAAATGGCAGGCAGAAGGTGATATGCGAGAACAGCAGCGACCAGAAGCCAAGCTGAATACCCAGCAGCATAAACAGCACCAGCAGCGAAATTGCCATCACGATATCTGGTGACATCATTACCACAAACAGCATTCCGCTAACGAACGGCTTACCGCGAAAGCGATAACGGTACAGCGCAACTGCCGTCAGTGAACCGATAAGCGTAGCAAACGTCGCCGAAAACACCGCCATTGTTAGTGAATGCTGCGCTGCCTGTAACAGGCTGTCGTTGTTCATCAGCAGGCTATACCATTTGGTGGTAAAACCCTGCCAGTTGATGCCAAAGCGCGAGCTGTTAAAGGAGTTCACAATCAAAATAATGATTGGGATATACAGGTACGCGTAGATAGCGGTCATAAAACCGCCGCGAAGCAGTCGACCGATCATTCGAGTTCCACCTTTTTATTCAGCAGACGAGAAGCGCGCCAGTAAACCAGCAACATCAGGCCCATTACGATAGTCAGCGTAATGCTGGTGGCTGCACCAAACGGCCAGTCACGAATATTGAGGAACTGTACCTTGATGACGTTACCGATCAGCAGGTTTTTCGCACCGCCCATCAGGTCGGACACATAGAACAGGCCCATCGCTGGCAGCATCACCAGCAGACATCCGGCAATAATCCCCGGCATCGTCAGTGGAATAATTATGCGGATAAAAGTCTGTAACTTGCTGGCACCGAGATCGCGCGCCGCCTCAAGCAACGGCTTATCCAGTTTTTCGATACTGGAGTACAGCGGCATCACCATAAACGGCAGCAGAATGTAAACCAGACCGATAATCACCGCACTGGGCGTGAACATGATACGGATTGGTGTGTCGATAACGCCCAGCCAGAGCAAAAACTCGTTGAGATAGCCTTTGGTGCTGAGGAAAATTTTCAGCCCGTAGATACGAATCAATGAGTTGGTCCAGAAGGGAACAATCAGCAGAAACAGCAGCAGCGGACGCACCTTGTGTGGCAGCTTCGCCAGAAACCAGGCAAACGGGTAGCCCAGCACCAGGCAGGCGAGGGTGGCGATCAGCGCCATATTCAGCGAGTGCAATAGCACTTCAAAATAGAGCGGATCGAGCAGACGCGTGTAGTTATCCAGCGTAAAGACCATTTTGACGAAACTGGCGTCGTCGCGGGTCAAAAAGCTGGTGCCAATGATCATCAGGTTGGGCAGAAAGACAAACAACACAAGCCAACCGACAATAGTGACAATCACTACATTCTGGAACTTACTTGTGTTCTTCATCAGCCAGTACGACCTCCCAGCTTTCTACCCAATTAATGGCCATTTTTTGGTCGAGAGAGTGGTCAAAGTCAGGGTCGTCTTCATTGAAGAATTCGCTGACCATCACCATCTTGCCATTTTCCAGTTCAACAACCGACTCCAGCGTCATGCCTTTGTAGTTACGCTCACGAACGTAACCAATCAGCCCTTCAGCGTGGTTGTCGTCGTTAATCTCTTCAACACGTAAGTCTTCCGGGCGCAGCAGAACATGCAGTTTTTGCCCCGGTTCAACGGCGAAGTTAACGTAGATATTACATTCGCGGCCTTCAACGTTGGCGCGTACGCGCTGCTCGTCGAGACGTTCGATGACAGTGGCGTTAAACATATTGATTTCGCCAATGAAGCCGGCAACAAACAGGTTTTTCGGCTCTTCGTAAATTTCGCGCGGTGTACCATCTTGCTCAATACGACCCTCGCGCATCACCACAATCCTGTCTGACATGGTGAGCGCTTCTTCCTGATCGTGAGTGACAAAGACGAAGGTAATACCAAGCTTACGCTGTAACGCTTTCAGCTCGTTCTGCATTTGCTTGCGCAGTTTGTAATCCAGCGCTGAGAGCGACTCATCCAGCAACAACAGACGAGGCTTGTTAACCACCGCGCGGGCAATGGCGACGCGTTGCTGTTGACCACCAGAGAGCTGATGCGGTTTGCGTTGAGCGAAGGTTTCCAGCTGCACCATCCGCAGGGCTTCCATCACGCGGGGCGTAATTTCAGCAGCGGGGGTTTTTTGCATGCGCAACCCAAAGGCCACATTTTCGAACACGGTCATGTGGGGGAAAAGTGCGTAGCTTTGGAAAACAGTGTTCACATAGCGGTTTTCCGCCGGAACGTGGGTGATGTCCTCGTTATCCAGCATGATGCGTCCGGAATCAACAGTTTCCAGACCTGCAATCAGGCGAAGAACGGTTGTTTTACCGCAGCCAGAAGGGCCAAGCAGCGTGAGGAACTCGCCATTGTTGATAGTCAGATCCAGCTGGGGAATGACCTCTTTACCATCAAAGCATTTGCGAATTCCCGCCAATTGCACCAGCGGTGAAAGCGAACTCGGTTGTTTATTCAATTTTTTACTCTGTCCCATGTAAACGCAACGGATGGCTTACCGATGCGGGGTTTGTGGTTAACCACCTTGGTGACTCTTAATGAGGGCGGTAATTCTACGGCAAACCGCTTGAATCGCCAATCTTTGTTGTGAATTACTGGCTTAGCTTTATATTCATTAAGGTAATGCTGATAAATATTCCCGCTTGCAGGGGTAAAAGTGACCTGACGCAATATTTGTCTTTTCTTGCTTCTTAATAATGTTGTCACAAAAAGTGAGGGTGACTACATGGATAAACTACTTGAGCGATTTTTGAACTACGTGTCTCTGGATACCCAATCAAAAGCAGGGGTGAGACAGGTTCCCAGCACGGAAGGCCAATGGAAGTTATTGCATCTGCTGAAAGAGCAGCTCGAAGAGATGGGGCTTATCAATGTGACCTTAAGTGAGAAGGGCACTTTGATGGCGACGTTACCGGCTAACGTCCCTGGCGATATCCCGGCGATTGGCTTTATTTCTCATGTGGATACCTCACCGGATTGCAGCGGCAAAAATGTGAATCCGCAAATTGTTGAAAACTATCGCGGTGGCGATATTGCGCTGGGTATCGGCGATGAAGTTTTATCACCGGTTATGTTCCCGGTGCTGCATCAGCTACTGGGTCAGACGTTGATTACCACCGATGGTAAAACCTTGTTAGGTGCCGATGACAAAGCCGGTATTGCAGAAATCATGACCGCGCTGGCGGTATTGCAACAGAAAAACATTCCGCATGGTGATATTCGCGTCGCCTTTACCCCGGATGAAGAAGTGGGCAAAGGGGCGAAACATTTTGATGTTGATGCCTTCGATGCCCGCTGGGCTTACACTGTTGACGGTGGTGGCGTAGGCGAACTGGAGTTTGAAAACTTCAACGCCGCATCGGTCAATATCAAAATTGTCGGTAACAATGTTCATCCGGGCACGGCGAAAGGAGTGATGGTAAATGCGCTGTCGCTGGCGGCACGTATTCATGCGGAAGTTCCGGCGGATGAAAGCCCGGAAATGACAGAAGGCTATGAAGGTTTCTATCACCTGGCGAGCATGAAAGGCACCGTTGACCGAGCCGATATGCACTACATCATCCGTGATTTCGACCGTAAACAGTTTGAAGCGCGTAAACGTAAAATGATGGAGATCGCCAAAAAAGTGGGCAAAGGGTTACATCCTGATTGCTACATTGAACTGGTGATTGAAGACAGTTACTACAATATGCGCGAGAAAGTGGTTGAGCATCCGCATATTCTCGATATCGCCCAGCAGGCGATGCGTGACTGCGATATTGAACCGGAACTGAAACCGATCCGCGGCGGTACCGACGGCGCGCAGTTGTCGTTTATGGGATTACCGTGCCCGAACCTGTTCACTGGCGGTTACAACTATCATGGTAAGCATGAGTTTGTGACTCTGGAAGGTATGGAAAAAGCGGTGCAGGTGATCGTCCGTATTGCCGAGTTAACGGCGCAACGGAAGTAAGCGAAAAGGGATGCGGCATGTGATGCCGCATCCGGCTTAAATCCAAACTTACCCTTCGAAGAACCAATACCCGCTATTGACCAGCGCCGCGAGCATCGCGAGGAATGACGGATCTTCCAGCGCATCGCCAAAATTCTCCGCAGTCAGCGCAATGTTGCTGGCGAGTGCATCCAGTGCCGGACGGTGCGGGGAATCGATCTTCTCACCATTGGCATACACGTCGTCGCCAATGCGCAATACGCGCAGACCACCAAGGCGCACCAGCACATCACCTTGTTTCAGCGCATCGTAGATTTCATCCGGCTGATAAGGCGGCTCTGGCGGCGCGATATCCAGTTCATGACGTGACTGGGATATAAACTCGCCAAACCATTGCTTAAAGTGTTCCGGCTGGTTGATCAATTCGAGCATCATCTCACGCAGTTTATCCATCTCTTGCGGCAGAACGTCCGCAGGATGAGCGCGAGGTGGAACATCAGGATCGCTGTAGTAGTTGCCGCCCAGTTCACGTTGCAGCACATAATCGGCAAATCCGCTAATTAATTCCCGCGTATTTGGCGCGCGAAAACCCACGGAATAGTTCATCGCATTTTCCAGCGCGTAGCCTTCATGCGGGAATCCTGGCGGAATATAAAGAATATCGCCAGGCTCCAGCTCTTCATCGATGATGGCTTCGAACGGATCGACCTGTAACAGATCCGGGTGTGGGCAGTGCTGTTTCATTTGCAGCTTTTCGCCCACTCGCCAGCGACGACGTCCGGTACCCTGAATGATAAACACGTCGTACTGATCGAGATGCGGGCCGACGCCGCCGCCAGGTACAGAAAAAGAGATCATCAGATCATCAATACGCCAGTCCGGTAGTTCACGGAACGGTCGCATCAGCGCGGCGGTCGGCTCATGCCAGTGATTTACTGCTTGCACTAACAATGACCAGTTAGTTTCACCGAGATGATCGTAGCTTTCGAACGGACCGTGGCTGACCTGCCATTTGCCATCCTGGTGACTGACCAGTCGACTGTCGACTTCGCTTTCCATCGCCAGACCCGCCAACTCGTCTGGAGAGATCGGGTCAATAAAATTATTAAAGCCGCGTTTTAACACCACCGGGCGTTTCTGCCAGTGACGTTCAAGAAAATCGGGCCAGTTAAGAGTGAGTTGGTATTCCATGTTAAGCATCCACAGGCTGGTATCTGCAACCGATTATAACGGATGCTTAACGTAATGCGTGAAGTATGGACATATTTATTCATCTTTCGGCGCAGAATGCTGGCGACCAAAAATCACCTCCATCCGCGCACCGCCCAGCATGCTCTCTCCGGCGACGATTTTACCCTCATATTGCTCGGTGATTTCGCGGGCTACCGCCAGCCCTACACCTTGCCCAGGGCGTAAAGTATCAACCCGTTGACCACGGTCGAAAATGACCTCTCGCTTGCTTAATGGAATACCGGGTCCATCATCCTCGACCACAATATAGAGATGCTCGTCGGTTTGCCTTGCAGAAATTTCGACAAACTCGAGGCAATATTTACAGGCATTATCCAGCAGATTGCCCATCACCTCGACAAAATCGTTCTGCTCACCGACAAAGCTGATCTCTGGCGAAATATCGAGAGAGATATTGACCCCTTTGCGTTGATACACTTTGTTCAGCGCCGAGGTGAGATTGTCCAGCAGTGGGGCGACCGGATGCAGCTCGCGGCTAAGCAATGTCCCGCCGCGCATACTGGCACGATGCAGGTAGTAGCCAATTTGCTGTGAAATGCGGCTGATTTGCTCCAGCATTACCGGTTCAGCATCACTGACGCTCATCTTTTCACTACGCAGAGAACGCAGCGTACTTTGCAGCACCGCCAGTGGCGTTTTCAGACTATGGGTCAGGTCGGTGAGCGTCGTACGGTATTTGTCGTAACGTTCGCGTTCACTTTTTAACAATCGGTTCAGGTTTCGTACCAGACTGGTCAGTTCTCGCGTTGTGGCTGGATTGAGCAATTCGCGGTTATGTTCTTCCAGTTCGCGGACTTCTTTTGCCAGGGCTTCGATGGGGCGTAAACTCCACCAGGCGGCGACCCACAGCAGCGGGATCACTAACAGCAGATTGGCTGAGAGCACATAGATAAACCAGCTCCAGACCATATAGGAACTTTTTAGCTCCACCGGAATGGTATCCACCACCACAATGGTTAATTTTGGCATCCGCGATGTTGCCGGGTAGACGTTTACTGCCACCGAGTGGGTCATCTCCGCGTCGTCGTCATCTTCCCGCACTTCCTGCAACTGTTGCTGTATCGAATGATCTCCACTCAGCAAGAGGCTGGTATCGTTAACATCCGCTTCAATTTCATGAAAACCATTCGATTTCAGCCAGTCAGGCTGGATCATCTTCATCAGCCAGGGCACGTCACGTTGCGCCCATAAAAGCTGCCCGTTCTCATCATAAATTAGCGTCATGGTGGGGCTTTGCTTGTCGATATTTTCTGGTAACTCGACATGCAACTTATTGTTTTCCCACTTCGCAAGGGTATAGAACAGATTGCTTTCGCCACGTAACAGCCGAAACGTAGTTTTATCGAAACTGACGCTATAACCGATCAGCGCGACCATTCCGTAGGCAAGCGAAAGCACCAGTACTACCGCTGCCGTTGCCAACAGAAAACGTACCCGCAGCGAGAGCGGGAAAAAAAGACGCAGTAATTTTTTCATCAGCGCAATTCGAACAGATAGCCCTGGCCGCGAACGGTGGTAATCACTTCTTGCGGATATTGTGCCTGAATTTTTTTGCGCAGACGTCCCATCAGTACATCAATGGTATGGCTTTCCCGCAGCTCCGCATCCGGATAGAGTTGTAGCATTAACGAATCTTTGCTCACCACTTTGCCATTATTGCGTATCAACGTTTCCATAATGGTGTATTCGAACGCGGTCAGTTTGATCACTTCGTCATTAATAGATAATTCACGGCGAGAGAGATCAACCTGAAACGGGGGGAGCGAAATGACCTGTGAAGCCAGACCGCTATTACGCCGCATTAATGCCTGCATTCGCGCCATCACCTCTTCAATATGAAACGGTTTAGTCACATAATCATCAGCACCGGCACTTAATACTTCGACTTTGTCCTGCCAGCTTTCACGGGCGGTTAATACCAGAATCGGCAGTGAAACATCGTTGCTACGCCAGCGGCGAATCAGTGACAGACCGTCCTCGTCTGGCAATCCGAGATCGACAATCGCAATATCTGGTATATGTTCATTGAGATAATAATCGGCTTCTTTGGCATCTTCTGCGTCATCGACCTGATGACCAGCATCCTGAATCTGAACTTTAAGGTGGTGACGTAACAACGCATTGTCTTCAACAACCAGTACGCGCATTTTTATTTCTCCCTGTCTTAATTATTAAAATAGTGTAACGCGATTATGTGGTTATGGGGGTAAACATTAAATAAACCAGCGGGGAGGGGAGGTAAAGTGAAAAAATAAAAAGCGGATAATCTTAATAAGCAGGCCGGACAGCATCGCCATCCGGCACTGATACGAGGTTTATTTCAGCTCATCAACCATCGTGATAGCTCGACCAATATAGTTAGCCGGCGTCATCGCTTTCAGGCGGGCTTTCTCTTCTTCTGGCAACGCCAGACCATCGATAAACTGCTTCATGCCTTCGGCGTCAACGCGCTTACCGCGAGTCAGCTCTTTCAGCTTCTCGTACGGTTTTTCGATGCCATAGCGACGCATAACTGTCTGGATTGGTTCAGCCAGCACTTCCCAGTTGTGATCCAGTTCATCCAGCAGATGGTCACGGTTCACTTCCAGTTTGCTCACGCCTTTCAGGGTGGATTGATATGCAATCAAGGCATAACCGATACCCACGCCGAGGTTACGCAGCACGGTAGAGTCGGTCAGGTCACGCTGCCAGCGGGAAACCGGCAGTTTGCTTGCCAGATGCTGCAATACCGCGTTGGAAAGGCCCAGATTCCCTTCGGAGTTTTCGAAGTCGATCGGGTTAACTTTATGCGGCATGGTGGAAGAACCAATCTCACCAGCAATGGTTTTCTGTTTGAAGTGGTTAAGGGCGATATAACCCCAGACGTCACGGTCAAAGTCGATCAGAATAGTGTTGAAGCGCGCAACGCAATCAAACAGTTCGGCAATGTAGTCGTGCGGTTCGATCTGGGTGGTGTACGGGTTCCACTGAATACCCAGCGAGGTGACGAACTCTTCGCTGAACTGATGCCAGTCAACTTCCGGGTAAGCGGCGATGTGGGCGTTATAGTTACCGACCGCGCCGTTGATTTTGCCGAGGATCTCCACCTGGTTAAGCTGGCGGTACTGGCGCTCCATACGGTAGGCGACGTTTGCCATCTCTTTACCGATGGTTGACGGCGTGGCTGGCTGACCGTGGGTACGAGACAGCAGCGGGATATCGCGATACTGAACGGCGAGATCTTTAATGCCATCAATCAGTTGACGCCAGTATGGCAGGATCACTTCATCACGCGCGGTTTTCAGCATTAATGCGTGGGAGAGGTTATTGATATCTTCCGAAGTACAGGCAAAGTGGATGAATTCAGAAACCGCGTGCAGTTCCGGGATCTCCGCCACTTTTTCTTTCAGGAAATACTCAACCGCTTTAACGTCGTGGTTAGTGGTACGCTCGATAGTTTTGATGCGCGCCGCATCTTCTTCGCTGAAACTGGCGACGATTGCATCAAGGTAACCGATTGCGTCGGCAGCAAAAGCAGGAACTTCCTTGATCGCTGCGTGCGCGGCCAGTTTTTGCAGCCAACGTACTTCAACTTGTACACGGAATTTCAGCAAACCATATTCGCTGAAAATCCCGCGCAGCGCGCTGACTTTATCGCCGTAGCGTCCATCGACAGGGGAAACGGCGGTCAGTGAGGATAATTCCATAGATCACAACTCCGGGGTTAAATGAGCAAGAATTTGTTTTGCCTGAGTGGTCAGGCGATTACGAGAAAACATCAGTTGCAGACGTCCGCCGCCGACCTGGTGCCAGAGCACGGCGGCGCGAATGCCTGCCAGCAGGGTTGCGCGAACTTTCGCCTGCACTTGTGGGCTTTGCAGTACAGCAGGGGAACCGGTGACCTGAATGCGCGGGCCAAGCGGGCTAATCACATCAACATAGATAGCAGCCATCGCGCTCATCAGCGTTTCGGACTGTAAATCGAAGTGTTCGAGCTGGCGTTGCAGGCCGTTGATCCGGTTGCCCAGAGTGTCGAGCGCGCCTTTCGCTGAGGAGAGTTTGCGCTCAAGCACCATCAAGCTGAGTGTGTAGCGGGTTAATTCGGCGTTTAAGCCCTGGCGACTGCTGGCATTGAGCACGCCGAGCAGGGTTTCCAGCCCGACGCGCAGGTTGGCTTCGCTACCGCCAAAAACCGCCAGCGTCGAGCTGGGGTTCATATCAATAATACTGTTGAGTGAGACGTGTAGCGCATCGGCATCACAATGCCCCTGGTGAGCGAGTTGTTGCACCAGGCGTGCCGACTGACAAATACCGGCCAGGGCGAGGGTGATGTCATAGTAATTCTTTGCCACGTTCACTGCTTCCTTGTTTTAAGTAAAGATAATAATCAGACCGGCAGCGGCAGACGCTGCTCAATAATACCGCCACCGAGGCACACTTCACCGTTATAGAAGACGGCAGACTGGCCCGGCGTCACGGCGGCAACCGGTTCATCGAAAATCACTTCAATGCGATCATCGTCCAGCGCCTTGACGGTGCAAGGGATATCGGTCTGGCGATAGCGGGTTTTTACCGTGCAACGCATAGTGCCAGTGAATGGTTCGCGATCGACCCAGTGCAACTGCTGGGCAATCAACCCGACAGACATCAGCCGCGGGTGTTCATGGCCCTGAGCGACAACCAGAATGTTGTTTTCGACGTCTTTGTCCACCACATACCACGGTTCTTCGGTACCTTCTTTGGTGCCACCGATACCCAGACCTTTACGCTGACCGAGAGTGTGATACATCAGCCCCTGGTGCTCACCAATTTCATCGCCATCGACGGTAATGATTTTGCCCGGTTGCGCCGGGAGATAACGGCCCAGGAACTCGCGGAATTTACGTTCGCCAATGAAGCAAATGCCGGTAGAGTCTTTTTTCTTCGCGGTGACCAGACCAAGATCTTCAGCAATCTTACGCACCTGCGGTTTTTCCAGTTCGCCGACCGGGAACAGGCTTTGCGCAATCTGCTCATGGCTGAGCGTATAAAGGAAGTAGCTCTGGTCTTTATTGCCGTCCAGACCACGCAGCAGGCGGCTCTTGCCATCGACATCGGCCCGACGTACGTAATGACCGGTAGCGATATAATCGGCACCTAAATCTTCGGCGGCAAATTCGAGGAAGGCTTTAAATTTGATCTCTTTGTTGCACAGAATATCCGGATTCGGCGTGCGACCGGCTTTATATTCGGCAAGGAACAGTTCGAAGACGTTGTCCCAGTACTCGGCAGCAAAGTTAACGGTGTGCAGTTCAATGCCGAGCTTGTCGCAGACAGCCTGGGCATCAGCCAGATCCGCTGCCGCTGTGCAATATTCCTCACCGTCGTCTTCTTCCCAGTTCTTCATAAACAGGCCTTCGACCTGATATCCCTGTTGTTGCAACAGCCAGGCAGAAACGGAGGAATCGACACCGCCGGACATGCCGACGATTACTTTTTTTGCGGTTTCAGACATTGGATCACTCACGACATTGAACTTCAAGGCGGCGTATTCTATCACGCAGCCTTTTAGATGACACCCTTTGTAAAAGGCCAGTTAAAATCGCCAATCATCTCCAGCGGATAACGTTGCCCGCTTTGATAACAACGAATACTTTCCGCCACCAGCGGCGAACGAAGATTTGACGCCTGTAAAATTTCTTCGGCGCTGACCCAACGGCAGCAGTCGATATCGCTGTCATGAGGCTGGGTCGGGCATATTTGCTCAAGCTCAATGGCAAAGAGGAAACGCAAAAACGGCGTTTTATCTGGCGCAATCCACTGATGCATACGAATAAAGTGTTGCGGCTGCGCGCTGATGCCGGTTTCTTCCCACAGTTCACGGGCGGCGGCTTCCACTAAGGTTTCATCGGCTTCCAGATGCCCGGCAGGTTGGTTCCATAACGCTTTACCATTAATCGTCTCTTCAACGACTAAAAATTTGCCTTCTGCGTGCACCACGCAAGCAACGGTAACGTGCGGTTTAAACATTTTGCATCCTTAATCTGTCACTTCTCGCCATTCGCCATTGGCAAGATTATCCAAAGAGTAATCACCCATCGCATAGCGAATCAGTCGCAGCGTGGGGAAGCCAACATGGGCGGTCATGCGGCGCACCTGGCGATTACGTCCTTCATATAAGGTGATCTTCAGCCAGCTGGTGGGAATACTTTTGCGTTCACGAATTGGTGGATTCCGCGGCCATAACCACGCGGGTTCGTCAACCAGCTCCGCGCCGGCGGGCAGGGTAGGGCCATCATTTAAGGTTACGCCATTGCGCAAGGCTTCAAGTGCGTCTTGTGTGGGAATACCTTCCACCTGCACATAATAGATTTTTCCGGTGCGTTTACCCGGCTGGGTTAAACGCGCCTGCAACGCGCCGTTATTGGTCAGCACCAGCAACCCTTCGCTATCGCGGTCAAGGCGACCTGCTGCATAAACGCCCTGAACCGGGATGAATTCTTTTAATGTTTTGCGTCCGGCTTCATCGGTGAACTGCGGAAGAACATCGTAGGGTTTATTGAACAGGATCACACGCGTGGGCTGGTTTTCAGGTTTACGCCTGGTAGAACGTTGCGAGCTGAATCGCTTAACCTGGTGATTTCTAAAAGAAGTTTTTTGCATGGTATTTTCAGAGATTATGAATTGCCGCATTATAGCCTAATAACGCGCATCTTTCATGACGGCAAACAATAGGGTAGTATTGACAAGCCAATTACAAATCATTAACAAAAAATTGCTCTAAAGCATCCGTATCGCAGGACGCAAACGCATATGCAACGTGGTGGCAGACGAGCAAACCAGTAGCGCTCGAAGGAGAGGTGAATGGAAAGTAAAGTAGTTGTTCCGGCACAAGGCAAGAAGATCACCCTGCAAAACGGCAAACTCAACGTTCCTGAAAATCCGATTATCCCTTACATTGAAGGTGATGGAATCGGTGTAGATGTAACCCCAGCCATGCTGAAAGTGGTCGACGCTGCAGTCGAGAAAGCCTATAAAGGCGAGCGTAAAATCTCCTGGATGGAAATTTACACCGGTGAAAAATCCACACAGGTTTATGGTCAGGACGTCTGGCTGCCTGCTGAAACTCTTGATCTGATTCGTGAATATCGCGTTGCCATTAAAGGTCCGCTGACCACTCCGGTTGGTGGCGGTATTCGCTCTCTGAACGTTGCCCTGCGCCAGGAACTGGATCTCTACATCTGCCTGCGTCCGGTACGTTACTATCAGGGCACTCCAAGCCCGGTTAAACACCCTGAACTGACCGATATGGTTATCTTCCGTGAAAACTCGGAAGACATTTATGCGGGTATCGAATGGAAAGCAGACTCTGCCGACGCCGAGAAAGTGATTAAATTCCTGCGTGAAGAGATGGGGGTGAAGAAAATTCGCTTCCCGGAACATTGTGGTATCGGTATTAAGCCGTGTTCGGAAGAAGGCACCAAACGTCTGGTTCGTGCAGCGATCGAATACGCAATTGCTAACGATCGTGACTCTGTGACTCTGGTGCACAAAGGCAACATCATGAAGTTCACCGAAGGAGCGTTTAAAGACTGGGGCTACCAGCTGGCGCGTGAAGAGTTTGGCGGTGAACTGATCGACGGTGGCCCGTGGCTGAAAGTTAAAAACCCGAACACTGGCAAAGAGATCGTCATTAAAGACGTGATTGCTGATGCATTCCTGCAACAGATCCTGCTGCGTCCGGCTGAATATGATGTTATCGCCTGTATGAACCTGAACGGTGACTACATTTCTGACGCCCTGGCAGCGCAGGTTGGCGGTATCGGTATCGCCCCTGGTGCAAACATCGGTGACGAATGCGCCCTGTTTGAAGCCACCCACGGTACTGCGCCGAAATATGCCGGTCAGGACAAAGTAAATCCTGGCTCTATTATTCTCTCCGCTGAGATGATGCTGCGCCATATGGGTTGGACTGAAGCGGCTGACCTGATTGTTAAAGGTATGGAAGGCGCAATCAATGCCAAGACCGTAACTTATGACTTCGAACGTCTGATGGAAGGCGCTAAGCTGCTGAAATGTTCAGAGTTTGGTGAAGCGATCATCGAAAACATGTAATCTCTCCATGTGTTAAATATTGAAACGGGCGTATAACACGCCCGTTGTTTTATTTATGTGGATATTATTAATAGCATATCGAGCATATTTATATGAAGCCCATTACTTGAGCCCATATGGGCATATTTTTATAATGCAACTATTATGTAAACATTTATTTGTTATTTTGCTTTCTCCTGGAGGACACTCTTGACTGCTTTTGAGTAAACTCCATAAATCCTTGTTGAATGGTGCGATGTGATAAATAGTAATAGGATATTCTTTATCCTTAAGGATAATACCAGACTTAACCGGTGTAAATATACTGCCAGGAGGGAGAAATATAGTAGATTGATACCAGATGATCATTTTCATATTACCCCATATGGCTGAAAAAGATATACCACATGTAGGTTGAATTACCGTGTCAATTACTATCCACTTCATTTGTTATGTCTTATCCCACGGTATTTAATATGGTTCATTAGGATGTTTATTTCTTGATTTTGCATATGAGTATATTACCCCCCCCCTCAAAAAAATAAATTAATTAAAATGATGGCTTATATAAAATAAAATTTAAAGCAAGGAATCTCAATGGATGTTAAACAAAATGAGATTTTGTGAAAGCAATAAATTATTGACTTCATTTTAGATTTGTTTAGCTATAATGTTATACATTCAAATGACTGAACATCCTGTAATTAAAACATAGCCTTTATGCTACTTTGTGCCAATTTGCTAAACATTATGGTTGCCTTTTTATATAACGATAATAATGAATATAAGCATGACATGAGAATAAGGTTTCAATTTTTGAGTTATATAGGAATGATTTAACCTGTTCCTGGCTAAAATACATATAACCGGATGATGACTAAACCAAAATACATGTGCGTTAAGTATTGAAACGGACGTGTGGCACGGCCGTTGTTTTTATAAATATGTTAACCGTTATAAAATAACGTATCAAAAGTCAAGTGATCACATTTCAAATATCAAGTTGATAGTATTAGTCTGGTGATTATTTATGGGTGACAATAAAAAGACAGTATTAATCATCCATAGAGATAGTCTCTGCACTTTTATTTCCATTATGCTAATGCCTTACTGAATTATGAAGCATTTCTTAAGTATCCAACTTTAGCTAGATTAATGGTTTATTATTTTCTACATCTTCAATATATAAAAGCGTATTATCAATGGCGTAGTAACTGCGTTTGTTATGATTAACATCAGTAACCCACCGGAAAACGCCCGCGCCTGCCAGTGTTGAACAGTATTCCCGAAATGTAGATTTTCCGCAAATATGAAGCAATGCGGCCTCTTTTATTTTAGCAGGGTTCTTGGTCGTACTAACTTTTAACAGGTTCCTGGTTCCTCTTAATAACAAAACCGTATCATCGTGAGTAATAATTCTGATGTTATCCGTAGCCAGATAATAAATGTAATGTGCAATACGGTGATGTTTTAATTCTGAATAAAACCAGGAGAAGTTTTGCTCTTTTCTCACTTGCTCAAACATCTTTTGAAAAACAACGACCTGATCCATCAGGATAATAACCTCTTGTTAGTTGTGAGACTGCGTAGTGTGCACGATCGGTTTTACCACTTCAATCTGGTCTGTCCTTTGGCTGTGATATGTACAGAGTGTGATAGAGGGAATATCTGAATTCTCCCGGTGAGCATTTTGCAACGGACCAGCTCCGGTACAAACGCTGTTGTGGGTTCAGATTATAACATTCTGTCTAAGGGGCGGGATAAAGGTGAAATTAGGGGGCATGAAAGATGACTTTATAACCTTGCTCACCCCAGTGTTGTAAAAGTTCGTTTTGCCTTCTCGTTGGTGCCATGCCTGTCCAGACAATCAATGTTTGCGTCGGGAACAGTTCCGGGCGCGGCGATTCAATGGGATCAGCAAGAACAGAAATGTGCCATCCTGACAATGATAAACGCCATGCTTCCAGCCACAATCGTGCTCTCTCTTCAACATTCCACGCCATCAGAATGGCTTCTTTACCGGGCTTACGGCGCATTTCGAAAAGCGAGGTTGCTGCGTATTCAATTAATGCGCCGTCAAACATACTGCTCATAATGCGGGAGGTGTTGTGATCAAGCACGAGACGCTGGCGAACAGGAAGGTAAACATGATTAATCAATTGATCTACTGGGTACTCTCGACCCAGTGAAATAATTCTCGCGCGTAGTTTGGCAGGATTAGCCATGCGAAGAATTGACATCATCTCTTCTTGCAGGCGGCTCCAGTCATCTTCCGTATCCTGGCTGGTGGTTTCCAGTAATGCTTTAACTTTGCCTACAGGGACGCCATTACTTATCCAACGCTTGATCTCTTCGATGCGTTGTATGTCTTCTTCATCAAAGAGTCGGTGTCCGCCTTCACTGCGCTGTGGTTTTAACAAACCGTAGCGGCGTTGCCAGGCCCGGAGAGTGACAGGATTAATCCCGCAACGTTCAGCAACATCACCAATGCTGTAATAAGCCACAATTCCTCCTTGCGGTCACAAATCTCCGTCGCCTGTACACGACCCAATAATACTTTGTACAATATACGCTAAAATTGTACAAAGTATAAATAAGATTTCAGCTAAATTGGATGAAACATTATTTTTAATGTGGATTAAATTTAAACGTAACGTATTCATTTTCACGATGATTTACTGAAATCATGTGAAAGAATGTGCTGAAAATTATTTTTTCTCTGGCCACGCTATGGAAGGGATACCATTCAATTTAGCTTTAGCAAACAGATCTCCCTGAAACATCTCAATTCCTGCGGATTCAAGCCACATCCACTCTTCTGGTGTTGCCACGCCCATAGCACTGACTTGAATTTCAAGTGATGTACAGCATTTTATGATCGCCTGAATAATTGCCTGCCGTGGCCCACTTTTATGAACATTGGTAATCAATTCCTGACTGATTTTAATTCTGTCAGGCTGGAAGCGTGACAGGAGTAACAAACCAGCAAAACCTGCGCCAAAATGATCAATTGCTACACTGATACCAGCAGCCTTTAGCGATTTAATCGCTTCGGCAAACTCATCAAACCGAGATATGACTTCACTTTCAGTAAATTCAACGATGATTTGTTCAGGCACCAGAGCATTGGCCTTTATTTCATTAAGTAAAAAAGAGACTGCGTCAGGTTCGTTAACCAGGGTCATAGGTAATAGATTGATTGAAATCATTTTATCACCGAGCTCAAGTGCGTGTGCCATCGTGAATGCAAGCGCCTTACTTTTGAGATCCGCTGTGTAGATTTCCCCGTCTTTACGCTGCCCAACCGCTATGGCTGATGGGCTATCTTCATTTTTTTGCACAATGGCTTCAAAAGCGATTATCCGCCGCGATAAGGGATCGACAATAGGATGAAAGGCAAAGTGGTCGTTTATAGTTGGTGAAAGGGCACAGGAATCAAGTTCTTTATCAGATCCGTCAGCGATAAAAAGCCAGGAGTCTTCGGCAGGGATCTCGAAATAGGTTGATTGTTCGGTTGCAAGGACAAAAGTACGAAAAAATTGTAGCGCTCTGTCATCATAAGTTAGCTGAAATTTTGATGTGCCTTTGTCGAATACGGCCTGTAAAACGTCATCTCGCTCGTGCAGGCGCAAATCAAATAATTCCATTCCCGCTTTGCCAAAACGGCGAGCAGGCGCGTAATCGCACAGCAGCTCAACAATATTATAGTGCCGTGGATCCTGGCATATAGCCCGATATATCATTTTAACCTGTTCTTCCGGACCTTCCAGAAGCTGGAAAAAATGAGAACCATTAAACAGTAAGATCCCTGTTACGTCAGACTGCATGTTCCTGCGATTTGCTATCGAAACCATTTCTTCGATTTTTTTGACAGGTTCGTCGTCACGTATATGGCTACGATAAATAAGGGTGGTAAGCATTAACAATCCAGGGTAATGGGTGAGGCGAGAGTAAGACGGTAACAGACATATCTTCTTGTGTCTTTCTTTTAATACCAAAACATAACCGTTTCTTTACATTGATAAAAAATGGAAAAAGTTGAACACTAGTTGGCGAAAAATCTTGTATAGATTGTCAGTTAAATGATGCAATATTTTTTATCATAACACATTGTTTTATATGCATTAGCACTAATTGCAAAAAATTAATTTATCATTCTGTACACATATTTCGTACAAGTTTGCTATTGTTACCTCACTTCACATTTATTAACATTTTTAACAGGGGCGTAGCATGCATCAAAATTCAGTGACTTCAGATTCTGCGGGAGCAATCACTCGTTACTTTGCAAAAGCTAACTTGCCTACTCAGCAGGAAACTCTCGGGGAAATTGTGACTGAGATTTTGAAAGATGGACGTAATCTGAGTCGAAAGTCGCTTTGTGCCAAACTTCTTTGCCGACTGGAACAAGCGACAGGGGAAGAGGAACAGAAACATTATAATGCACTAATTGGGTTGCTTTTTGAATAATGCAACAGCCTGATTATTTAACAGGTTAGCTATGAAGTCGTTATGAAGACATCTGATAATGAACGTATAAAATATGAAATTACTGGCCAGGCGGTGCTCCAGATACTGCGCATGAAGATAAATTTTTCATTGCAGACTCTTATTAAGCAATTACTCGTAATGAAATCGGCTGAGGAAGATGCTTTCCGACGCGATTTAATTGACAGCATAATTCGTGATTTTAGCAATAGTGATTCAGGAGGGCCAAACCGAAGAACAGCGACAGCTGACAATAAAAGTATGTTCAATGGTAAGAAAATAAACAGAATACATTAAAATTTCATAAGTAAGATGAGAGGTTACCATGCTTGAAGATACTACAATTCATAATGCAATAACTGATAAAGCGTTAGCAAGTTACTTTCGCAGTTCGGGTAATTTGTTAGAAGAAGAGTCAGCAGTGTTAGGGCAGGCTGTCACCAATTTAATGCTTTCAGGCGATAATGTTAATAATAAAAATATTATCTTAAGTCTGATACACTCCCTGGAAACAACAAGTGATATTCTCAAAGCTGATGTGATTAGAAAAACACTGGAAATCGTGTTGCGATACACAGCTGATGATATGTAACTTCTAATTATTAAGTATAAGTTTATAGAAAACTCATTCATCTTATTTTTGTCTGTCGCTTTAGACTATACACAGCATAATTTTATTGGGTTAATATTTCTACGAGGCTGACATGAATAATTCAATCCCAGAGAGATTTATTTTTCAATGTGCTTTGTTTAAAAATCTCGAGAGGGAGGTGTTCATGACGCATGGGTATGTTGATAGTCATATTATTGATCAGGCTTTACGCTTGCGTTTAAAAGATGAAACCAGTGTGATTCTTTCTGATCTCTATCTGCAAATATTGCAGTACATTGAAATGCATAAGACTACACTAACGGATATCATTATTAATGACAGGGAATCCGTGCTCTCTTAGAACTTGAGTAAGGTTTTAGAATAAACATCAGCTGTATCACCATGCTGATGCAAAGTGAGCATTTCAGGCGTTATGCTTTCTTATTATGTCCGCAATATCAGGTGTCAAGAATGGAGAGTTCTCGCTCTCCATTCTTGACGCCTGATATCCCGCCTAACTTATTTTGTACTGCCTACATTATGCTCAATAATTAATGGGTTAGATCAAGATGGAGAAAATTTTATCTTCGGCGTGGATATTTCTTATGCTCTCTACCATGCTCTCTGTAGATGCCAGCGCGAGCGAATGAATGGCATTTTCATGTATTAAACCCTTTGGCCGGGACAAGCAAATGCGCAATACACTCATACCCATCCTCGTTGCGATATGCTTGTTTATTACCGGTGTCGCTATTTTGAACATCCAGCTCTGGTATTCCGCAAAAGCAGAGTACCTGGCGGGAGCGAGATATGCCGCCAACAATATCAATCATATACTTGAAGAAGCGTCACAAGCGACTCAAACAGCGGTTAACATTGCCGGGAAGGAATGCAACCTCGAGGAGCAATATCAGCTTGGCACTGAAGCAGCTCTGAAACCTCACCTGCGCACAATCATCATTCTCAAACAGGGAATAGTCTGGTGTACATCCCTGCCTGGGAATCGGGTCCTGTTGTCTCGTATTCCTGTTTTCCCGGACAGTAATTTACTGTTGGCTCCAGCAATCGACACCGTTAATAGATTACCTATCCTGCTCTATCAGAACCAATTTGCAGATACGCGCATTTTGGTTACGATAAGCGATCAGCATATTCGTGGGGCACTTAATGTACCCTTGAAAGGGGTAAGGTATGTATTACGCGTGGCGGATGACATTATTGGACCAACGGGTGATGTGATGACGCTTAATGGACATTATCCCTATACCGAGAAGGTTCACTCCACAAAATATCATTTCACTATTATCTTTAACCCGCCGCCACTCTTTAGCTTCTACAGACTTATCGATAAAGGCTTTGGGATTTTAATATTTATTCTGTTAATCGCCTGCGCCGCTGCCTTCCTGCTTGATAGATATTTCAATAAAAGCGCAACGCCTGAAGAGATCCTGCGACGGGCAATAAATAATGGGGAGATCGTCCCTTTTTACCAACCTGTGGTAAATGGTCGGGAAGGGACATTGCGGGGAGTTGAGGTGTTAGCCCGCTGGAAACAACCTCACGGTGGATATATATCACCCGCGGCATTTATTCCACTTGCTGAAAAATCCGGATTAATCGTTCCGCTTACGCAAAGCCTGATGAATCAGGTTGCCAGACAGATGAACGCTATCGCGAGTAAATTGCCGGAAGGTTTTCATATTGGAATTAATTTTAGCGCTTCGCATATTATTTCGCCGACGTTTGTCGACGAGTGTTTCAATTTCCGTGACAGTTTTACCCGCCGCGATTTAAACCTTGTTCTGGAAGTCACCGAGCGTGAGCCATTGAATGTTGATGAAAGTCTGGTTCAGCGGTTGAACATACTGCATGAAAATGGTTTTGTCATCGCGCTGGATGATTTCGGTACTGGCTACTCAGGGCTTTCTTATCTTCATGACCTGCATATTGATTATATCAAAATTGATCACAGTTTCGTTGGCCGCGTAAACGCAGACCCAGAATCAACCCGAATTCTGGATTGTGTATTGGATCTGGCGCGTAAACTTTCGATCAGTATCGTCGCTGAAGGTGTCGAAACGAAAGAACAACTTGACTATCTGAACCAAAATAATATCACATTTCAGCAGGGTTATTATTTCTATAAACCTGTTACATACATCGACCTGGTCAAAATTATCCTTTCTAAACCGAAGGTGAAGGTTGTGGTTGAGTGAAAATTGATCAGTAAGGCCATAGTGCGGTGTAATTATAGACAGCTAATTAGCTCGTTGCCTCTTGTTACTATTGTTCATTATTTTGTTTGCTATAATTGTTTGAAAGTTTTGACAGGATTGCCATTAGTAGCATGAACAATAGTAATAATCTGGATTATTTCACTCTCTATATCATATTTTCCATTGCATTTATGCTGATCACCCTCCTGGTCATCCTTATTGCAAAACCCAGTACCGGGCTGGGAGAAGTGCTTGTGACGATAAATTTGCTTAATGCCCTTGTTTGGCTGGCGATCAATCTGGTTAATCGATTAAGAGAAAGACTCGTCAACCACAGGGATCAGCAATAATCTTTCAGTTTCTCACTGTCAGTATGCGGCTGAATGGGTTGCTGGCAGTGAACGCCTGGATCATTGAAGGAAAGGCATTATTGCGCAAATAGTTGTCAACCCTGGTGTTATCACGGTTGTTTTTATATATCACCGAAATAATCCTCATCGCAACTATTAACAATTTTGATGTCGAAGAGTTATTTGTTAAACAAAATCGTCACCTCAAAGTGATCAATGTCATGAAAATAAGGTGAAAAATGATAATGCCGACTTATTTATCATTTATATATTGTCGCTGTTTATCTATTTAAATTTTTTGTGCTTTTGTTTTTGTCTTTACCCTCCGTTTTGGTAATCTGAGCTCATAGGTTATTTGACCAGGAATGTTTGTTAATCCAATGAATGGATGGTTAATCTATGAAACTGAAAAAACTCCCCGGGTTTAGTTTGGGACTTATTGCTCTGGCGGTGGGTAATGCATATGCAACACAATTGTTGGATGATTATAGTATAATTTCCTATATGACTGATGAAGAATCGCCGATTGAAATCAAAGATAATAATCCGATAAGTAATGGAGAGTATCTAACCACTGAAGACGAAAGCCATGCTGTGAAAGTGGATGACGGTGTAACTGGATATATAAATAATGCCAGTGTGATGACTAGTGGTGATGGATCTTATGGTATTTCTGTTGATAGTCAAAACAAAGTATTATATATAAGCGATAGCGATATTAAGACCTCTGGAAGCGTATCTGACAAAGAAAATGGAGGGATAACAGCCAGCGCAGTAGTCAGTGAATTTGGTGGCACCATCTTTATGAATGGTGATAATTCAGTCGAGTCGGGTGGGGCATATTCAGCGGGACTTTTAAGCCAGGTTAATGATTCTGAAAAGATGGTAAATAACACCCGTCTTGAAACCACAGATAAAACGAACATTGTTACCTCTGGGGAAAATGCAGTAGGTGTTCTTGCATGTTCAAGTCCTGGAGAGTCTCGAACATGTGTCGATGCTGTAGATGATGAAGTTAGTGATTCTAACAGTTACGAAGTTATTAGCCGTGCTGATTTAAAAATGAATGGTGGTTCCATAACAACTAATGGCATTAATAGCTATGGTGCTTATGCTAATGGGAAAAAAGCATATATTAATTTAGATTATGTGGCACTTGAAACTGTGGCTGATGGAAGTTATGCAGTTGCTATTCGACAAGGTAACATTGATATAAAAAATAGTTCTATTACAACAACAGGCACTAAAGCCCCCATTGCAAAAATATACAATGGTGGAGAGTTATTTTTTTCCAATGTCACCGCGGTATCAAAACAAGATAAAGGAATATCAATTGATGCATCAAATATCGATTCTCAAGCCAAAATAGCACTATTAAGTGTTGAACTTTCAAGTGCTTTGGATAGTATTGATGTTAACAAAACTACAACGGATGTAAGTATCCTTAATCGAAGTATTATCACACCTGGTAATAATGTTCTGGTTAATAATACTGGAGGTGACTTAAACATAATTTCGTCCGACTCTATTCTAAATGGAGCGACTAAACTCGTCAGCGGCACAACCACGCTGAAGCTTTCAGAAAATACAATCTGGAATATGAAAGATGACTCCGTTGTTACCCATCTGACTAATTCAGACAGTATTATCAATCTTTCGTATGATGATGGTCAAACATTTACCCAAGGAAAAACATTAACCGTAAAAGGTAATTATGTCGGTAATAATGGTCAGCTTAATATCCGCACCGTATTAGGTGATGATAAATCGGCTACGGACAGACTTATTGTTGAGGGTAATACTTCGGGTTCAACTACCGTCTATGTGAAAAATGCTGGAGGAAGCGGCGCGGCCACGCTAAACGGGATCGAACTCATAACTGTGAATGGCGATGAATCTCCAGCAGATGCCTTCAGATAAGGTGATGCAAGGATTGCAGCTGGAGCTTTCGAATATCAACTAAAACAACAAGGCAAAAACTGGTATTTGACAAGTTATCAGTCAGTGAATGAGGAGGATAACAGCTCAGAGGGAAATTCAGAATCAACAGAAACGCCTACCCCCGTCCTGCGCCCCGAAGCTGGAAGTTACGTCGCTAACCTGGCAGCTGCTAACACTCTTTTTGTTATGCGTCTGAACGACCGTGCGGGTGAAACGCGCTTCATCGATCCTGTAACTGAACAGGAGCGTTCAAGCCGACTTTGGCTACGTCAAATTGGCGGGCATAATGCCTGGCGTGACAGCAACGGACAGTTGAGAACGACCTCGCATCGCTACGTCTCGCAGTTAGGGGGCGATCTGTTAACCGGTGGTTTTACCGATAGTGACAGTTGGCGTTTGGGAGTGATGGCTGGTTATGCCCGCGACTACAACTTAACTCATTCCAGCGTGTCGGATTATCGTTCGAAAGGGAGTGTCAGAGGCTATAGCGCAGGGCTGTATGCCACCTGGTTTGCCGATGACATCAGTAAAAAAGGCGCATACATTGACTCCTGGGCGCAATATAGCTGGTTTAAAAACTCGGTGAAAGGGGATGAATTAGCCTATGAATCCTATAGCGCGAAAGGTGCAACCGTCTCGCTGGAAGCGGGTTACGGTTTTGCCCTGAATAAATCCTTTGGTCTGGAAGCGGCGAAATATACGTGGATCTTCCAGCCACAGGCACAGGCTATCTGGATGGGCGTCGATCATAATGCGCACACGGAAGCCAATGGCTCACGTATTGAGAATGACGCAAATAACAACATCCAGACCCGACTCGGCTTCCGCACCTTTATTCGTACTCAGGAGAAAAACAGCGGTCCGCACGGTGACGACTTTGAACCTTTTGTTGAAATGAACTGGATCCATAACAGTAAAGATTTTGCCGTCTCAATGAACGGTGTGAAAGTCGAACAAGATGGGGCGAGTAATTTGGGGGAAATTAAACTTGGCGTAAATGGCAACCTGAATCCAGCGGCCAGCGTCTGGGGAATGTGGGCGTGCAGCTGGGTGATAATGGCTACAATGACACCGCAGTGATGGTGGGCCTGAAATATAAGTTCTGATCCCGCCGTTAGCTAAAAAACCGCGTCGTATTCATCGACGCGGTACATATGAAATATTATTTTTTGCCGATAGCACGCATGGTGTCATCAATTGCCGTGATCAACAGCATTTGCGGGTCTTTAGCGCAAACCTGATTCAGTTTTTCTACCACTTTGGCGCTCAGTTCCGGAGATTGCTCAATTTTTAAATCACGGCTGGCAACGCTGGCATTACCCATTACCGCAACAATTTCTGCAACCTGTGCGCTGTCAGTTTTTGCCATTTCGTTGGCTTCTGCGCAAGTAATATAGGTTTCTGACGGCAAACCGTTTTTAATATTGTAGTCCTGCGCCCAGGTCATTGGTGCGAAAACAAACAGGCCCGCCAGTAAAGCAAATTTTTTCATCATCATTCCTTATTTCATTTTACCCAGAATTGCACCACCCGTACCGCCAATCACGGCACCTTTAATCGCCCCTTCGAGGCCATTGCCGGTCAGAACGCCAGTGACAGCACCAACGGCGGCACCCACTTTTGCACCTTTACGCGCATTTTTACCGTCGCGGCCTTTTTCTGTTACTGCACCAACACCAGCGCCAACAGCTGCACCTTTCAGTACGCCATTAACACCATTGCCAGTAAGTAAACCAACGCCTGCGCCTAGCAATGCACCTTTCGTGGTGCGGTTCATATCCGCCATCGCTGGCGTGGAGCAGAACAATGCTGAGATAAGCCCGAAGGCAAGTATTTTTTTCTTCAACTTAGATGTCCGGTATTAAGTAAGTTGCACACACAATAATTTCGTCTTCAATTAAGATCTGCTTAACTAAAGAACGCTCGCTATTATTCAGATAATTCAAAATGAGCGTGGCTGTGATGATAGGAATTATGTTTTTTACGTGAATGAGAATAATCTTAAATGAGGAATAACTCATTGATTGACAATATTTTTATTCAAGAAGTGTCATTGACTGTTAACGCAATGTTGTAAAGGTAAGATAATCTGATTTATCAATATTATTGTGTGATTTTTATGTGAGCAGAAGATATTCATCAGCAACGATTACATTAGTCATTTTATTTTGCCGACGGCCTCATTGTCGAAAGATAAGCGTACGACAGTATTATCAGAAAAGAGTGATTTTTTATCCAACTACACTTCAGCGCACTGCGTGTAAAAAATGCCTCTTTCTTATGCGGGATATCATCATTTCATCATGATGTCTTTGGTGAGCGGTGAACACAATACACCTGCGCTGTCTCTTCAGGATGAATCCCCTGGTCTGGTGCCTGCGGGCTGATGTTGCAGCAGAGCTTAGGTCACTTAGACGCTACTATCATTTATCCAATGGCATGGAATCGAAATCAGTCGATACCCGCAGTATATATCGTGAACTGGGTGCAACGCTGAGTTACAACATGCGCCTGGGGAACGGTATGGAAATGAACCCTGGCTGAAGGCGGCTGTGCGCAAAGAATTTGTCGATGATAACCGGGTGAAGGTGAATAATGACGGTAATTTCGTCAATGATTTGTCGGGCAGACGTGGAATATACCAGGCAGCTATTAAAGCCTCATTCAGCAGTACGTTTAGCGGACATCTCGGGGTGGGGTATAGCCATGGTGCCGGTGTGGAATCCCCGTGGAACGCGGTGGCTGGTGTGAACTGGTCGTTCTGACCATCAACGATTAAACTGCGCTTCGGCGCAGTTTTCGTTTACAGGATGTTGAAAGGGAAAATTCTGGGGCAAAAAAAGCCCGCCAGTTACGGCGGGAAACCTCATCCTATGGGAGAACAATGAATAATGAAATTGCGGGGTTATCATCTCCCAGTATATCCATACTAACAATAAGGTTATTTACTCAACCAGGCATAAACATTTTGTTTTGTGCGTGGGAACAGCCTTAAGGTGTAAAGGGGGAGGTGGAAATAGCAATGAGGAGTATCAGCAAGAATACTCGCCGCTTTACCACAACGTGGATGAGAGGGATGAAAAACTCAAGGCAGAGATAACTCTGCCTTGAAGATAAATGCGCTTTTACAGCGGGCTTATTTCAGCTCTTCTGCTTCCGGTAAGGTCACGTTCAGCTCAAGAATAGAAATATCGCCATCTTTTTGCTCAAGCTGTACGGTTACCATCTCAGGATCAATTTGTACGTATTTACAAATGACCTCAAGAATATCTTTACGCAACTGCGGCAGATAATGCGGTTCTGCATCGCTGCGACGGCGTTCAGCAACAATAATCTGCAGCCGTTCTTTTGCAATGTTGGCTGTGTTTTTCTTCCGCGAGAGAAAGAAATCGAGTAATGCCATAACTTATCCTCCGAACAAGCGTTTGAGGAAGCCTTTCTTCTCTTCTTCAATGAAGCGGAAAGGACGTTCTTCTCCCAACAGACGTTCTACGGTATCTGCGTAGGCTTTACCCGCATCGGCGTTAATGTCGAGAATGACCGGTTCACCCTGGTTAGAGGCGCGCAATACTGATTGATCCTCTGGGATCACGCCGACGAGTTTGATGCGCAGGATCTCCAGCACATCTTCCATGCTCAGCATGTCACCTCTGCTTACGCGGCCTGGGTTATAGCGCGTTAACAGCAGGTGCTCTTTAATAGGCTCTTCGCCATTTTCTGCGCGGCGTGATTTCGACGCCAGAATGCCTAAAATACGGTCAGAGTCGCGTACTGAGGAGACTTCCGGGTTGGTGGTAATAATGGCTTCGTCTGCAAAATAGAGTGCCATTAACGCACCGGTTTCAATCCCTGCCGGGGAGTCACAAACGATAAATTCAAAATCCATCGCTTTCAGATCATCAAGAACTTTGGCGACCCCTTCACGGGTGAGGGCATCTTTATCGCGTGTTTGCGATGCCGGCAGAATATAGAGATTTTCAGTACGCTTATCTTTAATTAACGCCTGATTTAGCGTTGCATCGCCCTGAATGACGTTGACGAAATCGTAAACGACCCGGCGTTCACAACCCATAATCAGGTCGAGATTACGCAGGCCGATATCAAAATCTATCACGACAGTTTTCTTTCCCTTCTGGGCCAAACCAGTGGCGATGGCCGCGCTGGAGGTTGTCTTACCAACACCCCCTTTGCCCGAAGTAACAACAATAATGCGTGCCATAGAAATTCCTTGTTAAAAAGGGATCAATTTAACGGTTGAACGGTCAAAGCGTTTTCGACTAACTGCAGTCGCGCCGCTTTGCCATAAAATTCTGCTGGGATTTGATCACTCAGCCAGTATTCACCTGCGATGGACACCAGTTCCGCCATCAGGTTCGTACAAAATATTTGCGTTTCCCGGTCACCACTTGCCCCTGCCAGCGCACGACCGCGCATCATGCCATAGACATGAATGTTCCCATCGGCAATCAATTCGGCCCCAGCGCTAACGTGGCTTGTAACAATCAGATCACATTGTGGAGCATAAATACGCTGACCGGAACGCACCGGGGTATCTATTAAACGCGTTTTTGTGACCGGCGTTGTATTTTGCGCTGGAGCCTGCGGTGTGGGAGCTGGACGTGGCGCTTTTTCCTTTCCTTCCGTCAGGATAGGCAGCCCCATCTTTTCAATTTCGGCTTTAAGTTGCGCATCTTTGCAGCCACTTACGCCAATAACCCGCAAACCGGTTGCCGAAACCGCCTTATGCATCGCTGACCAGTTTACCGGGTCTTCCAGTGCACTGACGTTGAGTACAACGGGGGCATGTTTTAAAAATGCGGGGGCCTGAGCGATTTTGTCTTCCAGCGCCTGATGGATAACCTTAGGTTCTGCCTCATGCAGATGAACCACAGATAAAGTGAAGCTACTGCCTTTAAGCTCGATTGGCGTGTTTGACATCCTGGCCTTACTCAATTAGCTATTAATCATCGCCAGCGCGCGATGATGTTCCGAAGACTATAAGGCATGTTATAGTCTGGATTATATTGAGGCAAGTCACCCTCCCATTTATTCAGAGTAAAAGTCTATTCTGTGATAAATGGCGCTGATTCATAGCTTAAAAAATACCCTTGTCAATCAACCCATTGCCGTCGTACTTTTGATTGTTCTTATTTACGCTTCCTTTTTCCGCACCCTAATCGTGACAGCATCTCCAGACCTGTTTAAATATCCAGTATTGAGGCAAGTGTATTTTTTCACCACGCCAGGCTTTCTTAACTTTCCATTTTTTGCGGCATCATTAAAGAACAGATACCCGTTATCTTAATATCCGCCACAGAATTGCTCTATCATAGAAACCGCAGAAGACGTCTGATACTTCTGTCAGGTCATCGTAACTCGTCCAGGTCAGCGGTTTTGATTACGGATTGATGATGAAATGAGCATAAGTGTTGTACGGTTGGATTATCAGGATGTGCTATGAATATGATGCGTATTTTTTATATCGGATTGTCAGGTGTGGGGATGATGTTCTCATCAATGGCGTCTGGAAATGACGCTGGCGGACTTCAATCTCCGGCGTGCGGCGTTGTTTGCGACCCGTATATTTGTGTGAACTCAGATGGCATTTCCCCAGCGTTAACAAGGAAATATCTCGGCGAAAAAGCCGCTGAAAACTTACAATCATTACAAGGCTACGATCCCAGCGAATTTACATTCGCTAACGGTGTATTTTGCGATGTTAAAGAAAAATTATGTCGTGATGATCGTTATTTTGGTGTGGATGGTAAGCGGAGTGGAAAAATCAATCAAACCACCACAAAGATGTTATTTATGTGTCGTGAGTGATGTCTTGTTTACATTATGTTCTATTCGTCATTAACCTCTTGAGCGACAGAGAGGAGTGGGGCGTCAACGTTTATGACGGGGAGAGTCCCCGTCGGTTGACATTTACTTAATTTGAATATCGACGTTATATTTTTTAGTTTTGTTTTTACGGGCGTCGTTTCGGGTTTGCAGCACTCGCAGCTCATATTTGCCAGAAGCAGGGAGTGAGTATTGTCCGTGACTATCGAGTTCTGGGGAATATCTGGATAAATCAACAGAATCATCGATTCCTGGCCCGAAGAGGTAAGTATCAGCGCCTTCATTAGAGATACTCACATGCACTTTCTGACCTTTTTTGGCATAGAAGGTATATGTATCGTAATCGTATCCCTTTATTTCGCCGGAGTACTGAGCGCTGCTATGGCCTTTTCTGAACTCAACATTGACATTCTTACCCGCAGCAAAGCTCGTGGAGGTTAGCAGTGCAAGCAGCAATACAGCCTTACTGATGCTCTTGATTTTCATTGGTAGTCTCCTGTTCAGAATGAGTACGATGAACTGTTATAATATAACAATCCCTTACGGGGGAATTCCAGTGGCTTTCCTGCGTTCGGTAAAATCCCGTCGCGGCATTTTTGCCGGGGGGATTACTTATAAAGGGGGCATGGACTCAACAAACCGTAGAAATCTACAGCTGGCTGGCTTGTGGCGCGGGTTTCATTGATGTTAGCTTATGCCAAAACCTGGCATCTTAAAGAGTAAAAGTATGTTTTGTGTGATTTATCGAAGCAGCAAGCGTGACCAGACCTATTTATATGTCGAAAAAAAAGACGATTTTTCGCGTGTTCCTGAGGAATTGATGAAAGGTTTTGGTCAGCCTCAGTTAGCGATGATTCTGCCGCTGGATGGGCGGAAGAAACTGGTCAATGCCGATATTGAAAAGGTTAAACAGGCATTAACCGAGCAAGGTTACTATTTGCAGTTACCGCCACCACCCGAAGATTTGCTGAAGCAACATCTTTCCGTCATGGGGCAGAAAACAGACGACACTAACAAATAACCGATATCCGGCGGTGGCATTATCTTTGTCGGCGCGGGTTTTCATATCCACGATAAGGTGAGGGGAACGTTATGTATCAACATCACAACTGGCAAGGTGCGCTGCTGGATTATCCGGTGAGTAAAGTAGTCTGTGTTGGCAGTAACTATGCCAAACATATTAAAGAGATGGGCAGCGCAGTGCCCGAAGAGCCAGTGCTGTTTATTAAACCAGAAACGGCACTGTGCGATCTGCGGCAGCCATTGGCGATCCCATCCGATTTCGGTTCAGTTCATCATGAAGTCGAACTGGCGGTGTTGATTGGCGCGACGCTGCGTCAGGCTACGGAAGAGCATGTCCGCAAAGCCATTGCCGGTTATGGCGTGGCGCTCGATCTGACATTGCGTGATGTTCAGGGAAAAATGAAGAAAGCCGGGCAGCCGTGGGAAAAGGCTAAAGCGTTTGATAACTCTTGTCCGCTTTCCGGGTTTATTCCCGCGGCGGAATTCACCGGCGACCCGCAAAATACAACGCTGGGCCTGAGCGTAAACGGCGAGCAACGCCAGCAAGGTTCGACTGCGGACATGATCCATAAAATTGTTCCGCTGATCGCTTATATGAGCAAGTTTTTTACCCTCAAAGCCGGTGACGTTGTGCTGACAGGCACGCCTGATGGCGTCGGCCCGTTGCAAAGCGGTGATGAGCTGACAGTCACTTTCGATGGGCATTCTTTGACAACTCGCGTTTTGTAATACTTTTTGCCGCCTGAAAGCGGCGGCAAAACTTGCATCGCTGTGCCAGACTGGTTATAAGGTGCGTTTTAACGTAATGGCGGAACACCTGATGAGCGATGTACCTTTCTGGCAAAGTAAAACCCTGGACGAAATGAGCGATGCGGAATGGGAGTCGTTGTGTGATGGTTGCGGTCAGTGTTGCCTGCATAAACTGATGGATGAAGACACCGACGAAATCTACTTTACTAACGTCGCCTGTCGCCAGCTCAATATTAAAACCTGTCAATGTCGGAACTACGAACGTCGTTTCGAGTTTGAACCCGACTGCATTAAATTAACCCGTGAAAATCTGCCAACATTCGAATGGCTACCAATGACCTGCGCTTATCGTTTGCTGGCGGAAGGTAAAGATTTACCTGCGTGGCATCCGCTGCTTACTGGTTCGAAAGCGGCAATGCATGGTGAACGTATCTCTGTGCGTCATATCGCAGTGAAAGAATCAGAAGTGATTGACTGGCAGGATCATATCTTAAATAAACCTGACTGGGCGCAGTGATAAATTTAATAGATGTTGATGGGGCTTTCTTAATATACGTCTGGATGCTCGCCATTTCGTAGCCCTGTTTTTGAAAGCGCTCTGTCATAATGAGAGTTACCCGATACCTTATTATCAACAGGTAACTCTCAATCTTTAAAAAACGTCTGTATTTTTAAATGTGATAAACTTTATACCTTGAGTACATGGAGAGAATAATCGCTGATCAGACTTCAGGTACCTCAAAGAGTGTCTTTTTACCGTGTCTTTTCTGATACTCATTACAGGTGTTAATCATTTTTTTGGCCGCTTCTTTTAGTAAAGAAAGCATTAAATCATCATAATCAACGTAGAATCTGGTTGTTTCAGTTTCCGTTTTTATCTCTCCGATGGCGGCTATTTCGGTGGTTAATTTCAATTTGGCGGCATCGATATCTTTATTCGCTTGTTTAACCGTGTTTGACAGGGTGGTAAAGAAATTCTGCACAGATTTTAACTTGTTCTTCAATTCTGGAATCAGTTTCCCTTCAACTACGCCCGCAGCAATAGAATAGGAAATGATTAAACCAAATGGACCGGCGACGATACCGGCTGCGGCACCGGCATACGCTTCCTTCCTGATTTTATCTACCTGTGACTGGAAATAGCTGCTTTTTTCTGAAAAATCATTGGTTAACTGGCTATCTAACGCCAGCAGTTTCCCGGAAGCGTTGTTGAAACTTTGTGAGCTTACCAGCAGGGATTTTTGCGCTTCATTCAGTTTCGTGATGCCGTCATCCAGTACCTTAATGAGAATGTCTTTCTGGGCGGATGCTTTCTTCTCATTGTACTCATCAAATAGAAAAATATACGCTGCGAGCAATTGCGTCGCAACACCACACCATTCATACACTGTTTGGGTTGCTTCAAAATACTTATCCTGGCTATCCATAAGTAAGGTTTTAATATCGCCGACTAAAACGGAGGCTGCCTGTGAATACTCCTGTTTAAAGCGACTTAACTCTTTTATGGTTTCATCAAAGGTCTGCCAGGGGATGACCTGATCGAGATATTTATTATAAAGATCTAATGCTCCATCTGCAGTTTCGATTGCGTTTTTAACCACTTCTACCGTTTTATCTGCAACGATTTCAGTCATAATCATTCGCCTCTTTAAATATATAAATTGTAATGAAACTCCTGTTTTACAACTATTAATAAATTTTACTTAATCTAATTCATAGTTAGCCGGGTGGGATGCGTCAATGTCTTTATTTCTATTAATATGATAAATATCAAACAATGTTTAATGTCATTATGGCGAATGCTTCTATTCTATTTTTTAGCCGGGTGATATTTTTCATTTCTGCTGGATGAGCGTCGTCGCCAGAAGGCCGCGTGAGCACAGGATAAGAGAACGAAAAATCAGCAGTCTATGCAGCGACAAATATTGATAGCCTGAATCAGTATTGATCTGCTGGCAAGAACAGACTACTGTATATAAAAACAGTATAACTTCAGGCAGATTATTATGTTGTTTATCAAGCCTGCGGATCTCCGCGAAATTTTGACTTTTCCGCTATTTAGCGATCTTGTTCAGTGTGGCTTTCCTTCACCGGCCGCAGATTACGTTGAACAGCGCATCGATCTGAATCAACTGTTGATCCAGCATCCCAGCGCGACTTACTTCGTCAAAGCAAGTGGTGATTCTATGATTGACGGTGGAATTAGTGACGGTGATTTACTGATTGTCGATAGCGCTATTACCGCCAGCCATGGTGATATTGTCATCGCTGCTGTTGACGGCGAGTTTACGGTGAAAAAATTGCAACTACGCCCGACGGTACAGCTTATTCCCATGAACAGCGCGTACTCGCCCATTACCATCAGTAGTGAAGATACGCTGGATGTCTTTGGTGTGGTGATCCACGTCGTTAAGGCGATGCGCTGATGTTTGCCCTCTGTGATGTAAACGCGTTTTATGCCAGCTGTGAGACGGTGTTTCGCCCTGATTTATGGGGTAAACCGGTGGTTGTTTTATCGAATAATGACGGTTGCGTTATTGCCCGAAACGCCGAGGCAAAGGCGCTGGGTGTTAAAATGGGCGATCCCTGGTTCAAACAAAAAGATCTGTTTCGTCGCTGTGGCGTGGTTTGCTTTAGCAGCAATTATGAGCTTTACGCAGACATGAGCAATCGGGTGATGTCGACGCTGGAAGAGCTATCGCCCCGCGTCGAGATTTACAGTATTGATGAGGCATTCTGCGATCTGACAGGTGTGCGTAATTGTCGCGATCTGACTGATTTTGGCAGAGAAATTCGCGCAACGGTGCTACAACGTACCCATCTTACTGTTGGCGTGGGGATCGCCCAGACCAAAACGCTGGCTTTATACAGTGATCAAGTATTTCTTCATTAGTCAGCATTAAACAAGGCTTTTTACATATGCTTGTAGCATATGAAGCAATCTGTCTCTCTCGCTGGAGAGTGTTTTTTTTGAACGGACTGACATGTCGACTGAATCGATACTGGAAAAACTTGAAGGTTGATAGCAGTATTAGTTAACTGGTATTTCATGAGAGTTAGATTTATTTGATGAATTGGCATCTGTATTCTCTTTCGACAGATAAACTTCAGACGATGGTTGCCGCCCAGCACGGGAAAATAGGCGATGCAATACCGCCACTGGATGTTTTCCCTAGCGGTATCGAAACTGCCTATACAAGGTACTGGGAAAGTCGCCTTACCTCACTTCATCAAGTGGTTGTCACCCGTAACCGATACGTACAGCTTATTGAATATGTCATTAAAGGGCATAACGAAACGTTCAAGATTTACTCAGGAATTGAAGCAACCCTTAGCCAGCGTTCAAAACTGCTGAGGGAGATCATTGATGAGTCCGCTATCGTAAATGTTGACGATGTTCTAACTACTCGAGTTCAACGCTTAACAAACTGTAACCGCCAGGCTATGGCCATTATTCAGCGTGTCGCTGCGCTACAAAATATTGTTAGTTGGATCAGGAGCAATCATGTATCTGATAGCACAATCATGGGATTGGCAGAAGAATATGAACGAGCGGTGTTGTTGGGAAAGTTAACATGTGGCGAGATACTAACTCTTTATGCTGATTCTGACGTTGCTATGGACTCCCTTAAAGCACTTTCTGAGGAGGTGGGAAACGCTACAGGTGAAGAGCGCCAGATGATTACAGACCCGATTAGAGAAGAAATCAGCTGGCGATCTTTCCAGCGTAACATTATCAGTGCGACGAAAGAGCATTGCCTCAGTCCGCAACTTACCGTACTGCAGCATATGCTTGAAAGTGCTAATGTCGAACGCAACAGAAGTAATTCAGCTTTTACTGCTTCAGTTAAGCAGTCGGACCGTATAAAAATGACACTATTATCTGAACCGCAGCATGCATTCGAATTCCCTGTTAATGTATCTTTTGATAATTCCATGGTTTGGGTCGAACTGGCAGATGGAAGGATCGTAGGGGCTCCACTTAAATGGTTTCCGAAACTACGAGAAGCAAATAGGTTGGAACGTGATCAATACCAGATGACTCCTGTAAGCCTTATATGGCGAGCCTTGGACACTCAAATCCATATGGATGATCTCTTTGATGGAGACAACAGTCCACTATACCTAATCGATGACATAGTGTTCAATTAAATTTTTACATTCAGCTAGTTACGAAGGATAGCAATTAACTAGATTAGTATAATTCTCGTTGTTATAATTAAGTTCAAAGTAGTGCTAGATATTTAGAGATGATGTGGATTTTGTTAAATAATATTAAAAAGGGGCGAGAATGATTTACGTAACTATAGATGGAGATGATGTGGGACAGAAAATTTCAGCGTCATATCTCTTTAATAACGTTGATGAGTTAATCAAGATTAATGCGTTGGTTAATGTTGCAACTTTAGATATATCAAAAGTTTTAGCTGAATATGGATTTGAAATTATCTTCCGTGCTGCAGATGGCGTGGCGGGAAGGATAGCCAATGATTCTATCGACCTCAAGGCGATATTTAATAATATTCAAAGTATTTCCTGTGATGGTATCACATTTTCAATGGGATCTGGTAGCACGTTGAAAGATTCGTATGTGGCTTTAATCACGGCAAAAAGCAATGGTAAAAACCAGCATTATAGCTTAGTCGCTGGGGGGGGAAATGTTTAGGATTATCAATTTCATTAAGTTATTAAGAATATCAGCATTATTTACAACTATTGTTAGTATTTTTAGTTATCAATTTCTCCATCGCTTTTGGGACAACGATCTACCATTAATTAAAGTAATTAGCATTACTCCTTGGGTTAGTTTTCTGATCGTAATTCTACTTACAACTGCCACAACCTCAAGGTTTTTTTGGAGTGTGCTGAGATACTTTAAAAGGGACTTGTATCCAGATTTAAACGGAAGTTGGATTGGGGAGATTACAACCGAAGGAAAGATAGTTATCCAAGCGAAAGCAACAATAAAACAAACCTTGATCAAAACTGAAATAATACTTCATACAGAGACTTCGAAATCGGAAACGTTAGAAACGACCCCTTCAATTGATAATGGTCAGTGTAAACTTTATTATGTATATAGATCTATTCCAAAAGACCCTTCAAGGCAACCTTACACAGGATCTACAATATTTGATATTAGAACTAAAGCCGCAGGATCATCTTTTATTCTGGAGCTTTCGGGATCGTATTTTACAGATAGAAAAACTATAGGTCGTGTAAGGTTAGAGCAGGAAAGTAACAATGTCTATAAGGATGTTTCGTTCTATTGAATGATGTTTTTAGAACATGGTTTGCTAGCAACTATTAATCTCTTCAACGCTTAAATGCATGCCTTCTCCCCCCGGATTAGCCGGGTAGTAGACCCAAATCGACCACTTAGTTTCGCCGAACCGCGTGAGTGCGTTTTAGGCCTGCGGCTGTGACCAGCTCCAGCGCATTCCCAATGTATCGTGGCTCGAGATTATGCGAAGTCCTTGGGTCAACGGCTGCATAGAAGTAGTTTTCTTAAACGATGGGGCATAGCAAAGGACCTCTGCCTGAACTTGGTACCAGTTCGACGTATAGAGATTTTCGTCCGACGATGACAGCAAGCATGGGGCGCTTGTCTAGACGATTCTCTGATAAGTTGTTCCACTCTGATCTATCGAGGCCAGAAGGATGAGGGTGATCTTCCGGATGGGTATGCCATTCACCCAGATAACGTATTGTTCCTTTACTCGCCGTCCATCGAGACAGAGCAATGGCATCGTGACCAAATGGCATTCGCTCAAAAAGGTTACGAGACCGCTTGTCCCATTCAGTGGGGAAAGTAGCTTGCTCGATAAGCATATGGTTTCCATGAATGGAACCTAATAGAAGTCCGCCAGCTTCACAGTCGGCGTCGCTGTTCTGAATATGCTGATAGAATGTTCCTAGCGTTGCTGTCGAAAAACACAGCAGCGTTCTTTTGTCATCGGTCGCCCATGAACTTAAAAATTGCATAGAGGGCACTCCGGATCATGACATGGATCGCAATCAGGCGTGGCAAGCTGCTTTGTCCGATCGATCAGTCTGGTGCGCAACGCAGGAGAATTAGTGCCATTAACCCAATCGAGCGCCATTTCAGTTCCTAAACTTGCAGCTTGCACTGAGACCGAAGCAGGGAACGGAACATATAAGCCCTCACATCCATGACCCGCCAAGATGACAGGAAGAGGCTCAACCGTAGAGCGTAGTTCGCCTCTCCGGTTACTATGCCAAAGACACCGGTAGCAGGCACCTGATGTTGTTGTTCTAATGAGGGCGCGTACAGCAGTTCCAGGGCCCTCAATCCAGACTGAAAGCATGGGCGTCGGATGTGGATAGTGACCGCAGAGCCAATGTCCTAGAGATTCTTCACCAGTTGCATCTATGAGTAGATCTAGCTTTCCTAGTTGGGCTTGCCTGACATCCACGGGAAGCGCACGAATCTCTACGCTTGGGGTCAAACGCCTAAGCTCCTTCGACATTGCCTCAGCTTTGTTCGATAGAAGATCAGGAAATCCCAGTCGATGACGACCGATGTTTTGTGGGAAAAGGCTGTCAAAATCTACCAAAATGAGTTTCCCGCCGAATGTCCCCGCTCCTGCCTTGACAAGCATATCGGCCAGATAGCCACCGATCGTTCCGCATCCAACAACAGCGATATTCTTACCTGCCAGCGTTTTGGAGTTTGGAATGTTCCTCTGGGCAAGGTAGCCATCATCGATTCTGACCACGGAGATGGGCATCACCTTCAATCGATAGCTCAAATCCCTACGATCTACGAACTTCTTCTTTCTTAGCAAATGTCGACGGTCATAGAAAACTGCAAAACCATACGTCATCAGCGGAGATTCAATGAAGATCAAGCTGCCATTGGCTTTTCTCCTTTCTCCTTCCTTAATTCGTTCGTGAATCTTACGTCGACACTGAGGATCAAGAGTGCTCTGCCATTCTAAGATATCCCCAACTGTTTCAGGTGGCCAATGGCTTGTCAGAGGACGTGGTTGAGCTTTTGTCTTTACACGATAAGTTAGTACCGTTTTATCGGTAACCTTGTAGCCCAGAGACTTCAGTTTCCCTGTTGTTCGACTTTCATCATCGGTAACGAAGTACAACGATCTCCCATTTTCTTGCACGACTAAGCAGTTCTGTTCCCCTAAGTCTTTACTCTGCATGTCTACGAAGCAAAATAAACCATGCCAGTAGGCGAAGAATTCTTCCGCAAGATCTTCAACCAACCGACCATTCAATATCTGCCCTAGCACGCTTGTTGCGCGCTCCAAGCATGCCAGCGACTGTCCTACAGGGTCGTAGATGTCTAACACGACCGTGCCTTTGGCTATATAGCAAAGCCCACCATCAGCACCAATATGAGGTACTGCAGCGGGCAGTTCCGGTGGGATTTCCAGCAACCGAATACGAGGTAAGTCGAAGAACGAGGGATCTAGCTGAAGTTCACACAGATACCCCTGGTCTGCTTGGAGCGGGGTCAACCGTCCGTTTAGCCTGAACCAGCTGTCATCCGTCTTCCCGGCAAACACGAAACCTCGCTGTTCGAAGGCATCGATCACACTTTCAACAACATTGGTATTTTTCATCCAGCTTTTGTTCGCCCGATAAGTTCACTCGGACCGGCAGTTGCGGGTGCCGCAGCAATGGTAGCAGCGACGGATACGACTTTGACCCGATTAGGCTCATTCGGAAATCGGGGGCCGAATGAGCTCTGCATCCAACTGCATGCTTGTGAAGGACTACCAGCATCAGTAGCTCCGCGAAGAACCTTTTCAAATTCTTCGAACGCCTCTGCTGCCTCTTCAACTCCGGTCTTGCCCAGCCGTGCAGTAAGCGACTCAGTCCCTTCCACTGGGTTGTCTACTCCTGCACGTAGACGCGCCGGCAGTGCCGCAACAACATCTAACAAGGCAAGATCGTCACGTCGATCACGTTTCTCAAATAGTGGTGCCGCAGCAGCCATCAACAAGATCGACGTAGGTCCACCGCTAGACCACCGCCAATCGCGGAACGCTTTCAAATAACGGACTACTCGGCGTAACTGTTCACCCTTAGCCTCCACTTCGCCCAAGAACCACTCTTTAACAGGCCGGGGATCTGAGGCCATCCAGTTGTGCTCGCGGTGAGCCAGTAGCACTTTATCGGCAGGCAACGCTGTCCAAACATCCCGTTCGGCAATGTTTATCGCTTTCGTTAATGAGTCATATCCATAACGTTCCATTGCGACTCTTAGAGTGGCAAACTCCTCATCGGGAATAGCATACAGCGGGATGTCAATGTGGGCATAGGTTGCAATGACAATGCGGATACAAGTCGGTTTATCGGTGACGAGCGTCCACTGCTTTGTATCAATTAGCGGTTTCAAGGCTTCTTCTGCAGCATTAAAGAACACTGTCGCTGCGGTACTAGGGCGCTTTGTTTGCGAGACGAAACTTAATGGTAAATAGCAACCATCATCGACATCTGCTTGTTGGGGCTGCTGCGCCGGAGAGTTCAACGTCTTGTATGCCCACGAACCTTGAGTGAAGAAACGTGGTTGAGGTATATCTTCTGTGTAGCCGAGTTCATTTAGCACCCGTGGAATACCGGTGCGCAGACAGTCCCTGACATCCTTGCGGGCACTGGCGATCCAATCTCGTTGCTCTGGCGGCAAATCCAGTTCGTCGTGCATACAGGATTCGTCATCAACGGTGGTAAAAAAAAGTGGGCTAAGGTTCAGCATGTAGCCTCCGATGCGTTCTTGTTAGGGCCATGATAGAAGATGGGTATGCTGGCCTGATGCGTTCGAAATGGTTTAAATAGTGGATCGCCGAGAGCACGCTGTGCCGCATGGTTGCCTCGAGCCTTAAGCGTATTGGTGGCACCGATTGAAACCCGATCCAAAGCTTTAACATCTTTGCTTTGATCGGGTGTTGCTTTATCGTCAATCTGAAAATACTTGTTTCCCAACGACTGTCGCAGCATATAGTCCACAGATGACTCCTGAGCAGAAATAACCAAGTCAAATAGCCCCCCGCGCCACTTGCAGAATCCGCGATCAAGGCTAGCATTGCCACGGATAGTTGCACCGATTGTCATTGTGCCAATCGAGAGAACTCGAATTAGAGCATCTTGGTCAGGTGTTAGGAACGTATTAACTTCATGCAACCCAAAAAGGCCAGGAGCGTTGCCTACCAACCCTCCGTCTGCGAAAACACCACGTTTATTGCGGGCCAACGGAAAATAGACGGGCGCAGCTGCGGTCGCCAATGCCACATCAACGATCCTCATGTGATGATCTAACTCGAAGGAAGGATGGTGAGGCGTCTTGAAAAATTGCCCACGCCCTGTTGAGTAATTGACTGCTGGTATGAGAACTCGATGTTTCAGGTTACCAATCGTGATGTCTTGGAAACGTTCGCTAAGCACCTCTTTCAATCCCTTCGAATCATGCTTCGCGTTCAACCAGAACCCCAGAAGTCGCCTGGAAAGACTGCGGCATCCGAAGATACGATTGCCTTCGTCTTCAAACATTGCCTTGAGTTCTTGAGCCGGTATTTCCGCAGCAAGTCCCAAAGCGAGCATACCTCCTGCAGATGTTCCACAAATAAGATCGAAGTGCGAAGCTATAGGGCGGCCTAGCGCGATTTCGAGTTCGGCAAGAACCGTAGCGGTATAAAGGCCTCGATAGCCTCCACCTGAAAGGGCGAGCACATGATAAGTGGGGATGTCTGCCATAGAACGTCAACCTCTAGGGGGAAGAAATCGTTACCGTAACAAGCGTCGTTAGAGGACTTATTGTAAGCACGCCAGTTGATGATCCTAAACTTCTTTTTATCCACCGGATTGCCTGCATTGTCAAGGGGATGCGTGATCTGATCCTACAGCTGAACAAAAGTTCGATTTATTCTACAAAGTCTAAAAAAACATAAAAACAAACTTATTCAGTTTACTGCTTACACGGTAAAACCTAAATTCCTCGCAACTTCAAACGGTTTCAGAAACATGCGTAGAACAAGGTTGAACACGCGAAAAATCCCGTGATACTGTATATAAACACAGTTAAATTGAGTTCCTCATTATGCAATTTTTTTATCCCATAGATATTGCCCCTTCTATCCATCTTCCTCTCTTTGCGGAACGGGTACCTTGTGGTTTTCCTAGTCCCGCACAAGACTACGTCGAAGATAGGTTAAATCTCAATACGCTTTTGATAGCCCACCCTAACGCCACATATTTCATTAAAGTAAGCGGTGACTCCATGACGGATGCTGGAATTGGAGATGGTGACCTTCTGGTGGTTGATCGTTCGCTTTCGGCAAGTCACGGCGATATTGTAATTGCGGCTATCGCCGGAGAATTTACCGTCAAGGAGTTGCGCACGCATCCCGTCCTGCAACTTGTTCCTTACAATAGCAATTACTCACCCATTACGTTTCATCATCCAGAAGATCTGGAAATATTTGGCGTAGTTACATTTTCAGTGAAGTCACATCAATGACGATGTTTGCTCTGGCTGACGTCAACAACTTTTATGCGTCTTGTGAAACGGTGTTCCGCCCGGATTTAAAGGGAAAACCCGTGGTGGTGGTCTCTAACAACGACGGTTGCGTAATTTCGCGTTCAGCAGAGGCAAAAGCGCTCGGCATTATGATGGGAGAACCTTTTTTTAAATTGAAAAATAAAACATTCCCCTCCGCAGTGCACGTATTCAGTTCAAACTATGCCCTTTATGCCGATCTCAGCGCGCGAGTTATGCAGACGCTGACGGAGATGTCGCCTGCCATCGAGATCTATTCAATCGATGAAGCCTTTATCGACTTATCTGGTGTAGCTAGCTGCATGTCTCTGACAGATTTTGGCAAAACTGTGCGAAACCAGGTGTTTAAAAATACCGGGCTCACGATCGGGATTGGCGCTTCGCAAACCAAAACGTTAGCGAAATTAGCAAATTACGCAGCAAAGAGATGGCCTGGTACGGGAGGTGTAGTTGATTTATCTGACATATCACGTCAGCGAAAGCTGTTAGAGCGCGTGCCTGTAGAGGAGGTGTGGGGGGTAGGAAGGCGCATCAGCAAAAAACTGAACGCTATGGGGATCAGTACAGCACTGGACTTAGCCAATAGCTCACCGTGGGTAATCAAAAAGCATTTCAACGTTGTTCTGGAAAGAACGTTGCGTGAGCTGCGTGGTGAACCGTGTCTGGCGCTTGAGGAGTTCGCGTCCGATAAGCAACAGATTATGTGCAGCCGATCTTTTGGGTATCGTATTACCGAGTATGCCGATATGCGTCAGGCTGTCTGCACCTATGCGGAGCGCGCTGCAGCAAAATTGCGTAGCGAGCACCAGTTTTGTGCTTTTGTTAGCGTTTTTCTACGCACCAGCCCGCACGCAGATAATGAAATTTATTATGGAAACCAATCATCGGTGAAATTACCGACACCTTCGGATGATACGCGTGACATTATTCGTGCCGCGACAGAATCACTGGATCGAATATGGGTTGATGGTTACCGTTACATGAAAGCGGGCATTATGCTGGCTGATTTTTTTAGTCGCGGCACAGCACAGCTTAATTTGTTTGACAAATTTGCCCCGAAAGCTAATAGCACGGCACTCATGACGGTAATCGACGGCATTAATGCGTCAGGAAAAGGGAAGGTCTGGTTTGCGGGTCAGGGCATCCAGAAGCCTTGGGCAATGAAACGTGAGATGCTGTCACCGGCTTACACTACGCGCTATTCAGATCTGCCAATCGCTAAATGAAAATGAATGCTGGCACTTACAGGTGCGGTAGCTGTAGTGACAGTATTTTCTCTCGCAGGTTGCCATTCTGTATTTCACAGTTTTCAAGCTCACGTTCAAGCAAAATAACCTTCGCAATCAGGGCTGTTTTGCTCTTATTCGCAAGAAGATAAGCTCTCCGTAATTCCGACGCTGTTGGATCATTTAGAGCTGAGCCCGAAATGGTACGCTTTTTCTGGCTACCGCCGCTCATTGTTGCATGTTTTTTGTACATCGCATGGCATTGCCTGTTCCGTAAGATGGTAGAAGCAGATACACCTTTTCCCGCAGGATCTACGCTTTTTGAAGCCAGAACAATCGTCGTCAGGCTTACTTTTAGCCTCCCTGACAGGAGCACATCAATTGCACGTTTAACCAATGACGCACTGTTCTCAACGCGGTTGCGTTGCCAGGCATGAATACCGCTCATGTTTTTATTTGTCATACCGCCAACCTCTTGTGAATCAGGATGAGGACTGCAGATTACGCCTGATGGTATCGACCTGCTCAATCAAATCCATTTCTTCCAGCATGTCGTCGCAGCTGCCTATAATTTCGTGAGCTTTTCTCTTTTCCGCTGGCAAATTCTGCTGCCCGGCCAACTCAGCCATCTTTACCCAAGCATCTCTGTATACAAGGACGTCACCGCGTCTGGCGGGATCGGGGGCATTGCCTGCACACCCAATACAGGCAAACTTGGCCGGGCACGCATTCGCAATCGTACAACATCCTCCAGTGACAGGGATCAGTGCGCCAACCTTACCGACAGCCTCTGTCAGTTGCTGAGCAATATCGTCTTTTGTGCGGATATGTTGCCTGGAAAAGTCATGTCGCTGAGTGAAAATTTGCTGCTGTAGTTCGACCAACTGAGAGGGTGTATGCCTAGAATAATATTCTGTAACGTTGATATCTTTTTGCTTCATCAACAAAGCCAGTACGTCCAGTGGCGTATTCAGTGTACGCATCTCTGTTGCAAAGCTATGTCTGAGCAGATGGCTAGTGACTTTTATAGATTGCCCAGTGGGCGTTTTCAAGGAAAGCCCATGGAGCATAACGGAAAGTGCGCCGTTAATGTCTTTCTGTGTAAAATGTCTTTCATCGTTTTGCCAGAGGTAACTCGCAGGTTTTAATTTTGGTCCCAGGCATGCTGCTGCTTTAATAACGGGAAAAGCCTGCGCCCTGCTTCTTTGGTAACCCCACCATTCATAAAGACTTTCCATGCACTTATTATCAATATAAAAAGGCTCCTCTTTTAATCTCCCTTTGGGAACCGCGTTAAATAAAATGCACTCTTTATTTTCTGCCAGACTGATCCGATAAAGATGCTCTGGGACTAACCTTATCTGCAAAAACTCATGTGCTCTGGCCCCTGTCTTTGACATGATCTGTACAACAGAATGCGCCAACAGAGCATCGACCATCAAAATTTCAACAGGAATAAATATCAGCCCCAACTCTTTACTCAACAGGTATTGCCACCGGCTGGCTGTATATCCGTAGGGAGTGGTGATGGGGCCTTGAAAAGACGTCTTTGATACCCCGTATCGGTCAGTGATTTCAGCCGAAGGAGTGCCCGTGAGCGCGGCAAGCGTGATTAGTTCAGTGAACCACAACCCCTCAACGGGCTGGTGATGCTTATCGTAGCTTCCCTCATAAGTAGTGAATTTTACATCCGAGTCGTGAATAGTATGATGCGGATTAGCATCACGATATCGATATGTTCTGGCTTCAGCGATATGCTCATGTGCCTGCCTCAATAGCTTTGCGTCCCAGACTTTAAACCTGTGCGTATATGCCTGTTCGCCTCTGTTTTCCATGACAACAGATTCTGTATACTCAAAAACCAGCGGCGTCTTTTTCCCCGACGTTTCAAATATCTTAAACGCCTTTTGTATCTCCTGATGTAGCCTGTTGATGGCTTTGTTGAATAAATCGAACTTTTGCTGAGTTGAAGGATCAGATCACGTATCTTCCCGACAACGCAGACCGTTCCGTGGCAAAGCAAAAGTTCAAAATCACCAACTGGCCCACCTACAATAAAGCCCTCATCAACCGTGGCTCCATAACTTTCTGGCTGGATGATGAAGCTATTCAGGCCTGGTATGAGTCAGCAACACCTTCTTCACGAGGAAGGCCCCAGCGCTATTCTGATCTCGCCATCACCACCGTTCTGGTGATTAAACGCGTATTCCGGCTGACCCTGCGGGCTGCGCAGGGTTTTATTGATTCCATTTTTGCCCTGATGAACGTTCCGTTGCGCTGCCCGGATTACACCAGTGTCAGTAAGCGGGCAAAGTCGGTTAATGTCAGTTTCAAAACGTTCACCCGAGGTGAAATCGCGCATCTGGTGATTGATTCCACCGGGCTGAAGGTCTTTGGTGAAGGCGAATGGAAAGTCAAAAAACACGGCAAAGAACGCCGTCGTATATGGCGAAAGTTGCATCT
>OGSM01000085.1_pt1 | contig 51480 bp, 45 predicted proteins | sample 1573871 | NCBI WGS metagenome assembly OGSM01 (sample SAMN03295848, study PRJEB24534) | human gut metagenome | isolation source: fecal sample 1 from infant 7 | host: Homo sapiens | place: USA: Pittsburgh, PA | collected 2014-07
TCATGCAGGTGAAACTGTATGAAGATATCGCCCGCTTCGGCCATATCGCCACCACTTACGCCTATCCGGTGAAGGTCAACGACCGCTACGTCATGGACCCGTCGCCAATTCCAAAATTCGACAATCCGAAGATGGACATGATGCCGGCCCTGCAACTGTTTGGCGCAGGCCGCGAAAAACGCATCTATGCCGTTCCACCTTACACCCGCGTGGAAAGCCTCGATTTCGACGATCACCCGTTTACCGTGCAGAGCTGGGATGAGCCTTGCGCCATCTGTGGCTCAACCCACAGCTATCTCGATGAAGTGGTGCTCGATGACACCGGCAAACGCATGTTTGTCTGCTCCGACACCGACTACTGCCGCCAACAGAGTGAGGCCCTCAGCAAATGACGCAACCGCTGCTTTCAGTCAACAACCTGACCCATCTCTACGCGCCGGGCAAGGGCTTCAGCGATGTCTCTTTTGACCTGTGGCCTGGCGAAGTGCTGGGTATCGTCGGCGAGTCCGGTTCCGGCAAAACCACGCTGCTGAAATCGATCTCTTCACGGCTAACGCCACAGAGCGGTGAGATTTTGTATCAGAACCGTTCGCTGTACGGCATGAACGAGGCCGACCGTCGCCGTCTGCTGCGTACCGAATGGGGCGTGGTGCATCAGCATCCGCTGGATGGCCTGCGCCGTCAGGTCTCCGCTGGCGGCAATATCGGCGAACGCCTGATGGCCACCGGGGCGCGCCACTACGGCGACATTCGTGCCACCGCGCAGCGTTGGCTGGAGGAAGTGGAGATCCCGGCCTCGCGTATCGACGACCTGCCAACCACCTTTTCCGGCGGCATGCAGCAGCGACTGCAGATCGCCCGCAACCTCGTCACCCATCCCAAACTGGTGTTTATGGACGAGCCCACCGGCGGTCTGGACGTTTCCGTACAGGCCAAACTGCTGGACCTGCTGCGCGGCCTGGTGGTGGAACTGGATCTGGCAGTGGTTATTGTCACCCACGATCTGGGCGTAGCGCGCCTGCTGGCCGACCGTTTGCTGGTGATGAAGCAGGGTCAGGTGGTGGAAAGTGGGTTAACCGACCGCGTACTCGACGATCCGCATCATCCGTATACCCAGTTGCTGGTGTCATCTGTTTTGCAAAACTGATTTTGTCTTGCCGGGTGGCGCTTCGCGACCCGGCCTACGGATCGGCATCGGTTGTAGGCCTGATAAGCGAAGCGCCATCAGGCAATCGAACGCAAAAATGCTTAAAGAGGCTAAAAATGAACGCGATTCGCGTTGAAAACGTCAGTAAAACCTTTGTACTGCATCAGCAAAACGGCGTGCGTCTGCCGGTGCTGCAAGACGCCACGCTGGAAGTTAAAAACGGCGAATGCGTGGTGCTGCACGGTCACTCTGGCAGCGGCAAATCCACGTTGCTGCGTTCGCTGTACGCCAACTACCTGCCGGATGAAGGACACATCCACATCCGCCACAGCGGCGAATGGGTCGATCTGGTGCAGGCTCCGGCGCGTAAAGTGCTGGAAGTTCGCCGTTCAACCATCGGCTGGGTCAGCCAGTTCTTGCGCGTGATCCCAAGGATTTCTGCGCTGGATGTGGTGATGCAGCCGCTGCTGGATCTCGGCGTGTCACGCGAGGAGTGCGCAGCCAAAGCGGCTAACCTGCTTACCCGCCTGAACGTGCCGGAGCGGCTGTGGCATCTGGCGCCGTCGACGTTTTCCGGGGGCGAACAGCAGCGCGTCAATATCGCCCGAGGGTTTATCGTCGATTACCCGATTCTACTCCTCGATGAGCCCACCGCCTCGCTGGACGCCAAAAACAGCGCCGCCGTCGTCGCATTGATTGAAGAAGCGAAAGCCCGCGGCGCGGCAATTGTCGGCATTTTTCACGATCAAACCGTGCGCGACCGCGTCGCGGATCGCCTGCACCTGATGGGAACAACAGCATGATTATCAATAATGTAAAGCTGGTGCTGGAAGATGAAGTGGTGCAAGGATCGCTGGAAATTGAGGGCGGAACGATCCGCGCCTTTGCCGAAAGTCAGAGCCAACTGGCCCAAGCGATGGACGGAGAAGGCGGCTGGCTGCTGCCAGGGCTTATCGAGCTGCATACCGACAATCTCGACAAGTTTTTCACCCCGCGCCCGAAGGTAGACTGGCCCGCCCACTCGGCGATGAGCAGCCACGACGCGCTGATGGTCGCCAGCGGCATTACCACCGTGCTGGACGCGGTGGCGATTGGCGATGTGCGCGACGGTGGCGACCGTCTGGAAAATCTGGAGAAGATGATCAACGCGGTGGAAGAGACGCAAAAGCGCGGGGTCAATCGCGCCGAGCACCGCCTGCATTTGCGCTGCGAGCTGCCGCATCACACCACCCTACCGCTGTTTGAAAAACTGGTCGGTCGTGAGCCGGTGACGCTGGTATCGCTGATGGATCACTCCCCCGGCCAGCGTCAGTTCGCCAATCGCGAGAAGTACCGCGAGTATTATCAGGGCAAGTATTCACTTACCGACGAGCAAATGGCCCGTTACGAAGAAGAACAGTTAGCTCTGGCTGCACGTTGGTCGCAACCCAACCGCACAGCGATTGCTCAGATGTGTCGTGAGCGCCAGATAGCGCTGGCGAGCCATGACGATGCCACCTGCGATCATGTGCTGGAATCGCATCAACTTGGCAGCGTGATCGCCGAATTTCCTACTACCTTTGCCGCCGCAGAGGCCTCGCGCCAGCATGGCATGAACGTGCTGATGGGCGCGCCCAACATCGTGCGCGGCGGTTCTCACTCCGGCAACGTGGCGGCGCATAAGCTGGCTGAGCTGGGGCTGCTGGATATTCTCTCCTCCGACTACTACCCCGCCAGCCTGCTCGATGCGGCATTTCGCGTGGCGGACGATGACGCCAACCGCTTTACGCTGCCGCAGGCCATTCGTCTGGTGACCCGCAATCCGGCGCGGGCATTAAATCTCGACGATCGTGGCGTTGTAGCCGAAGGTAAACGCGCGGATCTGGTGCTGGCGCATCGCAAAGGCGATCACATCCATATCGACCACGTCTGGCGTCAGGGCAAAAGGGTATTCTGACTATGGGGAAACTGATCTGGCTGATGGGGCCGTCCGGCTCCGGTAAGGACAGTCTACTGGCAGAACTTCGCCAGCAGGAACCTGCGCAACTGCTGGTGGCGCACCGTTACATCACCCGCGCCGCCAACGCAGGGAATGAAAACCATATTGCCCTCAGCGAACCAGAGTTTTTTACCCGCGCCGGGCAGAACCTGCTGGCGCTGAGCTGGCATGCCAACGGCTTCTATTACGGCGTCGGCGTAGAGATTGACCTCTGGCTGCACGCCGGTTTTGATGTGGTGGTCAATGGCTCGCGCGCGCATCTGCCCCAGGCGCAGGCCCGTTACGGCGCTTCTTTACTTCCCATTTGCTTACAGGTTTCCCCGGCCATTCTACGCCAGCGCCTGCAGGCACGTGGGCGGGAGAGCGAAACGGAAATCGCTGCCCGCCTTGAACGCGCGGCACGCTACACGCCGTATGACTGCCACGTCCTGAACAATGATGGAAGTTTGCTACAGTCTGTCGATACACTGCTCACCCTGATGGGACGCAAGGAGAAGAAACATGTCTGTCTGTGAATTACGCCGCGCCACGCTATACGATACCGATGCGGTTTACGCGCTTATCTGTGAGTTGAAACAGGGCCAATTCAACCTGCAGGCCTTTAGCGCTGGCTACGCCGCAAATCTGCAAGATCCCAATATGCACTACCAGCTGGCGCTGCTCGACGGACAGGTCGTCGGCTTGATCGGTCTGCACCTCCAGTTTCATCTGCACCACGCCAACTGGATTGGCGAGATCCAGGAACTGGTGGTGATGCCACAGGCACGAGGACTAAAAGTGGGTAGTCAGTTACTGGCCTGGGCCGAAGCCACCGCGCGCGAAGCGGGCGCAGAAATAACCGAGCTTTCTACCAGTACCCAACGCCTTGACGCGCACCGCTTTTACCAGCGCGAAGGCTATACCATGAGCCATTTTCGCTTCACCAAACCGTTGTAGGGGGAGCCATGAGTCTGACCATTACGCTGACGGGAACCGGCGGCGCGCAACTGGTGCCAGCATTTGGCTGTGACTGTGCGGCCTGCCAACGAGCACGCTTACAGGCGCAATACCGTCGACGCCCTTGTAGCGGGGTGGTCAAATTTAACAATGCGGTGACGCTGCTGGACGCGGGGATCCCGCATCTGATGGACGACTGGCCAGCAGGCAGCTTCCAGCAGTTTCTGCTCACCCACTACCATATGGATCACGTGCAGGGGCTGTTTCCGCTGCGCTGGGGCGTGGGGGCGACTATCCCGGTGTACGGTCCGCCGGATGAACAGGGATGCGACGATCTGTTTAAGCACCCTGGCATCCTCGATTTTAGCCATACCGTCGCGCCATTCGTGGTGTTTAACCTGCAAGGGTTGCAGGTGACGCCACTCCCGCTCAACCATTCAAAGCTGACGTTTGGCTATCTGCTGGAGACCGCGCACAGCCGCGTGGCGTGGCTCTCCGATACCGCCGGACTTCCCGACAAGACGCTGAAGTTTCTCCACAATAACCAGCCTCAGGTGATTATCATCGACTGCAGCCACGCCCCGCGCGCCGAGCCGCCGCGCAATCACAGCGATGTAAATACCGTTATCGCCTTGAACGAGGTTATCCGCTGCCCACGGGTGATCCTGACGCATATCAGTCATCAGTTTGATTTGTGGATGATGGAGAATCCGCTACCGACAGGGCTCGAAGCCGGGTATGACGGAATGGAAATTGTGCTGAGGTAGGTTTACATCGCACTAAAACACTTGTTAACAGGTCTCTGCTCCCTATAACCTTGCCAGCGAAAAATTGCGCTAACGATCGTAATCTTCTTCCATTCTGCGCTCTTCGTCTTCTAACTGACGCCGTTCCTGATCGAGCTGGCGCTGGCGGTCATCCAGTTGGCGGCGGCGGTCTTCAAACTGGCGGCGGCGATTATCATACTGCCTGCGACGATCGTCACTCATCTGTCGCTGCCAGCTTTCATCACGAGAGTCGTCATAATCCCGCCCGCTGTCCGGTTTGTAGGCGTCGTTAATTGCCTGCTGAATATTGCCGATGGCGTCATCGATAATATCCGCCTGCGCCGATACGGTGGTCATCATCAGCAGAGTGAAAAGTAAGAATGTCGCGGAGCGTTGCATAAAACCAGCCTCATCAAGAAACTCGCCCCACGGTAATCAAAGCGTATTTGCGCGGGTAGCGGAGGAATCTCAATTACGCGAATGCCGCAGCGCCTGCGCCAGTTCTCCCCGAGTGAAGGGCTTACGCAATAACGCCACATCTGGCAGCGCCGGATTATGCGCCGGACGTAAATCCTGGCCGCTAATCAGCAGGATGTTCAGTTGTGGATAATGTGCCAGCGCATGATTAATCACATCCACACCGCTTAAACCGCCGGGCAGCATTAAGTCGCTGATAAAAATATCAATCTCGGATGAAGCCGCCAGCATATGCATAGCCTGTTCGCCGTTGGCGGCCTCTAACGTCAGGTAGCCCAGCAGGTGTAATTGCTCACATAACGTCTGGCGCACATCGGCTTCATCTTCGAGAACCAGCACCAGTTTTTCACCGCGAGTCGGAGTGTGCTGTGCGATTGTCTCCACCGGTGTCTGCACCGGCACAACCGCGCGAGGAAGCTGCAATCTGACCGTCGTTCCCTGCCCAGGGGCGCTTTCAATCTCCACGCGGCCACCGGACTGGCGCACAAAACCGTAGACCATAGACAGCCCCAGCCCGCTGCCGCTGCCGGTCTGTTTGGTGGTGAAAAACGGCTCGAAGACCTGAGCTTTCACCTCCTGCGACATCCCGCTTCCCTGGTCGGCAACTTCCAGCATCACCATATCCTGCTTACGCCCATCGCTGCGCGTGACCCGCTGATTCCAGGTACGGATTTTAATCGTGCCCGCCTGCCCGTCCATAGCGTCACGGGCATTCATCACCAGATTAATAATGGCGTTCTCCAGTTGGCTGACATCAATCCACGCGGGCCAGGCGGGAGACTGGGCTTCAATCTCCAGCGTCAACGTAGCCGGAAGAGAGTGGCGCATCAGTTCGCCCAAATTTTCCAGCAGCGTTTTCAGCTCCACCGCATGGGGATGCAACGACTGTTTGCGCGAAAAGGCCAGCAGCCGCTGGGTAAGGAGCGCCCCGCGCTCGGCGGCTTTTAGCGCCCGATTGACCCGTGGCGCATCGGGAGAGTCTGGGTTCACCAGATCCAGGCTGCCAATAATGACTGCCAGCAGGTTATTGAAATCGTGCGCTAATCCGCCTGTCAGTTGCCCTACCGCCTTCAGTTTCTGACTGTGCAACAGCGCTTCCTCCAGCCCCTGGCGCTCGGTGCGGTCGATTTCCATCTGGCTGGTTTTTTCTTTTAGCAGTCGGGTGGTGTGCTCCAGCGATGCCGTATTACGGGCGAAGACGCTAAAGGCGCGGGCCAGCTCGCCCAGCTCATCGCGCCGCTGCAGGGCCGGGACGCTAACGTCCGATTCACCATGCGCCAGTCGGGTCATCGCCCGCGAAATGGCCGTCAGGTTAGAACCGAGGTTACGGTAGATATACCAGCCGGCAAAACCGGTGATCACCACCGCCAACAGCGCAAACACCAAAATAAACAACGCGCCAGATTGCAGTTCCTGATGGCTTTGCGCCACCCGCTGTTCGGAGATCAGCGCCACCTGCGAAGCATACCGGTTGATATCGCTGTTGAGGATCGCCACCAGCGCTTTGATATGAAACATATACCAGTTGATCGCCAAATCGCTCTGCTCAAGCGCGGAAGAGAGCGGCTCCAGCTTATGCAACTCCTGGTTGAAGTCGGTGAGGATGTTGGTAATCAGCGGATTGCTATTTTGCACAGGCAGCGCGGGCATCACGCCGTCCAGTTGTTTCACCACCGAACGCGGCGTGGGTGTTTCAATGGCGGCAACAATTAAGCGGTCTATCTGCCCCAGCAGCACGTCATCCTGCGCGCCGGTCAGCTTTTGCAGATGACGTAAATAACTTTGATTCTGATACAGCGAACTGAGCAGGGCGTTACGTTCCAGATGTCGCCGTTGCCCGCGCTGCAGCATACCTTCCACGCTGCTTTGTAGCTCCTGGCTGCGCTGGATAATACGCTCGACCAGCGCCGGCTCCTGCTGCGCCAACGGCGCGGTGGCCAACTGTTCCAGCGAATGCTTCAGCGCCCGTTGCGTCTCCTGCAGCCGCTCCGCTTCACCTTTGTATTCCAGCGCGCCGACCACCTGCGACAGCCGCACCGCCGCCGTCGCCACGTTCGCCGTATCCCGCGCCAGGTTCATGCTGCCGGTCATGTCGTCAACGGTTTGCTGCTGCACCTGTTCCTGGATTTGACTGGCATGCTGAAACCCCAGCACCGCCACACCGCTTACCATCAGCGTGACCGTCACCACCAGCAGATTGAAGAACAGCAATCGTCCGCGCGCACTGGCGAAAAAGTGACGTCCTGGTTGCGGCATATCACGCTCCGTGAAGAAAAATCGCAATATGACAAATATGAACGGCTTCTGACATTTTGCATTTACATTCCTGTGATGGACTGCTGATATCGGCCACCCCACAGGAGATCCGCTATGAGCAGGACACCGGTTCTGGAGATGCGCAACATTGCCAAAGCGTTTGGTAAATTTTACGCGCTGAAAGGGGTCGATTTAACGGTCTGGCCGGGTGAGATTCATGCCCTGATGGGTGAGAACGGCGCGGGGAAAAGCACCCTGATGAAGATCCTCGCGGGCGCGTATACCGCCACCAGCGGTGAGATCCTGATCGACGGTCAGCCGTTTCACATTCGCGGGCCAAAAGACGCGCTCAGCGCAGGCATCACGCTGATTTACCAGGAGATGCAGCTCGCGCCGAACCTGACGGTGGCGGAAAATATCTTTCTTGGCAGCGAGCTGTCGCGCGGCGGTCTGGTCCAGCGTAAAGAGATGGTGATGCAGTCGCAGAAAGTCATCGACCGACTCGGCGCCCAGTTTAAGGCCAGCGATCGCGTGATGACGTTGACCATCGCCGAACAGCAGCAGGTGGAAATCGCCCGCGCCCTGCACCGTAACAGCCGCATTCTGGTGATGGATGAACCCACTGCCGCCCTCTCCTCACGTGAAACCCACCGCTTGTTTGAACTGATCATGCGCCTGCGCGATGAGGGGATGGCGATTATCTACATTAGCCACCGCATGGCGGAGGTGTATGAACTCTCGGACCGCGTCAGCGTCCTGCGCGACGGGCAATATGTAGGCAGCCTGACCCGCGACAAACTCAACGCCTCTGAACTGGTGCGCATGATGGTGGGCCGACCGTTAAGCGATTTGTTCAACAAAGAGCGCGATATTCCCTTAGGTAAAGCGCGCCTCAACGTCCACCACCTGACCGACGGCCATAAAGTCCAGCCGTGCAGTTTGCTGGTGCGCTCCGGGGAGATCGTCGGCCTTGCCGGGTTAGTCGGCGCCGGGCGATCTGAACTGGCTCAGTTGATTTTTGGCGTGCGTAAAGCCATCGGCGGCATGATTGAAGTAGACGGTGAACCGGTGGTGATCCACTCCCCTCGCGAAGCGATTGACCACGGCATTGGCTTTCTGACGGAAAACCGCAAAGAGCAGGGATTGTTTTTAGAGCTGGCGGCAGCAGAGAACATCACCATGGCGACGCTGGAACGTGACGCCAACTGGGGCATGCTCGATCGCAAAAAGGCGCAGGCTATTTCCGATGACGCCATCCAATTGCTCAACATCCGCGTTCCGCACGCCCAGGTACGCGCGGGCGGGCTGTCCGGCGGTAATCAGCAAAAGCTGCTGATTTCACGCTGGGTCGCGATCGGCCCACGCATTTTGATCCTCGATGAACCCACGCGCGGCGTAGACGTTGGCGCCAAAAGCGAGATCTACCGGATCATGAACGACATGGCGCGCAAAGGCGTGGCGATCCTGATGATCTCCAGCGAATTGCCGGAAGTTGTCGGTATGAGCGATCGCGTGTACGTCATGCGGGAAGGCAGCATTGCCGGTGAGCTGAACGGGCAAAGTATTACCCAAGAAAATATTATGACGCTGGCAACCGGCGTGAACGACTCCCATCACCAGGCGGTGTCCCATGAATAATCCAACCACTCCCCAGCAGGTGGCGAAATCCGCCTCCGCGAAAAAATTGCTGATGAGCGATCTGATGCAAACGGTCGGCATCTTGCCGATTCTCATCTTGATAGTGGCGGTGTTTGGCTTTATCGCGCCAAACTTTTTTACCGAAAGCAACCTGCTGAATATTACCCGCCAGGCGTCGATCAACATCGTGCTGGCGGCTGGCATGACCTTCATTATTTTGACCGGTGGGATCGACCTCTCGGTTGGCTCGATTCTCGGCACCACCGCCGTCGCGGCTATGGTCGTTTCGCTGATCCCTGAGTTTGCCATGCTGTCGATTCCGGCGGCGCTGATGCTCGGTCTGGTGCTGGGGTTGTTTAACGGCGCGCTGGTTGCTTTTGCCGGACTGCCACCGTTTATCGTCACGCTTGGAACGTATACGGCGCTGCGCGGCGCGGCCTACCTGCTGGCCGACGGCACGACGGTGATCAATTCCAATATCAGCTTTGAGTGGATCGGTAACAACTATCTTGGTCCGGTTCCGTGGCTAGTGGTCATTGCGCTGGCGGTGGTGGTGATGTGCTGGTTCATTCTTAGGCGCACCACACTCGGCGTTCATATTTATGCGGTCGGCGGCAATATGCAGGCCGCTCGTTTAACCGGTATCAAAGTGTGGCTGGTACTGCTGTTCGTCTACGGCATGAGCGGTGTGCTCTCAGGTCTTGGCGGGGTGATGAGCGCCTCGCGGCTATACAGCGCCAACGGCAACTTAGGCATGGGTTACGAGCTGGACGCCATCGCGGCGGTGATCCTCGGCGGTACCAGCTTTGTTGGGGGGATCGGCACCATCACCGGCACGCTGGTAGGGGCGTTGATTATCGCCACGCTCAATAACGGCATGACGCTGATGGGCGTCTCCTATTTCTGGCAACTGGTGATCAAAGGGGCGGTGATCATCATAGCGGTACTGATCGACAAATACCGTACCCGACACCATCAAAGTGCATAACAACAACATCTTACTTCGAGGAATACAGCATGAGATTGAAGCCCTTAGTCACCGCGCTCTGTGCTGGCGCACTGCTTGCTGCAGCTCCGTTTGTGCAGGCAAAAGAACTGAAATCGATCGGCGTTACGGTGGGCGATCTGGCCAACCCGTTCTTCGTGCAGATCACCAAAGGCGCGGAGCTGGAAGCACGCAAACTGGCGGGTGATAGCGTTAAAGTGACGCTGGTTTCCAGCGGCTACGATCTGGGACAACAGGTGTCGCAAATCGACAACTTTATTGCCGCCAAGGTCGACATGATTATTCTTAACGCCGCCGACTCCAAAGGCATCGGCCCAGCGGTAAAACGCGCGAAAGACGCAGGGATTGTGGTGGTTGCCGTTGACGTAGCGGCGGAAGGCGCAGATGCGACCATTACTTCCGATAACACCCAGGCGGGTGAAATGGCCTGTAAATACATTACCGACCGTCTGAAAGGGAAAGGCAACGTCGTCATTATCAACGGGCCGCCGGTTTCCGCCGTCCAGAACCGCGTGGAAGGCTGCCAGACCGAGTTTAAACGCCACCCGGATATCAAGGTGCTGTCGTATAACCAAAACGCCAAAGGCAGTCGCGAAGGCGGACTGGAGATCATGACCGCGCTGCTGGCGGCGAATCCGAAGATCGACGGCGTATTCGCCATTAACGATCCTACGGCGATCGGTGCCGATCTGGCAGCAAAACAGGCACAACGTAGCGAATTCTTTATTGTCGGCGTAGACGGATCACCAGACGCTGAAGAAGCGTTGAAGCGGGAAAACTCACTATTTGTGGCGACGCCTGCACAAGATCCGCAGGTGATGGCTGCCAAAGCGGTCGAAATCGGCTATGACATATTGCAGGGGAAACCTGCCCCGAAAGAGCCCGTACTGATCCCGGTGACGATGATCGATAAAAACAACGTCGGCAGCTATAAGGGGTGGACGGTGAAATAACCCCTTAACCGACTGATGCTCTCCTGCCGCAAAGAGAGTAAAAGAAGTATGAGCGCCCATCAGGGCGCTTTCCTCATAAAAACTGAGAGTAATAAATATCCATTTCCCGCTCTATCTTTTGACTCACGATCAAAGAATAAATCATAATCGCCGTATAAATAACCAGAATGCCGATAACTAAAGGAGTAAACGTATACCAGGGATGATTATTGAACATTTCCGTTGGCACGAGACTTACAAACCCTATACCCCATAAAATAATTGCGCAAACAATTATGATTTTCCAATAATTCCCGAAATCGAGCTTACCAAGTGCAGGCCAACATCCTGGATATTTAGCAGCTATTATTCCGGTTTGAATCGTGCCTGCGGATGCACTGGCGAATAACTGATGCCCTTGACCATATTTTGCAGCATCCGCAGCCAACACCAATACAACCCAACGCTGAACCTCTGTGCTTTGCCCAGTAACGGCTTCCAGCTCATATCGACTATCGGCCAAAATGTTCACTTTTGCGTTTTCCACCCCACTAAACATTACGAATTTTGACTGTTTATCCAGTGAGTTGAACCACATCTTTTTAATTTTACTCACATCCACTTGTTGAGCAGATAAATATGCACTTACGATTTCATCAAGATAATATGGAGTACTGTCCATCATACGCAATAAATATAAAGGCGTGTCTTTATCTTCAAGCAATTTTGCATTGGTAAAAATAAAGGCATTAGCACTTTCGAAAAAATCAGAATTATTTTTATTGTGCAATTCAACTGTAATAACCAGGTTGTTTTCAGAAATATTTAGGCCAACCCAACCATTGATTAATGAATAATCCGGACAATCATGAAGAATATTAACGTCTCCGACCTTATTGCTGGAGATGCCCAGACTTGCGAGTACCGCCCTGAAACTATTGCCGATAGTGTCATCCGCACCCTTAACATACAACCAGGTATTAAACGGACGATACTCTTTGACAAGAGAATTCTTGAGTGGTTCTATCAACCGTCTTAGCACTTTATCAACTCTGGCGTCATCCATTGAATCAACTTCGATATCAATTCGTAACGGCGTTGCAGAATCTGCTGGCGCTTCCCCTTCTAGTTTCTGAATTTTTAATGCCAGTTCAGGCACCGGGAGAATTGATGAATAGTCTAAAAGAGGCAATGCCTGTATTGCCCAGTTTTTCCACTTATACATACCATACTGCTCAAGGTAACCCGCATAATAAAACGGAAAAGATATTATACCGTGAATGATTATCACCACACACCAGATTACTAACACTATTAGAGAAGGGATTACTATTGCATTCCATGTCAAATCATCAGCAACTTTCTTTTCCTGAAGCCAGTTTAATATATGGTACATCATACATAACAAGAATATAGCACAGCTAATAACCAGCATAATATTTAGCGGGAATTTTCCTGGGTCTTGATAGGGATTCTTGTTTGGTATCTTCCATTTACTCATTTGCTTGTCCCCGCCATTGGCAGTGTGGTTTTTATTGCACAACCGCATGCAGCCCTACACCCATCCACAACAACGCCTCTACCGTCCATTGTCCAGGTTGGTTCAAAATCAAGTATGGGAAAGGTTCCTTTATGCGCAACACAAAGAACAGTATCCCCCATTAAAGCGACAGGAATTCCCATAAACTTGCTACCAGAAGCTTTGTTCACATACCCACCGTTTTCCAGCGGGTCATTTAGCCTGATTACACCTTTCATATTATTTCCCCGCATCCAGGTCACAGCGCATCCGGGTCCATCCCTTATAGCCCTCCACCTCTGGTTCTTTGTCGGGCAGATTTTGATAATTTGCCTTATAACCCTCCGTTAAATGGGCTAAAGCAGTTTTCATAAAAACGACTGTCCCCCAGGCTCGTCCAGGAAACTCAGGACTGGTATGACCGTCCACATACTCGCCATTGGATTTATGTTTGCCTGGTTTATAGAGATAATACGTGTCATCAAAGTATTTATAATCTATACCCGGCCCGCCGGGTTTTAGACGCGGATCCTCAAAAGGGTATGAACTCATATACAAATGATTCTGCGAAGTGGTAATAAATGCCTGATTATTAACCACCACCACTCTTTTTATTTCTTTTCCCTCCGGTCTGTCGACCATATTCCCCTCTGAATTTCTCTCTTGCCCCTGAAATGGGGACATATAAGATGCGACCTGCCATGTTTGCCCATAGTCTTTAGATATTTTATATGCCCCAGGTTCCCATTCAGGCACCAGAACATACTGTTCTGAAGGATGAATATATTCTCCCGTAAATACCATGTATATCGGGTTGCTATAAATTGACTTATGAATATTTCTTTTTATATCATGATAAACAACATATCCTTCACAATCATATCCGATCAGCTCCAGATAACGATTATCATCAAACCGATAAATAATCTGTGAGGGTGATTTTGTACAGGCAGAGACGGCGCATAGCGAGATTGCTCCGATTATTATTTTTAACGTACTTCTCATTTTCATTATTTATCCTTAAACGTTAAGCGACTCAGGCATATCCCATTGCAGATTATTTTCCCGCATCCAGGTCACAGCGCATCCGGGTCCATCCCTTATAGCCCACCACCTCCGGTTCTTTGTCGGGCAGGTTTTGATAATTTGCCTTATAACCCTCCGTTAAATGGGCTAAAGCAGCTTTCATAAAAACGACCGTCCCCCAGGCCGCACCTGGAGATTCAGGTCTCATATGAGCGTCTACATACTTACCCTTGGATTTATGTTTACCTGGCCTGTAGAGATAATAAGTGTCATCAAAGAACTTATAATCAATACCCGGTCCGCCGGGTTTTAGACGCGGATCCTCAAAAGGGTATGAACTCATATACAAATGATTCTGCGAAGTGGTAATAAATGCCTGATTATTAACCACCACCACTCTTTTTATTTCTTTTCCCTCCGGTCTGTCGACCATATTCCCCTCTGAATTTCTCTCTTGCCCCTGAAATGGGGAAATATAAGATGCCACCTCCCATGTTTGCCCATAGTCTTTGGATATTGTGTATGCCCCCGGCTCCCACTCAGGAATAAATATATATTTATCGGAAGGATGAATATATTCACCTGTAAAAATTCTGAAGGAAGCAAATATGCCATCATAGATCTCTTTATGTATGCTTCTTTTATTGTCATGATACCAAAGTGCGCCATCACAATTGAAGCCTTTCAATTCCAGATAGCGGTTATTATCATAGCGATAAATAATCTGCGAGGGTGATTTTGTACAGGCAGAGACGGCGCATAGCAAGAACGCACCAATTATTATCTTTAAAACAATCTCCAATTTCATAAATTATCCTTATACGTTAATTGGCTTAGGCATATCCCATTGCAGATTAGAAATCTCCGTATTGTATATTTCATTATGCCTTGCCGGTTTAACTATTGTTGAATGACAGTATTCATTCACTACACCAAATGCCCCCTTGGGTAGTATCTCATCAGGTTTATTCATATATATTTTTGTCTTCCTATTATTTAGCACTCCTGATTTATAATATTCAACAGTATCAGAAAAACCATTTTTCTTCATACGCCAGTCCCCACGGCGAAGTAGTTTTACCCAGAACTCACCATTTTCGTAATCAAATGCCCTGCATATCCCCACCGCTAGATCGAAGGCCATTGCTTTCGCTGGGGCATCTTTTGACATGACAATAGAGGAATGCTGGCTGTAACCAACAGGGTCTGAGTGCATCCATTCTTTTTTCAGTTCATCCGTCGTTTTTTCATAAATCAGCTGTACGGTTTTATTGTATCCCCCTCCAAGGACAACGCCTTTGGTATAACGCTTACCATATTTATTGCTGAATATTGTGAGTTCTGCTGGTGTTAATTCCCGACCTGGCTGTAAAAAATCGAAACCTGCGCCGCTGAGATTTTTAATATCTGTCTCAGTACGGGAAATAGTAGTGGCTTTTGCAGAAAATGAGATGACCTGATCGGGGGAATCAGGCTCTAACGAATATTTATACTTGCTCTCTACCCCCTGTAGTTGATGCTTAAAAGTAACGGGAAGTTGTTCACCATTAATCACAACATCGGAAAACGTATATTGTTTAGTAAAACCCGTATCCTGATTAAAACTTCCCTTTTTTAACGCCGGCATTTCAAAACACACGCTTTGGGGGCTACAACCTATATCGGGGCCATTTTCGCAGAAAACACGCTGGCGCAAATTCTCTATACCACTCGCAATGTCGTGAGGTATGCCTCGCCAGCCAAAACCCTGCACGTTAAGTAATGAGACAACACTGTCATTGGGGCAAAAATAGTTATATACCTTGCCGAAGTTATTGCGGGTATAGAGCTTATTCTTGCGCCATTGAGAATGGGTTTTACTCAGACATGTTGCGCCTTCTATATCATCAATTTCCGCTCCGGTGTGGTATTCTCCTTTGCCATATTTATCGTTTGTCGCCATCAAATGACAGAAATTTTTAAACGTCTGCTGACGGGCGCGATCCGTCTGGTGATGTCCGGGGGTCGCACTCTCGGCAAACGTATTTTCAAGCGCATAGGGGGAGTGATTAAGAATAACGCAATCAACGGGGTCCGCCCCTGCCGATTTAACCAGCATATTGGCAAGCATGGTAATGATCGTTCCCTGGGAGTGCGCAACAATATTGATAGGATCGAATTGGGTTGCCGGTTCTCTTCGAATCATCAGGATTAAATCGGCCAGCCGCTGCGCGGCAAAAAACTGATAAATACGGTGAGGGTTATCATAAATAGGATGCGTAAAATCCCCACCATTCATATGAAATGAAGCAAATCCTGCAGCGCCATTCGTCAGGCCACCGGAACCCGGGCCTAACATATCCGGAATAGAGGTTGTCGCATTCGCAAAGGTACCACCGCCTTTGGCATACACATCGTCGAGAACATTACCGAAATTATCATTCTGATATTTCAACGTGGTTTGAGGAATGTGTCCTAACTTTGCCAGCTTCGTGGCGTCATCTTCCTGGTAGGCATTGTAAGGCAGCTTTGCGGCGCTGCCTGATTTAGCCAGCTCATCACGATAACGCCGCTGGTCCTCGATATACGTTGCATGATCAACAGGTTTATATCCCCAGTAAAATGGGATCACCGGACTGCGCCCAGGCATTTTCACCTGCTGCTGTTCGCCATCGCCCATATCCATTTTGAACTGGTGCCATTCATGCGGATACATATCCGTACGGCCCATACGTTCATTCAGGCCGGCAATGATCCCCTGCTCCTGATTTTGATACGCCTCGCCCACATCGTTAACACCATGAACAAGGATTACAATACAGGGCATAGGGTTTTTAACCGCCACTTCGCAGACTGCCATTTTTCCACCGGTGGATTTAGGCACGCCTTGTACCCCCGTCGCCACGACTCGCGGATTAAAGGGACTGTTACTCATTTGGCAAAATCTCCATTTTCATTTCATCCATTTCCGTCATATCCAGTAACGGCGTCATGCCTTCATCGTCGGTAACACCGTCAATGATTTCACCGGAGGCCTTAGTCAGTCTGAATTTTGTCTTTTTCAGAACATCGTCTGTATTCCCATAACCATGTAATTTAATGCGGCGGTGAAACTGGTCTTCCTGAAAAACGGGGGATTTATCTTTAACGGATTCCGGCCCACTCCAGTCAAGAATGGTGCCTTTCAACTGCACTTTAGCGGGAGAGAATATTTTTACTGAGCCATCTTCATTTATTCGGATACCGCCACCCCCACACAGCAACTGAATATTCTTTTTGGCGCTGATGGTCACATTGCCGTTCATACTTTGAATATGAAAATGCTGATCGGAAAGCAGGCCCATTTCACCACGCTGCGCCTGGACGGAAATATCATCTTTTGCGGCAATAATTTTGATCCCGATCGCTCTGCTGAAAAGCGATAAACCCTGTCCGACAGCCATGGAGAGTTTCTTAAAAACGTTAAAACTGCCGTTATTGGCCGCATTCAGCGACAGATCTTTGTTTGCCGACAGCGCCATGGTTTCTGGTGTGAGCAGAGCCATACCTTGATCGGCATAGGCCACCAGCCCCGGCTGAGTCAACTGTTCAAGTGCGGCGTTAAGCTGCTGCTGTTGCCCCATTTCGACGTTTAACGCTTGCGCCGTCAGGGCGCTCTGCTGAAGAGAGGTTGCCAGTACAAGCGCAGCCTGTAGCTGTTGAACAACTGCGTTCATATCGAGCTGCTTGCCCTGGGCTTTTGGCTGCGCCTCTGTCGTCAGCAATATTCCCTTTGCGGCTCTCAACACCCCCCGCTCATCGGTGCGCAGTTCTGCGCCTTCACCGCGCGGCTTACCACCAGCATCAACAAGGTGGCCCATGTTCAGCTGGGTTTTAGCGTATTCGGTACTTAACTTGACGTGTTCCTGTCCGCGTCGGTCCTCCATCCGCAGCTTATTGTGGCCCGCAGTACGGATTACGTTGCGGGTATTGTTACGGCTGGTGACGAGGTCAGGCTTTGGAGCATGATGCAGCGCATGGGCAATGAAAGGCCTTTCCGGATCACCACCTTCAAACGCAATGGCAACTTCCGCCCCCTGAATGAGCGGGAAGTGATGACCATAAGTATCACCGGCATAAATCCGTGCCAGACGGACGGGCATACTTTCATAGCCTTGCTTATGTTGGTCAAGGTCAAAATCAAACTTCACCCAATAGCGCCCCTGCACATCGATATGGGCATATTTGTCATTGTCTATTCGGGAGGAAACAATTGCGGGAACCGTACCCACGATACGCGGTCGGGGTAGTGGCTGCGACCGAAAGCAAACGCGCTCACTGTAAGGAATACCGATCAGTTGGGATTGAAGGGCGGCATCACGCCTCCCCGTCACCCGCATTGCCGTTACCACAAATCCTGAAGTAAACGCTTGCGGAATAGTACCGTCGATTTCAAGCACCATACCTGGCGCGATCGACGGGCTGGTGGTCACCCCGCTTAAAACAGATTGATTATTAAGAATAATTTCGTGATGCAGTTTGGCGTAGAACCAGCTGGATTCGCCCGGTTGTTCCTCTGCAAATTTCGATCCCGGCTGGTGGTGAATATCCGCATAACGATAATCCACTCCATACGTCGTCGATGTTTGTTCAGCCCCATCGGCATCAGCATTGAGTATTAGCGAGTTGGCAAGCCGGTAGTCAAAGTTCTTTGCTTTAACGGCTGCGGAGACAAGGTTGTGCTTTGATACCAGCTTATCGATCGCGTAATCATTTGCTGTCAGACCCGCATGAGATGCATGCATAATCTTTTGATCGAAGATGTACCGGCTTTGGGAATCACTAAAGATAAGCACCATAATGTGCGAAACCGCATGATGATTTTCAATCCTGAACCAGATCCCAACTTCTGACAGGATGCGGCTGACAAACGCTAAATCTGATTCCTCCCACTGTACGATCATTTCCCGGTCAGGATAGGTACAAAGAAGCTTATCAAAGTCGATTTCATAATCAGCAAAAAAATGCTCTTTGAGGATCTGCGTTACCAGTTTCGGAACGTTAATATTCAGGTAAATAGCCGATCGCCTGCGTCGTGAGAGTAATGCAAGCTTATGCTCCAGCCTGATTTCGTACAGTGATTCATCCGCTGAAGTGCTAATAAGTGAACATGATGTAATAACCCCTTCTATTTGCCGCTCATTGATCCACATTGCAGAACCCTGAACATATTTACTCCATTTATTATTAGGGGCTCTAATTTGTAGCATAGCTTCAATATTAAGAAGAGATTCTGGAGGGATATCTTTACATTTTGAAGTGAATGTTATTTTATAACTATATGGTTTGCTTAGACTTTCCTTTCCGTCAATTGATTCAACATCAAGTACACCTAAATTTACCGACCCTCTGATGGTTAATAAGTATTTATTTATACCATCATCTGAAATCATACCTTCAAGATTATAGAAGCCAGAACCTTTTTTCATTATCGCATCCCTTGCAGAAAGACAGTAATACATAAAGAATAAAGTTTAATCAGCATACCAACAAGACTACTAAGAAGGTTATTTTTTACTAAAAAAATATTTTAAAACTAAACAAATAGTTATTAGCAAAGTACGTAGTACACTTATGATATATAAACGATAGGTTAACTAACGATATTTTATATTCAATAGCAGCAGATTTTAATAAGATTATTTATATTTTGTATTATTCATTTTTAATCGCGAGGCAACACGCCAGCGCTCACATCCCAATGACTGCAGAAAACTGAGATTCGACTAAAAAAACAAACATATTAAGATAATGATTTACAATAACATTTGTGAAAATGCTCTTTTTATTTATCATTTTATTGAATGAATCACATCACCACATAGAAAAACACAATAAAATATAACTATTCCCTATTCTGCTGTGAGGGAGAGGTAACCGGATTGTGTCCATTTTATCCATGGGAAAGCTTTTGATTTTCTCCCTCTTCTTTGAGAGAGGGCCGCATAAAGGTCATCTTATCAGCCACAGGAGAATCAATGAAACGCTCAGCAATAAACGAAATCCTTGGCCACACGCGCCAGTTTTTCTCTCAGCACGACGTGCATCTCCCCCCTTTCGCCAGTTTCCCGCCGACCCAATGGCGCAAGCTTGATCCCGCCGCCTGGAGAGAAGTTTTCGACCTTAAGCTCGGTTGGGATGTCACCGCGTTTGGCGGCAACAATTTCGCCGCGCAAGGGTTAACGCTGTTTACCCTGCGTAATGGCTCGCCGAAAGGAATGCCTTACGAGAAATGCTACGCCGAGAAAATCATGCATGTTCGCGATGCGCAGGTCACGCCGATGCATTTTCACTGGCGTAAACGCGAAGACATTATCAATCGCGGCGGCGGTAATTTAATTGTGGAACTGTGGAATGCGGGGATCCGAGAACAAACGGAGGACAGCGACGTGAGCGTGGTGATTGACGGCTGTCGGCAAACCCATGCGGCAGGCAGTCAACTGCGCCTGACGCCGGGTGAAAGCATCTGCCTGCCACCGGGCCTGTATCACAGCTTCTGGGCGGAAGAAGGTTTTGGCGACGTGCTGGTCGGCGAGGTTTCTTCTGTTAATGACGACGACCACGATAACCACTTTCTGCAACCGATCGCCCGCTATAACGACATTGAAGAAGACGAACCGGCGCAGCTGGTGCTGTGTAATGAGTATCGCCTGTTCCGCTAACCAAGGAGCGCATTATGCCGTTGATATCTCTCGCCGATGGCCTTGCCCATGCCCGCGAGCACCGCTATGCCTTAGGGGCGTTTAACGTTCTGGACTCACACTTCCTGCGCGCGCTGTTTGCCGCGGCAAAGCAGGAACGTTCGCCGTTTATCATCAACATCGCCGAGGTGCATTTTAAATATATCTCGTTGGATTCTCTGGTCGAAGCGGTCAAGTTCGAAGCCGCGCGGCATGACATTCCGGTAGTGCTGAACCTTGACCACGGCCTGCATTTTGAGTCGGTGGTTCGGGCACTGCGCTTAGGTTTCAGTTCAGTGATGTTTGATGGCTCCACGCTGGAGTATGAAGAAAATATTCGTCAAACCCGCGAAGTGGTGAAGATGTGTCACGCCGTCGGCGTATCGGTGGAAGCCGAACTGGGCGCGGTGGGAGGCGATGAGGGCGGTGCGTTGTATGGTCATGCCGACGAGTCGCTATTTACCGACCCGATGATGGCGCGTGATTTCGTCGACAGAACCGGGATTGACGCGCTGGCGGTCGCCATTGGTAATGCACACGGCAAATATAAAGGCGAACCGGTGCTCGACTTTCCGCGTCTGGACGCCCTTCGCCAGCAGGCGGCGATCCCGCTGGTACTGCACGGCGGTTCCGGCATCAGCAACGACGATTTCAAGCGCGCAATTGAACTCGGCATTCACAAAATCAACTTCTATACCGGCATGTCGCAGGCGGCGCTGTCAGCGGTAGAGACAAGAATAGCGAATCGTCAGCCCCTGTACGACGAATTCGCCGAACTGCTGCTCGCCATTGAAGAGGCCATTACCGATACCGTTTCAGAACAGATGCGTATTTTTGGCAGCGCGGGACGGGTCTGATGGAACGCAGAGGCGTTATCGCCGCAGGCAACATGCTGGTCGATCATGTGCATCAAATTGTGCAGTGGCCGGAACGCGGCTGGCTGGCGGAAATCATCCGTAGCGAACGCGCGACGGGCGGTGCGCCGCTGAACGTACTGCTGACGCTGGCGAAAATGCACACCGGACTGCCGCTGCAGGCGGTGGGGTTAATCGGTCAGGATAGCGACGGCGACTACATCATGGCGATGCTGGAGCAGTATCATGTTAATCGCCAACATGTGCAGCGCACGACTTTCGCCCCCACGTCGATGTCACAGGTGATGACCGATCCCAGCGGTCAGCGCACCTTTTTCCACTCGCCCGGCGCCAACCGGCTGCTGGATCTGCCCGCTTTTGAGCAACTGGATACCTCGATGAAAATCTTCCATCTTGGCTATCTGCTGCTGCTCGACAGTCTGGACATGCCGGATGAGGAGTACGGCACGCGTAGCGCACGGCTGCTGGCGCAAATGCGCGACAACGGCTTTGAAACATCACTGGATCTGGTTTCACGCAAGGGCGACCCACGCTATCAGCCGTTAGTGATGCCAGCCCTGCGCCATCTCGACTATCTGGTAATTAACGAGCTGGAAGCCGGGGAATTCAGCGGGCTGGAGATCCGCCAGCCCAACGGGGAGCTGCATATTGCGCACATCGCCACCGCTGCGCGCGAACTGCTGAATGCGGGCGTTCGCCAGCGGGTGGTTATCCACTGTCCGGAAGGCGCCTGGGGTGAAGCGCCGGATCTGCCGGGCGTCTGGATCCCGTCACAATATCTGGCGCAGGAGGAGATCGTTGGCAGCGTCGGGGCGGGAGATGCGTTTTGCGCCGGATTTTTGTATGGCTGTCATGAACGCTGGTCGCTGACGGACAGCGTCAGGCTGGCACACGCCTGCGCACGAGCCAGTTTGCTGTGCGCCAACGCGATAGACGGCGCGAAAACGTTGGCAGAGTTAAAAGCCGACATAGCGTCCTTGTAGGCCGGATAAGACGTTTACGCCGCCTTATCATGATGCTGAACGTCGGCGGCAAACACATAGCCCAGCCCGCGCAGGGTTTTGATCAGCATCGGCTGATGCGGGTTGTTCTCTATTTTTCGCCGTAACCGCATGATTAGCACGTCAATGGTGCGGTCAAACACCTCAACGCTGTCGCTCCGCGTCAGTTCCAGCAACTGTTCTCGGCTAAGTACCCGGCGGGCGTTTTGGGCCAGCGCCAGCAGCAGGCTGTATTCCCCCTGCGTCAACTCCACCTTCAGTTGCTGAGGATTATGTAACTGGCAACCGGCGGTATCGAGATGCCAACCGTTAAAAGAAAGCCCCGTGGTTTGCGGGCTGCCGCTTTCTGCCGTTAACACGCCGACGCGTCTGAGTACCGCCTTTACCCGCGCCACCAGCACCCGCGCATTGAACGGTTTACCGATGTAGTCGTCAGCGCCCATTTCCAACCCGACAACCACATCCGACTCGCTGCCAAGCCCGGTCAGCATCACCACCGGTAGTCCGGGTCTCATCTTTTGCACCTGCTGCAGCACCATCAGACCGTTAATATCAGGCAACATCATGTCCAGCAATACCAGAGCGATTTCCGGCTGAGTCTCAATGCAGCGCAGCGCCTCCTGCCCGGTGTGACATGCGGTCACTGCAAAGACGTGTTCGCTCAGCACATCCTGTAAAAGCGTGCAGACAGCGATGTCATCATCCACAACCAGTATGGCTGGCTTCATTGTTTTTCCCCATTTCTGGCCAACTTAAATGAGTGTGATTGATTCTGCACAGAGTGACAGCGATAAGGCACAAGGATGTGTGGGAAACATAACCTCGGTCACACTGCCGGGCCGTCACGTATTGGAGATTCGTCACGTCAAATATGACGACAGCCTGTTTTTCGTCAGGGTTTTGCGCAAAATTCGCCCGTAATATCGACTAATGCCCCTGATAAAAACATGGCATAAAAGATGCATAACTCAAGCGACAAGCGCGTATGCGTGATTTGATTAACTGGAGCGAGACCGATGAAAAAAGTCGTCACGGTTTGCCCGTATTGCGCATCAGGTTGCAAAATCAACCTGGTGGTCGATAACGGCAAAATCGTCCGGGCTGAAGCGGCGCAGGGGAAAACCAACCAGGGTACCTTGTGTCTGAAGGGCTACTATGGCTGGGATTTTATCAATGATACCCAGATCCTGACCCCTCGTCTGAAAACCCCAATGATCCGTCGCCAGCGTGGCGGCAAACTGGAATCCGTTTCCTGGGATGAAGCGCTTGATTACGTCGCCACTCGTCTGAGCGCCATCAAAGCGAAGTATGGCCCGGACGCTATTCAGACGACCGGTTCATCTCGCGGTACGGGTAACGAAACCAACTATGTAATGCAAAAATTCGCGCGCGCCGTTATTGGTACCAATAACGTTGACTGCTGCGCTCGCGTCTGACACGGCCCTTCGGTTGCAGGTCTGCACCAATCGGTCGGTAACGGCGCAATGAGTAATGCTATCAATGAAATTGATAACACAGATTTAGTGTTCATCTTCGGGTACAACCCGGCGGATTCCCACCCGATCGTGGCGAACCACGTGATTAACGCTAAACGTAACGGGGCGAAAATTATCGTCTGCGATCCGCGCAAAATTGAAACCGCGCGTATTGCCGATATGCACATCGCGTTGAAAAACGGCTCGAACATCGCGCTGCTCAACGCCATGGGTCATGTCATCATCGAAGAAAAACTGTACGACCAGGCGTTCGTCGCCTCTCGTACCGAAGGATTCGAAGAGTACAGCAAGATTGTCGAAGGCTACACGCCGGAGTCCGTCGAAGATATCACTGGCGTTAGCGCACAGGATATTCGTCAGGCTGCTCGTATGTACGCCACGGCAAAAAGCGCGGCCATCCTGTGGGGCATGGGTGTTACCCAGTTCTATCAGGGTGTGGAAACCGTGCGTTCACTGACCAGCCTCGCAATGCTGACCGGCAACCTCGGTAAGCCAAGCGTGGGCGTTAACCCGGTTCGTGGCCAGAACAACGTTCAGGGCGCATGCGACATGGGCGCGCTACCGGATACCTATCCGGGCTATCAGTATGTGAAAGATCCGGCTAACCGCGAGAAGTTCGCTAAAGCCTGGGGCGTGGAAAGTCTGCCTGCGCATACCGGCTATCGCATCAGTGAACTGCCGCACCGTGCGGCGCATGGCGAAGTCCGCGCGGCGTACATTATGGGTGAAGATCCATTACAGACTGATGCTGAACTCTCCGCAGTGCGCAAAGGCTTTGAGGATCTGGAACTGGTCATCGTGCAGGATATCTTCATGACCAAAACTGCCGCTGCCGCAGACGTTATTTTACCGTCTACGTCATGGGGCGAGCATGAAGGCGTCTTCTCCGCGGCTGACCGTGGCTTCCAGCGCTTCTTTAAAGCCGTTGAGCCGAAGTGGGATCTGAAAACGGACTGGCAGATTATCAGTGAAATCGCCACCCGTATGGGCTACCCGATGCACTACAACAACACCCAGGAAATCTGGGATGAGTTGCGTCATCTGTGCCCGGATTTCTACGGTGCCACTTACGAGAAAATGGGCGAACTGGGCTATATCCAGTGGCCTTGCCGCGACACCTCAGAAGCCGACCAGGGTACGTCTTATCTCTTCAAAGAGAAGTTCGATACCCCGAACGGTCTGGCGCAGTTCTTTACCTGCGACTGGGTAGCGCCAATCGACAAACTCACTGAGGAGTACCCGATGGTGCTGTCTACGGTGCGTGAAGTCGGCCACTACTCTTGCCGTTCGATGACCGGTAACTGTGTGGCGCTGGCCGCGCTGGCGGATGAGCCGGGCTATGCCCAGATCAACACCGCCGACGCAGCACGCCTGGGCATCCAGGATGAAGAGCTGGTGTGGGTTAACTCGCGTAAAGGCCGGGTCATTACCCGTGCAGCAGTCAGCGATCGTCCAAACAAAGGCGCAATTTACATGACCTACCAGTGGTGGATTGGCGCATGTAATGAGCTGGTAACCGAGAACTTAAGCCCGATTACCAAAACGCCGGAGTACAAGTACTGTGCCGTTAACGTTGAACGCATTGCCGATCAGCGCGCTGCCGAGCAGTATGTCATTGATGAGTACACCAAGCTGAAAGCCAGCCTGCGCGAAAGCGCGATGGGTTAGTCCGTTTACGTAACTGTTCTGCAACAGCCTCCGCCCGGAGGCTGTTTTTTTATCCATACGATCTCTTTATACTGTTCATTCCGTACCCTAAATAAAACTCAAAATGAAACAACTCATTGCATTGATGTTCTTTATGACATTCTTTGCCCATGCCAGTGATACTGAGCCAGGAAGCCAGTACTTGCAGGCCGCTGAGGCAGGGGATCGTCGCGCACAGTACTTTCTTGCCGATACCTGGTTCAGTTCGGGCGATTTGAGCAAAGCCGAGTATTGGGCGCAAAAAGCCGCCGACAACGGCGATGCCGACGCCTGCGCGCTACTGGCGCAAATCAAAATTACGAATCCGGTCAGTCTGGATTACCCCCAGGCTAAAACGCTGGCGGAAAAAGCAGCCAAAGCAGGCAGTAAAGCGGGAGAACTTACCCTGGCGCGGATTCTGGTCAACACCCAGGCTGGACGTACCGATTACCCTAAAGCCATTACCTTGCTGCAAAACGCCTCCGAAGACCTGGAAAATGACTCCGCCGTCGACGCACAAATGCTGCTCGGCCTGATTTACGCCAACGGCGTGGGCATTCCCGCTGACGATGAGAAAGCGACGTGGTATTTCAAACGAAGCTCAGCCATTTCCCGCACCGGTTATTCCGAATACTGGGCAGGGATGATGTTCTTAAACGGTGAACAGGGTTTTATCGTGAAGAATAAACAGAAGGCGCTGCACTGGCTCAATCTGAGCTGTATGGAAGGATTCGATACCGGCTGCGAAGAGTTTGATAAGTTAACAAACGGGTAATGATTTGCATTGCCGGATGGCGCTACGCTTATCCGGCAAGCTGTCATGAATTACTGATTAGCGGTCTTATCAAATCTACCCAGCACGTCGCGCTCATAGGCCAGCGCTTTCTTGCGGTCAAATTTGTGTTCCCACTTGGCGATAACCAGTACCGCCAGCGCATTACCCACCACGTTCAGCGCGGTACGCGCCATGTCGAGGATACGGTCAACACCGGCGATAAACGCTAGGCCTTCCAGTGGGATCCCCACGCTGCCCAGCGTAGCCAGCAGCACCACGAATGATACGCCCGGCACACCCGCAATCCCTTTTGAGGTCACCATCAGCGTCAGCACCAGCACGATTTCCTGCCACAGCGACAGGTCGATACCATACAGCTGCGCGATAAAGATAGCGGCGATACTCTGGTACAGAGTTGAACCATCAAGGTTGAATGAGTAGCCGGTCGGCACCACAAAGCTGGTGATTGAAGCTGGCGCGCCATAGGCTTCCATCTTCTCAATAATGCGCGGCAGTACGCTCTCGGAGCTGGCGGTAGAGTAAGCCAGAATCAGCTCGTCTTTCAGAATGCGGATCAGGATCCAGATGCTCAAACCGCAGATGCGCGCCACGATCCCCAGCACCACCAGCGCGAAGAACAGAATGGCGAAATGCACCAACAGCACCAGCTTCGCCAGCGGCCACAAGGAGGCAAAACCGAAGTTCGCGACGGTAACGGCAATCAGCGCGAAAACGCCGACTGGCGCGTAGCGCATAACCATGTGAGTGACTTTAAACATGGTTTCGGAAATAGAGCGAAATACGGTAACCAACGGCTCGCGGTGAGTTGCCGGCAGGGAAGACAGACCTAAACCGAACAGCACCGAGAAGAAGATAATCGGCAGCATATCGCCTTTTGCCATCGATGCGACGATGTTGGTTGGCACCAGTGACAAAATTGTCCCCATCAGGCCATGCGCGTGGCTCTGTACTTCTGCGGTCGTGCTTTGATATTTCGAAATATCCACGGTCGCCAGTTGCGACATATCCACCCCGGTGCCTGGCTGGAACACATTCGCCAGCGTGATACCCAGGATAATCGCCACGGTGGTGATTACTTCGAAATAGATAATAGTTTTGGCGCCAATACGGCCCAGCTGTTTTGCATCACCGACCCCGGCGATACCGACAACCAGCGTAGAGATGACAATGGGCACCACGATCATTTTGATCAGATGGATAAAGATATCGCCCGCCGGTGACAGCAGGTTTACAACCAGCCATTCACGGCTGTCACTATGGTAATGCAGGTAACTCCCCAGCAGAATGCCCAGCACCATAGCGATCAGAATCTGCCATGCCAGGCTGACTTTCAAATTTTTCATAACAACGGACTTCCTCGATGGAGCGCTATTCCACATGCGGTGTGTGGTAATAGTACATACTGAAAGGGTATGAATTGTGTTGCGTTCGTTTATGGAGTTTTTTAACGCTTATTATCATTATCATTTGCGTACTGTCTCGCGCAACCCTCCAGGAACAGAGCCTTCGGCTGAATTTATGCATAAAAATGCAATTTTATCGGGGTATTGATGAATAACTTTTTGTTATAAAAGAATTTTAATATGTTCAAAAATGAAGAAGTCATGGCGTGAGTTTTTTTTGCTCATTTGTTCGTTCGCCTGTTTTTTAAACAGGCCAAATGATACAAATCACAAAAGAAACAAATTTATTTTTGCCGATTCTGCAACAACTTCGCCATATTAATAGAGTCAATGAGCTGTGCCCGGTTCACCCTCGGCGAGTTTAAATCCATAACTTTTTGCCACACTGAAATGGCCTGGGCGTAGTCTGCCTGCATAAACGCATCTGAGGCTAACAGCATCAGCGCAGTGACCTCTGTCGGGTCCAGCGCCAGAGCCTTATCAATCATCTCGCGAGTGGGCGGTGTCATATGCTGCCCGGCCTGGTAATACAATACCGTTGCCAGCGCTGAATAGATCTCAGCATTTTCACCCCCTACACGCAGCGCCTGCTCGTAGGCCAGCAGCGCATTATGATACGCGTTTTGCCAAAGATAGTACTCACCGAGTTGCGCCCATTTCACACCGTCCTGTGGATTAGCACGAATTTGCGATTGCAGCAAAAGCAGCTGTTTTTCCTGAACATTTTCATCGGTGAACGCATGTAATGGGTCCGCCAACCGCGTCTGTTCCTGACGCACCGCCTGCCATTTTGGCGTCAACAGATAACCTCCGATGCAGGCCACAACCATCAGCACCGTCGCAGCGGTCAGCCACTTCACGGGGAGTGGGCGTAACGGCGCAGGGGAATGGTTGGACTGGCTCATTGCACATCCTCCTCTACGCGCTGACGCCTTCTCACCCGCCAGACCACCACGCCCACCAGTAATAACAGCAGGCACGGCAACGCCCACAGCAGCAGCGTTTGCTCATTCAACGGCGGGTTGTAGCGCACAAAATCACCGTAGCGATCGGTCATCCACGTCGTTATCTCGGCTTCACTTTTCCCTTCCGCCACCATGCTATAAACCTGGTGGCGCATACTGACCGCTACCGGCGCATTAGATTCCAGCAAGTTTTGGTTTTGACACTGTGGACAGCGCAGTTGGCTGGCAATAGACAACGCTTTTTCCTGTTGTTGCGGGTTGGCAAAAGTCCATGTGTCCACAACCTGGGCATGTGTCGCGAAGGCGATGAAAAACAAAATGATAGCTAACAATAAACATGTTCTGCCGGATGGCGCTGCGCTTATCCGACCTACCGTTTTCACACCCCGTTCGCCGCCATCCGGCAACGCGTTGATTAGTTTATGCATCGCGCTTTCTCCCTCGCCATCCGCTCAGCAGCGCACCAAAGACCATTAACAGTCCCCCGCCCCAAATCCAGCGCACGCCGGTCTGCACGTACAAGCGCATGGCATAACGGTCCGGTCCGGTTTTTTCGCCGATTACCGCATACCAATCATGCATCAGATTCCAGCGGATCCCCGGCTCCATCATCTGTTGACGGCGCGCGGCATAGAAGCGTCTTTCAGGCTGCAGGCTGCCAATGCGTTTCTCATTTTGCCACAGCGTGATCTGCGCTTTTTCACTGGTGTAGTTACCTTTTGCTTCCAGGTCGAGACGCTCAAAACGAAAAATATAGCCCGCCAGTTCCACCTGCTGCCCGGGGCTCAGATTCAGGCTTATCTCCTGACGACTACCGCTGGAAAAGACGATCCCCGCCGCAAACACCAGCACCCCGGCATGCGCCAGCAGTGCCGGAAGCTGGCAACGCACAGACACTTTGCGGCTTCTGATCGTCGCCAGCACGATAACCAGCAGCATCAGCAGGCCAAAGGGCAGCGTAGCACGGTTAAAGTACGGTGCGCCCACGGAGAGCCGCCCCCAGCCGAACAACCCGTAAATCATCGGGTAAAGGGTGCCAATCAGCACAATCAGCAGCACCGCGCAAAAAAGTAATAGCGCGACCAGAATCAGCATCTCGCGCGACCAGCCGCCAAAACGCGCATTCTGGCGGACTTGCTGTCCCCGCCAGGCGTACAGCCCGAGCGATGCCAGGCTCAATACGGTAAACAGCGCAAACAGCGGCGTGGCGCGGACGTTATCCAGTGCAAAAGCGTGCACGGAAACGAGAATGCCGGAACGCACAATCAGCGTCCCCAGCAGCGATAAAATCAGCGTGATGATCGCCAGCAGCAGCGACCAGTGGCGGAAGATCCCACGTTGGCGCGTGATGAACAGACTATGCAGCAGCGCACTGGCGGAAAGCCAGGGTAATAAGGAGGCATTTTCTACCGGGTCCCAGAACCACCAGCCGCCCCAACCCAGCTCGCAGTAAGCCCACCAGGAGCCGAGGATAATCCCCAGCGTCAGCGCACACCAGCCAGGCAGCGCCCAGCGCCAGCACACCCCGGCGCTCTGCGCATTAAAGTCACCGCGCAGCAGCGAGGCCAGCGCCACGCCTGCCGCCACCATCAAGCCACCGTAACCCAGGTACAGCAGCGGCGGATGGAGGATTAACCCGAGATGTTGCAGCATCGGGTTAAGATCGCGCCCTTCAATGGCTGGCGGGAAGATACGCACGAACGGATCGGACCATACCACCACAAACAGCAGCAGCAGGGCCGTTATCAGAGCGAGGACGCTGAGCGTTAACGGAAACAGCAGGTCGGAATCACGCCGATAGCGCAAGGCGAACAGCGCGCTCCAGCCGGAAAGAAACAGCACCCACAGCAGCAGCGATCCTTCATGCCCGCCCCACACCGCCGCCAGTTTTAATCCCCACGGCAGCAGGCTGTAGCTATGCTGAGCAACGTAGACCACCGAAAAATCGCTGGTCAGAAAGCAGAATATCAGAATGGCAAAGGCCAGCAGCAGCAGCGAAAACTGCGTCCACATGCCCACGCTTGCCAGGCGCATTACGCCTTGCCAGCGCTGGCGGACACCCACCAACACGGCAAGCGGGGTCAACACGTTGACCCCGAGGCTTAACAACAGTGCCAGAAAACCGGCTTCAGGAAGGAGAACGTCCAGATATCACCTTACGCAACGGTTAGCTGACCCGCATAGAGAATAAAAAAGCGCAGCAGCAGTACGCCGGTCAGGCTGGCACCGCACACTGCCAGCACGCCATGAAACGTCGAACTGCGGTTGGCCCAAGGTTTTAGCAGCATCGGCAGTATCAGCCCAAGCCCGGCCACGCCCAGCCAGAACCACCAGGTCCAGAATCCGCCGCCCAGTGCCGCCGCCAGCGCGCGCATTTTGCCGTCATCGCCCAGCGCCAGACCGACGAAAAACGCCGCCAGCAGGAAGATCTCCAGCCATACCACCGGGACTTCCATGCGATGCACAAAGTGCGCTTCGGTACTGTGCGGATTGCTACGATGACGTAACGCCATGGCGATCAGCGCCACCGCCGCGCCGGAGGAGATCCCGGAGAACAGGAACAGCACCGGCAGGATCGGGTTATTCAGGAACGGGTAGGATTTCAGCGCCGATAGCAGAAAACCGGTGTACGCCCCGAGCAGGACCGCCAGCACCAGCATTAACGTCTCCAGCGCGCGATGAAACGGCGCAATCAACGTCAGCATTTTCTGTACGATCCCTAATCGCGGCAACCAGCGCTGTTGCAGAGCAATCACCTCTTTTTCAAAGATTTTTGCCAGCCACAGCACCAACACCACCATATACAACTGGAACAACATGACCCCCATCGACATCACCGAAGTGAAGCTGTAGTGGAACATCAGTTTCCAGAAGGTCCATGGACGCGTCAGGTGGAACACCAGAATCAGCAGACCGAAGATAATCGCCCCCGGCCCTAACACCAGCGTAGTGCGTAGCAGCGTGCTGTCAGAACCGCCCGCCTCCGGATGGAAACGACGCAGCAGAATCGCCAGCGTGACCAGTCCGGCGGAGATGCCAATCAGGAACAGATAGATGGCAATGGGCCAGTCCCACACCAGTGATTCAAAATGAAATGCAGAAGCGGATGTCATTGGCTCACCTCCCCAAATTTAAAGGGAACGCGGTAGACCTTCGGTTTTGTGCCCAACGCCAGCTTGTAACGGTAGGTGGTTTTCTGCAGCAACAAGCGGGAGATATCGCTGTTGGGATCGTCCAGATTACCAAACGTCAGCGCCTTCGTCGGACACGACTCAACGCAGGCGGGCTGCTTGCCCGCTTTCAGATTGGTTTTCCGACAGAAATCGCATTTATCCGCCGTTTTGCTAACCGGATGGATAAAGCGCACGCGATAAGGACACGCGGCGATACAGTACTGGCAGCCAACGCAAAGGTCCGGGTTCACATCCACAATACCGCTGGCGGCATCGCGATACGATGCCCCCGTCGGGCAGACGTCAACGCAGGGGGCATGGTCGCAATGCTGGCACGAATGACGGAAAAAACGATACTTCACATCAGGAAACGTCCCCTGCGGCTCGCTGCGAATAATCGTCAGACGCGATACCCCTTCCGGCACGTTGTTTACTTCCCGACAAGCATCCATGCAGGCCGTACAGCCGATGCATAGTGACTCATCATGTACCATACCGTAACGTACGCCGTTGATGTTCAGCGTCTTCGCCACAACGCGTCCCGCCGTCCCGCTCACTGCCACCAGCGCGCCGACGCGGGTGATAAACTGGCGACGAGAGCAACTCATGGATGCTCCTTAAGCAACGGAACCGACGCCGGGTTAAAGTTCGGATTGTTACGCTGATCGCTGTGGCAATCGACGCAAATCTTGATCCGTCCTTTATCACTTAGCGTCTGCATCGTGTCTTGCTTCGGATGCAGTGAGTGACAGCTGGCACACGCCACTTTGGTTACGTGGACATCGTGTGGCCAGAACGCTTTTTGTAGCTGCTCAGGCAGGTGGCAGGACATACAGACGCTGTTCTGCTGTTCAACGTTGTACATCGGCTCATTAAAGCGCATCACATCCTTCACCCCTTCACGGTGGTTCGGTGACGGCTGGCCGTGACAGTTGGTGCAGGTGACCGGCAGTTTGTTATTCGGGTTGATGACTTCTGCATGCTTACCATGCATACCTTCGGTATCTGGCTTGTGACAATCCAGACAGGCGGCATCCGGATTACGCTGTTGGGTAACCGTCCAGCGTTGATCCGACTCCTGCGGCGTTGGCGTGGCAGTGATTCCACTCAGGCTCCAGAACAAGCCTGACGCCAGCACCCCAGCAGTTAATAACGAACGTAATACGCTCATATTCACTCCGTTGAGTTATCCGCCCCTGACGGGGCGAAATGGGGTTATTGGCTTAACAGACCGTTTTTACGCGCCTGATCTTCCCACTGCGGAATCACCGTTTTGATGAAGTCCTGCTTCTCAGCATTGATTTGCTGCATGTTCAGACCAATCGCCGCCTGGGCTTTCTCTTTGGTAGAGATATCCGGTAACGGGATTTCATGGGTGATGCCTTTAGTCGCCAGCAGACGGACCAGTTTGGTACGCGCATCGGCGGCTTTATCCATGGCGCTACCCAGCATCCGCAGACCCTCTTCCGGAGCGTGCATGTGAATACCGTGTGAGGCGATAGACAGGTCCCAGCGCCATTGTGCGTGACGGATATCTTCCAGAATCGGCTTCATTTCCGCTTCAGTCGCACCCGCATCCCATGCAGCTTTCGCTTCGAAGTGCGCATGAACCAGCTGATCTTCAACCTTGATTTTCAGGTCATGAATAGCCTGTTTACGCTCGGCGACCACTTTTTGCAGGGACGCTTTATCCTGGGTGTGGCAGTTCGCACAGGTCTGAGCAAAGTTATCGAACGGGTTACCAATCTTATGGTCGGTGTAGATCTTGCCTTCCGCGTTTTGCACTTTCGGCATGTGACAGTCGATACAGGTCACGTTGTTCTTGCCGTGAATGCCCGCGCTCCAGGTTTCATATTCCGGGTGCTGCGCTTTCAGCATCGGCGTTTTCGACAGGGAGTTGGTCCAGTCAGAGAAGGCGATGGTGTCGTAGTATTTCTCCATGTTCTCGACTTTCATGCCCTCGTCCCACGGGAACTTAACGGCTTTGTTTTTACCGTCGAAGTAGTATTCCACGTGGCACTGACCGCAGACCATGGATTGCTGATCAAAGCGACCGGCTTTCTCAAACGGTTTGCCGATTGCTTCCATCGCGCGTTCTGCATAAGGACGCGACAGCGTCAGCTCTGGCTTGCCTTTGGCGAAGTCTGGTGACGCAGTGTTATGGCAATCTGCACAGCCGAGATTGTTAACAATTTCCGGACCGCCGCGCGCCCATTTACCGTGGAAGTAGCCATCTTCACCATCTTTCTGGATCAGACGCGCTACGTCCGGGCTTTTACAGCTCCAGCAGGCCATCGGCAGCGGGCCGTCTTCAGCCGTTTTTGGTGCGCCGGTACGTAAGGTTTCACGTACATCGGTCACGGCATAGGCGTGTCCACGCGGTTTGTTGTAATCGCGCGAGAATGGATATCCCGCCCACAGGATCACCAGACGCGGATCTTCTGCCAGCGCATCTTCACGGGCTGATTGCTCAGACGTGGCTTTCCAGGAGAGATATTGATCGGGATGCTGAGGAGCGAAGGTTTCATTCTTCGCTTCAACGGTGACGGTTTTTGCGGGTACAGGAGTTTGTTCAGCGTGAACAGCAGAAATAAATAATAAAGGTAATAACAGGCTGAAGAAACGGCGTACGCGTGATTTTATCCTTGCCATAGGGGTCTCATCCAGATGACGCCATTATCTGCAATGGCGGTTCTTTTATTGTTTTCCATAACAGCAACCACACGAATACTGTCATGACATTGCTCCACCCTATTTGTAACAAGAAACCACACTGAAAATGTTGTTTTTAATCAATTGTAAGTGTATGTAAAATACCACTTTAGAGTTATAAACCCCCTCTAACTCCTCACTCTTTTGTCTAATTCAGAGATAGATCACCTTTTCAATAATCCTTTAGATAACTACATGTTATCGCGAGATTTAATCAATTTTTGCTAGTTCCCTTCAAAATTAAGTTTGCCGCTAATTTGCACAATTCGTTTATTGCGTGATCTGCCGCGCAAATACTAAACAAAACTCTCAAAGCCCCTACATTTAACGTTTATGAGACATATTATTAACATCCTACAAGGAGAACAAAAGCCATGAGCCAAATACATAAACACGCTATTCCCGCAAACATTGCGGATCGTTGCCTGATAAATCCGGAGCAGTACGAAGAGAAATACCAGCAATCCGTTAACGAACCCGACACATTTTGGGGCGAGCAGGGAAAGATACTTGATTGGATCAAGCCGTACAGCCAGGTGAAGAACACCTCCTTCGCACCAGGCAACGTGTCGATTAAATGGTACGAAGACGGCACCCTGAACCTGGCCGCAAACTGCCTTGACCGTCATTTACAGGCAAATGGCGATCGCACCGCCATCATCTGGGAAGGCGATGACGCCACCCAAAGCAAAAACATTACTTATCGCGAACTGCATCGCGATGTTTGCCGTTTCGCCAATACGCTACTGGATTTAGGCATTAAAAAAGGCGACGTAGTGGCCATTTATATGCCGATGGTGCCGGAAGCGGCGGTTGCTATGCTGGCTTGCGCCCGTATTGGCGCGGTGCATTCGGTCATCTTCGGTGGTTTCTCACCAGAGGCCGTCGCCGGACGTATCATCGACTCCAATTCACGTCTGGTGATCACCGCCGACGAAGGCGTGCGCGCCGGCCGCGCTATCCCGCTGAAAAAGAACGTCGATGATGCGCTGAAAAACCCGAACGTGAAAACCGTAGAACATGTGGTCGTCCTCAAACGTACCGGTGGAAAAACGGAATGGCAGGAAGGCCGTGACCTGTGGTGGTCCGATCTTATCGAGAAAGCCAGCCCGGAACATCAGCCAGAAGAAATGAACGCGGAAGATCCGCTGTTTATCCTCTATACCTCCGGTTCAACCGGCAAGCCAAAAGGCGTACTGCATACCACCGGCGGATATCTGGTCTATGCCGCAACCACCTTTAAGTACGTGTTTGACTACCATCAGGGCGATATTTATTGGTGTACCGCTGACGTGGGTTGGGTAACCGGGCACAGCTACCTGCTGTATGGTCCGTTGGCCTGCGGCGCAACCACGCTGATGTTCGAAGGCGTGCCAAACTGGCCAACCCCGGCGCGTATGTCGCAGGTTGTGGACAAGCACCAGGTCAATATTCTGTATACCGCGCCGACCGCCATCCGCGCCCTGATGGCAGAAGGTGATAAAGCGATTGAAGGCACTGACCGCTCCTCGCTGCGTATCCTGGGTTCCGTTGGCGAGCCGATTAACCCGGAAGCATGGGAGTGGTACTGGAAGAAGATCGGCAACGAAAAATGCCCGGTCGTCGATACCTGGTGGCAGACCGAAACCGGTGGATTCATGATCACCCCGCTGCCGGGCGCCACCGAGCTGAAAGCGGGTTCCGCAACCCGTCCGTTCTTTGGCGTACAGCCTGCGATTGTCGATAACGAGGGTAATCCGCTGGAAGGCGCGACCGAAGGCAACCTGGTGATTACCGACTCGTGGCCGGGCCAGGCGAGAACGCTGTTTGGCGATCACGAACGCTTTGAGCAGACCTACTTTTCTACCTTCAAGAATATGTACTTCAGCGGCGACGGCGCGCGTCGTGACGAAGATGGCTATTACTGGATCACCGGTCGTGTGGACGATGTGCTGAACGTCTCTGGCCACCGTCTGGGAACGGCAGAAATCGAATCGGCGCTGGTGTCGCATCCGAAGATTGCCGAGGCCGCGGTGGTGGGTATTCCGCATAATATTAAAGGCCAGGCGATCTACGCCTACGTCACGCTGAATCACGGCGAAGAGCCGTCACCGGAGCTGTACGCCGAGGTGCGCAACTGGGTACGTAAAGAAATTGGTCCGCTGGCAACGCCAGACGTGCTGCACTGGACCGACTCACTGCCGAAAACCCGCTCCGGCAAAATCATGCGCCGTATTCTGCGTAAAATCGCGGCGGGCGATACCAGCAATCTGGGCGATACCTCGACCCTCGCCGATCCTGGCGTGGTAGAGAAACTGCTCGAAGAGAAGCAGGCCATCGCGATGCCATCATAACCATAACCGTGAAATGCCCGATGGTGCGCGGCTTATCGGGCCTACAAATCCTACCCCTACCCCTCCCCTGACCGGGAGGGAAAATATAATAACCCACCCCAAAGGATTTCGCGTTGCAGGAAGGCGGCAAGCGAGCGCATCCCCAGGAGCATAGTTCACTATGTGACTGAGGTGGGCGAGTGCGGCCAACACACTTGCAACGTGAAAGACGAAGGGGGCCTCTGGAGAACTCTGTGATGAATGACTCTATTTATCAGCGGATAGAAGACAGTGCGCGTTTCAGGGAGTTAGTTGAAAAAAGGCAACGGTTTGCCACCATTCTGTCCATCATCATGCTGGCAGTTTACATCAGCTTTATTTTACTGATTGCCTTTGCGCCTGGCTGGCTGGGTACGCCGCTACACGCGGGAACCAGCGTCACCCGGGGTATTCCGATTGGGGTCGGTGTGATCCTCATCTCCTTCATCCTGACCGGGATCTATATCTGGCGGGCAAACGGTGAATTCGACCGCCTGAACAATGCGGTTCTGCACGAGGTTAAAGCATCATGAAGAGAGTCCTGACGGCGCTTGCCGCCACGCTGCCCTTCGCCGCAAACGCGGCGGATGCTATTAGCGGTGCAGTCCAACGCCAGCCAACCAACTGGCAGGCGATTGTCATGTTCCTGATTTTCGTCATCTTTACGCTCGGTATTACTTACTGGGCGTCTAAGCGCGTACGTTCGCGTAATGACTACTACACCGCCGGCGGTAACATCACTGGTTTCCAGAACGGGCTGGCGATTGCGGGCGACTATATGTCGGCGGCATCGTTCCTCGGGATTTCCGCGCTGGTGTTTACCTCCGGTTATGACGGGCTGATCTATTCACTCGGCTTCCTGGTCGGCTGGCCAATTATCCTGTTCCTGATTGCTGAGCGTCTGCGTAACCTGGGTCGTTACACCTTTGCAGATGTTGCTTCTTATCGTCTAAAGCAAGGACCAATCCGTATTCTGTCGGCCTGTGGTTCTCTGGTGGTGGTCGCGCTGTATCTGATCGCCCAGATGGTCGGCGCAGGTAAGCTGATTGAGCTGCTGTTTGGTCTGAACTATCACATCGCCGTCGTACTGGTTGGCGTGCTGATGATGATGTACGTCCTGTTTGGCGGCATGCTGGCGACCACCTGGGTACAGATCATCAAAGCCGTTCTGCTGCTGTTCGGCGCCAGCTTTATGGCCTTTATGGTGATGAAGCACGTCGGCTTTAGCTTCAACAACCTGTTCACCGAAGCAATGGCGGTACACCCGAAAGGTTCAGCCATTATGAGCCCGGGCGGACTGGTAAAAGATCCGATCTCCGCCCTATCGTTAGGTCTCGGCCTGATGTTTGGTACGGCAGGCTTGCCGCACATCCTGATGCGCTTCTTCACGGTCAGCGATGCCCGCGAAGCGCGTAAGAGCGTGTTCTATGCCACCGGTTTTATGGGTTATTTCTACATCCTGACCTTTATCATCGGCTTTGGCGCGATCATGCTGGTGGGCGCTAATCCGGCGTATAAAGACGCTGCTGGCGCGCTGATCGGCGGTAACAACATGGCGGCGGTTCACCTGGCGAATGCAGTGGGCGGCAACCTGTTCCTGGGCTTCATCTCAGCTGTGGCGTTTGCCACCATCCTGGCGGTGGTTGCAGGCCTGACGCTGGCGGGCGCATCGGCCGTTTCTCACGACCTGTATGCCAACGTGTTCCGTAAAGGCGCAACCGAACGTGAAGAGCTGAAGGTGTCGAAAATCACCGTACTGGTGCTGGGTGTGATTGCCATCCTGCTCGGCGTGCTGTTTGAGAACCAGAATATCGCCTTCATGGTAGGTCTGGCGTTTGCTATCGCAGCTAGCTGCAACTTCCCGATCATTCTGCTCTCCATGTACTGGTCAAGACTGACCACGCGTGGCGCGATGTTGGGCGGCTGGTTAGGTCTGCTGACGGCGGTGGTGCTGATGGTGCTTGGCCCGACGATTTGGGTCCAGATCCTTGGTCACGAAAAAGCCATTTTCCCGTATGAATATCCGGCGCTGTTCTCCATCAGCGTAGCGTTCCTCGGGATCTGGTTCTTCTCTGCTACCGATAACTCAGAAGAAGGTAATCGCGAACGCGAGCAGTTCCGTGCTCAGTTCATCCGTTCCCAGACCGGGTACGGCGTAGAACAAGGTCGCGCGCACTAACCACTCCTCCTCTTCCCCGGTCATTTTGGCCGGGGAAGACGTTCAGCGAATCATCCTGGATTCTCATCCGTTATCAAGCGACGAGCAGGCACAGCGATAAGCAACAGGAAAATAATCGCACACACAAGATTTAGCCACTGCCAGCCCTTCCAAAAAGCCAGCAACCCGGCACCCCAGAAATAAATCATTAAGCATTTATTAACATCCTTTTCTATTTTTATTTCATTCCTTTTGTAATACGTCCCTACCCTGCGGTAAAACTCCCCGTCAGTCGCAGTTTGCCATCAACCAGCTTGAACATATATGACGTCGCACCATCACAATACTCTGAAAGGCCGGGAAGTTGCGTATTAGGACCGGTCCCCTGTGAAATAAAAAGAATACCGTCCGTAAGTTCCCCTTGGGCGATGGTATCGCATGTTCCTTTAACGGTATGACGTTTACCGCGTTCTTCATAATAAAACATGCCATCTTCATCCGCAGGAAAATAGCGACGCTGCTGCTCATGTTCCGAAAGCGCGTTAATTCTGTACTCGTTTATCATCAGGGATTCAGCATCAACACCGATGCTGGCAAGCATCTGCAGATGCGCCATAATCTGCTGCGAATTTTGGTCAAACACAGTCTCGGTAAGTACATCTTCCTGACGGTTTTCATCATAATCAATAAAGTCAAATAGCGTCCCCTGCAAAGGAAAGACAAAATATGTTTTCAACGCGACAACGTTTTTCTCCCGCAACGCCTGTTGGAACTGTTGAAACTGCAGCAGCGCGCTTTTCTTTTGTTCCGCCGTGGTGATGGGAGTAACGTTTTTGGCGCTATAAAGAATAAGCAGCACAGAAGTAAAGTGATGACCCGTTTGGGCATACATCGTTTTCCCGGTCAGGATGACATCTTTTCCCAGAGAAGGAGCAAGATCGGCGTAATTAAGCTTATTTTTGCCCATCAAGATAATCTGCACTAGCGGAACATTTTCACGCTCACCGTTAACATCGCACTCAAACGGTTGATCCAATTTAAGATAATCATAAGTTACCGCTTCATCGCCATCTTTGATGCTTTCGTAATTTGGCGAACCGGGTAATGTCTGTTGTATTAATGTTCCCTGAAGTGTCACCTGTTGGTCTTCATCAGGACACCAGGCCAAAACGGCATGACTAAACAAAAGAGCAGATAACCACAAATATTTCACGCTGCGCATCCTTACAATGGCGAGTAACATTTATCATTATTCTAAGGCGTAAACATAAATTTAAACATAGCCTCTAAGAAAATCAGAATCTCATCCTCTCTTCCGGTCATTTTGGCTGGGGATCACATTTTTCCTTCTGCGTTGTATCCATCTTCTGCATTAGCGTTATTGTATAAAAATAAAATTGAAATATTGTTTTTATTACATCAACACGTTAATTCATTTTTTAGAAATGAGGATGTTATGAAGAAATATGCCCTGGTAGGAACTGGCGGGCGCGCGGGACTTTACATCAGCGCGATTGGCGGGCAGTGGAAAGAAAATGCACGTCTGGTCGCCTTTTGCGACACCAATCAAACCCGTATGAATTACGCCAACCAGCTTTTGGCGAACGAAGGTGCGCCCCCGGTCTCTACATGGAAGGCGCAGCAGTTTGAAGAGATGATCCGCGAAACACGTCCGGATATCATCATTGTGACCACCATGGACCGGACTCACGACGACTATATCGTGCGTGCGCTACGCGCAGGCTGCGATGTGATCACCGAAAAACCGATGACCATCGATGAGCAACGCGCCCTGCGGATTCTGGACGCCATTGAAGAGACCGGCCGTCAGTTACGCGTCGCTTTTAACTATCGCTATGCACCGCACCACAGCAAGGTTCGCGAACTGCTGATGAACGGTACGATTGGCGAGGTTTATTCAGTTCACTTTGAATGGTTGCTCAATACCGAACACGGTGCCGATTATTTCCGTCGCTGGCATCGCGAAAAACGTAATAGCGGCGGCTTATTAGTGCATAAATCCACTCACCATTTTGATCTAATGAACTTCTGGCTGGGCAGTTATCCCGAGCGGGTGTATGCCGAAGGCAGCCTGCGTTTCTATGGAAAAGAGAACGCCGAACGCCGGGGCGTGACGCAATTTTACCCGCGCGCTCACGGCTATGCGCAGGCCAAAGACGATCCGTTTGCGCTGCATATGGCCGAAAACCCTCAGCTTAAAGCGCTCTATCTGGATGCAGAACATGAAGATAACTATTTCCGCGACCAGAGCGTATTCAGCGACGGCATCACCATTGAAGACACCATGTCGGTGCTGGTGAAGTATCAGAATCAGGTGCAGCTTACCTACTCACTGAACACCTGGCTGCCGTGGGAAGGCTTGAACGTGGTCTTTAACGGCAGCGAAGGCCGCCTGGAGATGAAAATCGTTGAGAAATCCTACGTCAACGCCGGAGGCGAGCGGGATAACGAAGGCTGCCTTGAAGCCTGTGACATCACTGTTTTCCCGATGTTTGCCGCGCCGTGGCAAGCTGATTTTACCCTCGGCGAAGGCGGTCACGGCGGTGGAGATAATGCGATGCTGGCCGATCTGTTTGGCGAACCGCGGCACGATCCGTTGCAGCGTGCCGCCGACCATCGCGCCGGCGCCATGTCGATTTTGACCGGTATCGCCGGGAATATTTCAATGCAGCAACAGCGGCCGGTGAATTTTAAAGAGTTCGCGCTGATTTCACGCTTGAAATAGCACACAGCCGCTGGTCAGAACATCACCATCGCGACCAGCGGCGCTACCAGCACCATCACCACGCCGGAAAGCATCATCACCAGGCTGGCGACCACGCCCTCCTGCTGGCCGAGCTCATAAGAGCGCGCCGTGCCCGCACCATGCGAGGCTGCGCCAAATCCTGCACCTTTCGCCATCCCTTCCCGAATAGAAAGCCGTAAAAACAGTACATCGCCAACCGCCATACCGAATACACCGGTCACTACCACGAACAATGCCACCAGGTCTGGTTGCCCACCCAACGGCTCTGCTGCCGCCAGCGCAAATGGCGTGGTGACGGAGCGCACCGCCAGACTACGCTGGATTTCATCAGGCAACATAAACAGACGCGCCAGCCACACGGAACTGGTAACGGCCACCAGCGTTGCCGTCACCACGCCCGCCGTCAGTGACATCCAGTGCCGCTTAATCACGGCAAGGTTGTCATAAACCGGAACGGCAAAAGCGATGGTCGCAGGGCCTAACAGCCACAGCAGCCAGTGTGATTCACCAATATAGTTTTGCCAGGAGATATGCCCAAAGACCAGCATCAGGACCAGCAGCGCCGGAGTGAGCACTAACGGCATCAGCGGTAATTTACGAAAACGGCGATACAGGCGCTTGTTGGCAAAATAGATGCCCAGCGTAATCACCAGACACAGCACGCTTAGCTGGAAATTACTCACGGTTTAGCCTGCTCATTTCATAGCGATACACTTTATCCACGACCCACGCCGTTGCGCCAAGCACCATCAACGTACTTAGCGCAATGACGGCAAATATGCGCCAACCATCGACCAACAACAGCTGCGTATAGTTGACGACAGCCACCACCGCCGGAACAAAAAACAGCAACATTTCAGCCAGTAACCAGCGAGCGCCTGCACGAATCCAGTTCAGCGGGATAACCCGGCAGACAATCAGCGCCAACATCAGCACCATCCCAACCAAGTTGGCAGGAAGCGGCAGATGCAGCCAGGAGACAAGATATTGAGCAAATACAAATAGACCTGCGTACAACAGAACCTGAACGGGGATCTGGAGTCGATGAATAACGGCAGGCGTCACGCGGCTTATCGCCACAGCCATGAGGGTATGTCCTTAAAAAGTAGAGAGCGCCAGTATAGAGAGCCCCCGTCCAGGACTGAAATGAATTAAACTCATTGCAGGCATAGTCTTAAGGAATAATCATGGATATCAGAACGCTGCGCTATTTTGTTGAGGTGGTTCGTCAGCAGAGCTTTACCCGCGCAGCGGAGAAGCTTTTTGTCACCCAGCCCACCATCAGCAAGATGTTGAAGAACCTTGAAGACGAGCTTAACTGCACGCTGTTAATCCGCGACGGTCGGCGACTGCTGTTAACCGACACCGGACAGGTTGTTTTCGAACGCGGCCTGGCGATCCTCGCCGAGTTTCGCCAGCTCGAAGCAGAACTCAGCGACATTAATCACCTCAACAAGGGAGTGCTGCGCCTCGGCATCCCCCCCATGGTCGGTATGTTGATGGCCGGGCCTATCAGCCTGTTTCGCCAGCGCTATCCCGGCGTGGAGCTGAAGGTATCTGAATTTGGAGGCTTAACCGTCCAGCAGGCGGTGATGAATGGCGAGCTGGATGTCGCGATGACCGCGCTGCCGGTTGAAGAAGAGAGCGGCCTGGCGACCTTACCGCTTTTTAGCCATCCGCTCTGTGTGCTGGTCCCCCGCTCCGGTCAATGGACAACGTGTGAATCAATTTCCCCCGAGGCGTTAGCGGAGCATCCCCTGCTTATCTATAACGAAGATTTCGCGTTGAGCCGTCAGTTGCTTGAGCTGTTTAACCAGCACAATGTCAAACCCCGCATCGCGGTACGCAGTGGGCAGTGGGATTTTCTGGCGGCGATGGTGCAAGCCGGAGTCGGGATCGCCATTTTACCGGAGCCGATTTGCCAGCGCTTGGATAAGCAGACGCTGCGCTGGATCCCTTTGGAGAGTGATTTACGCTGGCAGTTGGGCATGATTTGGCGCGAAGGTGTGTATCTGTCGCACAGCGCCCAGGCGTGGCTCAAATGCTGTGAAGGGTTCTGGCTAACGCAAGAGTCGTAACATGCCGGATGCGGCTTAACGCTTATCAGACCTACAATTGGATTCCGTAGGCCTGATAAGCGTAGCGCCATCAGGCACAACCGTTTATTCGTTCTCGATCAACAGCGCTTCCAGCAAATCCAGATCGTGCAGCAGTTTTTGCAGCGTCTCATTGCTGATTTCCCGCGTGGCGCGCAGGTGATAAAGTTCCGCACGCTCGGAACGCAGGGCCGCCAGACGGAAACGCCGCTCGAGGTTTTCTTCCTGCATCGAGCTTTCCACGTCGTTTCGTCCGTCGGCGCGTCGACGCAGGTTACCGATGACGCGTGAACTCACCTCGGTGAGCAACTGATTGTCGATGTTCTCTTCGGTGTCTGCGGCCAGACGCTCCTCCATTTTCTGGATGGCGACAATCGCCACTTCCGCCGTGGCAGCGCGGGCAATTCGTTCCTCTTTCTGCTGCTGCGAGTGGTCTGCCACTTCCAGGTGTTGCAGCAGAAGCGGCAGCATCACCACGCCAACAAACAGCGAGAACAGAATCACGCCCGCGGCAAGGAAGATCAGCTCATATCGCGCCGGGAAGCCGCTACCATCCGGTAACAGCAACGGAATAGAGAGCACACCGGCGAGAGTAATGGCCCCACGCACGCCCGCAAAGGAGGCGATCATGATTTCACGCGTCGTCCAGGAACCAAACTCCATCGGCTTTTTCTTCAGGAAGCGCAGGCTAAACTTCTTCATCGTCCACAGCCAGCCAAAACGTACCAGCATCAGCGCCACGTAAATCAGCACGATATCGGTAAACAGCATCCAGATTTCAACATTCGGATCGGCTTCTGCCGCCGCCAAAGAAGACTCCAGAATCCCCGGCAACTGCAGTCCTAACAGCAAGAAAACCATGCCGTTAAACACAAACTCCAGCATCGCCCAGGTGCTGTTAGCACGTAAACGCATAGCCAGCGGCGCCCGGCGCATTACCCCGGAACGGGTAATCGTCATCCCGGCTGCGACCGCCGCGAGGATGCCGGAAACACCGATGTGTTCCGCAATCAGGTAAGACGCAAACGGCAGCAGGAACAGCAGAACGATTTGCGTTGCCGGTTCATCACCACCCCAGCGGCTGAGAAAACGCAGGGAGCGCCCGTACAGCCAACTGACGACAAAACCGGCCAGGATACCGCCAATCGCTACCTTGAAGAATTCAAGCGTTGCGCCACCAACCGTAAACACCATCGTGCCCATCGCCACGGCGACGGCAAATTTCAGTGATACCAGACCGGAGGCGTCGTTCATCAACGCTTCGCCCTGCAGGATACCCATGATTTTCTTCGGTATGCGTCCCTCCCCCACTATGCCGGAAAGGGCAACGGCATCGGTTGGCGACAGGACAGCGGCCAGCGCAAAGGCCGGGATGAGAGGGATCCCCGGCACCAGCCAGTAAATCATAAAGCCAATCCCGACCACCGTGACCAGAACCAGCGCCAGCGCAAGGCCGAAGATCTCTCGCCCGTGCTCCAGAAACTCACGGGTTGGCGTCTTCCAGCCATCGGCGAAAAGCAGCGGCGGGATGAACAGAACCAGAAAAAGCTCAGGATCGAATTCCACATGCAAACCAAACGTCGGCCACGCCAGCAAGGCGCCGATGGCGATCTGCATAAGGGGTAAAGGGAGTTGGAATGGCAATACGCGAGTAAAAACCCCCGACAGCGAGACCACAAGGGTCATGATGAGTATGGTGAAAAAGATTTCCATGCGTTCCCTGTTTGCGATGTTTCTTATGATCAGTGATGAGAGGCGTCGTGCCTCAATTCTATCTACTTGAGAGTAACGCAAAAGACAACGAGAGTGTTGTGAAAATAAAAACGGGCGGCCAAAGCCACCCGTTTTCAGAATCTTCATCAAATGAGGATTAGATAGCCCAACCACCAGCGTAGAAGGCCACCAGCGCGATGGCGATGACCACTGTGCCGATGTTCAGTTTGCGCCATTCGCCAGAGACGATACGGCCAATCACCAGAGTAGCAAAGCCAATCATAATGCCGGTCACGATGTTACAGGTCAGCACGATAAATACGGCCGTTACCAGCCCCGCCATAGCGTCGACAAAGTCAGCAAAGTCGATTTTCGCTACGTTGCTCAACATCAGCAGGCCCACATACATCAGCGCAGGTGCCGTTGCATATACTGGTACAAGATAAGAGAGCGGAGAGAGGAACAGGATCAGCAGGAACAGTACGCCAACGGTGATCGCCGTCAGGCCAGTTTTTCCGCCTGCCGCCGTACCCGCTGCGGATTCAATATAAACCGCCGCCGGTGCAGCGCCCACCAGGCCAGAGAACACGCTGCTCAGGGAGTCGGTGGTCAGCGCTTTGCCGCCGTCAATAATCTGTCCGTCTTTATCCAGCAGATTCGCCTGTCCGGCTACCGCACGGATGGTTCCGGTCGCATCGAAGACAGCGGTCATGACCAGCGCCAGCACGCTCGGCAGTACGATCGGGTTTAGTGCGCCCATAATATCCAGGCTACCGATCAGCGAGTTACCGTTTTCGTCGCTCAGAGACGGCATGGCAAAAATACCGGAGAAATGTACGGCCGGGTCGAAAATCAGACCCACTACGGAAATACCGATAATAGTCAGCAGGATGCCGCCCGGTACTTTCAGTTTTTCGAGGCCAATAATCACCGCCAGACCTACCAGCGACATAATCACCGGAAAGGTATCGAAATCGCCCAGCGCAACCGGCAGGCCGTCCAGCGGGTTTTTAATAACCAGACCCACGCCGTTTGCCGCAATCAGCAGCAGGAACAGGCCGATACCAATCCCCGTACCGTGCGCAACACCCTGCGGTAGATTGCGCAGGATCCAGCTACGAATACCGGTCGCGGAAATGATGGTAAACAGGACACCCATCAGGAACACCGCACCCAGCGCAACAGGCACACTGATATGTTGTCCCAGTACCAGGCTGAATGCGGTAAACGCCGTCAAAGAAATGGCGCAACCAATCGCCAGCGGCAGGTTTGCCCACAGGCCCATCACAATAGAACCGACGCCCGCGACCAGACAGGTTGCCACAAATACAGCGGCAGGCGGGAATCCGGCTTTACCCAGCATCCCCGGAACCACGATAACGGAGTAGACCATGGCCAGGAACGTCGTTAATCCGGCAACGACTTCCTGACGAACGGTACTGCCGCGGAGCGAAATTTTAAACCAGGCGTCGAGTGAACCGCCGGTACGCGCTGAAGGCGTAGACATAGAAAACATCCCCTGAGAGTTTATTTTTTCGTCATTATGCGTGCTGGACAATCCACTGCCTGCTAAACGTTTTCTCCATGTGCCAGGTTTGCGTCAATAGGGGTGTCGCAAAAAAGCAAACGTTTAGCTCCGCGCATAAAAAACGGGTGGTAAAAAAAAGCAAACGATTATCCAGCGATAATACGCTGGTTTTCAACTGAACTTTGCCGCTTTTTACTCATTTCTTCTTATAACGCGCAATAAATAATCAGTCGATGCGCAAACGTTATCGTCAATGCGCAGTCTCGCAACAAATTTTGCGGAGTTATTACAACATCGGTGTGCCTTTTTCACGCAAACTTGCGCAAGAAAACCGGTGAAGATGCGGAAAATTTTTTGGCTAAAAAATCACCATTTCACTGGTAAATGGAGAGAGGTGGCTTACAATTACATTATCAACACAGACCGGAACCTCACCTAATGTGCTCGACTGAGGGGTGTTGATGTCGGGGGAAACCCTCCCGTGAACCAGCGGGATAGAGTGAAAGACAAAGACCGGAACCAAACTAAAGCGCCCTCTGTGGCGCTTTAGTTTTATATCCGTCAATCCATCAGATATTTCACATCAATCATCTTCCAGCAGACGCGCCCCGGTCCCCTTCTCGCCAAGCTGATCGCCTGGGTTACGCAACGGGCAATCACTGCGCGACAAACAACCGCAACCAATACACCCATCCAGTTCATCGCGTAGCGCCACTAAAGTATGAATGCGTCGATCCAGCTCTTCACGCCATTGCGAAGAGAGCTGCTTCCACTCTTTAGCACTGAGCGAATGTCCTTCAGGTAATACGCCGAGCGCGTCACCGATCGTTGCCAACGGGATCCCGATGCGTTGAGCAATCTTGATAATCGCCACATAACGCAACACATCACGTCTGTATCGGCGCTGATTGCCGCTGTTGCGCATACTGCTGATTAACCCTTTGCTTTCATAGAAATGCAGGGTTGATACCGCTACGCCGCTACGCTTTGCGACTTCACCTGGCGTGAGCAGCGCTTTTATTCGGGGTAATTTCTTTTCCATAAATCGCTTTACCTCAAGTTAACTTGAGGAATTATACTCGCCCACAGACAAAACGACGAATCGAATACTGAAAAAGAGGCAGCCCTATGTCCCATCAGCAGATTATTCAGACCCTTATTGAATGGATTGACGACCATATCGATCAGCCGCTGAACATTGAGGCGGTGGCGAAAAAATCAGGTTACTCGAAGTGGTATTTACAGAGAATGTTCCGCACGGTGATGCGCCAGACGTTGGGTGACTATATCCGCCAGCGTCGACTCCTGCTGGCTGCTGTTGAACTGCGGACGACCGAGCGACCTATTTTCGATATCGCAATGGATCTTGGTTACGTATCACAACAAACCTTCTCACGCGTGTTTCGCCGCGAGTTTGATCGTACCCCCAGCGATTACCGCCACCGCCTGTAAGATTATTGCCCGCTCTGCGTCAGTATGGCGGGCGACCGTTGTATCCAGTGCATGAACTCCTGTGGCGGCAGCGCCTTCGCAAAATACCAGCCCTGACAATACTGTACGCCACGTTCGCGCAGCCACTCGATTTGCTCAACCGTCTCTACCCCTTCCGCAATCATCTTCAGGTGTAAGCTTTGCGCCATTTCGATGATATGTTCGGCAATCAGGTGACTGGTGCTGTTGGTGGACAACGTACTAATAAATGATTTGTCGATCTTCAGGATATCGATATTCAACGCGGATAAATTGTGTAGATTGGAATATCCCGTCCCAAAATCATCAAACGCCACTTCATAACCCGCCTGACGAAACGCCTGGATTACCGCGGTCATTTTATCTACATCAATAAACCCGCGCTCGGTCACCTCGACTTTAATTTGCTGAGCCGCCACAGAGTACTCACGGTTTTTGTCGGTAATCAGGGCAATAAGTCGGGATGAATGAAAGTCAGAAGCAGAGAGGTTTATCGAGATATAAAGCTGAGGATGCGCCGAAAGAAAATATCCTAAATCGTTGAACACCTCTTCAATCACGTAATCCGTGATCCGCTCAATCATTCCCTCTTTTTCAGCCAGCGGAATAAACTCGGTTGGGCTCATTACTTCACCATCACAGCCCGGCCAGCGCAGCAGAGCCTCAGCCCCTACGCACTGACCGTTTTCGATATCAATGATCGGCTGGTAGTGCAGACACAGTTGACGTTTTTTGATTGCTCGTTTTAACAAGCGGCGGGGAGATAAGTATTCCTGACGCGTGCGCCACCACATTAACAGCATCAGGATGCTGCAGATAATCCCGAAAGGAATCGTTAACGCAGCCTCATGATAGAAAATCGAATGTATGCGTTTATCCGAGGTCGACACAATAATCGCAATCGGGCGTTTTTCTGAATGCACTTTGGTGTAGAAGCGATCGTCCAACTGGAAGGTTGAGGCTTCACCGCGCACCAACGGCAATAACTGCGCAATAGGCGCCCCTTCGCTGGCAGAGAAAAAAGTACCCGTTACCGTGTCATACACGCCCCAGGACAGGTCCGGGTCATCTGACATAACTTCGCTGTAAGATAATGGGTTGATGACGGCAACGTAGTTTCCACGTTGCATATACGTCATTCTGTAGCCAGCGAAAAAGGGGGTATCGCGATAGTAATAGATGGAGATGTCCGGCGTACGTTTATAGTCGGCGGTCGGCATAATATAGGCGACTGGCGGCGCCATCGACGTAGAGCACAAAAAATGATCGCCCTGCGCATAAATTAGCTCGCTGATATATAAACGACCACGAATAATATCTAGCATATTTTTCTGATGTGCCGGGGTACACATCTTACCTTGATACAACAGGGCCATATCTCGCGCTAAATCGGCTTGTTGGATCACCAATTCAGTTTTATTTAACACCAGTTGCGCAAAAGAGCGAAGTTGATTACGGGTTTCGGACATTGCCCGGATTTGAGCAAACCATAACGCCAGCACCACGGGGAGCAATACCACCATGAATGTTCCGAGGAACTTCAGTATCTTGCGTCGCGCACTGTGATTCATGTCAGCCCTGTTTCCCTGTTTCGTATATGCCAGAACCCATTAAGGCAAGATGCTATAAACACCGACTGATTAAGTTGCATGAATCTATCAGTATTAGCAACAGACTTCTCTATGTAAAAGTCTGATAATAGTTGATGATGATATTATTTTTCCGTAAGGCAAACTTAAAGTTATGCTTATTTCATAACGTTATTATCCCCAAGGAGTAATTTTTTATAAGCACTATCCTGGCTTTATTTAAGAAATTCATTAGATTTTTTTAACGATTAATTTAGGATAAATAAAACAGGTAACGCAAATGCATCTTTAGAGTTGATTATTTAGTATCATTGCTTCCTTGAATATAACCACATATTTAACATGGTTATCATCCTGCAAAAAATACGTCCAACACTGGTGAACAAACGAGCATATGTGATATAGTTCACAAAAATCATGTAACAGAAACGATGTTTCATTCATGTTATTGCCCGTCGATAGCCAGAGTACTACACCCTCGGTGAACACCCCCGCGCTGTCCTGGGCATCCAGACTTTCTGAGGACGTTTTTCATGGCAACGATAACAACTGGCGTGGTTCTTCTGCGGTGGCAATTACTCAGTGCAGTGCTGATGTTTTTAGCCAGTACGCTTAATATCCGTTTTCGTAAATCAGATTATATTGGCCTGGCCGTCATTAGCAGCGGTTTAGGGCTGGTTTTTGCCTGCTGGTTTGCGACCGGATTACTCGGCATAACCCTGGTGGATATGTCCGCAATCTGGAAGAACATTGAAACCGTAATGGTTGAAGTGATGAGCCATACACCGCCAGACTGGCCGATGGTGTTGAACTGATAACAGAATTGCATATGGCTACCCCAGTCCTGAGGTAGCCATAATTTTCAGCGAAAAGCAGAAGGATTAGAACGGAATATCGTCGTCGAAATCCATCGGCGGCTCATTAGACGGCGCTGCCGGAGCCGACTGTTGCTGCGGGCGAGACTGCGCGCCGCCGCTGAACTGATTGCCACCTTGCGGCTGCTGAGGCTGACCCCAACCACCCTGCTGCTGGCCGCCACCTGCCGGAGCACCACCACCCTGACGACCGCCCAGCATTTGCATGGTGCCGCCAACGTTAACCACAACTTCAGTGGTGTACTTTTCTACGCCGGATTGATCGGTCCATTTGCGGGTACGCAGCTGACCTTCGATATAGACCTGGGAACCTTTACGCAGATATTCGCTGGCAACTTCCGCCAGTTTGCCGAACAGCACCACACGGTGCCATTCAGTCTGCTCTTTCATTTCGCCGGTCGCTTTATCACGCCAGGATTCGGAAGTAGCCAGCGTAATGTTGGCAA
>OGSM01000101.1_pt1 | contig 44498 bp, 41 predicted proteins | sample 1573871 | NCBI WGS metagenome assembly OGSM01 (sample SAMN03295848, study PRJEB24534) | human gut metagenome | isolation source: fecal sample 1 from infant 7 | host: Homo sapiens | place: USA: Pittsburgh, PA | collected 2014-07
CCTTCGGTGAGTCTGCGCCGGCTGAGCAGCTGTTCGAGGAGTTCGGCTTCACCGTTGATAACGTGGTCGCTAAAGCGAAAGCGCTGCTGTAATCGCTGGTACGGTGCGGGCTGATGCCCTCACCCCAACCCTCTCCCACAGGAGAGGGTGCCAACACCAAAAACGGTAACCCCTGGGTTACCGTTTTGCTTTTATCTCGCCACCCGGCTTTTTTGTATCTGCTATTCCTGAACCATGTAATACGGTTGTAAATTATTCCAGCAAAAATGTGATGTGAGTCATATAGCTGGTTTATTGCGCTGGACAAACATTCCTTTTATTCCTCATTTCGCTTATTCTAGCTGAAGCGTTTCAGTCGTTTAAATGTTCGACAATTAATCAATCAGTCGCAGTTTGCAGCTGGTAAGGTTCCCCTCAGAGCGTTGCTGGATTACTCTGTCAGCCACCTCATAACAGGGACAGCCTTGCAGGAGATCTATGACCATTCGCATCGCGATTAATGGCTTCGGTCGCATTGGACGCAACGTGGTTCGTGCTCTATATGAATCCGGGCGTCGTGCGGAAATCACCGTGGTGGCAATCAATGAGCTGGCGGATGCCGCGGGCATCGCGCATTTATTGAAATATGACACCAGCCATGGCCGTTTCGCCTGGGATGTCCGTCAGGAGCGCGAGCAGCTGTTTGTTGGCGACGATGCCATCCGTCTGCTGCATGAGCCGACCATTGCGGCGCTGCCCTGGCGCGAACTGGCGGTGGACGTCGTGCTTGACTGTACCGGCGTATACGGGAGTCGTGAACACGGTGAAGCCCATCTTCAGGCGGGGGCGAAAAAAGTGCTCTTTTCCCACCCCGGCGGCAACGACCTCGACGCGACGGTGGTGTACGGCGTAAATCAGGATGAACTTCGCGCCGGGCATCGCATTGTCTCCAACGCCTCCTGCACCACCAACTGCATTATTCCGATCATTAAACTGCTCGATGACGCCTATGGCATTGAGTCCGGCACCGTCACCACCATTCACTCGGCGATGCATGACCAGCAGGTGATTGACGCTTATCATCCGGATCTGCGGCGTACCCGCGCGGCCAGCCAGTCGATCATTCCGGTGGATACCAAACTGGCGGCAGGGATCACCCGTATTTTTCCGCAATTTAACGACCGTTTTGAAGCGATTGCCGTGCGGGTGCCGACGATTAACGTGACGGCAATTGACCTGAGCGTGACGGTGAAAAAACCGGTAAAAGCATGTGAAGTCAACCAGTTGCTGCAAAAAGCAGCACAAGGTGCATTTCATGGTATAGTTGACTATACGGAATTACCGTTGGTCTCGACAGATTTTAACCACGATCCGCACAGCGCCATCGTCGATGGTACGCAAACCCGGGTCAGTGGCGCGCATCTGATCAAAACGCTGGTCTGGTGCGATAACGAATGGGGCTTTGCTAACCGAATGCTCGACACGACGTTAGCGATGGCGGCTATTGGTTTCAGGTTCGACGCGTAAACGTCGACAAAACTTTATGAATCAACGAGAGGATTCACCATGTCTGTAATTAAGATGACCGATCTGGATCTGGCTGGTAAACGCGTTTTTATCCGTGCGGATCTGAACGTACCAGTTAAAGACGGGAAAGTAACCAGCGACGCACGTATCCGTGCATCTCTGCCGACCATTGAACTGGCGCTGAAGCAGGGCGCGAAAGTCATGGTTACTTCTCACCTGGGTCGTCCGACCGAAGGCGAGTACAACGAAGAATTCTCTCTGCTGCCGGTTGTTAATTACCTGAAAGACAAACTGTCCAACCCGGTACGCCTGGTTAAAGACTACCTGGACGGCGTGGAAGTGGCTGCCGGTGAACTGGTGGTGCTGGAAAACGTTCGCTTCAACAAAGGCGAGAAAAAAGACGACGAAGAACTGTCTAAGAAATACGCTGCGCTGTGCGACGTGTTCGTGATGGACGCTTTCGGTACTGCGCACCGCGCGCAGGCTTCCACCCACGGCATCGGCAAATTTGCTGACGTGGCGTGCGCAGGCCCGCTGCTGGCCGCTGAACTGGACGCGCTGGGTAAAGCGCTGAAAGAGCCAGCTCGTCCGATGGTCGCTATCGTTGGTGGTTCTAAAGTGTCCACCAAACTGACCGTTCTGGATTCCCTGTCTAAAATCGCTGACCAGCTGATCGTGGGCGGCGGTATCGCTAACACCTTCGTTGCCGCTCAGGGCCACAACGTCGGTAAATCCCTGTACGAAGCAGATCTGGTTGATGAAGCCAAGCGCCTGCTGGGCACCTGCGATATCCCGGTTCCGACCGACGTTCGCGTAGCGACCGAGTTCTCCGAAACCGCAACGGCAACCCTGAAGTCTGTTAACGACATCAAAGATGACGAGCAGATTCTGGACCTTGGCGACGTTTCCGCACAGAAACTGGCTGAAATCCTGAAGAACGCCAAAACCATCCTGTGGAACGGCCCGGTTGGCGTATTCGAATTCCCTAACTTCCGTAAAGGGACTGAAATCGTGGCTAACGCTATCGCGGACAGCGAAGGTTTCTCCATCGCCGGCGGCGGTGACACCCTGGCAGCGATCGACCTGTTCGGCATCGCTGACAAAATTTCCTACATCTCCACTGGCGGCGGCGCATTCCTTGAATTCGTCGAAGGCAAAGTCCTGCCGGCAGTAGCGATGCTCGAAGAGCGCGCTAAGCAGTAATTCAGTTCAGGCGGGGAAACCCGCCTGTTTTTCAGCGCGCTTAAGGGCTCGCGAACCTTCTTCAACGGTCGAAGATACAGATACAGGACTAAGTAACATGTCTAAAATTTTTGATTTCGTAAAACCGGGCGTCATCACTGGCGACGACGTTCAGAAAGTGTTCCAGGTAGCGAAAGAAAACAACTTTGCACTGCCGGCGGTAAACTGCGTAGGTACTGATTCCATCAACGCCGTTCTGGAAGCTGCAGCGAAAGTTCGCTCTCCGGTTATCGTTCAGTTCTCTAACGGCGGCGCAGCGTTCATCGCAGGTAAAGGCGTGAAAACTGACGTTCCTCAGGGTGCTGCTATCCTCGGCGCTATCTCTGGCGCCCACCACGTGCACCAGATGGCTGAACACTACGGCGTGCCGGTTATCCTGCACACTGACCACTGCGCGAAGAAACTGCTGCCGTGGATCGACGGCCTGCTGGACGCCGGTGAAAAACACTTCGCCGCTACTGGCAAACCGCTGTTCTCTTCCCACATGATCGACCTGTCTGAAGAGTCCCTGCACGAAAACATCGAGATCTGCTCTAAGTACCTGGCGCGCATGGCCAAAATGGGCATGACCCTGGAAATCGAACTGGGCTGCACCGGCGGTGAAGAAGACGGCGTGGATAACAGCCACATGGACGCTTCCGCCCTGTACACCCAGCCGGAAGACGTGGATTACGCCTACACCGAGCTGAGCAAAATCAGCCCGCGTTTCACCATCGCCGCTTCCTTCGGTAACGTACACGGCGTGTACAAACCAGGTAACGTAGTTCTGACCCCGACCATCCTGCGCGACTCTCAGGAATATGTTTCCAAGAAACACAACCTGCCGCACAACAGCCTGAACTTCGTGTTCCACGGCGGTTCCGGTTCTTCCGCTCAGGAAATCAAAGACTCCGTCAGCTACGGCGTGGTGAAAATGAACATTGATACCGACACCCAATGGGCAACCTGGGACGGTATCCTGCAGTATTACAAAGCGAACGAAGCTTACCTGCAGGGCCAGCTGGGCAACCCGAAAGGCGAAGACCAGCCGAACAAGAAATACTACGACCCGCGCGTATGGCTGCGTGCTGCCCAGACTTCCATGGTGACTCGTCTGGAGCAGGCATTTAAAGAGCTGAACGCGATCGACGTTCTGTAAGAAAAATCTGTTTCTTACCCGGAAGCCCGCAGCAATGCGGGCTTTTTTATTATCTTAACAACAGGATAGCGCGGCAGAAAACTGTGATCCATTTGGCAAAACGTGCACTTATTGTTTACCCTATAACCTGACTGCCCTGTCGCAGGCTGAGTTATTTACTTCCCCCCAGGGGATTCATAAGGAATGTTAAATGGAAGATTTGAACGTTGTCGATAGCATCAACCACGCCGGGACGTGGCTGGCACGCAACCAGGAGCTGCTGCTGAGCTATGCCGTCAACATCGTCGCGGCTATCGCTATCCTGATCGTCGGGATGATCGTGGCGCGCGTCGTCTCTAACACCGTCAACCGCCTGATGCTGGCGCGTAAAATTGACGCTACCGTGGCCGATTTTCTCTCTGCGCTGGTGCGCTATGCGGTTATCGCCTTTACGCTGATTGCCGCCCTGGGGCGGGTAGGCGTGCAGACCGCCTCGGTGATTGCGGTGCTGGGTGCTGCCGGTTTGGCGGTGGGTTTAGCGCTGCAGGGATCGCTGTCGAACCTTGCCGCAGGCGTACTGCTGGTGATGTTCCGCCCGTTCCGCGCTGGCGAGTATGTCGACCTTGGCGGCGTGGCAGGTACGGTGTTGAACGTGCAGATTTTCTCCACCACCCTGCGTACCGCGGACGGTAAAGTAGTGGTGGTCCCGAACGGGAAAATCATCGCCGGCAATATCATTAACTTCTCCCGGGAGCCTGCGCGTCGCAATGAGTTTATTATCGGCGTCGCTTACGATGCTGATATCGACAAGGTAAAGCAGCTGCTGACCTCGATTATCGAATCTGACGATCGAATTCTGCGCGATCGGGAAATGACCGTTCGTCTGAACGAACTCGGCGCCTCGTCGGTGAACTTCGTGGTGCGCGTGTGGAGCAAAAGCAGCGATCTGCAAAACGTCTACTGGGATATCCTCGAGCGTATCAAGCGTGAATTTGACGCCAACGGCATCAGCTTCCCTTACCCGCAGATGGATGTTCATGTGGTGCGCCTGCCGGAAAAAGCAGAGTAAACCGCCTCTCAATAACTCAGGCCGGCCATGCCGGCCTTTTTCAATAGCTCATCATTAGTTGTTCTAATTAATGATTAATTATTTCAATTTCCGCTAATAATTCATTCGCGCTATAGTCAGCGCCACTCTCGAACTCAGCGGATAAATCCTTATGTTTACTTATTACTTTCAGGGGCTTGCCCTGGGAGCGGCTATGATATTGCCGCTTGGCCCACAAAATGCCTTTGTGATGAATCAGGGGATCCGTCGTCAGTATCATCTGATGATTGCCCTGCTATGCGCGGTCAGCGACTTGCTGTTAATCTGCGCTGGCATTTTCGGCGGTAGCGCACTGCTGATGCAATCCCCGTGGCTGCTGGCGCTAGTGACCTGGGGCGGCGTGGCCTTTTTGCTGTGGTATGGCTTCGGCGCATTGAAAACGGCGTTCAGTCAGAGTCTTGAACTCGCCAATGCAGAGGTAATGCAGCAGGGGCGCTGGAAAATCATTATCACCATGCTGGCGGTGACCTGGCTTAACCCGCACGTTTATCTGGACACCTTTGTGGTGTTAGGCAGCCTGGGAGGTCAGCTGGCGGTGGAGCCGAAGCGCTGGTTTGCGCTAGGGACCATTAGCGCCTCTTTCCTGTGGTTCTTTGGCCTGGCGCTGTTAGCCGCCTGGCTGGCGCCGCGACTGCGTACCGCCAGAGCCCAGCGGATCATCAATATTGTGGTCGGCGCCGTCATGTGGTTTATTGCGTTTCAGCTGGCAAGAGAAGGCGTCAGCCATATCCAGGCGTTGCTTAACTAAGCGTTGTCCGATGGACTTTCCTGCTGTACGCGCTAAGCTTGCTGGCATGCGTCCCGTAAGGGCGATTTAAGTAACATGGAGAAACGACAGTGAAGTTAAAAGTCTTAGCCCTGGCGGCAACACTCGGATTGACCACGATGGCGGCACAGGCCAGCGAATTGCCGGATGGCCCGCACATTGTGACTTCAGGCACAGCAAGCGTTGCCGCGGTTCCGGACATCGCCACCCTGGCGATCGAAGTGAACGTGTCGGCAAAAGACGCCGCGTCGGCAAAAAAACAGGCTGACGATCGCGTTGCGCAATATCTCTCTTTCCTCGAAAAGAGCGGTATTGCTAAAAAGGACATCAACTCGGCGAATCTGCGTACCCAGCCTGATTACGACTATCAGAACGGGAAAAGCATTCTGAAAGGCTATCGCGCGGTGCGCACAGTGGAAGTGACCTTGCGCCAGCTGGATAAACTCAACGGTCTGCTGGATGGCGCCCTGAAAGCGGGTCTCAACGAAATTCGCTCCGTCTCGCTGGGCGTTGCGCAACCGGACGCCTACAAAGATAAAGCGCGTAAAGCGGCGATCGACGACGCCGTGCATCAGGCGCAGGAGCTGGCCGCAGGCTTCCACAGCAAGCTGGGTCCGGTGTACAGCGTGCGCTACCATGTCTCCAACTATCAGCCGAGCCCGATGGTTCGCATGATGAAGGCCGCTGACGCTGCGCCGGTTTCTGCCCAGGAAACCTACGAGCAGGCGACTATCCAGTTTGACGACCAGGTCGATGTAGTCTTTGAGCTGCAGCCGGCGCAAGCCGCTGCTCCAGCCACCCCGGCGAAACCGGCGGAAACGCCGAAACCGGCCCAGTAAGCGATAGAAACAAAAAAGCCACTTCAGCGAAGTGGCTTTTTTATGCCCGCAGTTTAATCCTGACGCAGCACCTTGTGTCCGTAGTCAATGAGCGCATCGGTCACCCGGCGCATCATGCGGCTTTCCGGGGCGAAGCGGTGCCAGTAGAGCATGCGGCGCTGGAACAGGCCCGGGGTGAGATCGATAAGTTCGCCGCTGTTGAGCTCTTTTTCGATCTGCAGATGCGGGATCATACAGCAGGTGGTGCCCTGGCGCGCCAGCTGCACGAAAGCTTCCGACGAGTTGACGATGTGGCAGGGGACGCTGCCCGGCGGCAGGTCGAAGTTTTGCTGCAGGAACGCCTGATGCATATCGTCCAGATGGTCGAAGGCGACGACCGGCGCCTTAAGCAGCGCCGAACGCGTCACGCCATTCGGGAAATAGCGTTGCGCAAACTCTTTTGATGCGACAAACAGGTAATCGAGCGCCCCCAGCTGATCCACCAGGCAGCTTGGCAGCGCCTGCGGCTGGATACTCACTGCGCCCACTACTTCGCCACGGCGCAGGCGCTCCTGGGTGCGGGTTTCATCTTCCACCTGCAGGTTGAGACGAATAGGGGAGTCTGACAGAACGTTGGCCAGCGCCGGCAGCAGCCAGGTCGCCAGACTGTCGGCGTTCACCGCCAGCGACAGCAGCAACGGCGTAGAGCCGGTTTGTTCATCGCCCAGCCACTCTTCCTCCAGCAGTTCAACCTGGCGCAACAGAGCCAGCAGTTTCTGTCCTTGCTCGGTGGGGCGCGGCGGCACGGTACGCACCAGCAGCGGCTGGCCGAACATATTTTCCAGCTGCTTAATACGCTGTGAGACGGCGGACTGGGTAATACATAGCTTCTGCGCGGCGCGCTCAAATCCTCGTTCCCTAATCACCGCATCCAGCGCTTGTAGTGTCCTGTAGTCCGGTCGTTTCATTATTCTGGCGTGCCCCCATAACTAATCGTTATCTCGCACTATGACATAAATTTTTATTTGATACAGACGAAATTGGTCTGTTCAGTTGTGTGATCTGCATCGCAGGGACATTTCCACTATCGATGTTCTATAATGCGCCACAGGCATTCACATCTCGGACCAGAATTATGACGCAGGATGAACTGAAAAAAGCGGTAGGTTGGGCAGCACTGCAATATGTACAGCCAGGGACTATTGTCGGCGTAGGCACCGGCTCGACGGCGGCCCATTTTATTGACGCGCTGGGCACCATGAAGGGGCAGATCGAAGGGGCGGTTTCCAGCTCCGACGCCTCCACCGAGAAGCTGAAAAGCCTCGGGATCACCGTCTTCGATCTTAACAGCGTCGATCGCCTGGGGATCTATGTTGACGGCGCGGATGAGATCAACGGCCATATGCAGATGATCAAAGGCGGCGGCGCGGCGCTGACCCGTGAAAAGATCATCGCCTCGGTCGCGGATAAATTTATCTGCATCGCCGACGCCTCCAAGCAGGTCGATATTCTGGGCAAGTTCCCGCTGCCGGTGGAAGTCATTCCGATGGCGCGCAGCGCCGTGGCGCGTCAGCTGGTCAAGCTGGGCGGCCGTCCAGAGTACCGTCAGGGCGTGGTGACCGATAACGGCAATGTGATCCTTGACGTGCACGGCCTGGAAATTCTCGATGCGATCGCGCTGGAAAACGCGATCAACGGTATTCCTGGCGTCGTCACCGTGGGGCTGTTCGCCAACCGTGGCGCCGACGTGGCGCTGATTGGCACTGCCGACGGCGTGAAGACCATCGTAAAATAGTCTGTCCGCAGGGAGCCGACCGGCTCCCTCGCAAATATTTTTTCATCAGGTGCAATTTGGTGACTTCTGTCACATTTATGCAACCATTCTGATTTACACGCTACCATTTCTTCTCTTTCTGGTGTTTTGTCCTGCGATTTCCCTCTGGATGACATTTCTTCAGGACGGCGACGCAAACGTTCATATTGCCGCGATAGTTTTTTTTGATATGTTGCTGAGACGAACTTTCGTTCAGCACGACATCAGTTAAGACAAAACAGGACGGGGAAATGGCTAAGGTATCACTGGAAAAAGACAAGATTAAATTTCTGCTGGTTGAAGGTGTGCATCAAAAGGCAATCGATAGCCTTCGCGCAGCGGGTTACACCAACATTGAATTTCATAAAGGCGCGCTGGATTCAGAACAGCTGAAAGCGTCGATCCGTGATGCCCATTTCATCGGCCTGCGTTCCCGTACCCATCTGACTGAAGAGATTTTCGCCGCAGCGGAAAAACTGGTTGCCGTCGGTTGCTTCTGCATCGGGACCAACCAGGTCGATCTGAACGCCGCTGCGAAGCGCGGTATTCCGGTGTTTAACGCGCCGTTCTCTAACACCCGCTCGGTGGCCGAGTTGGTGATCGGCGAACTGCTGCTGATGCTGCGCGGCGTGCCGGAAGCCAACGCCAAAGCGCACCGCGGGGTGTGGAACAAGCAGGCGATCGGCAGCTTCGAAGCGCGTGGTAAAAAGCTGGGCATCATCGGTTACGGCCACATCGGTACCCAGCTTGGCATTCTGGCGGAATCGCTGGGAATGCACGTCTTCTTCTATGATATTGAAAACAAACTGCCGCTCGGCAACGCCACTCAGGTACAGCATCTCTCCGACCTGCTGAACATGAGCGATGTGGTCAGCCTGCACGTGCCGGAAAACGCCTCTACCAAAAATATGATGGGCGCGGAAGAACTGGCGCTGATGAAGCCGGGCGCGCTGCTGATCAACGCCTCCCGCGGTACCGTGGTGGACATTCCGGCGCTATGCGATGCGCTGGCCAGTAAGCATCTGGCCGGGGCGGCTATCGACGTCTTCCCGACTGAACCTGCGACCAACAGCGACCCCTTCACTTCGCCGCTGTGCGAGTTTGATAACGTGATCCTCACACCGCATATCGGTGGCTCCACTCAGGAAGCGCAGGAGAACATCGGTCTGGAAGTAGCTGGCAAGCTGGCGAAATACTCTGACAACGGGTCAACCCTGTCGGCAGTTAACTTCCCGGAAGTTTCTCTACCGCTGCACGGCGGCCGCCGTCTGCTGCATATCCATGAGAACCGGCCGGGCGTCCTGACCGCAATCAACCAAATCTTCGCCGCGCAGAGCATCAACATTGCCGCCCAGTATCTGCAAACGTCGCCGCAGATGGGCTACGTGGTGATTGATATTGAAGCGGAAGAAGATGTTGCCCAGCAGGCGCTGCAGGCAATGAAAGCGATCCCGGGGACTATCCGCGCCCGTCTGCTGTTCTAATCATTTTTGCCTCTCGGGCAGGTCGCGTACCTGCCCGTTTTTTTGTTAATACTTTCCAGGCTGAATTTCTCGTCCCCGCGTACCTACCAACACCAGGTTTTTCCCGGGGTGATGACCGCCGGCAGCGGGATATCCCACTCTTCGCTCGGCAGGCTATCCACCTGCTGGCAGTCGTGCGCGTAGCCCACCGGCTGCAGGCGATACTGCTGCCAGTTTTGCAGCGTCCGGTCGTAAAAACCGCCGCCCATTCCCAGCCGTTGGCCACTGACATCGAAGGCCACCAGCGGGGTCACCAGCACATCGAGTTCAGCCAGCGGCAGCACATCCCGCACATCGAGCTTCGGTTCGCGGATCTTCAGGCGATTCACGATCAGTTGGCTCTGCGGATGGTAGTGTAAAAACAGCAGATTGCCGGGGCTAAAGGGATGCAGCACCGGGAGATATACCCGCTTGCCGGCGCGCCAGAGCTGGTCGATCAGCGGCTGGGTGTCCAGCTCGCCGTCAAAGGAGAGAAACAGCGCCACGTTGTGGGCGAGAACTACCGGCGGCCAGGCCATCATCCGCTCGGCGGCCTGTTGGGCAAACAGGCGCTGTTGCTCCGGGCTGAGTGCGCGTCGACGATCGCGGATCTGCTGGCGAATATGCTGACGGGAGAGCAGGGTATCGGGCTGTATAGTCATGCAGGTCTCGTTACGAGCTGGCGAAACAATAGGAGCAAGTGTAATACAGGGCGGCTTCAGCCGAAAACACGTATGGGGGATGATGCGAAGTAAAGAAGGGAATCTCCGAGATGCCGCCGCAGGCTGTAACCCTTGAACCCTTGGTTCAAGGTGAATGCGTCGTCACAGTTTTAAGGCTTCTCGGACGGGCCGAGCATGCTCACCAACCATGGAGCGCCACATTCTTGTGGTATGAAATATCGGCTCAGGGGACTGGCCCGCTTGCAAACATCTCAGAGAAATTTTGTTCTTGCGATTACTCTAACACAGTTAACTGCAAAGTGTTATTCAAACTTCGACCCTGGCTTTTCGCTTATGCGACCTTGCTCAAGCAATGCTTGTTCGATGGTCTGCTGAAGCATGCGAATGCGCTGCTCCATGCTGGAAGCGTAGTCGCGGGTCTTCGCTTTTTCCTGAGTCAACTCATAGCTGATGTTCAACGCCGCGATGAAGACCAGCTGCTCAGTATTTGTGACTCTAGTGCGTTCTTTTAAATCTTGCAACCGCTGATTAAGGTCTTCAGCTGCCTGATTCAGGGCATCCCTTTGTTCAGGCGGGCAATTCACTCGCAGTGAACGGCCGAAAATTTGGAGATCTACGGGTTGTGCAGACATGCCACCTTCCTGCTGATTGACTGCGCTGCCTTCACACCCTGGCCCGGGTCTGCGAAGGGGCGACACTATAGCTACCCTGGTGCGAAGATACAAGCCCTATTCTGGTTCACCAGGGTCCAAAGTGGTAGCATACCATGAATATTCCTCCCAACGATGACGAATGCGCATGTCTATACAGAACGAAATGCCTGGTTACAACGATGTAGACCAGTTACTGAACCAACAAGGGGTAGGTCTCACCCCGGCCGAAATGCACGGTTTGATCAGCGGATTGCTGTGCGGCGGCAACACGGACAGCAGCTGGCAGCCGCTGGTGCACGACCTGACCAACGAAGGTCTCGCCTTTGGCCATGAACTGGCTCAGGCGCTGCGTAACATGCATTCCGCCATCAGCGATTCACTGGATGACGACGGTTTCCTCTTTCAACTGTATCTGCCGGAAGGCGATGCGGTGAGCGTCTTTGACCGTGCCGACGCCCTCGCCGGTTGGGTCAACCACTTCCTGCTTGGTCTTGGCGTTAGCCAGCCGAAGCTGGATAAAGTGAAGGATGAAACCGGGGAAGCGATTGACGATCTGCGTAATATTGCCCAGCTGGGCTACGATGAAGACGAAGATCAGGAAGAGCTGGAGATGTCTCTGGAGGAGATTATCGAGTATGTCCGCGTTGCCGCACTGCTGTGCCACGACACCTTTGCCCGTCAGCAGCCAACCGCACCGGAAGTCCGCAAACCGACATTACACTAACTAAAATTCGTTCAGGGGGCGTCATGACTCAGCAGGAATTTCTATCGCGTCGCCAGACGCTGTTGGCGCAGATGCAGCCAGGCAGCGCGGCGCTGATTTTCGCCGCACCGGAAGCGGTGCGCAGTGCAGATTCGGAATATCCCTACCGGCAGAACAGCGATTTCTGGTACTTCACCGGCTTTAACGAACCGGAAGCGCTGCTGGTGTTGATTAAAAGCGATGAAACCCACAACCATAGCGTGCTGTTCAACCGGGTTCGCGATCTGACCGCTGAGATCTGGTTTGGACGCCGTCTGGGCCAGGAGGCCGCGCCGGCGAAGCTTGGCGTCGACCGGGCGCTGGCGTTCAGCGAAATCAACCAGCAGCTGTATCAGCTGCTCAACGGTCTGGACGCGATCTACTTCGCCCAGGGTGAATATGCCTATGCCGATGAGATTGTGTTCAACGCCCTCGAAAAACTGCGCAAAGGCTCGCGCCAGAATCTGCAGGCGCCGAACTCGGTTATCGACTGGCGGCCCATTGTGCATGAGATGCGCCTGTTTAAATCCGCGGAAGAGCTTGCCGTGATGCGCCGCGCCGGGGAGATCACCGCGCTGGCCCATACCCGGGCGATGGAAAAATGCCGCCCTGGCATGTTCGAATATCAGCTGGAAGGTGAAATTCTCCATGAATTCAACCGCCACGGGGCACGTTTCCCCTCCTATAACACCATCGTTGGCGGCGGCGAAAACGGCTGTATTCTGCACTACACCGAAAACGAATCTGAACTGCGCGACGGCGATTTAGTCCTGATTGACGCCGGCTGCGAGTATCGCGGCTATGCCGGGGACATTACCCGCACCTTCCCGGTAAACGGTAAATTTACCCAGCCGCAGCGCGAGATCTACGACATTGTGCTCGAATCGCTGGAGACCGCGCTGAAACTCTATCGGCCGGGCACCTCGATCTGTCAGGTCAACCAGGAAGTGGTGCGCATTATGATTACCGGCCTGGTGCGGCTGGGGATCCTGAAAGGCGAGATTGACGAGCTTATCGCCAACAACGCCCACCGCCCGTACTTTATGCATGGCCTGAGCCACTGGCTGGGTCTGGATGTGCACGATGTCGGTAATTACGACACCGACCGTTCGCGCGTCCTGGAGCCGGGAATGGTGCTGACCGTCGAGCCGGGACTGTATATCGCCACCGATGCCGACGTGCCGGCGCAGTATCGCGGCATCGGCATCCGTATTGAAGATGACATCGTGATTACCGAAGACGGTAACGAAAATCTCACCGCCGGCGTGGTGAAGAAGGCGGATGAGATCGAGGCGCTGATGGCGGCGGCGCGCCAGTCATGAGCGTGCTGATCGTCGGGGGCGGGATGACCGGCGCGACGCTCGCGCTGGCCATCTCCCGTTTGACCGGCGGCGCGCTGCCGGTCCACCTCATTGAAGCGCAGGATCCGCATTCTTCACGCCACCCTGGCTTTGACGACCGGGCGATCGCCCTGGCTGCGGGCACCTGCCAGCAGCTGGCGCGTATCGGTATCTGGCAACGCCTCGCCGAACGCGCGACGCCCATCCAGCGAGTACACGTCAGCGACCGCGGTCATGCCGGGTTTGTGAATCTGGCGGCCGCGGATTATGGCCTGTCGGCGCTGGGCCAGGTGGTTGAACTCCACGATGTCGGCCAGCGGCTGTTTGGTCTGCTGCGCGAGGCGCCAGGCGTCACGCTGCACTGTCCGGCGAAAGTGGAAGCGGTCAGTCGCAGCCAGGAGAGCGTCAGCCTTACGCTTGAGGGCGGCAAAATCATTAACGGTAAGCTGCTGGTGGCGGCGGACGGTTCCCGTTCGGCACTGGGCGCCCGCTGCGGCATCAGCTGGCAGCAGCAGCCGTATGAGCAGATAGCGATCATTGCTAACGTCAGCACCGCGTTGCCCCACGAAGGTCGCGCCTTCGAGCGCTTTACCGAGCATGGCCCGCTGGCGATGCTGCCGATGTCGCAAGGGCGCTGCTCGCTGGTGTGGTGTCATCCGCAGTCGCGCCGCGATGAGGTGCAGAGCTGGTCTGACGAACGCTTTTGTCAGGAGCTGCAGCAGGCGTTCGGCTGGCGGCTGGGGCGTATTACCCACGCCGGGAAGCGCAGCGTCTATCCGCTGGCCCTCACCACCGCCAGCCGCGCGGTGTCGCACCGCCTGGCGCTGGTCGGCAATGCGGCGCAGACGCTGCACCCGATCGCCGGGCAGGGCTTTAATCTCGGCCTGCGCGATGTGATGAGCCTGGCGGAATTACTCGCTGACGCCCATCTCAGCGGCGAAGATGTCGGTCATTATCCACTGCTGTGCCGCTATCAGGCGCGCAGGGCAGGGGATAAAGCCGCCACCATCGGCGTGACCGATGGGCTGGTGCATCTGTTTGCCAACCGTTGGGTGCCGCTGGTGGCGGGGCGCAACGTCGGTCTGATGGCGATGGAATTATTTACCCCGGCGCGCGATGCGCTGGCGCAGCGTACCCTCGGTTGGGTTCCCCGTTAAGGAGTAGAACGTGCAAAATGTTGATGTTGCCATTGTTGGCGGTGGAATGGTGGGGCTGGCGGTAGCCTGCGGTCTACAGGGTAGCGGCCTGCGCGTCGCAGTGCTGGAGAAAGCAGAGCCGCGACCGCTGGCCGCCGATGCGCCGCCGGCGCTGCGCGTTTCGGCAATTAATGCCGCCAGCGAAAAGCTGCTGACAAAGCTGGACGTCTGGCGCGAGATCGTCGCCCAGCGGGCCAGCTGCTATCACGGTATGGAAGTGTGGGATAAAGACAGCTTTGGCCACATTAGCTTCGATGACCAGAGCATGGGCTTTAGCCACCTTGGCTATATTATCGAAAATGCCGTAGTGCATCATGCATTGTGGCAGAAGGCGCAGCGTTGCGCTGACGTTACCCTGCTGGCTCCGGCGGAACTTCAGCAGGTGGCGTGGGGCGAGAATGAAGCCTTTCTCAGCCTGCAGGACGGCAGCATGCTGACCGCGCGGCTGGTGATCGGCGCCGATGGTGCCAATTCATGGCTGCGCAATAAAGCCGATATTCCGCTGACCTTCTGGGATTACCATCATCATGCGCTGGTGGCGACCATCCGTACCGCTGAGCCGCATCAGGCGGTGGCCCGCCAGGCGTTCCATTGCGACGGGATCCTCGCCTTCCTGCCGCTCAGCGATCCGCACCTGTGCTCGATCGTCTGGTCGCTATCGCCGGGGGAAGCGCAGCGGATGCAGCAGGCTGATGAAACCACCTTCAACCAGGCGCTGAATATCGCGTTCGATAATCGCCTTGGCCTCTGCCAGCTGGCAAGTGAACGTGAAGTTTTCCCGCTGACCGGCCGCTATGCCCGTCAGTTTGCCGCCCACCGACTGGCGCTGGTCGGCGATGCCGCGCATACCATCCATCCGCTGGCCGGGCAGGGGGTCAACCTCGGTTTTATGGATGCCGCCGAGCTTATTGACGAGCTGAAGCGCCTGCACGTCCAGGGCAAAGATATCGGCCAGCATCTTTATCTGCGCCGCTACGAGCGCAGCCGCAAGCACAGCGCGGCGCTGATGCTGGCGGGCATGCAGGGCTTCCGCGAAATGTTCTCCGGGAGCCATCCGGCGAAGAAACTTCTTCGCGATGTGGGACTCAAACTGGCCGATACGCTGCCGGGCGTGAAACCGCAGCTGATTCGCCAGGCGATGGGCCTCAACGATCTGCCTGCCTGGTTACGTTAACCGCGTCACACTTCTTTCACCCGGCCTGGGCGCCGGGTTTTCCCCCTCATTTGAAATATTCTAATTTCACCTCTTTTTTCGCATTAGATTTATTAATGCGTCCTTTTTTTTGTTAAAGAAATTAGAGCCGTAAAATCGCATAAAACACCATCATTACCTAATTGTCGCGCCGTTAATGTTAATTTTATGTGGCGTAAATCGCTTTTTTCCAGTCAATAACTCTGTAGGCTTTTCGGCGGATTTTAGCCATAAGCTAATGTGATGCCCTGAATGAGCTTATGGTTTAGCGCCGGGTTCGGTGGTAAGTTCAGGCCAAAGAGAACGTTTGCGTCGGCGTCCGTCAGCGATGCCGACGCCGAATTTCATGGCGCAAAATCGCCGACAATTTCGTGGCTGGTTCCGTTTTATTCGATGAGGAAAAGATGGCTCAACAGACTCCGTTGTATGAACAACACACGCTGTGCGGCGCGCGCATGGTGGATTTCCATGGCTGGATGATGCCGCTGCATTACGGGTCCCAGATTGATGAGCACCATGCGGTGCGCGGCGATGCAGGGATGTTCGATGTGTCGCATATGACCATCGTCGATTTCCACGGCAGCCGGATCCGCGAGTTCTTGCGCTATTTGCTGGCCAACGATGTGGCGAAGCTCACCACCCCGGGCAAAGCGCTCTACACCGGCATGCTGACCGCCTCCGCCGGCGTCATCGACGACCTGATTGTCTATTTCCTTTCTGAAGATTATTTCCGCCTCGTTGTTAACTCCGCCACCCGCGAAAAAGACCTCGCCTGGATCTCCGAACAAGCTGAACCTTACGGCCTTGAAATTACCGTTCGCGACGATCTGTCGCTGATCGCGGTCCAGGGCCCCCAGGCGAAAGCGAAGGCGGCGACGCTGTTTACCGACGCTCAACGTCAGGCCGTGGAAGGCATGAAGCCGTTCTTCGGCGTGCAGGCCGGCGACCTGTTTATCGCCACCACCGGCTATACCGGCGAAGCGGGTTATGAAATTGCGATGCCGAACGAGCAGGCGGCTGATTTCTGGCGCGGTCTGCTGGACGCTGGCGTTAAGCCGTGCGGTCTTGGCGCGCGCGACACCCTGCGCCTGGAGGCTGGGATGAACCTGTACGGCCAGGAGATGGACGAAGGCGTTTCCCCGCTGGCGGCGAACATGGGCTGGACTATCGCCTGGGAGCCCGCCGATCGTAACTTCATCGGCCGCGAAGCGCTGGAGATGCAGCGTGAAAAAGGCACCGAGCAGCTGGTTGGCCTGGTGATGACCGAGAAAGGCGTCCTGCGCGGTGGTCTGCCGGTCCGTTTTACCGATAGCGACGGTAATCAAAAAGAAGGCATTATCACCAGCGGCACCTTCTCGCCGACGCTGGGCTACAGCATCGCGCTGGCTCGCGTGCCGGCCGGGATTGGCGACACCGCGGTGGTGCAAATCCGTAACCGTGAAATGCCGGTAAAAGTGACTAAACCTGGTTTTGTACGCAATGGCAAAGCCATTGTGTGATTTCCCATTTTTGGAGATGAATTGATGAGCAACGTACCAGCAGAACTGAAATACAGCAAAGAACACGAATGGCTGCGTAAAGAAGCGGACGGCACCTATACCGTCGGTATCACCGAGCACGCGCAGGAGCTGCTTGGCGATATGGTTTTCGTTGACCTGCCGGAAGTGGGCGCCACCGTTGAAGCGGGCGCCGATTGCGCGGTTGCCGAATCCGTGAAGGCGGCCTCCGATATCTACGCGCCGATTAGCGGTGAAATCGTTGCCGTCAACGAAGAGCTGAACGACTCTCCGGAACTGGTCAACAGCGACCCGTATACCGACGGCTGGATCTTCAAGATCAAAGCCAGCGACGAAGCGCAGGTTGCCGCGCTGCTGGATGCCGCCGCGTATGAAGCTTTACTGGAAGACGAATAAATACGCTTCATCCTTCACGCTGCAGGGGCGTTGGCTTCCTGGCTCCCCCCGGTCACTTACTTTTGTAAGCTCCCGGGGAGTCGCTGTGTCGCCGCCTTCCTGCAACGCGAATGATTTTGCGTATTCTGGCCCGGTAAGCATCAGCGCTTGCCGGGCAAACCAGTCAGACAACCACGATTCACCGCACGTTTCAGGAACCATCGCTCATGACTCAGACTTTAAGTCAGCTTGAAAACCGCGACGCCTTTATTGAACGTCACATTGGCCCGGACGCTCAGCAACAGCAAGAGATGCTGAAGACCGTCGGCGCGGATTCGCTTAACGCCCTGATCGGCCAGATTGTGCCGCAGGATATCCAGCTGGCGACCCCACCGCAGGTGGGCGACGCGACTACCGAATTTGCCGCGCTGGCGGAGCTGAAGGCGATTGCCGGTCGCAACAAGCGCTTCAAGTCTTACATCGGCATGGGCTATACCGCCGTGCAGCTGCCGCCGGTCATTCAGCGCAACATGCTGGAAAACCCGGGCTGGTATACCGCCTATACCCCTTACCAGCCGGAAGTATCCCAGGGCCGTCTGGAATCGCTGCTCAACTTCCAGCAGGTCACTCTGGATCTGACCGGGTTGGATATCGCTTCCGCTTCGCTGCTTGATGAAGCCACCGCCGCCGCCGAAGCGATGGCGATGGCCAAACGCGTCAGTAAACTGAAGAGCGCCAACCGCTTCTTCGTTGCCGCCGATGTCCATCCGCAAACCCTGGACGTGGTGCGCACCCGCGCGGAAACCTTCGGCTTCGAGGTGATCGTTGATGACGCCGACAAAGTGCTCGATCACCAGGATGTCTTCGGCGTGCTGCTGCAGCAGGTGGGCACCACCGGCGAAATCCACGATTACAGTAAACTTATCGCCGAGCTGAAAGCGCGCAAAGTGATTGTCAGCGTCGCCGCCGACTTTATGGCGCTGGTGCTGCTGACGGCGCCGGGCAAGCAGGGCGCGGATATCGTTTTCGGTTCCGCCCAACGCTTCGGCGTGCCGATGGGCTACGGCGGCCCGCACGCGGCCTTCTTCGCGGCGAAAGATGAATTCAAACGCTCCATGCCGGGCCGGATTATCGGCGTATCGAAAGATGCGGCGGGGAATACCGCGCTGCGCATGGCGATGCAGACTCGCGAGCAGCACATCCGCCGTGAGAAAGCGAACTCCAACATTTGTACCTCGCAGGTTCTGCTGGCCAACATCGCCAGCCTGTACGCGGTATTCCACGGCCCGGCGGGTCTGAAACGTATCGCTGGCCGCATTCATCGTCTGACCGACATTCTGGCCGACGGCCTGCAGAAGAAAGGGCTGAAGCTGCGCCATGCCCACTACTTCGACACCCTGTGCGTCGAAGTGGCGGATAAAGCCGCGGTGCTGGCGCGTGCCGAAGCCCTGCAGATTAACCTGCGCAGCGATATTCACGGCGCGGTGGGCATTACGCTCGATGAAGCGACCACCCGCGAAGATGTGCTGAACCTGTTCCGCGCCATCGTCGGCGACGATCACGGTCTGGATATCGATACCCTGGATAAAGACGTGGCGCTGGATAGCCGTTCGATCCCGGCGACGATGCTGCGCGACGATGCGATCCTCACCCATCCGGTGTTTAACCGCTACCATAGCGAAACCGAGATGATGCGCTACATGCACGCCCTGGAGCGTAAAGATCTGGCGCTGAACCAGGCGATGATCCCGCTGGGCTCCTGCACCATGAAACTGAACGCCGCGGCGGAGATGATCCCGATCACCTGGCCGGAATTCGCCGAGCTGCACCCGTTCTGCCCGGTCGAGCAGGCGGAAGGGTATCAGCAGATGATCGCCCAGCTTTCCGACTGGCTGGTGAAACTGACCGGCTATGACGCCGTCTGCATGCAGCCGAACTCCGGCGCGCAGGGTGAATATGCTGGCCTGCTGGCGATTCGCCATTATCACGAGAGCCGCAACGAAGGCCATCGCGATATCTGCCTGATCCCTAGCTCCGCGCACGGCACCAACCCGGCTTCCGCGCAGATGGCGGGTATGCAGGTAGTGGTCGTTGCCTGTGATAAAAACGGCAACATCGATCTCGCCGATCTGCGTGAAAAAGCAGAGCAGGCGGGGGCCAATCTCTCCTGCATCATGGTCACCTATCCGTCGACCCACGGCGTGTATGAAGAGACCATCCGTGAAGTGTGCGAGATAGTGCATCAGTTCGGCGGCCAGGTTTACCTCGATGGCGCCAACATGAACGCCCAGGTCGGGATCACCTCTCCGGGCTTTATCGGCGCTGACGTTTCGCACCTCAACCTGCATAAAACCTTCTGCATTCCGCACGGCGGCGGCGGTCCGGGTATGGGCCCTATCGGCGTGAAAGCGCACCTGGCGCCGTTTGTACCGGGCCACAGCGTGGTACAGATTGAAGGGATGCTGACCCGCCAGGGCGCGGTTTCCGCCGCGCCGTTCGGCAGCGCTTCCATTCTGCCGATCAGCTGGATGTATATCCGCATGATGGGCGCGGAAGGGCTGAAGCAGGCGAGCCAGAACGCGATCCTTAACGCCAACTACATCGCTACCCGGCTGAAAGACGCCTACCCGGTGCTCTACACCGGTCGCGATGGTCGCGTAGCGCACGAATGTATTCTCGATATTCGTCCGCTGAAAGAAGAGACCGGCATTAGCGAGCTGGATATCGCCAAGCGCCTGATCGACTTTGGCTTCCATGCCCCGACCATGTCTTTCCCGGTAGCGGGGACGCTGATGGTTGAGCCGACGGAATCGGAAAGCAAGGTCGAGCTGGACCGCTTTATCGACGCGATGCTGGCGATCCGCGCGGAAATCGACCGCGTCAAAGCCGGCGAATGGCCGTTGGAGGATAACCCTCTGGTGAACGCGCCACACACCCAGGGCGAGCTGGTGGGCGAGTGGAACCATCCGTACAGCCGTGAGCTGGCGGTATTCCCGGCAGGGTTGCACAACAAGTACTGGCCGACGGTGAAACGTCTGGATGATGTCTACGGCGACCGCAACCTGTTCTGCTCCTGCGTGCCGATGAGCGAATACCAGTAAGTTTGCGTTTTAGCTAAACTTTTAAAGGCGCTGCGGCGCCTTTATTTTTTTGGAGGGAAGGTATGGGAATAGCTCTTATTAGCGGCGCGAGCCGCGGCATAGGCCGGGCGACGGCGCTGCTGTTGGCGCAGGAAGGATATACCGTGGCGGTCAATTACCATCACAACATTAACGCCGCCACCGAGGTGGTGAATACCATTGTGGCGTCTGGCGGCAAAGCCACGGCGCTGCGGGCGGACATCAGCGATGAAGCGCAGGTGATGGCGATGTTTGAGGCGATCGACCGCATGGGCGAGCCGCTGACGGCGCTGGTCAACAACGCCGGGATCCTGTTTACCCAGTGTACGGTGGAGAGCCTGAGCGCCGAGCGTATTAACCGCGTGCTGGCCACCAACGTCACCGGTTACTTCCTCTGCTGTCGTGAGGCGGTAAAGCGCATGTCACATCGACATGGCGGTAAGGGCGGGGCGATAGTTAACGTGTCGTCGGCGGCGTCGCGCCTTGGCGCGCCGGGGGAGTACGTTGACTATGCCGCGTCGAAAGGGGCGGTAGATACCCTGACCACCGGGCTGGCGCTAGAGGTGGCGGCGCAGGGGATCCGGGTCAACGGCGTGCGTCCGGGGCTGATTTATACCGAGATGCACGCCTCCGGCGGTGAACCGGGACGCGTGGATCGAGTGAAAGGTTCGCTACCGATGAAGCGCGGCGGCCAGCCGGAAGAGGTCGCTCAGGCCATTGCCTGGCTGCTGAGCGACAAAGCGTCGTATGTGACGGGTAGCTTCCTTGAACTGGCGGGCGGGAAATAACCCGTAGATGTTTATTGCCCGGCGGCGCTGCGCTTGCCGGGCCTACGGGGTCAAAGCCGAATGGTAGGCCGGGTGACGGATACGCCTTACCCGGCATAAAAACCGCTACAGCCCGACGGTCTACCAGGAGGCCAGCCACAGCCGCAGGCGCATTCCCCAACTGCTGGTCCAGCCGGTGGTAACCGACTTTACCTCGCCTTGAGAAATGACCACCAGCGTTGGTGTTACCTGGATATCCCACTGCCGCGCCAGCTGGCCGCTTGGATCATTCACTGTCGGCAGCGCCAGTTTCTTCCTGGTCAGCCACTTCTCCAGCGCGGCGTTATCGCCGGAACGCAGGGCTACCGTCAGCACATTGCCGCCGTCGGCGGCAAGCGATGCCACCGACGGCGTGGTATAGCGACAGACTCCGCACCAGGTCGCCCAGACGTACAGCAGCAGCGGCTTTTGCTGGCTCATGGCGTTCAGATCCAGCGTCCTGCCGTCGAGTGTCTGCAGCGATGTGGCGCTGACGTTTTGCGGCAGTGCGGGCTGGCGAAAATAATCCACCGCCAGGCTCACCGCCGCGCCAATCAGCAGCCACACCGCCAGCTCGCGCAGCCAGCGCCTGATTTTACTGGCCACGGGCTTTCGCCAGCTGCTCTTTCACCAGCCCCTCCAGGTCTTCAGCAGGGATCGCGCCGGCCACCATCTGATCGCCGATGATGGTCGCCGGGGTGCCCTGAATATTCAGCACCTGCGACAAAATCAGGTTCATCTTCAGCGAATCCATGGTCTTGTCATCGATATTTACACTATCGGTGGCGGTTTTCTTCTGCGCGGCGGCGATACTGGCGTCATCGTGATAGCCTTTTTTCGCCATCAGCCGCTGATGCAGCGCCCAGAATTTATCGGGCTGCTGACGCCAGGTGGAGAGCGCGATTTTAGCGGCATTCACCGAACTCTGCCCTTTAAACGGCAGCAGCTTAACGATGAGCTGGATGTCCGGATTATCGTGGACGATTTTTTCCAGCAGCGGATCAAACTGTTTGCAGTAAGGGCAGTTGTAATCGGTAAACGAGACGATCGTGAGTTTTGGCTCTTTCGCGCCGGTGCGCGGGCTATTCGGATCGTTAAACAGCAGCTGGGCTAACTGGTCATTACCGTTCGATTGTGGTCCTTCCGCCGGGGCGGCGAAACTGAAGGCCGATACGCACAGCAGTAATAAGGCGGTGATAGCTCTCATGTTATTTTCCTTTAGCGGCGGACAGGGTGGCGAGAAGGTGTTCGCGGTCTAACAGCGCAGGCAGAATCTTTCCCTGCGGCAATTCCGGTCCGTAAATCTGGTTAAACGGCACCGCGGCGCTGCCGCGTGCGGTTAAAAACTGACTAATGTCAGCGGAGGGGCGGCTCCAGTCGCCGCGCAGGGCGACTACGTCTGGCGCTAACAGCGCCTGCTGGACGTCGTCGCGCAGCAGCACGTTGTATTTGTTGGCTTTACAGGTCACGCACCAGTCGGCGGTGACATCAATAAATACCCGCTTATGCTCCGCCAGGGCGCTGGCGATAGCCTGCTCGCTGAGCGGCTGCCAGTTAACCCGGTCCCGGCGCGGGCCCTGGCCGTCCTGTTGGGCGACAAAGGCGACGGCGCCCGCCACCACGATGGCCAGGGCGCCCGCGCGCAGCGCCGTCCGCCAGCGGTAGCGCCAGACGGTGGCCACTAGCAGGGCGATGGCCAGAATCACCAGCAGGGTAAGCACCGGCGTACGGCCGATGTGGATCGTCAGCAGGCTGACCAGCCATAGCGCTGAACCAAGCATCATTAGCCCCAGCACCACCCGCAGATGATTCATCCAGCGGCCCGGGCGTGGCAGTCGTTGCGCCAGACCCGGCCAGGCGACGATCAGCAGCCACGGCAGGCTCATGCCGATCCCCATGGCGAAGAAAATGCCCCACAGCAGCGGCAGGGGCGCCACCAGCGCCACCGACACGGCGGTGCCGAGGAACGGCGCGGTACAGGGCGTCGCCAGCAGGGTGGCAAAGGCGCCCTGCCAGAAATGGCCCATTAAGCCGTTGCCGCCCCTGGTGGCGAGGAAAGTGCTGGCGCTGGAGGAGAGGCGGATTTCGAACAGCCCCAATAAACTGGCGCTGAACAGCACCATCACCAGCGCCATCGCGCCGATAAACCACGGGTTCTGGAACTGGATGCCCCAGCCGAGCGCCTGATTCCCCAGGCGTAGCGCGGTCATCATCAGCGCCAGCGCCAGGAACGAGACGACGATCCCAAATACCGAGGCGAGGAACTGCCGCCGCACCGCGCCGCGTTCGCGACCTTCGGTTTGCACCAGCGAGCCGAGCTTCATCGCCAGCACCGGCAGCACGCAGGGCATGACGTTGAGAATAAGCCCGCCGGCCAGAGCCATCAGCAGCACCCAGCCTAACGCCAGCCCCGGCGCGGCGCTGCCGGCGGCGACGGCGATTTGGCTTTCCTGCGCCTGACCGCTATCGGCCAGCACCAGCGACAGCGTTTTGCCGCTCAGGTCCGGCGCCGCTTCGCCCCAGCTATCGGTGACCGGTACGGTGGCGGTCAACGTATCGCCGCGGCTGGTAAAGCTCGGCTTACCGAAATCGACATCCTCCATGCTGTCGATAAACAGCGCTGGCTGCTGCCAGCCGGCATCGCGGCGGGCGGTCACCGTCAGTTTGCCGCTGACGTAGCTGGCGGTAAGTTGCGAAGTCAGGCCATCGCGCAGCGGCAGTGTGCCCATCGCGCGGGTAAAATCATAATTAAATCGCTCCCCCGCCGGAGTCGTCATATCCAGCGAAAAGGGATAGTCAGTGAGAATACAGACATTGCTGCAGGTAGAGAGCGTCAGGACGCCGCTAAGCGTCGGCGGTATCTTCCCGCGCAGCGTCATCGGAAAGCTGACGTCGCCGTGATAGCCCTGAGTGGAAATGCCCGCGACGTCGAAGCGCTGCGGCGTCGGCCAGCGCCAGTTCACCTCCAGCGGCGTGTGCCAGGCGATAGCCGGCGCGATGCCGCCTTCCCCTGGCGAGCGCCAGTAGGTTTTCCAGCCCTTTTCCAGCGCTACGTCTAAAAGCAGGCGAGTGTCGCCATTGCTCTCGGTTTGCGCCCGCAGGCGGACGCTGGCGTGTTGATTGTCGGCGGCGCGCAGCCAGCCGCTGTCGGCGGCCTGGCTGACGGGCAGCCATAGCCAAAGCAGGCAGACCAGTAGTCGCCTGAATACCATATACATAAGTTTGCTCCGTAAGTGATGAATTAACCTGAACTGTCAGGAGAATCAATCACTCACGGAAGACGCATAATCGCAGATGCACCCGCAATCGGGGTGAGGAGATAACGCGGGGAGGCCACTGGCGTTCGATACGCGGCGGGATCGCCGCCAGCACCGCCAGCAGCAGGGTGATAGCCAACAGCGCCCCTTCAAACAGCATCGGCGGAACGGCCATCAGCGACTTGGCGCTGAGCTCGCACGGCGTGACCGGCGCCTCGGCCTGATCCTGGTTTTGCTGTAGCGACTGGCTGTCGGCGGTGAGGTTCATGACCAGCGCGTGCATCCCGGCCATCCGTTGAGCGGTGCAGGTTAGCACCACCAGACAGGCCAGGAGGACAAAAAGAATGGCTTTGCGTTGTCGCTTAATCATGATTGCCTCAAATATTCACGAGGCTTATCTTAACGGGCGAACGGGTTTTGGCAATGGTAAAGCTGTAAAGAAGTGTCTGGCGGATAAGCAATTAGCCCTCCCCCGGCCGGGAGAGGGCGGTTAGTTACAGGTTCTCACCGTTGCTGGCGATGACCTCTTTGTACCAGTTAAAGCTCTTCTTGCGCGAGCGGGACATGTCGCCGGTGCCATCGTCGTGTTTGTTGACGTAGATGAAGCCGTAGCGTTTGCTGTACTGCCCGGTGGTGAAGGAGACGCAGTCGATGCAGCCCCATGGGGTATAGCCCAGCAGATCGACGCCGTCATAAGTGACCGCTTTGATCATCTCTTCGATGTGGGCGCGCAGGTAGTCGATGCGGTAGTCATCGTTGATGCTGCCGTCGGCTTCTACTTTGTCGTAGGCGCCAAAGCCGTTTTCCACGATAAACAGCGGCTTCTGATAACGCTCATACAGTTCACACAGAGAATAGCGCAGGCCGACCGGGTCAATCTGCCAGCCCCAGTCGGAAGCTTTGACGTGCGGGTTCGGCACGCTGCCTTCGAAACCGGAAATGGCGTCGCCAGTGCCGCCCTCGGCTTTCACCGCGTTGGTCATGTAGTAGCTGAAGCCGAGATAGGCGCAGGTACCTTCGCGCAGGATCTGCGCGTCGCCGTCTTCCATCCTGATGTTGAAGCCGCGGCGTTCCCATTCATTCAACACATAGCTCGGGTAGTAACCGCGCAGCTGGACGTCGGTAAAGACGTAGCGCTCGCGCATCGACTCCTGGGCGAACATCACGTCTTCCGGTTTGCAGGAGAACGGATAGAGCGCCACCATCGCCAGCATGCAGCCGACTTTCATCTCCGGGTTAATGCGGCGGGCGGCTTTCACCGCCAGCGCGCTGGCCACGAACTGGTGGTGCAGCACCTGGTACATGGTCTCTTCCGGATTGTCATGCTCGGTATAGACCACCCCGGAGCAGCAGTAGCCGAACAGCGGCGCGCGCCAGTTGCGCTGGTTGTTGATCTCGTTAAAGGTCATCCAGTATTTCACTTTGTGCTTATAGCGCTCGAAGACCACTTCGGCAAAGCGCACAAAGAAATCGACCACTTTGCGGTTGGTCCAGCCGCCATACTGCTGCACCAGGTGCAGGGGCATCTCGAAGTGGGAGAGAGTGATCACCGGCTCGATGTTGTATTTCAGCAGCTCGTCGAACATGTCGTCGTAGAACTTCAGTCCCTCTTCATTCGGCTGGGTTTCGTCACCCTGCGGGAAGATGCGGGTCCAGGCGATAGAGGTGCGGAAGCATTTGAAGCCCATCTCGGCGAACAGTTTGATGTCTTCTTTGTAGCGACCGTAGAAGTCGACGGCTTCGTGGTTCGGGTAGTATTTTCCCGCTTCGACCTGGTGGGTGATTTCGCGCGGCACGCCGTGCGCCCCGCCGGTCAACACATCGCAGATGCTGGGGCCTTTGCCGCCCTGATCCCAGCCGCCTTCAACCTGATGCGCGGCGACCGCGCCGCCCCATAAAAAATCTTTCGGAAGGGTTAATTTTTTCATCCTGGCTAATCTCTCTAATAACTATTGTTCTCGAGTCTAGCAAAGTGAAAGTGAATGTCACGATATAACAAATTCCGCCAAAGGTAATATGTTACATCAAAAAAACAGGCTGTTATTTTTAGCTGATTTTGCGCGCTAATTTACGTCCGAGGGATTCGAGAATATAGATCACTGGAATTTGCGTTGTAATATCGTAGACCCCGCCAATGCGCGTCTGCGGCACGTGCCAGGAGAGATTGAAATCAGCCAGTTTGGCCAGCCGCGAATGCTCATGGCTGGTAATCGACATTACCTTGCAATGATGCAGACTGAACTGGCTGGCAAAGCGCAGGATCTCTTCCGTCTCGCCAGAGACGGAAAGCACGATCGCCAGCGCGTTGCGGGCCATATCGTTGGTTACCGGAAAATAGGGGTCGTCAATATGGTTGCTGAATTTACCGACGTTGGAGAAGAAGCGTGCGCCATATTTCGCCAGCGCGCCGGAGGTGCCGGCGCCGACAAAAATAATACGTTCGGAGGCGAGAATAATATCGACGGCCTGCTCGAGTAATTCATCGAACTCGTCATTATTGACGCTTTTAAAAAAGCTCATTATTTCGCTGGCGCCGATATTTGCCTGTTGAGGCTCATTCTGCTCGAGATATAATTTAAAGCGCACGCGAAATTCAGAGTAGCCCTCGCACTGCAGTTTGCGGCAGAAGCGTAACACGGTGGTCGTGGAGACCCCGGCGGCCTCGGCCAGTTCGCGGATGGTCATGTACATCACTTTGTCACGATTTTTAATGACGTAGTGGTAGACCATCATCTCAAGATTATTGAGACTGGCGACAGCGGCGTGGGAGAACATACTCACAGGGCGAACTCACAATTCATAATGACCAGGACGGAATTATATCATGCAGGCCAATGACATTACCTTTTTTCAGCGTTTTCAGGACGACATCCTCGCCGGGCGCAAAACCATCACCATTCGCGATGCAGCGGAGTCGCACTTTAAGCCCGGCGATGTGCTGCGCGTTGGGCGCTATGAAGATGACGGCTATTTTTGCACCATCGCCGTGACCGCGACCTCGACGGTGACGCTCGATACGCTGACCGAACAGCATGCGCAACAGGAGAATATGACTCTCGGGCAGCTGCGGCAGGTCATCAGCGACATCTATCCTGGCGAGAGCCAGTTTTATGTCATTGAATTCAAAACGCTTTAAGATAATCAGGAACAGCTGTGAGTTGAAATAAAAATGTAACTTTTTGATTTTAATGTATTTACAAATATACATCGTTTTATTTTAGCTAACAGGTGTCCACTGGAATCATTCTCAGTTACCCTAAGTGGGCAATGAAAGCGTTCTTGTTTTCACGGAGTCCAGTATGGTTCGCAAACCATTAATCACTCAGGGATATTCTCTGGCAGAGGAAGTTGCCAACAGCATCAGCCACGGGATCGGGCTGGTGTTCGGTATCGTCGGCCTTGTGTTGCTGCTGGTGCAGGCGGCGGATACAAACGCCAGCGCGACGGCGATCGCCAGCTACAGCCTGTACGGCGGCAGCATGATTATGCTGTTCCTCGCTTCCACGCTCTATCACGCGATCCCGCATCAGCGGGCGAAACAGTGGCTGAAGAAATTCGACCACTGCGCCATCTATTTGCTGATTGCCGGGACCTACACGCCGTTTTTGCTGGTGGGGTTGAATTCACCGCTGGCGAAGGGGCTGATGATCGTCATCTGGAGCCTGGCGCTGCTGGGGATCCTGTTTAAGCTGACCATCGCGCACCGCTTTAAAATTTTGTCGCTGGTGACCTATCTGACCATGGGCTGGCTGTCGCTTATCGTGGTCTATCAGCTGGCAGTGAAGCTGGCGGTGGGCGGGGTAACGCTGCTGGCGGTTGGCGGGGTGGTGTACTCGCTGGGGGTCATCTTCTACGTCTGCAAACGTATTCCTTATAACCACGCTATCTGGCACGGCTTCGTGCTCGGCGGCAGCGTGTGTCACTTCCTGGCGATTTATCTTTACATCGGCCAGTCCTGATAAACATCCCACGGTGGCGCTACGCTTACCGTGGCTACGATATTCTGCGGCCGGGTAGCCCGGCTAAGGCGCAAGCGCCGCAAGCCGGGAACTTTTCCTTAATTTTCTTCCAGCGAATACGGCAATGGTTTGATGCTCAGGCTGCCGGCATCGTCGCGTACACGGAACACGCTGTCCGGTTCCATGTCGTTATTCATCACTACCTGGACCATCAGGCTTCCGTCATCCAGCTGTACGGCTGCCAGCACCGTACCGGTGCGGCGCCAGTTGTCGCCCATCTTCAGCTCCAGGTCTTCCCCGGCTTCCGGCACCCGGCTGGCGGTCCCTGACAGCGTCCACAGCGCGCGCTTATTGGCGCCGCGGAATTTCGCCCTCGCGACCATTTCCTGGCCGGTGTAGCAGCCTTTTTTGAAGCTGATGCCGCCCAGCGCCTGCAGGTTGGTGGCCTGCGGAATGAACTGCCCGCTGTTAGCGCTGTCGATAACCGGCAGGCCGGCTTCAATATTCAGCGCCAGCCACTGTTGGCTGTTGTTAAACTGCGCTTCGCCGCGCAACGCGTCGGTGACGCGGTTGGCGGTGTCGACATCGGTCACCAGCAGGAAGCGCTCGCCCGGGTGTTCAAACCACAGCAGGCTGGTGGCGCCTTCGCTGACCACCGGGGTGGCAGCGTCGGGCAAGGCGGCGAACAGCGGCGCCAGCGCGGCGCGCGCCTGGAAGCCGGCTACTCCCAGCAGAACCAGATCGTCGTTGGCGGCAATGGTGACTTTGGAGAAGACGGCATATTTTTTCAGCTCGGTCAGCTGCGCGTCGCGCAGGCTGCGGCGCTCAATCCACGCGAAGCCGCCCTCGCGACGGAATACGCGCAGGTTGCTCCACATCTTGCCTTTGGCATCACAGTGGGCGGCAAGCAGATGCTGGGCATCGGTGAGATGACTCACATCGGCGGTAATCTGCCCCTGCAGATATTTTTCGCTGTCCGGCCCGCTAATTGTCGCCAGCGCCCAGTCATCCAGGGTCATCAGCGTTAACGGCAGACGAGCGGAAGAGGAAGGCTGACGCGGAGGAAAAGGTGTAAAAGCCATAGTCATATCCTGAATCGCTTAACGCAGTGTGTGTGACCAATGGTAAAAGAGCTATAGTGCATTGCAAGTGCTTTCAACAGGCCATTTGTGCGCTGGCGTGAGACAGCCGCCTGACGCAGGGAATCAATAAACCCATCATTATTTTAAGGTTTTTATGGAAGGATGCTCGCATTCAGCGATATTCCTGTAAAGTTACGGCAGAAAACGGGTTAAACTAACCTATATTTTGCTGCTGGAAGGTCAACATGGACATTAACAATAAAGCACGTATCCACTGGGCATGCCGCCGCGGGATGCGCGAACTCGACATCTCCATCATGCCGTTCTTTGAGTATGAGTACGATACCCTCAGCGACGCTGACAAACAGCTGTTCATTCGCCTGCTGGAAAATGACGATCCGGATCTGTTCAACTGGCTGATGAACCACGGCAAACCGGCCGATGCGGAGCTGCAGCGGATGGTAACCTTAATTCAGACACGGAATCGGGAACGTGGTCCTGTGGCAATCTGATCTCCGTATCTCCTGGCGCGCGCAGTGGTTTTCCCTGCTGCTTCACGGCGTGGTGGCGGCCCTGGTGCTGTTGGTTCCCTGGCCGCTGAGCTATACCCCGATCTGGCTGCTGCTGCTGTCGCTGGTGGTCTTCGACTGCGTGCGCAGCCAGCGGCGGATCCATGCCCGTCGCGGGGAGATAAAACTGCTCACCGATTCCCGTCTTCGCTGGCAAAACGCCGAATGGGAAATCCTCGGGACGCCGTGGGTTATCAATAGCGGTATGCTGCTGCGTTTGCGCCATGTCGATACCCGGCGCGGACAGCATCTTTGGCTGGCGGCGGACAGCATGGACGCCGGAGAGTGGCGCGATCTGCGCCGGCTGGTGCTGCAAAAACCGGCGCAGGAGTAAGCCGCGTCAGGAAAAGTGTTCGGCCATTTCGCCGAGGATCTGCTCGCACCAGCTCTGGATGCGCTCGTCGCTCAGGTCGTACTGGTTGGTTTCATCCAGCGCCAGGCCAACGAACAGTTGGCCATCGGCGATCACCGGTTTCGGGCTGGTGAACTCATAGCCTTCGGTTGGCCAGTAGCCGACAAACTTCACGCCCTTGGTCGCCAGCTTGTCATGCAGCATGCCGAGCGCGTCAAGGAACCATTCGCCGTAGCCCAGCTGATCGCCCATGCCGTACAGCGCGACGATCTTTCCCTCGAGGTTCAGGGTGTCCAGCTGATCCCAGACCGCTTCCCAGTCTTCCTGAATTTCGCCGAAATCCCAGGTCGGGATGCCAAGGATCAGTACGTCGTACTGGCTCATCAGCGCGGGGGAGTCATCTTTCAGATTGTGCAGCGTCACCAGCTCGGGGCCGATGATATCGCGGATTTTCTCCGCGGCCATTTCGGTGTAGCAGGTACTGGAGCCGTAAAACAGACCTATATTCATCGCGTAAACATCTCGATTCTTGCCGTGAATGGCGGGCAGTGTACCAGAAAGGCGTCCTCTTAAGGCATAATGAGAGCGTTTAACGAACAAAGAGGCCGATGTGAAACAGGATCTGGCACTAATCGAACAGTTTCTCGATGCCCTTTGGCTGGAGCGCAACCTGGCGGAGAATACGCTCAGCGCCTACCGTCGCGATTTGACGATGTTAGTTGAGTGGTTGCACCATCGCGGCCTGTCGCTGGCAAGCGTTGGCAGCGACGATCTGCAGGCGCTGCTGGCTGAGCGGCAGTCCGGCGGCTACAAAGCCACCAGCACCGCGCGCCTGCTGAGCGCCGTGCGCCGTTTTTTCCAGCATCTGTACCGGGAAAAAATTCGCCCGGACGATCCCAGCGCGCTGCTGGCCTCGCCGAAGCTACCGCAGCGGCTGCCAAAAGATCTCAGTGAGGCGCAGGTTGAGCGCCTGCTGCAGGCGCCGCTGGTGGAGCAGCCGCTGGAATTGCGCGATAAAGCGATGCTGGAGGTGCTGTATGCCACCGGCCTGCGCGTCTCGGAGCTGGTGGGGCTGACGATGAGCGACATCAGCCTGCGGCAGGGCGTGCTGCGGGTGGTGGGAAAAGGCAACAAAGAGCGGCTGGTGCCGCTGGGGGAAGAGGCGGTACTGTGGGTGGAAAATTACCTCGAGTATGGTCGCCCCTGGCTGCTGAACGGCGTGGCGTCGGATGTCTTATTTCCCAGCCAGCGCGCCCAGCAGATGACGCGCCAGACCTTCTGGCATCGGATTAAACACTATGCCGTACTGGCGGGGATCGACAGCGAAAAGCTTTCCCCGCACGTGTTACGCCATGCGTTCGCCACGCATTTGCTCAATCATGGCGCCGATCTGCGCGTGGTGCAGATGCTGTTAGGACACAGCGATCTCTCCACCACGCAGATATACACCCACGTGGCGACCGAGCGTCTGCGACAACTTCATCAACAGCACCACCCGCGGGCGTGAGTGCTGAACAAAAGGACTGAGTATGAAAAAAGGTTTATTGATGTTCACCCTGCTGGCGGCCTCCCTTTCAGGAGCGGCGCACGCCGATAGCGCGGCAATTAAACAGTCGCTGGCGAAGCTGGGTGTGCAGAGCACCGATATTCAACCATCGCCGGTTTCCGGGATGAGCACGGTGCTGACCGACAGCGGCGTGCTGTACGTGACCGACGACGGCAAACATATCATCCAGGGGCCGATGTACGACGTGAGCGGCGCGCAGCCGGTCAACGTCACCAACCAGCTGCTGCTGGGTAAGCTGAACGCGCTGAGCAATGAGATGATTGTCTACAAAGCGCCGAAGGAGCAGCACGTCATCACCGTCTTCACCGATATTACCTGCGGCTACTGTCATAAACTGCACGAGCAGATGAGCGACTACAACGCGCTGGGGATCACCGTGCGCTATCTGGCTTTCCCGCGCCAGGGTCTGCAAAGCCAGGCGGAGCAGGACATGAAGGCCATCTGGTGCGCGAAAGATCGCAACAAAGCGCTGGATGACGCCATGAATGGTAAAGGCGTGCAGCCGGCGAGCTGCAGCGTAGATATCGCCAAACATTACACCCTCGGCGTGCAGATGGGCGTCAACGGTACGCCGGCGATGGTCCTCAGTAACGGCATGGTGCTGCCGGGCTATCAGGGGCCGAAAGAGCTGAAGGCGTTCCTCGATGAGCACAAAAAACAGACAAGCGGTAACTGATTCGCGTGAAACAACAGATACAACTACGCCGCCGCGAGGCGGTTGACGGCGTCGAACTCCCCGCCGACCTGCCGCCGCTGCTGCAGCGGCTATATGCCAGCCGCGGGGTGCGCAGCGCGCAGGAGCTGGAGCGCAGCGTCAAAGGCATGGTCCCCTGGACGCAGCTCACCGGCGTTGAAAAAGCGGTCGAGATGCTGCATGACGCGTTCCAGAAAGGGTTGCACATCGTGGTGGTCGGTGATTTTGACGCCGACGGCGCCACCAGCACCGCGCTCAGCGTGTTGGCCCTGCGCGCGCTGGGTTACGGCAACGTCTCCTATCTGGTGCCGAACCGCTTTGAAGACGGCTACGGTTTAAGCCCGGAAGTGGTCGATCAGGCCCATGCTCGCGGCGCGCAGATGATCATGACCGTCGACAACGGGATCTCGTCCCATGCCGGCGTCGATCATGCCCATGCGCTGGGGATCCCGGTGCTGGTGACCGATCACCATCTGCCGGGCGAGACGCTGCCGGCGGCGGAAGCTATCGTTAATCCCAACCTGCGCGATTGCGACTTCCCGTCAAAATCACTGGCCGGGGTGGGGGTGGCGTTTTATCTGATGCTGGCGCTGCGCACTTTTCTGCGCGATAAAGGCTGGTTCGACGCTCGCGGCATCCCCGCGCCGAACCTTGCCGAGCTGCTGGATCTGGTGGCGCTTGGCACCGTCGCGGACGTCGTGCCGCTGGATGCTAACAACCGTATCCTCACCTGGCAGGGGTTAAGCCGCATTCGCGCCGGCAAATGTCGGCCCGGTATTAAGGCGCTGCTGGAAATTGCCAACCGCGATCCGCAAAAGCTGGCGGCCAGCGACCTCGGTTTCGCCCTCGGGCCGCGCCTGAACGCGGCGGGACGGCTGGACGACATGTCGGTCGGCGTCGCGCTGCTGCTGTGCGACAACATCGGCGAAGCGCGGGTGCTGGCCAACGAGCTCGATGCGCTTAATCAGACGCGCAAAGAGATTGAGCAGGGGATGCAGGCGGAAGCGCTAACGCTCTGTCAGCAGCTGGAGCGCAGCGCCGATACCCTGCCCGGCGGGCTGGCGATGTACCATCCGCAATGGCATCAAGGGGTAGTCGGCATTCTCGCCTCGCGGATTAAGGAGCGCTTCCATCGCCCGGTTATCGCTTTTGCGCCTACCGGCGACGGCACGCTGAAAGGCTCCGGTCGTTCCATTCAGGGGTTGCATATGCGCGATGCGCTGGAGCGCCTTGATACGCTTTATCCCGGGCTAATCCTGAAGTTCGGCGGCCACGCGATGGCGGCGGGCTTATCGCTGGAGGAGGCGCGTTTTGAAGAGTTTCAACAGCGCTTCGGCGAGCTGGTGACCGAATGGCTGGATCCTGCGCTGTTGCAGGGCGAGGTGGTTTCCGATGGCCCGCTGGCGGCGGCGGAGATGAGCATGGAAGTGGCGCAGATGCTGCGCGACGCCGGGCCGTGGGGGCAGATGTTCCCGGAACCGCTATTTGACGGTCGTTTTCGCCTGCTGCAGCAGCGGCTGGTGGGCGAGCGTCACCTGAAGGTGATGGTCGAACCGGTTGACGGCGGGCCGCTGCTGGACGGTATCGCCTTCAACGTTGATACTTCCATCTGGCCGGATAACGGCGTGCGTGAAGTCCAGTTAGCCTACAAGCTCGACATCAACGAGTTCCGCGGCAACCGTAGCCTGCAGCTGATCATCGATCACCTCTGGCCAAATTGACAACAGTGTAGGAATAAGGGCGCGAATCCGGTAGAATTCCGCTCTTATCACCGCATTTTGACAAATCCATTAAAAGAAACCGACCATGTTTGAAATAAATCCGGTAAAAAACCGCATTCAGGACCTCACGGAGCGCTCCGACGTTCTTAGGGGGTATCTTTGACTACGATGCCAAGAAAGAGCGTCTCGAAGAAGTAAACGCCGAGCTGGAACAGCCGGACGTGTGGAACGAACCCGAACGCGCCCAGGCGCTGGGTAAAGAGCGTTCTTCCCTGGAAGCCATCGTAGATACCCTGGATCAGATGTCCCAGGGGCTGGAAGACGTTGCCGGCCTGCTGGATCTGGCCGTGGAAGCGGACGACGAAGAGACCTTTAACGAAGCCGTCGCCGAGCTGGATACCCTGGAAGAGAAGCTGGCGCAGCTTGAGTTCCGCCGCATGTTCTCCGGCGAATACGACAGCGCCGATTGCTACCTTGACATTCAGGCCGGTTCCGGCGGCACCGAAGCCCAGGACTGGGCCAGCATGCTGATGCGCATGTACCTGCGCTGGGCGGAAGCGCGCGGCTTTAAGACCGAAATCATCGAAGAATCCGAAGGTGAAGTCGCGGGGATTAAATCCGTGACCATTAAGATCATTGGCGATTACGCCTACGGCTGGCTGCGTACGGAAACCGGCGTTCATCGTCTGGTGCGTAAGAGCCCGTTCGATTCCGGCGGCCGCCGTCATACCTCCTTCAGCTCCGCGTTCGTTTACCCGGAAGTGGAAGACGATATCGATATCGAAATTAACCCGGCCGACCTGCGCATTGACGTATACCGCGCCTCCGGCGCCGGTGGTCAGCACGTTAACCGTACGGAATCCGCGGTGCGTATTACCCATATCCCGACCGGGTTGGTGACGCAGTGCCAGAACGACCGTTCGCAGCACAAAAACAAAGACCAGGCCATGAAGCAGATGAAAGCAAAGCTTTATGAACTGGAGATGCAGAAGAAAAATGCCGAGAAGCAGGCGATGGAAGACAACAAGTCCGATATCGGCTGGGGCAGCCAGATCCGCTCTTACGTGCTGGATGACTCGCGTATTAAAGATCTGCGTACCGGGGTGGAAACCCGCAACACTCAGGCGGTGCTCGACGGCAGCCTGGACCAATTTATCGAAGCAAGTTTGAAAGCAGGGTTATGAGGAACCAACATGTCTGAACAACAAGCACAGGGCGCTGACGCGGCAATTGACCTTAATAATGAACTGAAAACCCGTCGCGAGAAGCTGGCTGCGCTGCGTGAGCAGGGCGTCGCTTTCCCGAACGATTTCCGTCGTGACCATACCTCTGACCAACTGCACGCTGACTTCGATGGCAAAGAAAACGAAGAGCTGGAAGCGCTGAACGTTGAAGTGGCCGTTGCTGGCCGCATGATGACCCGTCGTATCATGGGTAAAGCGTCCTTCGTGACCCTGCAGGACGTAGGCGGCCGCATCCAGCTGTACGTGGCGCGTGATGACCTGGCGGAAGGCGTTTATAACGACCAGTTCAAAAAGTGGGACCTCGGCGACATCATCGCCGCCCGCGGTAAGTTGTTCAAGACCAAAACCGGTGAGCTCTCTATCCACTGCACCGAGCTGCGTCTGTTGACTAAAGCTCTGCGCCCGCTGCCGGACAAATTCCACGGCCTGCAGGATCAGGAAGCGCGTTACCGTCAGCGTTACCTGGACCTGATCTCCAACGATGAATCTCGTAAGACCTTCAAAGTGCGTTCGCAGATCCTGGCGGGCATCCGTCAGTTCATGGTTGGCCGCGGCTTTATGGAAGTAGAAACCCCGATGATGCAGGTGATCCCGGGCGGCGCTTCCGCGCGTCCGTTCATCACCCATCATAACGCGCTGGATCTGGACATGTACCTGCGTATCGCGCCGGAACTGTACCTCAAGCGTCTGGTGGTTGGCGGCTTCGAACGCGTCTTCGAGATCAACCGTAACTTCCGTAACGAAGGGATCTCCGTTCGTCATAACCCAGAGTTCACCATGATGGAACTCTATATGGCGTATGCGGATTACAAAGATCTGATCGAACTGACCGAATCTCTGTTCCGCACGCTGGCGCAGACCGTGCTGGGGAAAACCGAAGTCCCGTACGGCGACCAGGTGTTCGACTTCGGCAAGCCGTTTGAAAAACTGACCATGCGCGAAGCGATCAAGAAATACCGTCCGGAAACCGAGATGGCGGATCTGGATAACTTTGATTCCGCGAAAGCGATCGCTGAATCTATCGGCATCAAAGTGGAGAAGAGCTGGGGTCTGGGCCGTATCGTGACCGAGATCTTCGAAGAAGTGGCGGAAGCGCACCTGATCCAGCCGACCTTCATCACCGAATACCCGGCGGAAGTTTCTCCGCTGGCGCGCCGTAACGACGTCAACCCGGAAATCACCGACCGCTTTGAATTCTTCATTGGCGGCCGTGAGATCGGTAACGGCTTTAGCGAGCTGAACGACGCCGAAGACCAGGCGCAGCGCTTCCAGGATCAGGTTGATGCGAAAGCCGCAGGCGACGACGAAGCAATGTTCTATGACGAAGACTATGTCACCGCGCTGGAACACGGCCTGCCGCCGACCGCTGGTCTGGGTATCGGTATCGACCGTATGGTCATGCTGTTCACCAACAGCCACACCATCCGCGACGTTATTCTGTTCCCGGCGATGCGTCCGCAGAAATAATCGCCCTTCGCGAAAAGCAAAAAACCCGGCTTGCCGGGTTTTTTTATGTCTGATGTGAGGTCCTAAGGCTGGCGTAGCCTGGCTCAGCGCAGCGCAAGCCGGGGATCCCGGATGGCGGCGTAAACGCCTTATCCGGGCTACGCAATGGCGCAGAACCGTAGGTCTGTGCAAGCGTAGCGCCGCCAGGCATTAATGACAGGCACAGGGCTGCGCCTGGCCTGGAGAATAGTCAGCTTACCCGCGCAGACGCGCAACAAAGTCGGTCAGCGCCTGGCGGGCGTCCCGATTTTCCGCTTCCAGCACCATCCACGGGCTGAACGCCCACGGCGTGGCGGCCAGCGCGCTTAACATGGTTGCCAGGTCAACCCACTGATAGTCCATGACTTCATCGTCGTTAGGCTGCACTTCGCTTACCACGCGCGCGGCATATACCGGGCACACTTCGTTCTCAACGATACCGTTTGGGGCGACCGCCCGGTAGCGGAAGGCCGGGTGAACCGGCGCGATATCAGAGATCTCCACACCGAGTTCGAAGCGACAGCGGCGCGTGACGGCCTGCTCGAAGGTCTCGCCCTGCTGGGGGTGTCCGCAGACCGAGTTGGTCCATACCCCGGGCCAGGCTTTTTTGCCCAACGAACGGCGAGTGACCAGTAACTGACCCTGCTGGTTAAACAGCCAGCAGGAAAACGCGAGATGTAAAGGGGTATCAAACGTATGGGCGGCATACTTCTCCAGCATACCGGCAGGCTGATCCTGCTCATCCAGCAAAATGACGTGTTCCCCGGCCATGACGACTCCTGAAAATAAAAAATGACCCGGCACAAACCCGCCGGGTCATGTACTCAGGCCACTAGGGTAGCCCATAAATGGGAGAAAGGCATTACCAAAACAAGCCCTGGAGGCAGCTCCGTGAACGGCAACGCGCAATAGTGAGGAGAGGCCGCCGCGCCGCGTGGCGCAAATATGAATTTCTGCCTGCCGCAGACCGCGCGCTAGGGACGGGGGATAATGGTTTCGCCATCAGGGATGACGCCCTGCGCCGCGGACTGGTATGATATTCGCCCTGATTGCGAGGTAAGTGGTTGTGTTAAGTGCAGGATGCCTGATGATGAAACGCTTTTATATGACACTGATGCTGGCGGCAAGCCTGGTGCTGGCCGGCTGCTCCAGCACCTCCGATTCCGGTGGCACCTACACCGTTAAACGCGGCGATACCCTGTACGGCATCTCCCGCACCACCGGCACCAGCGTTCGCGATCTGGCCCGCCTGAATAACATCTCCCCGCCTTACACCATTGAGGTGGGGCAGAAGCTGAAGCTTAACGGCAGCAGTTCAACGAAGACAACGAAGAAAAAATCTTCCTCTACGCGCACCGCGGCGGTCACGCCTTCGTCCGCGGTACCTCAGTCCTCCTGGCCGCCGGTGGGACAGCGCTGCTGGCGCTGGCCGACCAGCGGCAAAGTGGTCCTGCCTTATTCCACCGCCGATGGCGGCAATAAAGGCATTGATATCGCCGGAACCCGCGGCCAGCCGGTGTATGCCGCCGGGGCGGGCAAGGTGGTCTACGTCGGCAATCAGCTGCGCGGCTATGGCAACCTGATCATGATTAAGCACAGCGAGGATTACATCACCGCCTATGCCCACAACGATAAGCTAATGGTGAATAATGGCCAGAGCGTGAAGGCCGGCCAGCAAATTGCCACCATGGGCAGTACGGATGCCGACTCAGTGCGGCTGCATTTCCAGATCCGCTACCGGGCGACAGCCATCGATCCGCTGCGTTACCTGCCGCCGCAGGGAAGTAAACCTAAGTGCTAAAAGGTTATTTTATCGCCAGTCAGCATCCGGCAGGCTTGTCACAGGGTGCGTAAGGGCTATAATGCTTCTCGCACCTCTTCGCGGGCGTAGTTCAATGGTAGAACGAGAGCTTCCCAAGCTCTATACGAGGGTTCGATTCCCTTCGCCCGCTCCAAATTCAAGTCTCCTGAAGTCTACCAAACTCAATTTTCCCTTAATAAATCAGCGGTTATAGCATTCTGTTAGTCTATTGAACTCAATTTTACTCCCCCAGGGGGCAAGCTCAATGTGGGGTATGAATGGGGGTATAATTGTACCCCCCTGGAGAGAGGTACCCCCAATGAAGCTGACTGCTCGTCAGGTTGAAACTGCGAAACCCAAAGAGAAGCCCTACAAACTGGCCGATGGTGGTGGGCTTTACCTGCTGGTTAATCCCAACGGTAAAAGATACTAGCGTCTCAAATACCGTTCGTTAGGTAAAGAGAAGCTGCTCGCTATTGGCGTTTACCCCGATGTTTCTTTAGCTGAAGCCAGAAATAAGCGTGAGGATGCAAAAAGGACATTAGCAGCTGGCAACGATCCTTCTCTTGAACGGAAAATTGTCGTCAACAAGACGCAGAAAACGCTTTTGAGGCTATCTCGCGGGAGTGGTATCAGCGTCGCTATGACCGTGGTCTGTCTCCTACCGTGAAGAGATGATGCGAACCTTTGAGAAAGATGTATTTCCTTATATCGATCACCGGTCAATCAAAGATATCAAGCTGATGGAGTTGCTTGCAGTTCTTTAAAAGATAAAAGCACGAGGGGCAACTGAAAAGGTCCGTAAGGTTCGCCAGCGCTGTGGAGAGGTCTGGAAGTATGCTGTTGTGACTGGCAGGGCCGAGTACAATCCAGCACCTGATCTAGCCAGCGCCGTGAGTCCTCATGAGAAAGAGCACTATGCTTTTTTAACCCGGGATGAATTGCCTGAGTTTCTTTGTACTCTGAACACCTATGTCGTTAGTGTGCTTGTTAAGATTGCGATGCAATTGCTTATTTTAACGGGAGAAAGGCCTGGGGAGTTGAGGCAAGCGGAGTGGCTGGAATCTGACTTTGAGAAAAAGGTTTGGAATGTACCAGCGGAACGCATGAAAATGCGCCGCCCTCATCTGGTCCCATTATCAAGCCTGGCAATTGACCTGCTTAATCAGCTTAAACCCATAACAGTAGCAGGGGAGTTGTTGTTCCCTGGAAGTAATGATCCTAAAAAACCGATGAGTGACATGGCATTGACTGTGTTGGTTAGGCGTATCGGCTATGCTGGGCGTGTTACGGGGCATGGATTCCGTCACACGATGAGTACTATTTTGCATGAGGAAGGATTCAATACGGCATGGATTGAAACCCAACTTGCGCATGTCGATAAGAATGCGATTCGCGGCACATACAACCATGCACAGTATCTGGATGGAAGGCTAGAAATGATACAGTGGTACGCTGATTATATTGACAAGCTTTTCAGTTCATCGACAAACAGTTAAGTGGTTGTTCCCCGCGCTTGAAGATATTGCTTCTTTAAGCGCAATAAAAAAACAGGTTCGTATTAGCCTGAAAATCAACCCTGATTTATCACCAGAAGATAGTGAACAGCTTGATACAGCTCTACTAATGTCTTTATGGAACCAACAGGAACCCGTAATTCTTATACAGGTTGAAGATGGTGCTAATACGATAGGGCTAAGCCTGTATAATTTTCTAAATGTTTTAAACATTAACCAGATTTGGTTGTATGGCACTAGTTGTCAGTTTGGTAAGCGGTGGCTTGAAATGATTACACGACACGTGACGGGAAATCCGTTTGATCCGGCTGATACTATCAAAAAGAACGCAACACGGATTGAGTTTGGCCAGTTAACGCGTCAGCAGCAAATCATGGGTATCGCCTGGCTGTATGTTGAAGAAAGCCTCGCCGCTTTCAGGGCTTGTTAAGGATGAGCATTCAGAACCAGACGGAGCATAACAGAGACTTTAGCGGGACTACCATGCCTGACCGGTAGCCCGCCAGAATGTGCCTCAGGCTTTACTCATATCAGCGCTGATTTGTTCCAGCGATTTGTCTTTCGTCTCTGCGACGCAAAAGAGATTCAGCAAAAACCACATAAAGCAACACAGGCCATACAAAAAGAACGGGAAACTACCGTTAAATAACCTGTTCAGCGTTTCGTTATGGGTCAACATGGGAAAGGTTTGCGAGACAATAAAACTGCCGCTCCAGATAAGCAGCGTGGCCCATGACATCAGCTTATCGCGAATCATGTTGGGGGCCAGTTCGGGAATAATAATCCATAAAATGGGGCCAATGGTGCCGCCGAAGAATAGGATATAAACGATCATGATGACCAGCATAAAGATGCTTGTCATCCCCATCCAGATTAATATTCCCAGCAACGTGATCGAAAGAAAGCACATTAACGATCCCACAATGAGCAGCTTACGACGACCATACTTTTCGACCCGATAAACGGCCCAGACCGCAGCGGCAAAGAAGGCAATACCGATGATGACCTGTTGGTAATAGGCTGTTTTTTCGCTGGCGATACCGATATTTTCCAAGAGCACGTTACCGTAATATAAAACGGCATTGATACCGCATAAATTTGCCAGCAATGCCATTGCCAATATGGTCAGTGATACTCGTCTGTATTTTTTGGACAGAATACTTTCGCGGGGAGCGAGAGCGGCGTGTTGGTGAAAGGTACTTTTTATCTCTTGAATGGCCGTCGGGCTGTCAAAATTCTGGCCATACAGGGTTTTCATAATGTCGCCAGCCTGCGCTTCACGATGATTTTTTATTAACCACCGTGGTGATTCGGGTAACCAGAAAGCCAGTATCATAAACAGCAAGCCGGGCACCGACATGGCTCCCAGCATATAGCGCCAGGCATACTGCGTAGCCCATTGCGGATCGCTGCCCCAGCTGGCGACCAGGGCGTTCACCATATAAACCAAAAGGATGCCAAAAGCGATCATCATCTGGTAAAAGCCCAGCGTCTTGCCACGAATTTTTTGCGCGGCAATTTCACCGATATAAACAGGTGCTGTCGCTGAACCCAGCCCTACGCCAATACCGCCGACGATCCGGAAAAAGATAAACATCGTAAAATTGTAAGGGAAGGCGGTGAAGATCCCGGCGAGAAACACCAGTACGCCGGTAAGGATTAGCGCTTTTTTTCTGCCCAGAGAGTTGGTGATAAACTGACCGCTAAAGGCGCCAATCATAAAGCCCAGCACCACCGATGACACGGCCCAGCCGGTGCCCATCGCGTCGAGAGAAAAATAGTGGCTCAGATGCGTTATTGCACCCGCAATGACTGCTGAATCAAAGCCATATAATAAACCCGCGACTGACGCAATGAGGGACAACTTATAACTCATGCTATGCGTTGTATTCATTTTGTCACCGTTGAATATTTTTTAATGACAGGTACGGCTCCATTTTTTATCTTCGCTGAGCGTTCAACGTATTCAGGAATAATTTTCATGGAGTCGTCGAACCACGCATCAGGATCGGTACTGGCGACCAGTGCGAAATTTCCCCACGGCATTAACGAACCAGAGCGAATAATCACCCTGGCGCTGTGGTAGATTTCTGTCACAAGTTTCTGATGAGGTATGAGCAAAAAGTCAGCACCGGAACCGGTAAATATGTCGGTTACGCGCTGTAAGAGGTTAGGGTTATTCTCAGGTACTTCCTCAGCAAAGATAACATTTTCAATAAAAATTTCGCCTCTTAGCACGCGCAGAATTTCAATTAGATCGACGCTGCCAGCACAAAATGCCAAATCGATTCTTTTTATGCCTGGAGGAATAGGTGCGCCGGCATCAGTGACTAAAATAATATCGCCGTGCCCTAAACTGGCTAAGGCTTCGGCAACCTGCGGATGTAGGATTTTACCAGGTCTCATTATGTTCTCCGGTTATATTATTTTGTTAACAGAGGAATAATTTAAAATGGTACTGCGCTAGTTAGGGATCGCCTTATTTAGCATGCAGCTCCACTTCAATCTCCTCCAGTGTTTTTCCTTTCGTCTCCGGCACCATTGCTACAACGAAAATAAAGGCAATGACTGAAATGCCCGCGAAGATAAAAAAGGTGTTCGCGGCGCTAATATTTTCCACCAGTACCGGAAAGAAGCGGGAAACAAAAAAGTTACCGCCCCAGAGGGCAAAGGTTGCAATCGAGACTGCAATACCGCGCATGTGAATAGGGAAGATCTCGGAAATAATTACGTAGGCTACGGTGCCATAAGAGACGGCGAAGATAGCGACATAGGCCAGGATGCAAATCAGTAACAGCGTCGTCTGGGTTTCACTGGCTCGAAACAGTATACCCGTACAGCTAAGGGTGACGGCCATTCCTGCCGAACCAAAAATAAGCAACGAACGCCGTCCAACTTTATCAATGATCCACATGGAGACCAGCGTTGCGATCACCAGCGTCATACCGATAAGAACGGTAAACGACATTGCTCCGCTGATATCCATGCCTGCCGTTTTAAAAATTTCCGGCGCGTAGTAAAAAATGGCGTTAATACCGGTAATTTGCTGGAAGAGGGCAACGCAGAAACCGACTATCAGCGCCCGGCGCAGGCGAGGGGAAAACAGTTCGCGCAGTCGGGAAGTACCTTCATTTTGCAGGGTATGTTTAATCGCTTCAATTTGCTCTCTGGCTGTCGCTTCGTCAGGATTTATTTTACGCAGAATATTTAAACCCTGTTCTGTACGCCCCTTGCGCACCAGCCAGCGCGGGCTTTCCGGTACCCAGACCAGCAGCATCAGAAAAAGAATGGCAGGCAAGATGCCGCTTGCGAAAATCACCCGCCAGCCGTATTCGATATTCCACATTTCACTGGCGTAACTGGCGATAATGGCGGAAACGGAGAATATCGCCAGGTTGCCAATACAGTTAAAAAGCTGGTTCAGCGAGACCAGCCGTCCGCGAATATGCGCCGGTGAAACCTCGGCGATATAGAGCGGGGCGATGGTCGTCTCTACCCCGATACCGATGCCCACGATGATTCGAAACCAGACCAGCATCTCCGGCGAGGTAGCGAGCGCCTCTCCCAGCACACCAAAGATAAAAATCAGCGCGGTCAGCAGCAGGACCTTTTTTCTTCCTATTGCATCAGAAAGTGGGCCGGCAAGCGCCACCCCAATAATACAGCCGACAATGATGGACGATGTAACCCAGCCGATGCTGGTAATGCTGCCAACTTACTGATTTAGTGTATGATGGTGATTTTAAGGTGCTTGC
>OGSM01000106.1_pt1 | contig 43468 bp, 39 predicted proteins | sample 1573871 | NCBI WGS metagenome assembly OGSM01 (sample SAMN03295848, study PRJEB24534) | human gut metagenome | isolation source: fecal sample 1 from infant 7 | host: Homo sapiens | place: USA: Pittsburgh, PA | collected 2014-07
CCTTTAAGAACGCCTTTTTTAACGATTTATCCTGATGAGTTTTACGTTGAAATCACTGCACAAGGTGAGGTTTCCACGCCAGTATTAACCACCACTGAGTTTAAGCTTTTAACCTATCTGGCGAGAAACCCGAGAAAAGTCTGTTCACGTGAAGAGTTACTCGATGCGTGTTTACCTGAGGGAGACTCGCTGGATCGTACTGTAGACAGTCATATGAGTAAACTTCGGAAAAAGCTTGAACATGCCGGATTGAAGGGCATTCCGGAAAGCATCCGAGGATTAGGCTACCGGTTGGGTGACAAAAAATGAACAAAGAAACGATTCTGAGCCGTCAGATTTTGACATATATGTTGTTGTTAACGTTTGTTATTATTGCCATTGCAATACTCGGTTCCTACTTATTTTATAGTTTCCTGATTTATTACCTGCCGGGTGGAATGAACGAAGGCAGTGAAGATGCTATGACATTCCTTGACTGGATGTGGATTCTGATGGCGTCCGTTACCAGTCTGGTCGTTGCACTTTTCTTTACCGTAAAGCTGTCTGCAAGAATATTCAACCCACTGAATGACGTCGCATACAGCCTGAAACAAATCTCTCAGGGAAACCTTAGTGCCAGAGCATTTAACAGCAGTTCTAAGTTGGGAGAGATGAATAGGCTCGTCAATGACTTTAATGAGATGGCTGAAAAGTTACAGACGCTGGATGCGCAGCGAAATTTATGGAATGCTGCAATTGCTCATGAACTCCGGACGCCGGTGACTATCTTACGTGGGAGGCTTCAGGGACTGGTTGATGGCGTTTTCGAACCAGAACCGTCGTTATTCAGGAACCTTCTTAAACAAACTGAAGGTCTGACCAACTTAATTGAGGATCTCCGCGTCGTGAGTTCGTCAGGAGGCGCTGGGTACTCCTTGATGCTGAGTGAAGTCGATCTCAAGGCCACGATTTCAAATGCGCTTGATACCTTTTGGCCGGACTTTGATAAAAAGCATTTCAAAATTGTCACTGAGATTAACCAGCAGTATTGCGTTTGCGATCCCTTACGCATTATTCAGTGCCTCACCGTTCTTTTTGACAATGCCTTAAAATATTCCACATCACAAACGCTGTTAATAAAGAATGGTATTGCAGGAAACGATAATTTTATTATCGTTCAGGACCAAGGACCTGGAATTCCTGAAGAACTCCAGAAGTCCTTATTCCAGCCTTTTCAACGAGGAGAATACGCCAAAAATATTAATCCAGAGGGCTGTGGTTTAGGGTTGTCGGTAGTTAAAGCCATTATGTGCGCCCACGGCGGAGACGTTAGCTATAGTTTAACACCAGAAAATGGCTCACTTTTCAAACTCTCATGGCCTGTTTAAGGGCATGAATACACAGGCTCGATCGAACCTGTTTTAGCAAGAGACAGATCCCACATACTGCCGAGTTTTGCGTCCCAAATTGATGGGGTGATTTTAAGTTTGCCTCTTTTGGGACTTAATGTTATTTCGCTGAAATAGATATCATCTCCTTTTAGCATAAGATCGACGCGGCAGTAGTCTATTTCTTTTGCTAAGTCCTGGGCGGCAATAACGGATTTATGAAATGATTCTGGTTCATCAACCGGCAATGGCGTGTTTGGGTATTCCATCTGAAAGGGTTGTAAATTCCACGCTCTGTCATAAACGTTAATGAATTCGTTTCCATCGCTGTCAGTAAAGTCGGCCTCGATAAAACATGCCACACCGTGAAAGCAATGTATTCTTATCATTTCCGGAGTTATATTCCGGTGTTTACTGGAAAATAGATCCAGATACATTTCGCATAGGATCACGGGTGGTATGTTTTTATACTGCCATTCTCGGGTCGTATAATACATATTCTTTTTAAGAGATAGTTTTAATTTGCTTTTAACCTTAGCGGGATCAATATTCGTTTTATCCGTGCATATGACCGCGCTACCACTATCATGATTGCATTTCAAAACAAATTTTGAGGGAAGTTTGTCGAAATCAATATCATCAACTCTGTTATAAACACCTACTAAAGGAATAAGCTTGATTAAATTAGTCCGTTTCTCAACATACTCCCTGACCAGAAGTTTATCAGCAAGCATTGTATAAAATGGGTTGTGGATAAATAAAATGCGATGGCAGATTTTCTCATTAAGCGTTACAGGGTTAAGTAAATCCGGATATGTGCCAGATATTTCTCTTAACCTGTCTGCATGAAATGAAATGTCATTAGTCAAAATTGTTCTGCATTTTCTCAACAAATATTCAATGTATTTAATTTGATAGTTTATTTTGTTCATAACGCCTCCGGTTCAGAAAGGAAATTCTGACAGAGGTTTGTTGATTTATTTTTTGCAAATTATGGAGAGTATATGGACCGACTTGCTTCTTTATTAACAGAAATTAATCCGGACCATTGTCCGCGCCTTGCACGAATCGGAAAAGTTAACTGCACTGAAGATCCGCTCTGAACGAAGAGCGGATCTTCAGTGCAAAAGAACAGCAAGGCCCGCCTTTATTATTAATACTGCCTTATCTACAACTGCTGAGTTACCCAGCTACCATTTTCAGCGAAAAATACCGTCGCATCGGCTCCATTTACCAGGGATATTTGAGGAGGCATGTGACCAATATCAACATCATACAGTACGGGCACGGCAATATTCTCAAAAGCGGCTTTAAGGGCATCCAGATAATTATGTTTAGTCGGGTCGCTTACGTCGGGTGCAGCACTTCTGCCGATAAGAACACCATTTAAGTTATCAAACCAACCCTGTAATCGTAAGCTAAATAATGCGCGTGTTAATTCACAGGGAGCCATTTCCACATTTTCAAAATAGAGGATTATTCCTTGAGGGCTATTGCTCGCCTTGAACAAGGGCACATTCCCGAATGGTGTACCTGCTAACCTGGATATTATTTCGAGGCAGCCGCCGATCAGTTTCCCGCTAAATGTCAGAGAAGATGTAACACCATCAAGGCGTTTCCACTGTGTTTTTTGGGTCAGATTGAAACCTCCGTCTGACGCTGTTCCCCATTAATTTTCATCCGCTTGAAATGCTGTTGAAGAGTACTGTTTGATTACAGTTCCCCGATTCGATTCCAGAATTTCCCATACGGCCTGAGTGGTGGCATCTAACTTTTGAGCGCCAAGATCCATGAGGTTCGGTCCATGCAAAGTAGCCCAGCCCGATATCGTCATCAGTGGGAAATGAAGTGTACTAAGATCTGAAAAGCCCACAAACCATTTTGGTTTAGACCGGGACAACAGATCAAAATCAATCAAATCAAGTAATTCCATCGCCAGATCACCGCCCCAAGGTGGCATAACAGCTTTTATATCTGGGTCAGTAAGATAAGACATTAATTCTTCAACGCGAGAAAATTTAGTGGCGCTTTTATTTTTGTGCTGCGAGCGTAAGCAGCGTCCTTCGCGGACCTGGTAACCTCTTTTCTTTAGGTTTTTTATGGCGAGTTCCAGTCTGGGATGCAGATGTTCAGGTACGCCAGCAGAGGGAGCGGTTACACCAATAACATCTCCTGGAGCCAGCCTGGGTGGAAAGAGGACACTCATGGATAGATCCTTTTCAGAACATATAGAATTCCATAGCACCACGAAGCGGGAGCACAGAGTACGCTGAAGTCACGCGTGAGAAACGCTTTCCCGGGCTGAGAACCAGGAAAACCGATAACCGTCTCCGGCAAGAAATCAGGCTCCGAGCCCAACATGTTGCCGGGTGGCGCTTCGCTTACCCGGCCTACAAAGGCTACCCGCGATTTGGCGCTCTATTCGCGCCCTTCGTAGGCCCGCGCAAGCGTAGCGCCGCCGGGCAAGGACAGCGGGCACGGAGCCGATTTTTTGCCGGGTGGCGGCTGCGCCTGACCCGGCCTACAAAACCAGGGCTGACCGTACCGCCCTCGCGGCAGACCCCACGTTCAGCGCCGCCGGGCAGTTATTGTGCCTGCTGCTGCGCTTGCGCCAGCTGGCGGACGATCGCCTCGCGCCGCGCATCCCCTTCCGGTAGCCGGGCCAGCAACGCCTGCAGGGCCGCCACGGCCTCGGGGTAATCTTCATTGCGCACCGCGCTCAGGGCCAGCATCTCCAGCACCGGCAGGCTGTTCGGCTGCCGCTGATGCAGGTCGCGCAGCAGCAGCTCGCCCATCCGAACCTGGCCGCTATCTCCCGCCCGCACCAGCGCGCTGGCGTAATCGAAAGCCGCCGCCGGGTCGTCCGCCGCCAGAGCATGCGCCCGGCCAAAGGCGCCGATCGCCGTCTCGCCATCGTTTAACAACAGGCCCAGCCGCCCAAGCAGCTGCCAGCCGGCGAGGTCGTTCGGCGTATCCTGCAGGTGGCTGCGCAGGCCAAGCCGCAGCTCCGCCAGTTCATCCATTCGCAGCGGCGCCGCCGTCGGGTCCTTAACCTGCTGCAACAGTGCAGGATAATGTCGTTCAGCCTGCTGCCAGAGCAGCACCTGACCAATATCGCTGGTTTTCAGATACAGGCCCAGACTCAGGACCACCAGCAGCAGCGCGCCCGGAAGCAGCGCCCAGCGGCGTAACGGCCGTTCGCCAGACTGTGCCTGGGGCGGAATATCCGTCAGCAGGGTGCGCTGCAGTTCGACGACCAGCGCCGGGTTGTCCTCGCCGCGCTCCTGCACCAGCTCCTGCAGGCGCGACTGGTACAGGGCGCGGTTGAGGGCATCGCGGTCTACCGCCCCTTTGCCCGACCACGGGAAGTACAGCAGCCCCAGCGCGCCAGCCAGCAACAGCCCGGCGATAACTACCAACAGGCTCATCGTTCTTTTCCTTCTTTCAATAATGCCGCCAGCCGCTGGCGCTCTTCGGCGGTGAGCGCCGCGTCAGGAATGTCGCGACGGCGGGCGCGGGCGATAATCACTCCCGCGCCCGCCAGCACGAATAACCCCGGTCCCAGCCACAGCAGCACCGTGCCCGCGGTCAGCGGCGGCTCATAGCTGACAAAATGACCGTAGCGGGCCACCATATAGTCAACGATCTGCCCTTTCGTTTTACCCTGCTGCATCAGCTCGTACACCTTCTGCCGCATATCAGCGGCAATCATCGCGTTTGAGTCGGCGATGCTGTTGTTCTGGCATTTAGGGCAGCGTAGTTGGGAGGTGATCTCGCGGAAGGCCTGCTCCTGGGCCTCATCCTTAAACTGCCAGGTATCGATGGCGGCCCACGCCTGGCCGGTCAGCATCAGCGCCAGCAGGATGACCATTACCCCTCTCATCAAACCGCCCTCCGGTTGTATTGATCCCACAGCGGCTGGAGCTCCTCGCGCCACACCCGTTCGTTCAGGTCGCCGGCGTGCCGCCAGCGGATAATGCCCTGACCGTCGATGAGAAACGTCTCCGGCGCGCCATAGACCCCGAGATCCAGGCCAAGCATGCCGTTGCCGTCGTAGAGGCTCAGCCTGTAGGGATTACCCAGGCGCTGCAGCCAGCTCATCGCCTTCTGGCGATCGTCTTTGTAGTTCATCCCCACCACCCGCACGCCCTGCTGCGCCAGGCCGTTGAGAAACTGATGCTCGGCGCGACAGGTTGGACACCAGGTGGCCCAGACGTTGAGCAGCAGCGGCTTGCCGTCAATCAGCGTCCGTCGGTCCAGCGTCTGACCGGGGGTATTCAGCGCTTCAAGGCGAAATTCCGGCAGCGGTTTGCCAATCAGCGCCGACTCGAGGGTCGTCGGGTCATCGCCATCGGCGTTGCGCATCAGCTGCCAGAACAGCGCGGCGGCCGACGCCAGAAACAGCACCAGCGGGATAAACAATAGCTTCCGGTTCATGAGGCCTCCTGCAGCTTCTTACGCATCCGGTAGCGCGGATCGAGCATGCAGCACAGACCGCCGAGGGCCATCAGCACCCCGCCGTACCAGATCCAGCGAACGAACGGTTTATAGTACAGACGCACCGCCCAGCTGCCGTCGCTCAGCTCTTCCCCTAGCGCGGCGTACAGATCGCGGGTCAGCCCGCCGCTGATCGCCGCCTCGGTCATCATCATCCGGCTGGCGGTGTAAAAGCGCTTCTCAGCATACAGCGTCGCTTCCGGGCGGCCGTTGCGGGTCACGGCGATAATGCCTTCGCCGCCGGTCCAGTTGGGGCCGACGATATTGCGCACGCCGTTAAACACAAAGTGATAGCGGTGGATATCGATGCTGTCGCCGGGGCGCATCCGTACATCGCGCTCCACGCTGTAGTTCTGGCTGAAGGTGATGCCGATAACGGTCACCGCCACGCCAACGTGACCGAGCACCATCCCCCACTGGCTGCGGGTCAGAGTGCGCAGGCCGCGCCAGAAGCCGTGGCGGTGGGTGGCCCGTTCGTGAACCTCCATCAGGGCGAAGATCAGCACCCACAGGGCCATCATCAGGCCAATGACCGCCATGGCGGTGATACGGTCCTGCAGCAGCCACGGCAGCGCCAGAGAAAGTGACAACGTCACCAGCAGAGCGATAATCAGGCGCTTAATCTGCCTGACGACGTCATCGCGCCGCCAGCGGATCAGCGGCCCCAGCCCCAGCAGCAGCGCAAACGGCGCCATCAGGGCGGTGAACATGGTGTTAAAGAACGGCTCGCCGATGGAGATGCTGCCGAGGCCCAGCTCTTTATGCACCAGCGGCAGCAGCGTTCCGAGGAGCACCACCAGCATCGCGGCCATCAGCAAGATATTGTTGCCAAGCAGGAACGTCTCGCGCGACCAAAGCGTATGTTCCACCCGCGCCCGCACCCGGCCGCCCTTCAGGGCGTACAGCAGCAGCGATCCGCCGATGGCGACAATCAGCAGTACCAGAATAAACAGCCCGCGCGACGGATCCGAGGCGAAGGCATGCACCGAAACCAGCACCCCGGAGCGCACCAGGAAGGTGCTCAGCAGGCACAGGGAGAAGGCGGCGATGGCCAGCAGCACCGTCCAGGCGCGGAAGCTGCCCCGCTTTTCGGTCACCGCCAGGGAGTGCAGCAGCGCGGTTCCCACCAGCCACGGCATAAACGAGGCGTTTTCCACCGGGTCCCAGAACCACCAGCCGCCCCAGCCCAGTTCGTAGTATGCCCACGCCGAGCCCAGCACGATGCCGAGAGTGAGGAACATCCATGCCGCCTGGGTCCAGGGACGCGACCAGCGCGCCCAGGCAGTATCCAGCCGGCCCGCCAGCAGCGAGGCGATGGCGAAGGCGAAAGCCACCGAGAAGCCGACGTAACCCATATAGAGGATCGGCGGATGGAAAATCATGCCGATATCCTGCAGCAGCGGATTGAGGTCGCGGCCATCAATGGGGTACTGCGGCAGGCCGCGGCTGAACGGATTGGAGGTGAAGAGGATAAACAGCAGGAAACCAAAGGCGATCATCCCCATCACCGCCAGCACCCGGGCGACGGCGTCGAGCGGCATCCGGCGGCTGAAGATGGCGACGGCAAAGGTCCAGACGCTGAGCAGCAGAACCCACAGCAGCAGTGAGCCCTCGTGCGCCCCCCAGGTTGCCGCCACCCGATACCACACCGGCAGCGCGCTGTTGGAGTTTTCCGCCACGTAGCGGACGGTAAAGTCATTGACCACAAAGGCGTGCACCAGCAGCAGGAAGGCGCCGCCGATACAGGCGAATAGCCCACAGGCCAGCGGCCGCGCCAGGGCCATCAGCCGCCGATCCTGCCGCGCCGCGCCCCACAGGGGATAGACGCTCAGGAGCAGCGCCAGCCCCGCCGCCAGACACAATAAAAAGTTGCCCAGCTCCGGCATCATGGCTGCGCCCCCGTTTTCTCCGGCGTCATGGCGTTTTTCACCTCCGGCGGCGTGTAATTTTCATCATGTTTGGCCAGCACCTGCTGGGCGGTAATATGCCGCTCGCCGTCCAGCACGCCCTGGGCCACCACGCCCTGCCCTTCACGAAACAGGTCCGGCAAAATGCCCTTATAGCTGACGTCCACCACCCCGCGGGCGTCATACAGCTTAAAGCGCACATCGAGAGTTTGCGGGTCGCGCTGCAGGGAGCCCGGCTGAACGTAGCCCCCCACCCGCAGGCGCTGCCCGGTATGGGGTAGCGCCCGGGTTTCCGTTTTACCGTAGATAATTTCCCCCGGGGTGTAGAACAGATCGATATTGCTGCTCAGGGCGTACAGCGTCAGGCTGACGGTTAGCCCGAGGCCGGCGAGCACCGCCAGCACGATATACAGCCGGATTTTACGACGCGCTTGCATCCGCGGCCTCCTTGTCATGTTCGCGGGCGGCAGCGATCCGCCGCTCGCGCGCCTGCTGGCGTCGTACCTCATGGAACAGCGCCCGCCGCGCCCACAGAGTGTGCACCATCAGCAGGCCAAAGGCGGCGACGGTCACGGCCACCGCCAGCCAGACGTACACGGCATAGCCGCCCATATTCAGGAAGGCGGCGAAAGACGAAAAGGCGGGGCTCATCGGGCGGCTCCTTTATTCACCAGCGCCACCACCCACGGTCGACGGCGCTCCAGCTGCAGGATCAGGTTACGCAGGCGCATCAGGGTCAGGGTGACCGACAGCGTGAGGAAGGCAAAGATGCAGATCCGCAGCGGCAGACGCATGCTTGGGTCGATGGTTTGCTGCAGGTTGGTCGAGCTCTGGTGCAGGGTGTTCCACCAGTAGACCGAGTAATGAATGATGGGCAGATTGACCACCCCGACCAGCACGAGGATCCCGGCCGCGCGCCCGGCCAGCCGCCGGTCGTCAAAGGCGTGCCACAGGGCGATGACCCCGGCATACAGAAACAGCAGCACCAGCTCTGAGGTCAGGCGGGCGTCCCAGATCCACCAGGTCCCCCACATCGGCTTGCCCCATGCCGCGCCGCTGACCAGCGCCACCAGGGTGCAGACCGCCCCCACCGGCGCCAGGGCGGCGATCGCCAGATCGGCCATTTTGATCTGCCAGACCACCCCGACGAAGGCCGCGACGGCCATCGCCAGGTACAGCCCCATCGACCACATCGCCGCCGGGACGTGAAGGTACATGATCCGGTAGCTTTCCCCCTGCTGATAGTCCGCGGGGGCGAAGCCAAAGCCCCACCCCAGGCCGATGACCAGCAACAGCGCGCTCAACGCCGCCAGCCAAGGGATCCAGCATCCGCACAGGCGGTACAGCCGCTCGGGGATCGCCAGTTGATGTAACGCTTTCCACATAGACGCTTACTCACACGGTTATGATGGCCGCGCCCGCAGGCGCAGCGAGTTATCGTACGGTCAGCCGCAGCGCAGCGGCGGTGGCGAACGGACACAGGGTGGCGCTGGCGGTTAAGAACGCCGCCAGCATCGCCAGATAGCCGCCGACCGGGAGCCCGGCGGCCGCCGCCTGGCAGGCCGCGGTGGCGAAAATCAGCAACGGCACCGCCAGCGGCAGCACCAGCAGGCTCAGCAGGACGCCGCCGCGCTTCAGGCCGACCGTCAGGCCAACCCCCACCGCGCCGAGAAAACTGAGCGTCGGGGTGCCGAGCAGCAAGGTCAGCGCCAGCACACCGGCGTCATGCAGACTCATCCCCAGCAGCAGCGCCGCCAGCGGCGAGACGATCAGCAGCGGCAGGCCGCTCATCATCCAGTGGGCAACCACCTTCACCAGCACCACCGCCACCAGTGGCGTCGGCAGGAGCATCAGTTGCTCCAGGGAACCGTCCTGCCAGTCGTCGCGAAACAACCGATCCATCACCAGCAGCGCCGCCAGCAGCGCGGCGACCCACACCACGCCCGGCGCAATCTGCGCCAGCAGCTGCGGCGCGGCGCCTACGCCGAACGGAAACAGGGTGATGACGATCAGAAAGAACCAGAGCGGATTGAGGATCTCCGCCCCGCTGCGCCACGCCAGGCGCAGTTCCCGGGCCAACAGCGCACGCATCATTGCCCGCCTCCAGCCTCGCCGCCGAGGCGCAGGGTGCGCAACGGACAGCCCAGCGGCCGCAGCGGCTGGTGGGTGGTGAGGATGGCGCATCCCCCCTGCCGGGCGTGCTGCTCTAGGCGACGGGTCAGGGTTTCCATCGCCGTGGCGTCGAGGGCGGTGAACGGCTCATCGAGGATCCACAGCGGCGCGTCGGTTAACCACAGGCGGGTAAGCGCCACCCGACGCTGCTGCCCGGCGGAGAGCTGGCTCAAGGGGAGATCTTCATAGCCCGCCAGGCCGACGGCAGCGAGGGCGCTTTCCCGCTGCTGAAGGCGGCTGGCCGGAAAGAAGAAACGCAGGTTTTCATCGGCGGTCAGCGCCGCGTTAACGCCGGGTTTATGGCCCAGCCACAGCAGCTGACGGTGAAATGACTCCCGGACCTTCGCCAGCGGCTGGCCCTGCCAACTCACCACCCCGCTTTCCGGGCGCGCCAGGCCGCAGAGGATCCGCAGCAGCGAGGTTTTCCCCGCGCCGTTATCACCGGCGACCTGCAGCAGCTCGCCGGCAGCGAGGGACAGCGTCAGCGCCGCAAACAGCGGTCGATCGTCAACGATGCAGGTCAGTCGCTCTGCATGCAGCATGAAGGCAAACTCCTTGATTCAGACAGTATTTTACGTCGTCGCTAAGTATGGGGTGCGCCGCGCGGGCGACGCAACCCTGACGGTTACTGTCCGGCCCCCGGCAGCTTCGAGATATCGGCGTTGCCTAACGCCTTCTCATCATGCGCCGCGGTCTCCTTACGCACCTTCGCCACATCGCTGGCGCTGACCGCCGGCGCGTTGTTGCCCCAGCTGGTGCGGATGAAATTGACCACATCCGCCACCTGCTGGTCGTCCAGGCGCCAGCCGAACGACGGCATGGTCAGGTTGGAGACTGCATCTTTCACCGCCGGCGTGGTGCTCCCGGTCAGAACGATGTGGATAAGCGAAGTGGCATCTTCGGTCTGGACCACCGGATTGCCCTTCAGCGACGGGAAGGCGCGCTTATAGCCTACGCCGTCGGTGCGGTGGCAGGCGGCGCAGTTATCGACATACAGCGCGGCGCCGGTTTTGCTGTCGTTACCCTTCCACAGATCTTTCGCCACGCTGTCTTCCACCGGGGCTGGGGTCTGTTTGCCGCCGCGCGGCGGGAGCGACTTCAGGTAGCGGGCGATGGCGGTGATGTCGTCATCAGAGAGATACTGCAGACTGTGCTCCACCACATCGCTCATGCCGCCGAAGACCACCGATTTATCGTTGCGTCCGGTTTTGAGGAACTCGGCCAGCTCGGCTTCGCTCCAGGTCCCCAGACCGTCGCGGTTTTCGCCGCGCAGGCTGGAGGCGACCCAGCCGTCAATCGGCGCATTGCTGCCCGCCAGGTAATCATCGCCTTCGCTTTCGCTGAGCGCTTTTTCCTGCATCGTCAGGCTACGCGGGGTATGACAGGCGCCGCAGTGGCCCAGGCCTTCCACCAGATAGCGGCCGCGCTCCAGCACCGGGTCAACCTGCGGGTTGGCGACAAAGTCGCTCGGCGTCGGGGCGAAGATGCCGCGCCAGAACGCCAGCGGCCAGCGCATCGAAAGCGGCCATGGGATGTCAGTGTCCTTGTTGGCGACATTCACCGGCTCCACGCCGTGCATAAAGTAGGCGTACATGGCGCGCATGTCCGCTTCGCTGATCCGCGCGAACGAGGGATACGGCATCGCCGGATAGAGCGTGGAACCGTCTTTCCGCACGCCCTTGCGCACCGCGTCGTCGAACTCTTCGAAGGTGTACCCGCCGATGCCGTGTTCTTTATCCGGCGTGATATTGGTGGAGTAGATGGTGCCGATCGGCGTCTCCATCGGCAAACCGCCGGCGAAAGGTTTCCCTGCTTTGCCGTTGGTGTGGCAGGCGACACAGTCCCCCGCCCGCGCCAGATACTCCCCCTGCTTAATCAGATTGCTGTCCGCAGGCGCCTCTTCGGCGAAGGCCGCGCAGCTCAATGCCCCAAGCACCAGGGCCGATAACCATTGCATTTTCATCATCTGCCTTCCTTTATGCCTGCACCAGGGGACCCGGATTTTTCAGATACTGCTCACGGATCGCCTTCGCTGACCAGTAGGCCAGCGCGGCCACCGTGCCGGTTGGGTTGTAGCCCAGCCCCTGCGGGAACGCGGAGGCGCCGATGACGAAGACGTTATGCACGTCCCAGCTTTGCAGATAACGGTTAACGGCGCTGGTTTTCGGATCTTCCCCCATCACCGCCCCACCGTTCATATGGGTGGTCTGGTAGGTGGTGGTATCAAAGTGGCTGTTGGCGTTTTTTGGGCTGCCGAGGATATATTTCGGCTTCATCGCTTTGGCGATCGGCGCCATCTTATCGAACATAAACTGCGCCATCTTGATGTCGTTTTCCTGCCAGTCGAAGGTCATGCGCAGCAGCGGCTGGCCGAAGACGTTTTTGTAGTTCGGATCAAGATCGAGGTAGTTCTGCCGATAGGACTGGTGCGCGCCGTGGGCATCCATCGACAGGTGATGGGTGTAGGTATCGGCCACCGCCGCTTTCCACTTGCTGCCCCACGCCGGGGTGCCCGGCGGTACCGGGAAACCGGAGATGGGCTTGGTCCCGGCCTGGTTGACCCAGAATGGCGAACCGCCGACAAAGCCCGCCGCGCCGTGGTCGAAGTTGTCGGCGTTGAAGTCGTCGACCCCGACGCCGTTGCCGCCCGCGCCGATAAACGGGTTGGTATAGGTGTCTTTGTCGAAAATGGCCTTGATGGTGGTCATGTTCTGGTAGGCGAAGTTACGCCCCACCACCCCTTCGCCGGTCTCCGGATTGTACGGTTTGCCGATCCCGGAGAGCAGCATCAGGTGCACGTTGTGGAACTGGAAGGCGCCGATAATCACCAGGTCCGCCGGCTGTTCCATTTCGCGCCCCTGGCCGTCGACGTAGGTCACGCCGGTGGCGCGGGATTTGTCGTCGGTCAGGTTGACCTTCAGCACGTTGGCGTTGGTCCGCAGCTCAAAGCGTTTTTCCTGGCGCAGCGCCGGCAGAATGTTCACGTTCGGCGAGGCTTTAGAGTACATGTAGCAGGCGTAGCCGCTGCAGAAACCGCAGAAGTTGCACGGGCCCATCTGCGCGCCGTAGGGGTTGGTATAGGAGTCGGAGGTGTTGGCCGACGGCAGGTTATAGGGGTGATACCCCACTTCCAGCGCCGCTTTTTCAAACAGTTGCGCCGACCAGGTGTTTTTCTGCGCCGGCAGCGGGAAGTCGTCCGAGCGGTCCGGGGCGAAGGCGTTGCCGCCGCGGCCTTTGCCGACGACCTTGCCTTTGATCGACCAGGCGGTCCCGGAGGTACCGAATACTTTTTCCGCTTTATCGAAGAACGGTTCCAGCTCGTCGTAGGTGACGCCGAAATCCTGGATGATCATATCCTGGGGGATGAAGTTTTTGCCGTAGCGTTCTTCATAGTGGCTGCGCATCCGCAGCTCAATGGGATCGACGCGGAAATGGACGCCGGACCAGTGCAGCCCGGCGCCGCCCACGCCGGTACCCGGCAGGAAGGCCGCCAGCTGGCGATAGGGCACCGCCTGCTGGCTGGTGTTATGCCGGATGGTGACGGTGCTTTTCGACAGATCCTGGAACAGCTTGCGGCGGATGTTGTAGGTCAGCTCATCAATCACCTGCGGATAGGCGCCGTCCGGCCAGGTGTCGCGCATCGGGCCGCGCTCCAGCGCGACGACGTTGAGCCCCGCTTCGGTCAGCTCTTTGGCCATGATCGCCCCAACCCAGCCGAAGCCGACGATCGCGACATCGGTTTTTTTCAATACGGTGGCCATGATTACGCCCTCTCCCCATTAATTGATACCGGCGGGAAGGGGTAGCGTTCGCCCCGTTCAACCCAGTCCATAAAGTCGGCGCGCGCGCCGGGAAAATTAATCAGCGTCCAGCCGACCATGCCTTTATTGCCGCCATGGATCGGGTCGCTGAAGAACCCTTCGCGGGTGTTTTGCAGCAGATAGGTGAAGAACAGTGAGGCCGGCAGCTGTTTGAACTCGGCTTTACCCGATTCCCACAGGCCGAGCGCCTCGTCCTGCTGCTCGCTGCTCAGTTCAGCGAAGGTTTTATGATATTTGTCCTGACACCACGCCTCGGCGTCGGCGATCCCGAGGTTATAGATCTGTTTGGGCACCAACGGCAGCTGATAACCCATCTCTTTCGGCACGTCGGGATTGAAGGGCCCCTGCATATACCAGATGGAGCCGGTGGCGTAAGGGGTATTGAGCTGGCGGTCGATAAACTCCGGCACGCCGGCCTCTTTGGCGCCGGGACCGAGTTCATCCGCCGGGATTAAGCGAGCGACGGCGGCGTTGATAAACGCCCACTCACGATCGTTGAAGAACTGCGGCTTCCAGTCGCTGGCCGCCGCGGTGTTCCCGGAGGCTGGCTCTGAAGCGGGGGCCGCCTGCGCGGTCGCGCTGGTGGCCACGCCAATAGCCCCTGCTCCCGCGCCGCCGATCACCACCGTCGGGATCAGCGCCATCGATTTCACCAGGAAATCACGCCTGGAATTGTTGGTTTTCTCGCTCGACATCATCACATTCCTGTCATTGAAAATTACTGTTTTTGTCGCTGACAAAACCAGTGAATGTCGTGCTGGAACCGATACCATTGCGCTTTTAAACCGCTTAGCGTCTGGCCCGGCCCGGCAAGTCGGATAAAACATCGCCAGAGGCGATATCATTTATAGGGTTATCGTTTGGATAGTAGACGATTCTCAACGAAACGCGGGAAATCGGAGAGAAATTCACCGGTCTGTCATCGTGAGAAGAGTGCTGCCATAACCTTGAGGCGGTAAACCAGCGGCATTCACACCGCGCTGAGCTTACCCATGCGCCAAAAAAGAGTGACTTGTATCACAAATGTTATTTTTTGTTTATGGTACATGGCAGATTAAACGTCTGTAAATACTCGTATTAGGAATAATTAAACATTTTGAGCTGTTAAAAAAGTTAATAACCGTTGTTAACTATCTTGTATCTATTGTCCGGCTAGCGCCTTCAGCTGGCGATATCCCATCCACAGGAGAAGAGAAGATATGTTCGATCATGTGAAATTCGGCGTTAGCGACTATGCCGCCAGCAAAGCGTTCTTTTTGCAGGCCCTGGCCCCGCTTGGCGTAACGCTGGTTGGCGAAGGCGAACCGAGCTACGGCGCAGAGCTGGCCGGCAGCGGCGATGCTTCTCTATGCCTCTATCAAAGTGCGGAAAAACCGGCGCCGCTGCACATTGCCTTTCGCGCCGACAGCCGCGAGCAGGTCGATGCCTTCTGGCAGGCGGCGCTGGCCGCCGGAGGAAAGGACAACGGCGCGCCGGGGCTACGGCCAAACTACCACGCCAGTTACTACGCCGCGTTTGTGATTGCGCCAGACGGGCACAATATTGAAGCCGTGTGCCATCTGGCGGGGTAACGGGCGGCTACCGCTGCGGAAAAATCCACACATCCTCCGCCGGGAGCGTCAGATGGCAGTGTTCGGCATCGCGCAGCGCCGTTCCGTAGGCGCGCAGCGGAAAGTCGTCGCCTTCGGTACGGAACAGGTACTCCCAGCGGTCGCCGAGGTACATGCTGGTCAGCAGCGGTAGCTGGAGGCTGTTATCCTGCGCTGCGCCGTCAAGTCGCAGGCGCTCGACGCGGATCACCGCCGTCGCCGGCTCGCCAACGCTAACCCCCTCGCCCGCTCGCCCCCACAGGCTCCAGCTGGCGCCTTCGATCCGTGCCCTGCCGTTCTCCAGCGCCATTACTTTGCCGTGCAGGCGGTTATTGCTGCCCATAAACTCAGCGGCGAACAGCGTCGCCGGGCTGCCGTACATCTCCTGCGGGGTCCCCTGTTGCTCAATGACGCCATTGTTCAGCAGCAGAATACGATCGGAGATGGCCATTGCTTCATTCTGATCGTGGGTGACCATTAGCGCCGACAGGCCCAGCTTAATGATCAGCTCGCGCAAAAACACCCGCGCCTCTTCGCGCAGCTTGGCGTCAAGGTTGGAGAGCGGTTCATCCAGCAGGATCACCGGCGGGTTGTAAACCAGCGCCCGGCCGATGGCCACCCGCTGCTGCTGGCCACCGGAGAGCTGGTGCGGATGGCGGTTGCCAAGGTGCCCCAGCCCCAGCTGATCCAGCACACGCTGCACCCGCTCTTTTATCTCCCCCGCAGCCACTTTACGCAGCTTCAGCGGATAGGCCACATTGTCGAACACCGTTTTGTGCGGCCACAGGGCATAGGACTGGAAGACCAGGCCGAGGTTACGCTCTTCGGCCGGGATCTCGCTGCGCGGCGTGCCGTCGTACACCGTGCGGTTGCCGATGGCGATCCGTCCGCTCGTCGGTTTTTCCAGCCCGGCCACCGCCCGCAGCAGCGTGGTTTTCCCGCTTCCCGAAGGCCCCAGCAACGACACCACCTCTCCCCGGCCAAGCGTCATGGACACCCCCTTCAACACCGGGTTGTCGCCATAGGTGAGACGCAGATTTTCTACCGATAACTCAATCATGTAATTTCACTCCAAAGCGCAGGGCGATACCCAGGCCAATCACCACCAGCAGAATATTGATAAAGGAGAGCGCCGCGACGATATCGATGGCCCCCGCCGCCCACAGCGACACCAGCATCGAGCCGATGGTTTCGGTACCCGGCGACAGCAGATAGACGCCGGTGGAATACTCACGCTCAAAGATAAGGAACATCAGCAGCCAGGAGCCAATCAGCCCATAGCGCGACAGCGGGACGGTCACGTGGCGGGTGATCTGCCCCCGGGAAGCGCCGGTGCTACGCGCCGCCTCCTCCAGCTCCGGGCCCACCTGCAGCAGCGTCGAAGAGATGAGCCGCAGGCCGTAAGCCATCCATACCACGGTGTAGGCCAGCCAGACGCTGAAGATAGTGTTGCGCAGGGCGCGCAGCTGCACGATAAGGTGTTCGCGCAGCCAGTCGGCCACCGACAGCGCCGAGAGCCAGCCGTGCTTCAGCGACTGATCGAGCCACATCGGCACAAACAGGAACACCCACAGGAAGGCCAGACCGGCCAGCAGCCCCGGCACCGCACGCGGGACCAGCACGCTGTAGTCGAGAAAGCGGGTGACGTTGTCCGCTTTGCGGTGCATGGCGATGCCGACAAACAGATAGCAGATCACCGCCAGCGCGCCGCCGACGATGCCGATAGCCATCGAGTTGACGATCGCCCGCAGCAGGTTGGGCTGCTGCCAGATATTGTGGAACGTCGCCAGCGACAGCTCATCCCACAGCGACACCCCGACGCCCCAGTTGGAGATAAAGGCGCGCAGCGCCACGCCGAGCAGCGGCACGCCGATGGTCACCGTCAGCCAGGCCACTACCACCGCCCCGGCCACCCAGCGCCATTTGCCCAGCGGCAGCGCCCGCGCCTGGGACGCCTTGCCCTTCATGGTGACAAAGCGGTTGGCGGTGCGCATCAGTCGCCGCTGGAGCATCACCAGCGGGATGGTAATGCAGATCAGCACCACCGCCACCGCCGCCATCAGATGGTAGGATGGGGTGCCGAGCTTGTTGGTCAGCTTATAAAGATAGGTCGCCAGCACCATGTTGCCCTCGGGGTCGCCCAGCACCAGCATCAGACCGAAAACCTCCAGACCGAGGAAGAAGAGCAGCACGCAGGCGTAAAGGATGGATGGCCGCACCATCGGCAGACTCACCGAGGTCATCACCTGCAGCGGGGTAGCGCCGACGGTGCGCGCCGCCTCTTCCACGTCGGAACCGACGCTGCGCAGCGCCGAAGAGATATAAAGATAGGCATGCGGAACGTGAGTTAAGCCGGCGATGACCACAATGCTGAACATCGAGTAGATATTCCACGGCACAAAGCCGATCAGCTGCTGCGCCCACTGGGAAAAGAAGCCTACCGGCCCGGCGGCCACCACGTAGCCAAAGCCCAGCACCATCGGCGAGACGAAGATCGGCACCAGGATCAGCGGCTCAATGATCCGCCGGCCGGGTAAATCGGTGCGCACCATCAGAAACGCCAAAATACCGCCCAGCGGAATGGCGATAATCACCAGGCCAAAGGCCAGAATAAAACCTGACCTTAATGCCAGATAAAAATCCGGGTCGGTAAAAATAAAGGCGAAGGCTTCCAGACTCCACGATTTGGAGCGGGAAAAGAACGGTGCCGAGAGAAAACTCTGCACCACAATAAATAACAGCGGGACATAAATCACCAGCGCCGTGATGCACACCACCACGCCGCGCGGCAGCCCCTGCCACTTTCTGCGTAATACGTTCATGGTTCATCCCTTCGGTCAGGTGAATAAACCCGCCGGGTGTGAATAGGGGCATCGGCGATGCCCCAGGGGAGGATTATTTCGCGGCGGCGCTGCGCCATTGTTTAATAAACTGCAGACGTTTTTGCGGCTGTAAATAATCCAGCAGAGTTTCGTTGACCGGGATCGGTTTTAACGCTTTGCCCAGCAGCGCGGTCATGCCGTCGATATCATTTTTACCTGCAATATCGCGACGAATAGAGGGAATATCCGCCTGGCTGGCGAGGATCTGCTGGCCTTTTTCCGACAGGACATAATCCAGCCACAATTTCGCCGCATTGGGATGTTCGCTCTCCTGGCTAATAAACGAGACGCGGGAGAGCACCAGCACGTAATCTTTCGGATAGGCAATACCTAAAGAGGGATCGTTTTTCGCCCGCGCTTCGGCATAAGAGCCAAGAATGTTATAGCCGATCAGGTTTTCGCCGGAGGAGACGCGCTCCATCATTGTGCCGGTGGAAGACTGCACCGTCAGGCCGCCTTTGGCGATATTCGCCAGGTCGGCAAAATAGTTCGCGTCGGCCTGGCTGTCCTGTACCGCCAGCATAAAGCCGAGGCCCGATTTTTCGATATCGTAGGTGGTGACTTTGCCTTTAAATTTATCGGCCTGGCTGGCGATAAGTTTTGCCAGCGCGGTATGCGAATCCGGTACCTCATTCTGCGGGATCAGCCGTTTGTTATAGATAAACACCACCGGCTCATAGGTAGTGCCATAGGCTTTTTGCTGCCAGACCGCCCAGTCGGGTAATTGCTTCACCTCCGGCGAGGCATATTGTTCCGCGTATTCGGTGGCTAATTTCAGCGCGGTATCCATCGATGAGCTCCACACCACATCCCCGCTGCCGCCCCCGGCGGCCTGTTCGCTGATATAGCGGTTATACAGCTCGGTACTGTTCATGTCGTTATATTCGACTTTGACGCCCGGGTATTGCGCTTCAAATCCCTTAATTAACGGCCCGGCCGCTTTGGTATCGGTCGTGGAATAGACCACCACCTTGCCCTCTTTTACGGCGGCATCAATCGTTTTTTGATAATCTGCGGGATAGCCCGCAGGCACCTCCGCCCAGGCGGCACAGGCGAAAACGGCCGTCAGTGAAACCACTAAACCACTTATTTTCTTATACATGATACCAACCTTTAATCATCAATTAATAAACACAAATTTAACATATAGTGGTATCAGCTCCCCTTGCAACGACGGGGATGGCTTTTTTCTGGCTTTTGTGACACTGGCAGAATTTAAAAATGTGGTGTTTATGGCGTTAATTAAAACGCGATCCCGGCCCGGTTTTTTATCGTCTGTCGTATGCGCAGGCGCTGGCGCAGCGGCCTGTCGCCGGGAGACGCCGCCCTTGACCTTCTGCGCCGGGCGGCGCAGCATAAAACGGCAAACATAACAAAATAACAACAGACTACAGGAGAGAATCAGTGCCTACAGGACACCGCTTTCTGGCGACGGATCTGCATCAGTTTGTCGTCTCACTGTTTACCCATCTCGGCAGTACCCCAGGGGAAGCCACCCTCGTCGCGGACCATCTGATCGCCGCCAATCTTGCCGGGCATGACTCCCACGGCGTCGGGATGATCCCCAGCTACGTCAAATCCCACGCCGGTGGTTTTCTGCAGCTCAACCGCCACGCCACGGTGACCAAAGACGCCGGCGCCGTGGTCACCCTCGACGGCAACGCCGGCTTCGGCCAGGTGGTCGCCCACGAAGCGATGCAGTTAGGCATTGAAAAGGCGAAGCAGCATGGTATGGCGGCTATCGCCCTGCGCAATGCGCATCACGTCGGACGCATCGGCTACTGGGCCGAACAGTGCGCCGCCGCCGGGATGATCTCCATTCACTTCGTCAGCGTCATCGGCGACCCGATGGTCGCCCCGTTCCGCGGGAAGGACAGCCGCTTCGGCACCAACCCGCTGTGCGTGGTGTTTCCCCGCGCGGGCCATCCGCCGCTGCTGCTGGACTACGCCACCAGCGCCATCGCCTTTGGTAAAACCCGCGTCGCCTGGCATAAAGGCGAAGCCGTGGCCCCCGGCTGCCTGATTGACGCCGAGGGTCGACCCACTACCGACCCGGCGGTGATGCAGACCTCGCCGCTGGGCGCCCTGCTCACCTTCGCCCAGCACAAAGGCTATGCCCTGGCGACGCTGTGCGAAGTGCTCGGCGGCGCGCTCTCCGGCGGGCAAACCACCCATCAGGAGAGCCTGCAGACCAGCGTCGACGCCATCTTTAACTGCATGACCACGGTGATCCTGCGCCCGGACGCGTTCGATGCCCCGGACAGCCAGGCGCAGACGGAGGCCTTTATCGCATGGTGTAAGCAGTCGCCGCACGATGCCGATGCCCCGGTGCTGGCGCCCGGCGAATGGGAGGCCGCCAACCGCGAAGCGCGGCTGGCGCAGGGGATCCCGCTGGATGCCGGCAGCTGGCAGGCTATCTGCGCCGCCGCGCGCGACGTCGGCCTGAGCGAATCGCACTTCGACCGCTGCCGCCCTCTCGCCTAGCCGCGTTTTACTCCCGCAGAGCGTCTGACGTCGGCGCTCTGCGTCATCGTCATTAGTGACGAGGTCATGCTCCCGTCATCAATCTCTTTTCATTTTTCAATACAGATCAAGAGCTTAAATTCTGGCACAAGACCTGCATAGCGCAACAGGCCTGCGTCTGCATCACCACCAGGCGATACCGCGATCGTTGCCCGTCGGGCCCGGCGCGACAGCGATCCTCAGTTCACTGTTAACAGGTCTGTTACTGATGAAAAAAATCACGAGCGTGTGCCCCTACTGCGGGGCGGGTTGCAAACTTAAACTGGTTGTCGACAACAATAAAATCATTCGCGCGGAGGCCGCCGACGGCGTCACCAACCAGAACCAGCTGTGCCTGAAAGGCTACTACGGCTGGGATTTTCTTAACGATACGCAGCTCCTGACGCCCCGTCTTAAACAACCGATGATCCGCTACCAGAAAGGCGGCGCCTTCACGCCGGTCAGCTGGCAGGAGGCGATTCGCTATACCGCCAGCAAGCTCAGGGAGATCAAAGAGAAGCATGGCCCGCGCGCCATCATGACCACCGGCTCCTCGCGCGGCACCGGCAACGAAACCAACTATGTGATGCAAAAGTTCGCCCGCGCGGTGCTGAACACCAATAACGTCGACTGCTGCGCCCGCGTCTGCCACGGCCCCTCCGTCGCCGGGCTACAGCAGGCGCTGGGCAACGGGGCGATGAGCAACTCGATTAGCGACATCGAAAACTCGAAGTGCCTGCTGGTCTTTGGCTACAACTGCGCCGACTCCCATCCCATCGTCGCCCGCCGGGTAATCAAGGCCCGGGACAACGGCGCCAAAATCATCGTCTGCGATCCGCGGCGCATTGAAACCGCGCGCATTGCCGATCGTCATCTGCAGCTCAACAACGGCAGCAACATGGCGCTGGTAAATGCCTTCGGCTATGTGCTGCTGGAGGAGGAGCTGTACAACAAAACCTATGTCGAACGCTATACCGAAGGGCTGGATGCTTACCGCGAGGCGGTGAAGGATTACGCCCCGGAAGCGGTGGAAGGGATTGTCGGGGTCAGCGCGCGGGAAATCCGGGAGGCGATGCGCATGTTCGCCGCCGCCCCATCCGCCACCATTATGTGGGGCATGGGGGTCACCCAGTTTGGCCAGGCGGTGGACGTGGTGCGCGGCCTGGCAAGCCTGGCGCTGCTCACCGGCAACCTGGGACGGCCCAACGTCGGCGTGGGGCCGGTCCGCGGGCAAAACAACGTACAGGGCGCCTGCGATATGGGCGTGCTGCCGAACCTGTTTCCCGGCTATCAGGAGGTCATCGACCCCGCCGTGCGGGCGAAATTCGCCGCCGCCTGGGGCATCGACCCGGCGCTGATGGACGACCAGGTCGGCACCCGCATCACCGAGGTGCCGCATAAAGCGCTGACCGGCGAGATCAAAGCCTATTATATCATGGGCGAAGATCCGCTGCAGACCGAAGCCGACCTCGGCCTGGTGCGCAAAGGCATCGAGGCGCTGGACTTCGTGGTCGTGCAGGACATCTTCATGACCAAAACAGCGGAAATGGCCGATGTCCTGCTGCCGGCCACCTCCTGGGGCGAGCACGGCGGCGTCTTCACCTGCGCCGACCGCGGGTTCCAGCGGTTTGAACAGGCGATCCCTCCGGCGGGGAATGTGAAGCGCGACTGGGAGATCATCAGCCTGCTGGCCAGCGAATTGGGCTATCCGATGCACTATGAGAACAACCAGCAGATCTGGGACGAGATGCGCGAGCTCTGCCCGCTGTTCTACGGCGTGACCTGGGAGAAAATGGGCGATATGGGCCATGTCCAGTGGCCGTGCCCGACCCTCGATCATCCCGGCACGCCGTGGCTGTATAAAGACAACCGCTTCGACACCCCCTCGGGTAAAGGGCAGCTGTTCGCCACCGCCTGGCGCGCGCCGGCGGAGCGCCCGGATGACGAGTGGCCTCTGGTGCTCTGCACCGTGCGGGAAGTCGGGCATTATTCCTGCCGCTCGATGACCGGCAACTGCGCCGCGCTGCAGTCGCTGGCCGACGAGCCGGGACGGGTGCAGATGAATCCCGCGGATGCGCAACGAATGGGGATCGCCGACAAACAGCTGGTGTGGGTCAGCTCCCGGCGCGGGAAGGTGATCTCCCGCGCCGACCTCAGCGATCGCATCAATCCGGGGGCGGTCTATATGACCTATCAGTGGTGGGTGGGCGCCTGCAATGAGCTGACCCAGGATAACCTCGATCCGATCTCCAAAACGCCGGAAACCAAATACTGTGCGGTGAAAGTGGAAGCGATTGCCGACCAGCAATGGGCGGAGCGCTATGCCTGGACGGCCTACAGCGACATGAAAGCGCGACTGAAAGCCGCTGCCGACGTCTGACCTCAGGGAGCGCAGCGCGCTCCCTCTGCCGCTGCCGGTGGGTTACGCCGCCGGCAGCTGTTTCTCCACCAGCCCCACCCACATGGCGACGCCGGGGCCGATCAGCGCATCGTTAAAGTCATAGCTTGCGTTATGCAGCGGCTTCGACGGGGTTTCGCCGTCGGTGCCTATCCAGAAATAGGCCCCCGGACAGGCCTCCAGCATGCAGGCAAAATCTTCGGAGGCCATCGACGGCGCCTGATTCCAGCGCACCGCTTGCGCGCCGAGAGTGGCGACGGCCACCTCGCGCACCTGCTGCGCCTGCAGCGCATGGTTTTTGGTCACCGGATAACCAGGGAACCAGCTAATCTCGCCCTGCACATCGGACACCTGCGGCTGGGTCGCCACATAGCTTTCGATGAGCTCCCGCACGCGGGCGCGAACGCGATTGCTCAGGCAGCGGAAGGTACCGCGCAGCACCACGGTGTCCGGCAGGACGTTGATCGCCTCGCCGCCGTTTATCTGGGTGATGCTGACCACCGCGGAATCCTGCGGCGACAAGCGGCGGGAAGGAATGGTCTGCAGCGCCATTATCAGCTGCGCCGCCGCGACGATCGGATCGGCCCCGCTCTCCGGCATCGCCGCATGACAGCTCTTTCCGCGCAGGGTTATCTCGAAGGCGTCCAGTGAGGCCATCATCGCGCCATCGCTGAGCGCCACTTCGCCAAGAGGGATCCCCGGCCAGTTATGCAGCGCGTAGATGGCGTCCATCGGGAAGCGCTCAAACAACCCCTCCTCCACCATTTTGCGCGCGCCGCCGAGGTTCTCTTCCGCCGGCTGAAAGACAAAGTGGACGGTGCCGCTGAAATGGCGGGTCTGCGCCAGATGGGCGGCGGCCGCCAGCAGCATCGCGGTATGGCCATCGTGGCCGCAGGCGTGCATCACCCCGGCGCGGCGTGAACGGTAGCTGACGCTCCCCAGCTCGGTGATCGGCAGGGCGTCCATATCGGCGCGCAGGCCGATAACCGGCCCGGGGCCGTTCTCCAGCGTCGCCACGACGCCGGTGCCGGCCAGCCCGCGATGCACCTGCAGCCCAAACGAGGCCAGCAGCTCCGCAACGCGGCGCGAGGTCTCCTGCTCCTGATATCCGAGCTCAGGCGCGGCGTGAAATTCACGTCGCCAGCCAACGGCTTCGGCGATCAGTGACGGCGATACGGCCATGTATTACTCCTTTCCTGCATAGCGTAATGCTGAATAATCGGTCATGCGTCGCGTTTTCCCCGTCGCTCACCGGCGTCGGGGCGCTACCGCTCCCTCCGTTATATCCTGTCGTTACCACGCTGACAACGTCATGAAATGCGGCGGCGGCGCGGCGTACAGCCCACCTGCCGCCCTGCGGCCCTTTTTTGGTAGTGATTTCAACGGTGACAACGGCCAGTCGATTAATTATTATGCAACTCAGGACGGCAATTTGCCGAAGGATCCACTACTGACCTCTCCGTCATCGGAAATAAAATGTTTAACCCAGACCAGAATCGTCTTGCCCCCACGCTGGCGATGATCATGGCCGCGTCGCTTGTGGGATTTATCACCGGCTATACGGTGCCGTTAATCAGTCTTGAGCTGGCGCAGCAGCAGATCGCGCCGCTGTACGTCGGCCTGCTGGCCGCCCTGCCGCCCGCCGGCATGATGATCTCCTCTTTCCTCTCTCCTGCGCTGTGCCGGCGCGTTGAAATGGGCGTGCTGCTGAGCGGCAGTCTGATCCTGCTGGCGCTGACGACCATCGCCTCATGCATGACTACCGATATGACGCTGCTTTTGCTGCCGCGCCTGCTGACCGGCCTGGCCTCCGGGGTCATTATCGTACTCGGCGAAAGCTGGATCACCGGCGGCGCGGCGGGCAGCCAGCGCGCTACCCTCACCGGTCTCTACGCCTCGGCCTTTACCGGCTGCCAGCTGGCCGGGCCGCTGCTGATCTCCGTCGGCCCAGCCTGGCAGACCTCAGCGCTGATAGCGATTGTCGCGGTCACCGCCGTCTGCCTGCTGATGCTGCGCCATCTGCCCACCGGCACTCGTGAAAGCCTCGGGGAGCGCGCCAGCTGGCGCAGCCTCGGCGCCTTTCTGCCGGTACTGGCCTCCGGGGTCTTCTGCTTCGCCTTCTTTGACGCCAGCATCCTCGCCCTGCTGCCGCTGTACGGCATGGACAAAGGGCTGAATGAAGGGCTGGCGGTGCTGCTGGTCACCGTGGTGCTTACCGGAGATGCGATGTTCCAGACCCCGCTCGGCTGGCTGGCCGACCGGGTCGGGATTCGCCGCGTGCATCTGAGCTGCGCGGTGGTTTTCAGCCTGTCGCTGCTGGCCCTGCCGCTGATGCTCGGCTCGCGCATTCAGCTGATGGCCATTTGTCTGCTGCTGGGCGCCGCGGCGGGCGCACTTTATACCCTGTCGCTGGTGCGGGCGGGGAAAACCTTCAATGGGCAGAAGCTGATTATGATTAACGCCCTGTTCGGCTTTTTCTGGTCCGCCGGCAGCGTTGCCGGGCCGGTAGTCAGCGGCATGCTGATCGGCATCACTGGTTACGATGGCTTGATCGTCACCCTGGTGGCCAGCGGCGTACTGTTCCTGTTGATTCAGTGTCTGTGCAAAAACGAGAAAACCCTGCTTGCCAGTGAGCAGGAAGATGACATGGACGAGGCGACGGAGTCCGCACGGTAGTCCTCACGGGCTGGCCTGGCGCCAGCCCTTTTTTATGGCCCTCACCGGAGGGTATCCTGTTCTTGCTGGCTCACTGCTGTTAACCATTGCCGGCCCCCCAGCCGAGAGGAAATCCCATGGAAAGTAATACCTTACATCGTGGCAGATTGATCGATCATATTCTGCTGGTTGTCGAAGACTTTGAGGCAAGCAAAAACTTTTATACCGCCGTACTGTCGGCGCTGGAGATCCCGGTTATCACCACCGCCAATGAATACTTGCTGGCCGACGAACTGGTGGTGGCCTCACGCCACAGCCCGGAGGCTGCCGGGAAACTGACTGGGCGCCACCACCTGGCATTCCAGGCCAGAGATCGTGACATGGTGGACGCTTTTTACCATGCGGCGCTGACCCATGGCGGACGTGATAACGGCGCGCCTGGCGAACGACACTATCATCCTGGTTACTATGCCGCTTTTGTGCTGGATCCACAGGGGAATAATATTGAGGCGGTGTACCATGGCAAGGCTGAGCGCAGCGCCGGGTCTGTTGCGATCAGCTTCACGCAGTAAGCGGGCGAAAGTCACATTTTCTTACCTGCGCAATTCCCATAATAAATGTGGGTGTTATCATTTCCTTAATGAATAATTCATACCCATAGCTGAGGCGTCGATGCAGGAAAACCTAATCATCTGATAATCAGACTTCCGACCATCACTGGCCGGACTGATTATCACTGCGCTGAAATCGAATGCGGACACTGGCGAGTGTTCGCCTATTTTGCCCATGATGATGACACAGGTTTCCCGGTATGAATGTTTCCCCTCAGGAGCAAGCGACTTTATTCATTCTCGTCCCCTGCGGACAAACGCTCCACATCCACGCGATGGCAGCGAGACCCCTCCCTCTGCATGCCGTTGCGTTGCCTTACCCAATGACAGTCGCCAGGCGAATTTTATCTTTCGGTTTGTCATTCCGCGGCCAGCCTGTGACGACAGCCGCAAGGGATCCACATCAACCAGGCCCCGATACCAGGGAAACCGTCACCGACCAGGGAGTCTTCGCGTATGAAATTAGCGTTGGGACCGTACATCCGTTTTAGCAGAATCTTGTTATTTCCGCTGGCGATGGTTATCTATGATTTTTCTGCTTATCTGACTACCGATCTCATTCAGCCGGGTATTATCCACATCATCCGGGAATTTGAGGCTGATGTTGCGTTAGCCCCGGCCTCCGTCAGCCTCTATTTAGCCGGGGGCTGGCATTACAGTGGCTGCTGGGGCCGCTCTCCGACCGCATTGGTCGCCGCCCCGTACTACTGACCGGAGCCATCATCTTTGCTTTGGCCTGCTTCAGCATGATCTTTGTCACGTCGATTGATCAATATCTTATCGCCCGTTTTATCCAGGGAACCAGTATCTGCTTCATTTCGACAGTCGGTTATGTCTCCATCCAGGAGGCTTTTGATGAAAAAGAGTCTATCCGCATTATGGCGGCGCTGACATCCATCGTTTTGCTGGCGCCGGTAATCGGGCCCCTGGCGGGCGCTGGCCTGATGAATTTCCTGCACTGGAAGTTATTGTTTGCGATCATCGGCGCCATGAGCTTGCTGGCCTGGGCGTTACTGATTTTTAACATGCCAGAAACGGTCACCTCTCAGGGCCGGGGGTTTCGTCCGGGAGAGGTATTTTCCGAGTTTGTCCGCGCCTTTAAACAGCCGGTGGTGCTCACGGGCGCGCTGGTGTTGTCATTCAGTAACCTGCCGATAATCACCTGGGTAGCACTCTCTCCGGTGATCCTGATCGATGACGGCGGGATGTCGCGCGGCGCCTATGCCTGGACCCAGGTGCCTGTCTTTGGCGGCGTTATTATTGCCAGCATCATCGTGGCCCGTTTTATCAAGGATCCGACCTCTCCCCGCTTTATCTGGCGCACTATCCCGATACAGCTGACCGGGTTGTTGGTATTACTGGCGGGAAATATTGCATGGCCCCATACCTGGTGGTGGTCCGTTTCAGGAACAAGTCTCTATGCCCTCGGAACAGGCCTGTTGTTCCCCGTATTATTCCGTTTTGCGCTTTTTTCCCACTCCCTGCCGAAAGGGACGGTTTCAGCCACCATCAACATTGTGGCGCTCAGTTTTATGGCGGCCTCGGTGGAAGTAGCGCGCTGGGTTTACTTCCAGGCTGGCGGCAGAATTGCTTTTCACTGCCTGGCGCTGATAGCAGGAATCGTCGTCATCATGCTGGTCTCGCGCTTGTTAAAACTCCGTCAGCAACATCTCCTTCAGCCAGCCTGAAGGTTTAGGCCTTTTTGCCCGCAACAGGAGAACACTATGTTTCATACATGATGCTGGGAACGAACGATCTGCCACGCGCCATCAAGTTCTATGACCCGTTAATGGCGCTGCTGGGGCACGTCAAAGCCGGCCGTAACGAACAGGGGGCGTCCTGGGGCACCTTCAACGGCAATCACACCTGCGGGCTGTGCGTGGGCGTTCCTTTTGACCAACAGCCTGCCGGGGTGGGTAATGGAACGATGGTGGCGCTTAACGCCCGCTCCGTCGCACATATTGCGGAACTGCATGCCCTCGCCCTGCAACTCGGCGGACGTGACGAAGGCGGTCCCGGTCACCGGCCGCAGTATGGCGACGGTTTTCACAGCGCCTACGTCCGCGATCCCGACGGCAATAAGCTGGCGTTTGTTTACTATGCGTCTGCAGATTGAATGGCTGCAGCGGAGGTGGCTTTTGCAGGCGGAGATAAGGGAGTCAGGACGGCCAACTTCGCCGTCCTTATTCACCGAGGAATAAAAAAGCCAGCAGCTCAAGCGCTGCGGCTTATCTTCCCGGCAAGTTATCTACCGCAAAGTGATAACGTAATCCGGCGTCGCGCATACAGCGTTTCCGCCGCCAGCTGAAAATCATATTCCATCGCCTTCAGCTTTTTCGTCTTGAGCTGTTTTAGTGGAATACCCTCGATATGCCCTGTAGCGACCAACCACCGGATTTCAGCCGTACTCAGCTTGAGCTGTTTTTTTCAGTATTGATAGCAGGCTGATGCGAAATGGCTGACTGACTCTGACGCGCACCGTTATCCGCTGACATGCCATCAACGTAACCGACCATTGCTCGTGAATACGAAAATCAGGTTGCCCCGACGGCTCGGCGCGGTTGCGCTTCAGCGTCGCGAGGTCAGCGGCATAATAGTGAACCATGGCTGCATCGTTCTGCAGCAGGCGCTGAAGCAGTTCACGGTTTATCTTGCTGACGTGCAGCCTGGAAAACAGGGCGATATTCCAGGTGTAATCGCAGTGCGTGCATTTATAGATGCTCCAGATATCCAGCAGCTTCTTTTGCGAATTCACCCGGATGGCGCCGGAAGGCGCAAAGTCGCGTTTTACATTGCAGGCGGGGCAGCGTTTGGCAATGTGCTGATACCCCACGGGCGTGACCGTCCATGTAACTGTCATAACGTACCTTTTTTAACCCATACGAAACCGAGTCCGTGATTAACGGACCATGATTTTTGGCGTATGAAAAATAGTTAATCGCTATTTTTCAGTGGGTTAAAAAAAGATTTCCAACGTTATTTCCCTGGAGAAGTCCTAATCGACACCCTGAGATTAACAAAGGGGTTATCGCGGGATATATGAGCCCAGTCAATGTTTGTGCGGATGATTAAAAGCTTCGTCAATACACCCGGAATGCTCAGCGGGCTGGCATCGCGCCAGCCCGCCCGGTTTACAGCACCTTGCTGAGGAACGCGGCGGTGCGTGGGTTGGTCGGCGCGCTAAAGATCTGCCCCGGCTTGCCCTCTTCCTGAATGACGCCCTGGTCGATGAAGATCACCCGGTCGGCCACTTCGCGGGCAAAGCCCATTTCGTGGGTCACGATCACCATGGTCATCCCCTCGCTGGCGAGGTTTTTCATCACCTCCAGCACGTCGCCCACCAGCTCCGGATCCAGCGCCGAAGTAGGCTCATCGAACAGCATTATCGACGGCTTCATCGCCAGCGCGCGGGCGATGGCTACCCGCTGCTGCTGGCCGCCGGACAGGCTCGAGGGCCAGGCGTCGCGCTTATCGCTTAAGCCCACCTTCGCCAGCAAGGCTTCCGCCAGGTCGACCGCCTGCTGGCGCGGCATATTGCGCAGATTCATCGGCGCCATGATCAGGTTTTCCAGCACCGTCATGTGCGGGAACAGGTTAAAGCGCTGGAACACCATGCCGACGCTTTCGCGCATCTTGTTGAGGTCGGTGGTCCGGTCGTGGGCGGCAAAGCCGTTAACCACCACCTCGCCTTCGCTGACCGTCTCCAGGGCGTTCATGCAGCGCAGGAAGGTGCTTTTCCCCGAGCCAGACGGGCCGATGATGCACACCACTTCCTGCGGTTTAATATCGCAGCTGATGCCGCGCAGCACGTGGCTGTCGCCGAAGCGCTTATGTAAGTTATTAATGTGAATCACTTTTGCCAAACCTCTTTTCCAGACGGTTAACCAGCTGCGCCAGCAGGAAGGTGATCACCCAGTAGACCAGAGAGATGGTCAGGTAGGGTTCCCAGTAGGTGGCGTAGGCGCCGGAGACGGTGCGCGCGGCATAGGCCAGATCGGCCAGGCCAATCGCCGAGGCCAGCGACGAGTCTTTGACAATGGCGATGGCGTTATTGCCCAGCGGCGGCAGAATACGGCGAAACGCCTGCGGCAGGATCACCTTGCGCATGGTTTTCCACCACGGCATACCCAGCGCGCGGGAGGCCTCCATCTGCCCTTTGTCGATCGACTGGATGCCGGCGCGGAAAATCTCCGACACATAGGCCCCGGCGTTAAGGGTGATCGCCACGATGCAGGAGAGGAACGCCCCGTAGCTGGCGCGCAGCTCGCGGGCAAAGTCGGCGCTCATCAGGCCGCTGGTCACCAGCAGGCCGTCGCGCGGGTTGATAAACAGCGGCACCAGCGCAAAGTGCACCACCATAATCTGCACGAACAGCGGCGTGCCGCGGAAGGCGCTGACGTAAAAGCGCACCGGAAACTGCACCAGGTAGCGGAGAATATATTTCCACGGCCCGTGCTCGGCCTTCGCCATCCGCCCGAGACCGAGAGTTAACCCCCACAGCGTCCCGAGGATCACGCAGATAATGGTACATTTAATCGTCATCAGGGCGCCGTCCACAAACAGCGGGCCGTACTCCTCGATGATCTCCCAACGGAATCCCGTCATAGTCCTTCCCTAAAAAATACGGCTATCGCCTGGGCGATAGCCGTGGTCACTGAAAAAGGTGGATTATTGCGCTGGCAGCGTCGGCACGTTGTCGTCGAACCAGGTTTTATAGATTTTGGCGTAAGTCCCGTCAGCAACGATCTTTTGCAGCCCGGCGTTGATTTTGCCCAGCAGTTCACTGTTGCCTTTCGCCACCGCAATACCGAAATACTGACGCTCAAATTTAGCATCCGGCACCAGCTTGAACTGCTTCTCCGGGTGCTGTTTGATGTAGTACTTCACTACCCCGACGTCGCCTACCGCGGCGCTGACGCCGTCCTCAAACAGCTCCTGGAGCATCAGCGGGGTATTGTCGAAGCGCTTGATCGCGGTGCTGTTTTTACCCAGCACCTCAGAAACCACGATATCGCCGGTGCTGGAGTTCACCACCCCGACCTTCTCGTTTTTCAGGGCCGCCAGCGAATCCACCTGCGAGTCCTGAGCGACGACGATAGACTGTTCGGCCGGGAAGTACGGCGCGGAGAAATCGACCATCTGTTTGCGTTTATCGGTGATGGTGATCCCGGAGATGATGATGTCGCGGTCGCCGGTGTTCAGCGTGGCGAAGATGCCTTCCCATGGGGTATTGACCAGCTTAACATCAAAGCCTTCGGCTTTGGCGATGGCTTTGATGATGTCGATGTCGAAACCTTCCAGCTGTTTCTGGCTGTTTTCAAATTCAAACGGCCGGTAGGTGCCGCCGGAGCCGACGGTATAGGTTTCCGCAGCCGCCTGTCCGGCAGCCGTCAGCGCGGCTATCATGCAACACGCTTTGAGCAAATTCTTGACCATGAGATTTCCTTTTTATGCATTTATTTTGCATAAAAATACACACACTCACTTTTATATGCAACCGGAAACCTTCCCGCTGGTGAATTATCTTCTCAATGGCCCCGTTTACCGCCGGATTTACCGATAGCCCGATGCAGATCGTTGATTCGTTTCAGGGATTTCACCGTTTTTTGTGGCGTGGTAGAGGCCACCGACAGGACAATCATCTCGAGACAGACCAGCACCGTACCGTGCAGCGGCATCCGGCTACTGTCCCCGCCGCGCGGGACGTCGATCACCACCTGCGCCTCCTGGCTGAAGCGCGAGTCCACCGCCTGGGTCAGCAGGATGGTCGGAATACCCAGCCGCTTCGCCTCGCGCAGGGTGGTCAACCCTTCGCGATGGGGGGATTTTTGCCCCATCATGATCAGCACATCGCCGCGCTGCAGGCCGATAAGCTGTTCGGCAAGGCTAAAGCCCGTGCGGTTCATCACGTACGCCGGCAGGCCAATACGGCTGAACAACCGGGCGGTGTATTCGGCGAGGATCCCCGAGGCGCCGATACCGAAGATCCCCACCTGGCGCGCGTCGCTGAGCAATGCCACCGCCTGAGCCACCGCCGCGCGGTTGTCGGCCCGCGACAGGACCTCGCACACCCGCTGATGGCCTTCAAGCACAAAATCAATACTGGAGTTGACGTCGCTGGAGAGCGCGGTAACCGTCGAGCGCATCTTTTCCGCCGAGGTGACCGAGGTGCCGAACCAGCGCTCCATGGTCTGCTTAAGCTCGCGCAGCCCGGCGAAGCCCAGCGCCTGGATGGCACGCACCACCGTGGCGTCGGAGGTCTGGGTCGCGGTGGCGATCTCCATCGCCGTATGCTCCAGCACCACCTCGCGGTTGTCGTTGATATAGCTGACCACCGCCCGCAGCCGGGGGGAGAGCTGGTGCGCCCGGGCGCGATAGCGTTCGCCGAACAGATCGACTTTGCCCTTCTCTTTTTTTACCGCGCTTTTCATTTGGCCTCCGCCGGGATCGGCCTGCCGGCAATATGCGACTGCACCTGGGCCACCATCAGAGACAGCGCGGCGTAGGAGTTGGAGATCACCTCTTCCCGCGGCAGTAAAATATAGTGCCCGGTGCGGCAGGCGCGCATAAAGTCGCACCAGCCGGGCATCACGCCCTCCATCGCCTGCAGCTCATCCTGCGGCTTACCGCCGGTATCCGACCGCCAGGTGGCGAAGACAAAATCAGCGTCCAGCTCCGGCAGCTGTTCCGCGCTGACGTCAATGCGCTGACCATCGGGGATCCGCTCAATCAGCGGCGGAAAGCGGAACCCGGCGTCGCGCAGCACCCGGCCCAGCGCATGATACGAATGATGCACCGTGACCTTGCCGTTGTTCGCCTGGATCACTGAGACGCTGTACTGCGGTGGGTTGACCATCGCTTTCAGCTGTTTAATTTGTTCCTGATAGCGGCGCTCGAGGATCGCCAGCCGCGGCTGGGTGCCGGTCAGCTGCGCCAGCTTGCGGTAAATCTCCGGGGCGCTGCCCTGCAGATGGTCGATGCTCACCGTCGGGGCAATCTTCTCCAGTTGCTCCACTGACACGTGGCGACTGGGCTCGGTGATAATCAGATCCGGCCTGGCGGCGGCTACCGCTTCCAGATCGATATCGGCGGTGCCAATAAAGCGGATATCGCTGTTGTCGAAATCGACGCCGGTGAGCTGGGCGCTGGATCGCAGGTAGTGGCTGCCGTCCGGGCGCGTCCGGCCGTGGCTGGCGATCGGCGGCGCCCCGAGCTCAATCAGCGGAATGGTAATGTCGAGATCGTGCATCGAAACGATACGCTGCGGATGCAGCGGGACGGTGACGGTGCGGCCTAAATCATCGGTGAAAGTTTGAGTTTGTGGGTCGGCGGCGCTGACGGCCCCCGTCAGCAACAGCAGCAATGAGACGAACCAACGCATACTACCTTCCTGGTTAAAGGGCATCACGGCGACGCCAGAGCAAGATAACGAAGAACGGGCAGCCCACCAGGGCAATGACAATCCCCGCCGGGATCTGCAGCGGGGCAAACGCCAGCCGGCCAAGGGTATCGGTCGCCAGCACCAGCAAGGCGCCAATCAGCGCGCTGCCGCACAGCAGCGATACCTGGCCGCCGCGCAGCACAAAACGCGCCATATGCGGCGCCATCAGGCCCACAAAGCCCAGGCTGCCGACGCAGGAGACGCTGGCCGAGGTCAGCAGCACCGGTGCGAAAAAGCGCAGCATCGTCAGCTGCTGCAGACGTACGCCGAGGCCGACAGCGGTCCGGTCGCCCAGCAGTGCCACGTCCGCCGCCCGGGCGGTACAGAACAGGATGATGGCCCCGGGCAGCGCCCAGCAAAAAGCCACCGCCAGCAGCGGCCAGGTGGCGGTCTGCAGGCTGCCCGCCAGCCAGATCATCGCCGTCTGCACGTCGCGTACGTCGGCGGTGGTCATAAAGATGCCGACCGCGGCCGCCAGGCTCCAGGAGACGCCGATGCCAATTAAAATAAAGCGCGGCCGCGAACAGTCGCGGGCCAGCGTCAGGACCAGCAGGGCCACCGCTATGCCGCCGACCATCCCCGCCAGCGGCCGCCAGACCAGGCCTACCGCCGGGAAAAACAGCACCAGCGCCAGAACCACGATGCTTGCCCCCTCTTTGACGCCGATCAGCCCCGGGTCGGCCAGCCCGTTACGGGTGATGCTCTGCATCGCCGCGCCGGCCAGCCCCAGCATGGCCCCGCACAGCAGCGCCATCAGGATCCGCGGCAGGCGGATATCAAACAGAATAAAGCGCGGCTGCTCGCCCATCTCCTGCGGCGCCAGCAGGGCCCGCGCCAGCGTCGACGCGGGCAGCGGATAGCTGCCGCGGCTGAGGCTGTACAGCCCCAGCGCCAGCAGCGTCAGCACTATGCTGGCGGCAATTTTTAACGCCGCAGGACGCAGCAGCAGATGACGGGAGGCGAAAGCCAGCGGCCGAAAACCGGCCCGGTGAACGGCGCGCGTCATTTAAAAAACCTCGCGGCGATAAAGATAAACAACGGCGCGCCCACCAGGGCGGTCATCGCTCCGGTGGCCAGCTCCTGCGGCGCGACCAGCGTCCGGGCGGCGATGTCCGCCAGCACCAGCGCCAGCGCCCCCACCGGCGCCGCGAGCGGCAGCGCCAGGCGGATATCTTCCGTCACCAGACGGCGCACCACGTGCGGCACCACCAGCCCGACGAAGCCGATCGGCCCGGCCACCGCCACCGCCGCGCCGCAGAGCAGCGCAATCGCCAGCAGGCCCAGCAGCCGCGTCTGGACGAGATTAACGCCAAGGCCCAGCGCCACCTTATCCCCCAGCGCCAGCACGTTGAGGCGTGGGGCAATGAGCAACGCGACGCCAAGGCCGATCAGCGCCGGGACCAGCGCCGTCTGCAGCGTGCTCCAGTTCATTCCGGCCAGGTCGCCGGCCAGCCAGGTGCGCATCGCCAGCAGCGTCTGTTCATCGAGAATCAATATCGCCGCCGTCACCGCCGACGCAAACCCTGACAGCGCCACTCCGCACAACGTGATGCGCAGCGGCGTCGCCCCGCCGCGCCCGGCAGAGGCCAGCGCCATCACGCCACCAAACAGCAGCCCCGCGCCGCAGGCGGCGGTCAGCGGGCGCCCGGCGGGGAAAGCGCCGAAGGACAGGCCCAGCGCCGAGGTCGCCACCACCGCCAGCGAGGCGCCGGCGTTAAGCCCGAGAATATGCGGCTCGCCAAGCGGGTTACGGATCACCGTCTGCAGCAGCAGCCCGGCGACGCCGAGCGCTGCGCCGGTCAGCAGCGCCGCCGCCAGCCGCACCAGACGCAGATCGATGATAATCCGCTGCTCAAAGTTGCGCGGATCGTACTCCAGCAGCGCTCGCAGCACCGTCTGCGGGGCGATCCAGCGGGCGCCTAAGCCAAGATGCACCAGCGAGGCGGCGATAAGCAGCAGCGTTAGCAGAAGCAGCGTCAGCCGGGGGCGGGGGCGACGCCGCGCGGAAAGCAGGATGGCCACGCTCATTGTGCCGCTGCCTGGCGGGCGCGAAACGGCATAAAGAAGGGTTTGCCGGTTTGCGGGTTAATCGACATCTGCACGTCAACGTCAAACACGCGTTTAATCAGCTCAGGGCTACAGACGTCGTTGTCGCTAATCGTGCCGGCGATGCGCCCCTGTTTAAGGAATACCAGCAGATCGGCGTAGTTCACCGCAAAGTTAAGGTCATGGAGCACCGTCACCACCGTGCGGCCATGTTCGCGGGTGAGGGTCTGGAGCAGCTCAAGGATATCGACCTGATAGCGCAGATCGAGCCAGGTGGTCGGCTCATCGAGCAGAATGGTGGCCGTTTGCTGGGCCAGCGCCATGGCGATCCAGCAGCGCTGACGCTGGCCGCCGGAGAGGCTGTCCACCGGCAGATGGGCGAATTCGGCGGTACCGGTTAAGCGCAGCGCCTCCTCTACCGCCAGCTCATCGGCCTCGGACCACTGGCGCATCAGCCCCTGCCACGGGTAGCGCCCGCGCGAGACCAGCTCGAAAACGGTCAATCCTTCCGGGGTCAACGGCGATTGCGGGAGGATGCCCAGCTGGCGCGAGACGGCTTTCGTCGGCATCTGGTGAATGGCTTGCCCGTCCAGACGCACACAGCCGCCGAGCGGTTTCAGCATTCTGGCGATGGTCGAGAGCAGCGTGGATTTGCCGGATCCGTTCGCCCCGGCCAGCACCGTCATTTTGCCGGTGGGAATGGTCAGGTTGATATCGTCAACGATCAGGGTCTGGCCGTAGCCGGCCGACAGGGCATCCAGTACGATCCCCTGCTCTGCAGGTTTCACCCGCTGTGGCATAACTCGCTCCTGCGCCGCAGCGTTCCAGGCGATAGCTGGACATTCTGCAGTCAAATCAAAATAAATCTCATTCTCTTTTGATCATGACGGGGATGAATGTAGTAGTCAATACTCGCCATCGTCTTCAGACGGGGACGCTGACTACAGCGAGACTGTGCCAACGCAATATAATTAAAATAAAATAATATCAGATAGATAACTACAGAACATTCCCTACTGGAGGTGTTTAAAACGTCCTGTTCCTCGCCGCTGAATTTTTATCTTGCATAACGTTTACTACTACATCCCTTCATGATTGAATGATTCTCAATTACACATCTGAAGGCGCATTCAGACGCTAAACAGAGTGCTTTTATTATTCAGGGCAATGATTTTATTGGCTTAATCTGACCGCAAAGGCAGATTCGTTCACGAGAAACAGATAATGACTCAACCCCATGTCGCCTGCAGGACGTTGCCAGGGCGCGCGCTTTTTTCGCTTCTTTTTTTAGCCTCACCGGGATTAATGGCCGCCGACAATCGCGCGGCGAAAAGTACTAACGACGCGGAAGAGACCATCACCGTAGTGGCCGACGGCGCGCAGCAAAGCGCCACAAGCGGCTATCAGCCGCTCAGCTCCGCCACCGCGACGCTAACCTCGATGCCGCTGCTGGATATTCCCCAGGTGGTCAATACCGTCAGCGATCGGGTTCTCGAAGATCAGCACGCCACCTCACTCGATGAGGCGCTGTATAACGTCGCTAACGTGGTGCAGACCAACACCCTCGGCGGTACCCAGGACGCCTTTACCCGCCGCGGCTTCGGCGCCAACCGCGACGGCTCGATCATGACCAACGGCCTGCGCACCGTGCTGCCGCGCAGCTTTAACGCCGCCACCGAACGGGTGGAAGTCCTGAAGGGGCCCGCCTCGACGCTGTACGGTATCCTCGACCCCGGCGGGCTGATCAACGTCATCACTAAACGGCCGGAGCGGCAGTTCTCCGGTTCGGTTTCCGGGACCTCCACCAGCTTTGGCGGCGGCACCGGCAGCGTCGACATCACCGGCCCCATCGAAGGCACAAATCTGGCGTACCGACTGATCGGCGAATATCAGAATGAGGATTACTGGCGCAATTTCGGTAAAAACAAAAGCAGCTTTATCGCCCCTTCCCTGACCTGGTTTGGCGAGCGGGCAACGGTGACCGCGTCCTATTCGCACCGCGACTACAGCGTCCCCTTTGATCGCGGCACTATCTTCGATCTGAATACCGGCCATGCGGTTAACGTCGATCGCAAAACCCGCTTCGATGAAGCGTTTAATATTACCGATGGCTATTCCGATCTCGCTCAGCTCAACGCCGAGTATCGCCTTAACGACGCCTGGACCGCGCGCTTCGATTACAGCTACAGCCAGGATCACTATAACGATAACCAGGCGCGGGTGATGGCCTATGATTCGGCGACCGGCAACCTCACCCGCCGGGTCGATGGTACCCACGGTTCAACGCAGAAGATGCACTCCACCCGCGCCGACCTGCAGGGCAACGTGGTAGTGGGCGGCTTTTATAACGAGCTGCTGACCGGCGTCGCCTATGAGAATTACGATCTGCTGCGCACCGATATGCTGCGCTGTAAGAACGTCAAAGGCTTTAACATCTATCATCCGGTCTACGGCACTCTCGACACCTGTAATACCGTCTCCGCCTCCGACAGCGACCAGCGGATCCAGCAGGAGAGCTATGCCGCATACGTGCAGGACGCGCTGTACCTGACCGACAACTGGATCGCCGTCGCCGGCGTGCGCTACCAGTACTACACCCAGTACGCCGGTAAAGGCCGACCGTTTAATGTCAATACCGACAGCCGCGATGAGAAATGGACGCCGAAAGCCGGCCTGGTCTACAAGATCACGCCGAACGTCTCCCTGTTCGCCAACGTCGCCCAGTCGTTTATGCCGCAGTCGTCGATCGCCAGCTATATCGGCGAGCTGCCGCCGGAAGAGTCCACCTCTTACGAAGTGGGCGCCAAATTCGACCTGTTAAACGGCATTACCGCCAATATCGCGCTGTTTGATATTCACAAGCGTAACGTGCTGTACACCGAGAGCATTGGCGATGAGACGGTGGCCAAAACGGCGGGCAAAGTGCGTTCCCAGGGCGTGGAAGTGGATCTGGCCGGGTCCATCACCGATAACCTCAGCGTGATCGCCAGCTACGGCTACACCGACGCCAAAGTGCTGGAAGATCCGGATTACGCCGGGAAACCGCTGCCAAACGTACCGAAACATACCGGTTCGCTGTTCCTGACCTATGACATTCATAACGTCTATAACAGCAATACCCTGACCGTCGGCGGCGGCGGCCATGCGGTCAGCAAGCGTTCCGGCACCAACGGCGCGGATTATTATCTGCAGGGCTATGCGGTGGCGGATGTGTTTGCCGCCTATAAGATGAAGCTGCAGTATCCGGTGACGCTGCAGGTGAATGTGAAGAACCTGTTTGATAAGACCTATTACACTTCCTCGATCGGCACCAATAACCTCGGCAACCAGATTGGCGACCCGCGCGAAGTGCAGTTCACGGTGAAGATGGATTTTTAAGCCGGACCATGGCGTCGCGCCGGATATTCATTGCCGGGCGGCGCTGCGCTTGCGCCGGCCTACCTTTCCGTGACATTTGTCGCAGCGCCACCGGGGAATGCGTTCAGCTTACCAGTCCGCCTCCTGGCCGAGGATGCGCAATATATCCTGACGATGCTGCAGCAGCTGCGGGTTATCGCGATGACGGGGAAAAGCCAGCGGCAGCGCAAACTCGGCGATAATCCGCCCTGGACGCGGCGACATCACCAGCACCCGCTCGCACAGCAGCAGCGCCTCTTCGATATCGTGGGTCACCAGCAGGCTGGTATACCCCTGCTGCTGCCAGAGGGCGATCAGCTCCCGCTGCATACTGATGCGGGTCAGCGAATCGAGTTTGCCCAACGGCTCGTCGAGCAGCAGCAGACGCGGTTCGTTCAACAAGGCGCGCGCCAGCGCCGCACGCTGCGCCATCCCTCCGGACAGCTGCCGCGGCCACGCCTCGCTGAAGGCCTGCAGCCCGATGCGGTCAATCAACGCGTCTGCCTTCGCCTCCAGCCCCTTTTTCCCCTGCGCCTGCGGGCCCAGCAGCACGTTCTGCCGCACCGTCAGCCACGGATAGAGCGTCGGATCCTGAAACACCAGAATTCGCTCCGGCCCCGGGGCGCCGAGCGCCGCGCCGTCGATCTGCATCTGTCCGCTCTGCGGCGCTTCCAGCCCCGCCAGCAGCCGCAGCAGGGTTGATTTACCGCAGCCGGAAGGGCCCAGCAGCGCCACGCTTTCCCCCGGGCGCAGCTGCAGGCTAATATTCTCCAGCACCGGTACCGTCTGTTTGCCAAGCGTAAACGCATGATGAAGATGGCTGATGGATACCGCCGCGCCGCGCGCTATCGTCTCGGTTACCATTGCATCCCTCCTCGCTGCCAGCTCAGCAGACGGTCACGCAGCATAAATAATCCGCTTATCAGGCCGGAGCATAACAAGGCCATCACCAGCAGCGCGGCATACATATTAGGATAGGCCGCCCAGCCCTGGGCCCACTGGAGGTAAAAGCCGATCCCCGACTTCACCCCGACCATTTCGGCGACAATCAGCACCGAAAACGACGCGCCGAGCCCCATAAACAGGCCGACAAAGACGTTCGGCAACGCGGCGGGGATCGCCACCCGCAGGATCAGGAAACGCTGGCTGGCGCCGAGGGTCCGCGCCACGTCGTACCACGCCTTATCAATGTCCATCACTCCGGACCAGGTCAGCACCGTGACCGGGAACCAGGTGCTCAGCGCGATCAAAAACACGCTGGCGCCGAAGCTCGAGGGAAAAATAAACAGGCACAGCGGCAGCAGCGCGGTGGACGGCACCGGCCCCAGCAGACGTAACACCGGATGCACCCAGTAGCCAATCCGTTGCGACCAGCCGATGGCCAGACCGGTGATGAACCCGCTGCTGGTACCCAGCAGCACACCGAGCCCCAGCAGCCCCAGGGAGTGCAGCAGGCTGTCGAGCAGGCGCGGCCAGTCGTCGTGCAGCACCTCGATCAGCGCCTGCGGCGGCGCGAAGAATGGTACCGGCAACACGGCAGTTTTGGCGGTCAGCCCTTCCCAGACAGCAAACAGCACCGGCAGCAGCGCCAGCCACTTGCCGGCATGCAGCACACGCGCGCCGCGCGCCCGCCAGTAGCGATAGCTCAGCGCCAGCAGCAGCAAGCCGCCGCCGAGGGTGAATTGCGCCAGCGCCCAGCCTTCGCTAAACGGCCAGCGCCGCCCGGCGTCGGGCCAGGTAAGAGTAAACAGACCGCCCAGCAGCCACAGCGCGGCGGCCAGCAGCCCTTCTCCCCACAGCGGCGCGCGGCCGGTGGGGCGCGCCAGAGCCTGCTCAGGCGAATACGTTGGCATAGATTCTCTCCGCGAACTGATGGGGATCGGTACCCGGCTTGATCACCTGTACCCGCTGCAGGTCGACCGCATACTGCGTCAGCTCTTTCACGAACGCTTCGCCCACCGCGTGATGGCCGTGGCCCTGCCCGTGCAGGATGCCGCTCACCTCCGCTTCACTGGTATTCAGGGCATGGGCGAGGAAGAATTGCGCCACGCTTTCCGGATGCGCAGCGGCATAGCTGTGCGCCTCAAGGATCGCCTGGGTGAGCGCCGCGGCGGCCGGTTTATGGTCCCGCGCCAGTCTCCCGCTCACCCCCAGCACGCAGCAGCTGAGGTTGGCATAATCCCCGGTCATATTGCTGGCGATCAGCTGATACTTGCCGGTCTCCAGTAGACGATAGCTGAACGGCTCGCTGCCGCTGATGGCGGCGATTTCGCGCTTGTCCAGCGCCACGCTGAGCAGATCCGCCGGGTAGACTTTCCACTGCACGTCGCTGATCGGGTCGATACCGTGGCGCTTAAGCAGAATGGCGAAGAAGTTTTTATCCGGTCCGGCCATGTCGGTGACGCCGATGGTTTGACCCTTCAGGCTCTCGAGGCCGCCGAACGGCGAGTCTTTAGCCGTCAGCAGGTTCAGACAGCCGCCGTGGGTCCCGGCGGTGAGCTTGACGTCAAAGCCCTGCTCCAGCGCCTTCAGCCAGCGCAGCGCCATCCCCACCCCGGCGTCGGCCTTACCGGTGGCGATCGCCTCCAGCAGCACATCGGTGGAGTTGCCGAAGTTAACAAACTCAACGTCGAGGTTGTATTTACTGAATATCTTCTGCTGCTCGGCGACGGCGACCGGCGCGAGGCATACCGCGCTTTTGTTGATCGCCAGCTTGATCTTGTAGGGCTGCGGCAGGCGCAGCGCCGGATGGGTATCGCCGCCGGCCATGTCCGCCATATCATGAGCCCACAGCGGCAGAGAGACCCCGGCCAGCGCCAGGCCGCCGCTGAGCTGTAAAAAACGGCGGCGGGAAAAAGGGGTTCTGGTCATGGTGTCACCTCGGCGGCGGGTACGCTAAAACGGCGGTCAAAGGTCGGCTTCACGTCCAGCCGGGTGCGGATCAGGCCGTTGGCGAGATAAAAGTCCGCCGTTGCCTGCTGTTGGGCCACTGTTTCCTCGGCCAGCGGCTGCCACTGCGACTGGCGGTTGGCAAACTGCGCGCGGGCGATCTCCGCCGGGAAGCGGATGATCTCCCCCAACGTTTTGCCGTAGCTGTCGAGATTGGCGTAGGCCCAGCGCTCGGCGCCGGCCAGGCGCTGGAGATAATCCTGCAGCGCGGCGCGTTTTTGCGGATCGTTAAGCGCGGAATCCGTTGCCGCGAGGAAGGTATTCCCCGGCAGCAGCCCTTTGCCGCTCACCAGGATCTGCCCCTCGTTGGTCTTCACCATTTGGGTGGTGTAGGGCTCCCAGGTCGCCCAGGCGTCCACCGAACCGTTTAGCAACGCCACTTTGGCGTCCACCGGGCCGAGGAACACCCACTGCACCTCCTTCGGTGAAATCCCCGCCTGCTCCAGCGCTTTCAGCGCCACGAAATGACCAATCGACCCTTTACCGGTGGCGATGCGTTTGCCTTTTAAATCAGCGCCGCTTTTTAACGTGCTGCCGGGTGATACCAGCACCGCGGTCCCCGCCGGGTTGCTTTTATCCACGGCAATAGCTTTGACCGGCGCACCGTTGGCCAGGGCGAAGAGCAACGGCGCATCGCCGATGATCCCCGCGTCCACGGCGCCCGCGTTGAGGGCTTCCGCCAGCGGCGCGGCGGCCGGGAACTCGGCCCACTTAATGTCGTAAGGGAGATTTTGCAGGGCGTTGGCCGCCTCCAGCTGCGAACGCATGCCGCCTTTTTGATCGGCGATACGCAGGGTAAGCCGCTCCTGCGCTGTCGCGTAGCCGCCCAGCGCCAGCAGCATCAGCGCGGCCGCCACCCGGCCTGAAAATGATAGACGCATCGTGATTATCCTTGTGATTGAAAGACGAAGTTGCCAGCTGCCAGCCAGGCGCTGTCGCTCTGTGGGGTATGTACCCGTCCGCAGAGCACATTGCGGTAGTGGCGTTCCAGCGGGTTTTGTCGGCTGAGACCATGATTGCCGGTCAGCTCGAGCGCGATATTCACCGCCTGAATGGCGTTGTCGGTGATGGTGACTTTCGCCAGATTGGCCTCGATGGCGGAAAAGCGCAGCGCGGCGGCCTGCTCCAGCAGGCTGCGGTTGACCAGCAGCAGCCCGGCGATCTGCCCGACTTTCTCCTGCACCCGTGGCAGACGAGAGAGCGGATGGCCGAGACCGGCGGGCACCCCCCCCCCC
>OGSM01000181.1_pt1 | contig 28148 bp, 28 predicted proteins | sample 1573871 | NCBI WGS metagenome assembly OGSM01 (sample SAMN03295848, study PRJEB24534) | human gut metagenome | isolation source: fecal sample 1 from infant 7 | host: Homo sapiens | place: USA: Pittsburgh, PA | collected 2014-07
AGTTTTATCAGTTCGAGTATCAGGAGCTGGGCGATAGGTTAGCGGCCGATGGCAGTTACAGCTGGGAGGCTGGCGAGACGCGGGATAAGTAAGAGTGTGTGAGCCCACGCTACCGGTAAGGTAGCGTGGGGTTTGTAGTGTGCGGGAACGCAACGGTTATGTCCTCCCGATTTTTTCAGGCTTGCGCCGCACGAGGCGAACGCGGTCTCCACTCCCACAGCAAGATCCGTCGTAATACTTAAAAAGCGATCTACCCGGAATCGCCGCATCTGGTGGGTTGATCGGCAAGGATTTTGCGAGCATCATCGCATTTATTTAGCTGCCACTGTAACGCTATGCCCTCCAGCACGACCCTGCAACACGCGATCGAGAACATCACTATCTGGCGCAAAGGCGAACAGCGTGCGCCGCATAAGCCACTGTTGCTGCTGTACGTCCTCTCACAGTACCAGCGCGGCCATGCGCGGATGTTCGACTACGCCTCAGAGATACGCGATGAGCTGCATAGCCTGCTGGAACGCTTTGGGCCGCAGCGCCGCCAGTACCGGCCGGATATGCCCTTCTGGCGCCTGAAAGGCGACGGCTTCTGGGAACTGCACAACAGCGACCAGTGTTCAACCCAGGGCAGCCGACAGCCGCCCGGCAAAGAGCTGGAGCTCTGTCAGGTCGCCGGCGGCTTTGATGAGCCGCATTTTGCGTTACTCAACAGAAACAAGAGGCTGATCAATACCCTCGCCCATCAGATCCTCGAGGCGCATTTCCCGGAGAGTATTCAGGAAGAACTGGCAGAAGAGATGGGGTTTGATCTACATCAGATCCGTAAAGAGCGTGACCCGTATTTCCGCCAGCAGGTGCTGCGCGCCTATAACTATGAGTGCGCTATCTGCGGCTTCAATATGCGCCATGATAATACCTCCGTCGCCCTGGAAGCGGCTCATATCAAATGGAAGCAGCACGGCGGCCCCTGTGAAATCCCTAACGGCCTGGCGCTCTGCGCGATTCACCATAAGGCCTTTGATAAAGGATCTATTGGTCTGGATGAGGATATGCGCATCCAGGTTTCGCCAGCGGTGAACGGCGGGGGCATCGTTGGCAGGCTGTTCTGGGATTTTGATGGTAAGCCGATTACCTTGCCGCAGGGAAAAGAATGCTATCCGCAGGAGGGATTTGTGGCGTGGCACCGGCGTGAGGTGTTCAGGGGATGAAGGGGGGATGGGTGTGAGGTTTAATGTGGAGCGTAGGGTTTAGGGATTGTGAATGTCTTTCGGAGAGGATTTCGTGGTTGATCAATGATTGGTCGTGGCTAGATTAAAGGACTTATTTATTGGTTGTTTTGATATTGATGTTTGGGGTTTGGTGCGAAGGCCGGACTCGAATTTAACACACAATAGACTGATATCAATGTAGTTTAAAATCAGGAATAAATGGTTGTACCCGCACTTGTACCCACAAGTTAAAATCCGTACAAAAAATAGACATTACTAGTGGGGTATAAAGCCATACCAGTAGAACACCGATATGGCTGTCAAAGCAAGATTCAGGCAGGTAGGAAAGTTTTCTTCAGAGGCACCAAGAGTTTGGTCTCGATATCGACTTGCTCGTAGTTCTCAATAAGAGCACGGACGAGATCATCAAGCGTCCAAAGCGTCAGAGGTATCGTTGAACGATCGGCCTCATAGCGAGCATCTTTCGTAAAGCCCCCCGTACTGACATAAAGCCCGCGATCGTCTTTATGGCGACCGCCGATAAAGCTACGGATTTGTTGGCTTCCCATTTGTTCCCTGCGGTGCTTTACCTCAACGATAATACGCGGATTTTCAAAACCGAACCCATCAGGTGAAGCTATGATGTCTTTACCCCGATCAGCTCCCGCAGGTGAAACCTGCGTTTTATAGCCCATACTGCGTAAAACTCCGGCAACAAGATTTTGCATCTCGTCCCAATCAAGAGAATTGATACGATCTTTGATACCCTCAAACGCCAGCATTTCCATATCACGAAGCGGATCAGAAACGACCTCATCTTCATCCATCGCAACTGGATTCTGAGTAATCACATCTATAGTGGGTTTCTTATCCTGTAAAAGCTCTTCTAGCGCATATTCTGGAAGCTGGAAAACCGTCAGCGTAGAACCCAATGTGTTCTTGGTAGCTACAGACAGTCGATCGCGATCGATTTCTTGAGTATTCCATTTAACCTGCCGAGCGATACCCATACCCTCTTCCACCCATTCAGGATGATACTGGAAGTCTGAAGTAACTTTACCTAGCAAATAAGTACGGTTGGCTGGCGAATAGGTAATAACCCAATCACCCTTTTGGATTTCGTTCACAAAACGCCAGACCTGCGATGCACCAGAACGCGCAGTTCCCAGCTTTGTTAAAGGGTCTGCCTCCTGGTATAAGGCGAGTAACTGGGCTCGGGATAGGCCGGGTTTGACTAATGGAGCCAGCTGAGACCAACCGATGCCTACAATTTGCTTATCGCGAAAATCGTCATAGAGCTTGCCGCCGTCACCGCGGATCATCCACATTCTGTTGCCCATACCCGTCCCTTTATGAGGAAAAGAAATTAAGCTGGATCATAAGCTTGTTCGCCGCATGCGTCAAAACCATCAACAACGACGGTCCAGCATTCCCGGATTGTGTTTTGCGATGATGTGCCCAGTTAAAATTACAGCTTCTATTTGCATGATATTTCGTCCATATAAGTAAAAGCACCAACCAGCATCGGCAGGTGCTTTTTGGAATGAGTAAATTAAATAAGTAAGGAAAGCTGCAGTGTGAATCAGGAAGGCTATTCCCAATGTTCACCGTGCCGCGCTAATACGATTTCTTTTCAATAAACCTGTTGCCTGTCGCGCCCGCAGAATATCGACTGCCCGCAGATATGGGGACTGTTCTTGCCAGTCGAATCCCCTGCGATCAATACGAACCAGCCCGTACTTTTCCACCAGAAAATTAACGGCATCGGCCAAAGATATACCGGCATCGATATGTTCCTGAATTACCGTTTCATCATTGAATGGCGTGTCGTTGAGTGTCAGGCCATAATGTTGTTCCAGCAGGCGTGCAAGCAGCATTTGCCAGACAGCCACGGGCGACAGACATAGCTTCGCCGCCTGCGGATTTGTTGCAGGTAGAGTTTTCATATTTGCTCTTGTGAAAGTAGTTAACGATGGGTGGAGTAAACGGCGATGTATACGTAGCCGCAACTGCCAAGGGTATCGGCTTCGCAGGTGAAACCATTGTGGTACAGGGTGACACAGTGGGCATGGCGAGGATTCATTTCACCAGTAGTCAGCATCGATTCCATCTGGCTGATAAAATGCGGGAATGCCACATCCAGCTTAAGACATTCTGCTTCGCTGAACTTACCGGTGATACTGGCCCGGTCAGCCAAATAGTGCAGCCGGTTTCCCTCCTGTACCAGACGAACGCCAAAGCAAGGTGCCACATTACGATTCAGACCCCACTTGAGAAATGAATCGTTCTCTGAGTCAGTAGATTTCATTGAAGTGCCCTCATATCCAGCCTCGCTCTGCAAACGACACAATTCCATCTGAACCGATAACCAGATGATCGAGAGTGTTCACATCAACCAGTGCCAGCGCTTCTTTAAGCCTGCCCGTAATGTTGCGGTCACATTGGCTGGGCTCCGGATCACCGGATGGATGGTTATGCGCCAGCACAACAGCAGCAGCATTGAAGCGAAGCGCTGACTTCACCACCTCACGGGGATGGACCTGGACATGGTTAACCGAACCGGCAAATAGCGTTTCACTCTCTAGTAAACGGTGCTGGTTATCGAGATAGAGCACCATAAACACTTCCCGTTCTTGTCCTGCCAGCTGTAACCGAAGCCAGTCACGGGCAGCCGTGCTTGAGGTAAAGGACATGCCGGGCTGGCGCAGATATTTATCCAGCAGGTTGATAGCACGTCGAATGGTCCGTTGGGCATAAGGTGTCAATCCGGAGGTCGCGGGGAGCAGGCAACCATGCTGGGCCATAACCGCCAGCGGAAAGAGTTCAGGCTGCGATGACTCTGGGGATAATACAGTATTCATGTTAGGCATTCCTTAGTCGATAAGATGCATAATGGCGCTGCATTTCGGATGGTTTAGCGCGTAGTCGCGTAAGCGATAATAGTGTCCAGTCATAGCGTCACACTCGGTGCGGCAGGCGTGGTGGCTGTAAGCCATTAGGCAGACTGCTACACCGGCAGCCTCTCCGCTCATCTCCGCATCGTTGCCATTCATCGGGTTGAACAACGTCCATTTCTCACCGTCAGGCTCCGGAGCCATAAATGCGCCGCTATTGCTGAGTGTGTAAAAGCTCCAGACGCCGCCGCTGTAATCAGCGCACAGGCGATCCATCCAGCCGAAGATTTGGGGCTCAAGGGTTATCCATTGTGGTATGGAGCCAAAGTGCTGCGGCCAGAAGCCGATGCGTAGCTCGTCAGGGACCACCGAGGCAGTAATTGCTGCCTGCTCAGCGAACTCAGGGTTGTGTGTATCCATTAAACTATCTCCTTATGCCGGAACGGTTGTTTAACGCTCGAAAAACGCGAGCATGTTTTCTGCCATTACCCACAGGGCGCGATTGAGCTTCACATCGCCATCAATACCGGTAACAGCACGGGTGCGGCTGCTTTTCCCCTGAGCTGTTCGCCCCGACAATCCACCTTTCATCAGGTTCTCCTGCACGCGCTGGTATACGGTCCACAGGTCATCGCTGTAGTCCTCCCGGCGACGTGGGGTCAGCAACTGCGATACCGTGACCGGCTGGTGGTCTTCACCAAAGCGATACTTAAGCGCGGCATTCGCCAGGGCGTTACGGGCTGGTTCTGGCAGTGCCAGTGACTGCATTGCATCGCGCTTCTCCTCCACCCGGTCAAACACACCGAGTACTTCGTAAGCCCCTTCAATCACCTTCTCGACGACATTACCTTTATGCGGGACCCGCACTTCTCCGAACGACTGACCACAGACCAGGCCGTTGGTGCAGACACCACGAAATAGTCCCGGCAGCATCTGGTAGCTTGATGAGCCGTCATGGCTGTTCAGCAAAATAATTTCCGGCACCTGATGCCCGGTCAGTTGACCGGCACGGCGCAGGCGCAGCATGTGTTTGGTGTGCTCCCGCTTACTCAGGTCACGAACCTTCGTCTGGCAGGCAAAGAACGGCTCAAAGCCTTCACGCTGCAGGCTTTCGAGGATGGTGATGGTCGGGATGTAGGTGTAACGGTCTGAACGAGATTCATGCTTGTCACTCCCGAACACGCTGGGGACATGACTCAACAGCTCTTCGTGGGTCAAAGGCCGGTCACGGCGTATCTGATTTATACGGCCAAAGCGGCTGGCTAATCGCATGGATAACTCCTTATGAAGTGGGTAAAAATACAAAAGGCCACACTTCCCGAAGGAGGTGTGGCCTGACTTTGTTTATAGCGGTGATGTGCTGGTGGTGGTTATGCAGGGAATTTGCGGATGCCATAACGAGCGATATACCTGTTTAGCCAGTAACCAGCATCCGGCTCAAAGTTCCAGGCTCGCCAGACCATGCAACGCTCATGATGGATAACCAGACGGAAATCTGTCCCCAGGTCGTCCTCTATAGCAACGTTGGAATCTTGAGACGCAACCGCCTCTGCCTGCTGGCGAGTAAACGGTCCATCAGGCAATTCAGTGAGTTCAGTCATACAGGCTCCCTAAAATAAAAAGCCCCTGTGGCATTAGCGACAGGGGCTGAATCAAACAGATGGCGAATCGGCTAAGATGCCTTACCACCGACAACCGTGACTTGTACAGGTCGGTAGTACTGCGGGTCGAAAACGGAAAGTGGCAGGTCAATCTGGTAACCATTACGCTCTTCCGTTGCCTTCATGATTTCGACAGAGCTGACGTTTTCCACGCATTCGTTCTCCAGCGAGGCTTCCTGAGAGCGAGTGGCATCGCTGTCGCCAAATGCAGCCACTGCCATATTCCCCATGGCCAGCGTGTTCCCCCCTTTATCTTTCAGACGCAGGGAAAGTGTCAAAGGCCCGAATCCTTCACCACTTCCGCCGTTGTCCAGGCGAAACTGCCAGACGCAGACATTGCCTGGCACCCAAACCATGTCTGTGTTGCGGATACTGATGTAACGCTGTTCTTCGGCCTGAGCCGGTGACAGCAGACAAAGGCTCAGAGCGAAAACTGAGATAACGCCTTTCAGCTTCTTCATGGATTTTTCTCCTGATTCTCCGGCAGATAGAGTTTTCCCATTTCCTTGCCATCGTGCGAATACACCACCGATTTTTCACCCGTATAGCTGTCGGTTTCAATTCTGAAACTCAGAGTGATATTGTCCGCAAGGCACAGGGCTGCCATCAGTGGCTGCACCGTTTTCTGCTGCATATCAGCAATGTAGTAATAATTGCCTGACTCACATCCTTCCGGTGACTGGCGGATTTTCATCACCGTATATTGCGGTGTACCGAAGGCATCCTTTTTTACCCATTCCTGGGCAATATCGGATTTATGCGAGACAACCTTGCTGAATGGTGGTGGAGTCAGGTCTTTAAACCTGGCTATCGCTTTCACGCCAGCATCTTCCTTGCTGTCGCAGCCAGAGGCACTCATTGCACCGATAACTGTCAGAACGGCAAGCACAGGTGGATACAATTTCTTCATGGTGCAGATTCCTTATTATTCGTCCGTTCCGTTGCTTCAGCAGTTGCCAGTTCGTCGGCACAACTCAGCCAGACTCTGTTGGGCTACCCACTGCTGCAATTTCTGCTCTGAGGCAGAACGCTTCGCCGCCAGGGCAGCCTCCTGCTGTTTGTTGACACAGTTTTCCGGAAATGCAGCAAGCACCTGCTTGCTGTGAGGTTCATTAACCAGCGCCAACTGATACTGGGTGTCGATGATAGTGAAGTAACACCCTTTCCCCTGGTCTTCACCCTGATAGACCGATGTCAGGTCGGAATAATAACCGCTGGCAGGTTTCAGATTCAGCTTGCGCACGGTATGTGTTTTCTTGTCGGCGAGAAAATAAGCACCACCACCCCGCTGACGCAGCAGAAATTGTTTAGTCCAGGGGTAATTGCCAATGACACTGGCCTGGTAGAGCGTATTGTTCAGCGTATCGTCGTCCATGCCATCAGCTGATTTCCAGCCATCCGCCTGCATGTACTGCCAGAATTTGACGGTACCCACGACAGTTTCGGCAGACGCCGGAAAGGTAGCGCCAGCGCAGAGACTGATGGCCAGTGCCGTTGTGGTCAGTAATTTCTTCATCATGATTCCTTATGAGGTAAAAGACCGTCGCCGGTTCTGGCGAGCAGTGAGTGAAAAACGTGAAAATGGGGAAGGGCTCTGAGGAATTCTGGTTCGGCGAGAACGTTACGAATCTGAAGGTCAGGCACGAACAGTTCCGGGTGTAAGGTAACCGCATGGATATCGTTCAGCGGAAACACTGCCACGCGATGATGATGCTCTCCAGTCAGGTACCATTGTCCGCCGCAGAGTACGAGGCGGTATGGTGCGAGCCCTAAACAGCGACAACCTTCAGCCAGCAGCGTCACACGGCGATGCTCTGATATGGCCCTGACAAGGCGTGTAAATATGCCTGGACTGGGTGGCGACAATGGCTCCGATTCTGCCCATATGAGGCAAGGAGACTCACCGGGCCCACTCAGCAGTGAGCTGATCATGTGGTTATCCATGTCAGGAAACAAAGCCTCCACGCCTGACTGACGAACAAAAGTCAGTACAGCCAGTTCGCGTTGATGGCTACCAGAGAGCAGACGACAGGTGCCATCGCGATATTCCAGATCCAGGTACATCAGTCGCTCACGAAAATCCCGGCGGAGGGTACGGAGCGATACACCAAACTCTGCGGCAAGAAGGCCCATATCCAGTGTTTCGCCAGCAACAAGGCGAGTGATAATGAGGGACAGCCGAACCGCCAGCCGCTCATGGCGACGCTCAGTCTGGGACATTAGATTTTCTCCATCCTGTTAACAGGCTGAAAATTAAGTGATTAGTGTAACGAAGGGGCCGGACAGGGTATGGACATGGGAAGGCGTATTTTTTCAGTACGTGGATTTCAGCCGTGATGCGGCTTTGCGCCTGATTGATGGATTAGTAGTACATTAATCGAGCAAGGTAAGGACAGGGAGTGTCCGCCATAAGCGGTTTGTCAGAAGAAAATCCAGTCCCAGACGGCACGGGCAACAGTCACCACTGCTTCCCGTACGGTTCGAATCACAGCCCTTACAGGCTCTGGCAGAAAAGATGATGACTCCACAGTGCCAATCATTTCATCCACTGCATTACCAAAGCGCTCGCGTGCCTGCTTTTTTACTGGCTCTGTGCAGAGCCTGCCATGCAACTGTGTCGTTAGTGGACTGGTGGCCCGGTCAGGCAGGCTATTCATCATGGTATCTACCAGAGATTCTATACCCCACCCGGTTCGTGCTGACACCACACAAACAGGGTGATGCGGCAGAAACTGCTGTTGTACGGCATTTCGCTTCGCCTCAATCGTCGACATCTGAGCCGGGGAAGGCAGGTTATCGGCAACACTCCACTGATGGCAGGGCTCGGCCTTGTCAGCCTGATTAACAACAAACAGCACCCGGCGCTGATACGCCAGCATCACTTTGTGATAAAAGTGTTCATCCACTGACAGAGCCCGATCATCAGCTTTGATGACCCATAACACCAAATCCAGCTCGGGTAGGATGCGACGATACAGTGCGGTGTATTCTTCGTCACGTTGCTCGCTTTCACCAACACCAGGTAAATCAACAATCATCAGGCTGTGATTGCCATTGCGAAACCGGAAGCGCAGCACATCGCGCGTGCAGGCCGCCACATCGCTGACAGGCGTGACTTCGCCTTGGAACAGGGCATTGCAGAGAGACGATTTACCTGACCCACTTTTGCCCATAATGCCAATAACCGGCTCGTACTGTGTGAGACTACGAAGGCGTTTAAGAATAAGACTGCGAAGAGTAGGAGGCAGTGAAGCCAGAGGCTTCTCAATGGCCAGAAGGCCGTCAGTTTTTTGCATACGGAGATCTCAATGTGAAAAATAAAAAGACCCGCGATCCTGTAAAGGATGCGGGGGATTCACTGAGATAATATCTGTCTGAAATTATTTGGAGTGAATGCTATTTACCTTCTGCATATCTGGCATCGTGCCAGGCATTCATAATGATAACTTCCAGCTCTTCGTTAATTTTTCGACCATTTTTCTTTGCAAGCTTATCGAGCTTTTCTTTAATGTCCTTCTGGACATAGGTGTTAATCACTTTTTTGTCAGCAATGTTTTCCCGGAATACATTCTGATTGTATGTTTTTTTCATCCGTTGAATCATCAGACGCCGAGTGTCGGGATGGGCAGGCCAGGAATACAGCACGGCCGTGAGAAACGTAACCACCTGTTGCTGTCTGATTTCAGTCATAAATGAAGGCATGTAATCGGGTTTGATATGCTCCATAACATATTTAAAAGCCCATGCACATTGTTTATGATTTTTAAGGTCAATCCATTTAAATGGTTCTGGTAACTCCCGGTTTCGCTGAATCCAGATATTTTTTAATGAAGAGAGTGTCTTGATCTTAAAAATTAACTCGACATCCCAGCTATCGAAACAGGTGTAGAGTACTAAAAGTGCATGCTGGTAGGTTTCTGGATAACAGCCAATACGCCATGCCGAATAACCGGAGGCCGTTCACGGTAAAAATCAACCTCTAGTGGATTGATTTCCTTAGGGCCCATGGTTGAAAGTATATTCCATGCAAAATAAGCGGAGCTATAGTCCTTTATCCATTCAAAATTCGTCTCCGGGACGATACTGGATAATAACCCATTTTTCATTTCCCGTACGAACTTATTGTACTCATGGGTGTTTTTAAATTCATTATTAAGGTCTCTCAGGATCATGTCCATAACCTCCTGATTTTTATAATCAGTTATGAGGATTAGCGGAGTGCGCTCCCGGTATCCTTCGATGTTTTTCTTCATGTATTCGATATAAAACCGGCACGCTCTTTCTGTTCTGTCCGTCAGCTGTTCTTTCATAATTACATTTTCATTGATTTTAAAATGGGTATCACTACGTAGGTTAATGCGTGTGTAATGCGTAGTCAAATGCGTTGCTTTCTGCGTCGATATATGTGTAATAAAAAGTGTAGTGAATGTTATGTTTTATGTAATGCGTAGTGATGCGGGATTATCTGGTTTTCGATGTAAAACAAGAGGATAAGCTGCTCAATGACCTTCGGGAAAGTAAGAAGGGCTTTTTCAAAGGACAGGTAGTCCGGTGACTATAAGCCCATGAAGACAAAAGAGGAAGGATGACGGTTGCCTGAGCGATTGATGTCTGCAACAGATGAGGTAACAGAAGAATGTAAGACAGTCATGCACATGAGCGCGTCGAAATACATCTCAGAACCGGTTGACCCCTAGAGGTCAACATAACCCGCTTTTTTTTACGTATCTCCCCATAGGTATGCCCCGGAGCAGTGACCGCAATTAAATATCACTAATCCGGCTGACCTTTCTTAACCGGAGATACAAATCATGACTACCCGCCCCTCACTGACCGAAGACCAGTTCGTTGACATGGCATTTATCACCAGTCTGCTGCAAATGACAGATAAGTGGATTTATAAGCTCATTAAGGACGGAATCTTTCCCAAGCCAATCAAGCTGGGGCGAAGTTCCCGATGGTTAAAAAGCGAAGTCGAAAACTGGCTACAGGAGCGAATCGACCAGTCCCGTAAATAACCTCACTCTTAACTAATCCCACTGGCAAGAAAATAACTATCCGGCTCATCCGGAGGTTTTCTGCTACCTGTCATTTGCCCCTGAAGGAATAAGCATCATGAAAGACTATAAACCGCGTTACGAAGAACTTCACAAATACTACCAGACCTGGCTGACCGACTTTACGAAGTTAACGGTCAGGTCGGGTATGTGTCACCAGAATATCTACCATCACCATACCCTGACGGTTGGCAGCCTTAAGTTTCCGGGAGAGGAAGAGGTTATTGCTGTTGTTCCCCAGTGCCTGCACCGGATTATTTATGGCAGAGCAGCAACCCCACTGACTGTTAATGATGACCTGAGCGTCAGTTTATTTACTCAGGAACATCTGCTGGCTCACCATCCCATGCTGGAAGGTATTCTGCTGTCTGAGTGCGTGCGGTTAAAACAGCGTCCTGTGGCAAATAAACTCATCAGTTTGTTTCGGCAGTTCAGCGGTAGCGAGCTGCGTCTGAAGCTGGTCTGGCTATGCTGGTACGATTTGATGCTGGGTAATTGCCTGGATGACTGGACCGACCATCTCAGATTCAAAAAAGATAAAGAGATGGATATCTGGGTCAATGACCGGCAGGCAGAAAACTCTGCGCTGACCAGTCTGATGGACGAGTACGTCTGCTTTGCATGGCGGACGACAGCCGAGCCACTGAATCAGGCCTGATGCCTTGCCCTGCAAGGTTTCTGAAGGCACTAGTGAGTGTGATTATTAATATCGGTTATTAGTATTATTAATAGGCATTCCCTCTTAATCCTTCACCCTGATTAATCCCAGCATTACCAGATCTTTCAGTAGCCCTGTCAGATACTGCGTCATAGCCTCCCCTCCGGAGGCTTCCTCACATCTGCTGATCTTTGTCAGCACGAAGGAATCTGTTCTATGCAAAACAAACCGCAATGGGAGCCAGACTGGTATCTGGAATCTCTTCTGAACATCCATATTGACGAAATGGTTGATCGCTATGCCTGCCTGCGGGCACTCCGAATCGACTTGTTCTATCAGCATCACACCGCTAAGCACTACCTGCAAAACCACAATCATCTTGAATGGGATCTCCGGTTACTCATGGATTACATGATGCAAATGGGCGCAGTCGTGGGTTATTTCTGGGTTATCGAATGGACAGAAGACCATCACTACCATGCGCACGTAGTCTTCTGGGTAGATGGCAACCGCAGTCGGAAGGTTTATCCCTGGGCTGAGAAGGCCCGTGAGTTCTGGACGTTAATTACCGAAGGTGACGGGGGCTTCCATCGTAGTGAATACAAAAAATATTACAGAGCCAATATTAATATCCCGGTGCGTTACAGCGAACCAGACAGTATCGACAACATCCGACAGGTGTTGGCGTATATGACCAAAATTCAGCAGAAACATGGCCTGCTGCTGTTCGGCTGCAACGATGTCCCTGAACGACCAGCAACCGGGCGACCACGCAAGAGTGACTTCTGAGTAAGGCAGTTTTTTACGCCAGCAATTCATAGTGTGACTACCACACCGCTATTTACCTCGCAACACCTTTAAACCTTCCAACCGCATGGCTTCTGTCTGCCCTTTAGGGACGGCTTATGCCTGCGTGTTGGCTGGCTGGAGCCTAGAATATGTTTGCCAAATCCTTTCTCGCTCTCGACGGTAACGGTGGTCTGAACGGTGCACGTACCGCGCAGATAGCCCCTTATGATAGCGATACCTGCCACCTCTGCTGTTGTGCGCTGCAATGCCATCCTGAGTACAACAACGAATGCCCGTGGTTCGAACACACCGAAACGGGTCTCACCAGCAATGGTCGACAGCATTGTCCCTATACCAATCCGGATGCCAGTGAACAGCAACTGGTCAGACGGTTGCAGCGCCTCCTCCCCGATGCCACTCCCAGGGTCAGTAAAGCCGACTGGCAATGCACACAATGCGAGAACAGTTACTATGGTGAACGTTACTGCCTAACCTGTCGTACCAGAGACTTCAGCCAGTCAAAATGGGTGACATCATGAGAATGTTGAAGTGTTTCTCGCCACCAACGCACTGGGTATTTATATCGCCACTGACATGGTCGAAGCCCCACCAACTTGATAAACTCTCTCGTAAATTCTTACGGGGCAGAAACTATTTGGACGATTGTGTCGTCACCTCTTTGCCGCGTTACATGCATTGTTTTCACCGGACACCATATGGCTATCAAGAAGAACGAACTTTACTCCTCCCTTTGGGCGAGCTGCGACGAGTTGCGTGGCGGAATGGATGCTTCACAGTACAAAGACTATGTGTTGACCCTACTGTTTATGAAGTACGTCTCTGACAAAGCTAAGGGCAACCCTTACGCGATGATTGAAGTGCCGGAAGGTGCAAGTTTCGACGATATGGTTGCTCTCAAGGGCAACAAAGAAATTGGCGAAAAAATTAACAAAACCATCAGGTTACTGGCTGAAGCTAATGACCTGAAAGGTGTTATCGACATTGCCGACTTCAATGATGAAGACAAGCTGGGTAAAGGCAAGGAAATGATCGACCGCCTTTCCAAGCTGGTGGCAATCTTCGAAGGGTTGGATCTCTCAGCCAACCGCGTTGATGGAGACGATCTGCTGGGCGATGCCTACGAATATTTGATGCGTCACTTTGCTACAGAGTCAGGTAAATCCAAAGGGCAGTTTTACACTCCTGCAGAGGTGTCACGCATTCTGGCGAAAGTGATTGGCATCAGCAAACAGACACCACAGGATGCTACCGTTTATGACCCTACCTGTGGTTCAGGCTCACTGCTGTTGAAAGCCAGTGACGAAGCCGGTCCGAAAGGGCTGACCATTTATGGCCAAGAGATGGATTATGCGACCAGCGCACTGGCACGCATGAACATGATCCTGCATGACAACGCCACCGCTAAAATCTGGAAAGGCAATACCCTGGCCGATCCACACTGGAAAGATAGCAACGATAATCTGAAAACCTTCGACTTTGCTGTAGCTAACCCTCCTTTCTCCAACAAAAACTGGACCAGCGGGCTGGATGCTGCGAACGATACTTTTGACCGTTTTGTCTGGGGTACACCACCAGAAAAGAACGGTGATTATGCTTTCCTGTTGCACATAATTAAAAGCCTGAAAAGTACCGGCAAAGGTGCTGTGATCTTACCTCACGGCGTTCTGTTCCGTGGCAATGCTGAAGCACGTATTCGTGAGAATCTGCTCAAACAGGGTTATATCAAAGGCATCATTGGCCTGCCCGCTAACTTGTTCTACGGCACGGGTATCCCAGCATGCATCATTGTCATCGATAAAGAAAATGCCCAGCTCCGAGCTTTCAATGCTAATGGCGAAAGTCAGCAAAGCATCTTTATGATCGATGCCAGTAAGGGCTTTATTAAAGACGGCAATAAAAATCGCCTACGCGCCCAGGACATCCATAAAATTGTCGATGCATTTAATCGTGAGCAGGAAATCCCCCGTTTCAGCCGCATGGTACCGCTGTCAGAAATTGCGGCCAACGACTTCAACCTCAATATCCCTCGCTATATCGACAGCAGTGATCCTGAAGATCTGCACGACCTTTCTGGCCATTTGGCTGGTGGCATTCCCGATCGCGATATTGATGCTCTCAGTGCTTACTGGAAAGTTTTCCCAACGCTACGACAGGATCTGTTTGAACCTGCTCGCCCTGGCTACAGCAATGCCCGAGTCGAGGCCGATAAAGTTAAGAGTGCTATTCTGGCGCACCCGGAATTTGCCGCTTTCAAAGCAGAAGCGCTGATACCATTTGAAAAATGGTTTACAAGTTGTCAGCTTGAAGAAATTTCTCGCGGTGACTCACCGAAACAGCTTATTGAAGAGATTGGTGAGCGTCTCCTCGCTGCCTATGCTTCTGAAGCCACAACTGACGTGCCGCTGCTTGAAAACTACGCCATCTATCAGTTACTGATGGACTACTGGATGGATGTGATGCAGGACGATGTTTATGTTCTGAGTCAGGATGGCTGGCAGGCGGGCAAAGTGCTACGTGAGCTGGTTGTGGAAAAAGGCGAAAAACTCAAAGAAACGCCGGATCTGGTCATTGGTAAGAAGAAATATAAGGCAGAACTGTTGCCGCCAGCACTTTTAGTGGCTCGCTATTTTGCTACCGAGCAGGAACAGCTAGACCAGCTACAAGTCGCTTATGACGAAACAGTGCAAACACTTGAAAGTTTCCTTGAAGAAAATAGCGGTGAAGATGGGCTACTTGCTGATGCGATGAACGACAAAGAGAAAGTTACAGCCGCCAGCATTAAAGCTCGACTTAAAGTCGCCACAGATAAAGAAGAAAAGGAGGTGCTGAAAACTACTCAGAAGTTGTTCGATGCCGAAACTCGAGCTAAAAAAGAACATAAAGAAGCACAGGAAAAACTGGATCTTGCGGTGTTTGCTCATTATCCAAAACTCACTGATAACGACCTTAAAAGTCTGCTGGTTCAAGATAAATGGCAGGCCAGCCTGGCTGGTGTTCTAGAAGCTGAGATTGAGCGTGTTACGCAGCGGCTGGCCAATCGTGTAACAGAGCTGGAAGAACGCTATAGTGTAACTCTACCGCATCTATCCAATCATGTGGCTGAACTGGAAGCTAAAGTAGCGGCCCATCTGAAGGCAATGGGATTGGACTGGGCATGATGGATAATGTATTAAAGATGCAAATTGATAAAGCGGTTCCAGCTGGTTATAAGCTCACTGAAATGGGCGTAATCCCGGAAGATTGGGATGTGTACACATTCAACGATCTCATTGAATCCTGCTCCAGCGGAGCCACTCCCTACCGTGGTAATAAAAGTTTTTATACAGGCAGTAATAAATGGATTACCAGTGGTGAATTAAACTATTGTGTTATCAATGATACATTAGAAAAAATAAGTGATGAAGCAGTTAAACGCTCAAATCTAAAAATACATCCAGCAGGTACCTTCTTAATGGCCATTACTGGTATGGAGGCTGCGGGTACGAGAGGAGCGTGTGGGATTGTTGGGCAATCAGCAGCGACAAACCAATCTTGCATGGCTATTTATCCAAATCATAAATTATCATCTCTGTATCTCTACCATTGGTACGTCTACAATGGTGAGTCATTAGCATTTAAATATTGTCAAGGAACGAAGCAACTTAGTTATACTGCTGGACTGCTAAGAACAATTCCAATATACATTCCGAGAACAATAAAAGAACAAACTCGAATTGCGAATGTTCTCTCCGATACCGATGCGCTGATTACCAAGCTTGAGCAGTTGATAGCTAAAAAACAGACTATCAAAAGCGCCACCATGCAGCAACTGCTGACTGGCCGCACTCGCTTACCTCAATTTTCTAAACATCCTGATGGTACTAGCAAAAGCTATAAAGCCAGCGAACTTGGGTCGATTCCGGAAGATTGGAAAGTTTTGAGTGTTGGTCAGGTATGCGATTTACTAACAGGATTCCCTTTCTCCAGCAATAAATATTCTGACTCTGGCATTAGGTTACTTCGCGGCTCAAATGTTAAGCGTGGTATCACTGATTGGAGTGATGGTATTACCCAGTATTGGCCAGAGATCAGTGCCGACATTAAGCAATATGAACTTTATGCTGGAGATATAGTTATTTCCATGGATGGTTCCTTAGTCGGCAGAAGCTTTGCTCAATTATCCGATAGTGATTTACCTGCAGTATTATTACAGCGAGTAGCTAGGGTTAGAACTAGTTTCGTTGATCAAGGCTTTTTAAAAGAATGGATTTGCAGTCAATTTTTCACTGAACATTGTGACGCTGTAAAAACAGTCACAGCAATTCCTCATATAAGCCCTCAGGATATTAGAAGCTTTAAATTCTTGATGCCACCTACAAATGAAGAACAAACAGCCATCGCCAACATTCTCTCAGATATGGATGCTGAACTCACAGCGCTAGAGCAAAAACTAGCCAAGGTCCGCGATATAAAACAAGGAATGATGCAACAACTCCTGACCGGGCGTATCCGTTTACCATTGGATCAGCAGCCATGAAACATGCCCTTGATAAGACGGTTCTGTCGGTCAAGGGTCTTTTGAGCCTGACTGACGTAGCCATTCCGGCCTATCAACGTCCTTATAAATGGACGGTAAAAAATATCAGCGAACTGTTTGCGGACATAAACAGTCATCTCGATAAATCGGCCTACCGCTTGGGCTCAGTAGTGTTTCATCAGCCTGAGAGTAATGAAGAACATAGACTGGATATCGTCGATGGTCAGCAACGAACTTTAACATTAATGCTGGCAGTATGGGCCATTATCGAAACCCGACTTGCTGAATTGGAACGTCAGGATTTGCAAGAAGCGCTGACCCAGCTAAAGCCCTCCATTGAAGGTTTTATGGGACGGCAACGCTTTGCCAGTCAGATATCGGAATACAATCTGTACCAGAATTATCAGGAGCTAAAACGCCGGGTTAGCCATCGAGAATTCAGCGAGCAGCATATTGATTTTCTCCTCAACCGCTGCCAGGTGGTGGTCTTTGTGCTAGCTGACTTGTCTGAAGCTTTTCAGTTTTTCGACTCACAAAATGCCCGTGGTCGAGATTTGGATCCTCACGATCTGCTTAAAGCCTACCATCTACGTGAATTCGCCAGCCATGAGGTAGAACTGAAAGCTGCATCCGTTGCCCATTGGGAGGGGTTGCCCAGCTATGACCTGGCTAATCTTTTCGCATCATATCTCTACAGAGTACGTCAGTGGTTGCAGGGGAATTCAGCTCGTTTCTTTGGTAAGGATGAAGTCGACCTATTTAAAGGGATCAATATTGACCAGATTGCTCAGTTCCCTTATGTGGAACCTTTGCGCATGGCTCACCATTTTGTTGATGACTATAACAATCAGTACCAGCGCAAGATTGATGGCCAGAAAATGCGCTTCCCTTTCCATCTCGATCAGATGATTATCAATGGAAGACGCTTTTTCGAAATGGCGGAACACTATCAGCAACAAGTATCGGCAATTATCGCCAGTGAGCGTGTCAGCACTCACACTCAAAAGTCGTTCATGATTCAGGGCATAGTCCTTGGTGAAATGGCAACTCAGATACTAAGAACGTTAAATAGCTATCGAAATCGCTATCGAACAGGGGATCAATATATACGCACTATGTTTGATTGTGCTCTGATCTTTTATATCGACAAATTTGGTGGGCAGTCGTTATCTGCAGCGATTGAAAAAAGCTTTATCTGGGCCTATAGATGCCGAATCCGACAGCAGGTGGTACAGCTAGCGACTATGGATAAGTACGTGCTGGAAAATAATCTGTTCCGGGTAATCAAAGAAGCCAGATTACCTGGTGATGTGCTATCTATACCATTACTCACAATTCGGGCTTCAGAAAATAATAATAACCGCCGTACCGGTAACCATGAGCAAGACGAGCTGGTGAGGCTGTTCAAGGAGATGAACTACTATGAGTGATGCAAAGGTAACATCCTTTACGGTCAGATCATTACTGGGCGATGCATCTCGTTATCTTATCCCCATGTACCAGCGTAACTATGCCTGGGGAGAGGGTGAAATCACTCAACTTGTACAGGACATACTCGACTACCAGCAAAAAAGCCTGCATAGCCTATACCCTCAAACTTACTACATCGGTACGTTGGTCGTGTTCACTCGTCCTGATGGGGACGCAGAGATAATCGACGGGCAGCAACGTTTCACTACCCTATCCCTTCTTGCTAACTGGTTAAAAAAACATGCGGGATCCACGCTGGATATGAGCTGGTACCAAGGGATTAACTTAGGGTTTGAGAGCAGACCTAAGTCTGGCGAAACCTTTGCTCGGCTCTGGCAAGGCGTCGAACCACATAAACTGCGGAGCAAGGAATTTAATGAAGGGCTGATCAAAGGCTACGAACTTATTGGCAAGGTTCTACGCGACTTGAAATTAGTTGGTGAGTCATTAACTCATTTTTGTGCCTATCTGTTCGACCATGTACAAATTGCCCGAATAGAAGTGCCTGCTGATACCGACCTCAATCATTTTTTTGAGGTGATGAACAACCGAGGCGAGCAACTTGAAAAACATGAAGTGGTGAAAGCGCGGCTGATGGCTGTGCTCAACGAGATAACGGACCAGCAAGCTCGGCAGAGCAGCCTGAACACCCTCTCACGAGTTTGGGATGCTTGCTCCAACATGGAACGTTATGTCCAGTACGGTTTTACACCAGCCGAACGTCATCAATTATTTGGGCAGGGAAATTGGGGGCAATTTGTGCCTGCTGATTTTAATTCCCTAGCTGACATGCTTATCCCATCGGCTTCGGAGCTTGGCACAACAGAGAACCAAACAAACCGCACACTGGCTAACATTATCAAGTCATCTTCAACCTTCAGTGGTGATAGAGGTGAAGAAGATGAAGGTAGCTCAGAGCGTTTTAATAGTGTTATCAATTTCTCCAACTTCCTGCTCCATGTGTTGCGTGTCTGTAGCCAAACTGGAAAGGACAGAGTGGATGTTCCGCTTGATGACAAACAATTAATCGACCAGTTCGAACTTCGGTTATTAAAGCAGAATGACCCGGTTAAAATGGTACAGGATTTCGTCTTTGCACTTCTCAAATGCAAATACCTTTTTGATCAGTTCGTGATAAAACGAGAGTTCGCGAAAGGTAGCGATAGCTGGAGTTTGAAGCGCCTGCGTTGGTATTCGGAAAAGAGCGCCAGCTATACCAATACGTTTAATGAAGATGATGGTAGCTATGTAGACATCAACCGACAGATTCTGATGCTACTTTCCGCATTCCACGTTTCAACTCCTACTCTGGTTTACAAGCACTGGTTGAATGGGGCTTTGTACTATCTGTTTAATGCCCATTCCGCTGAAAACCAGATAGATGCAAGGAAGTACCTCGAGTATCTGGAGCATCTTGCCTCCGCGTTTGTCTTTCAAAACTTTCTGGCAGAACAAGAACCAAAATCATATTTTGAGATTATCTACAGTAAAGAGGTACATCTCCAACCTGCGGTACTGCCGGATAAGATTCAGAAGAAGATGCGCTTTGGGGTGATAGCAAACAACCTGGTATTCAATTACCTGGACTACTTACTCTGGTGTCGTGACAGAAATAAAGCAGAGATAGTCAAACGTTTTGAATTTACCTTCCGAAGTTCGGTAGAGCATTTCTACCCTCAACATCCCATGGATAGCTACAGGACATTACCAGATACATCGTTGCACGCCTTCGGCAACCTCTGCCTTATTAGCCACAGCAAGAATTCGCGACTGAGTAATTTCCAGCCAAAACAAAAGCAAGAGCACTTCGAAGCGAGTCTTGAACGGAATGAAATAGATAGCCTGAAACTGCTCACCATGATCGAGTTGATGAAAAAGAACAATCAGTGAGGGGAAGAAGAAATCGCCACTCACGAAGCGGAAATGCTGGCAGTGTTAACCAGTGCTGGTGGTAGTGATAGCGTATTTAAGGAGGTGTTATGAACAGTATTGGTCAACGTGAACGCATGACACAAAAACGTGTTATCCAGTTATTCACCGATCATCTCGGTTATCACTATCTTGGTAACTGGCATAAACGAGAAGACAATCGTAACATTGAACCCGGTTTAGTCTCTGCCTGGTTAACAAAACGCGGCGTTTCAGAAGTCCTAATCGCCCGAGCATTACGGCAGCTGGATCGAGCCGCAAGCCTCGGTGAAGGTCGTATCCTCTATGATGCAAACAAAGAGGTGTATCGCCTTCTGCGCTACGGCGTAAAGGATAAAAAAGGTGCTGGTGAGCAGAATCAAACCGTGTGGTTGGTGGACTGGAAAAATCCAGAAGCCAATGATTTTGCTATAGCTGAAGAAGTGACCTTCAACGGTGAAAATAAAAAGCGCCCGGATTTGGTGCTGTATGTTAACGGTATTGCGCTTGGTGTCATTGAGCTAAAACGATCTACAGTGTCAGTTTCAGAGGGTATCCGCCAAAACCTCGATAATCAGCAAAAAGCATTCATCCGCAACTTCTTCACTACCATCCAACTGGTGATGGCCGGTAATGATTTAGAAGGGCTTCGCTATGGCGTAATCGAAACGCCGGAGAAATATTACCTTCAATGGAAAGAAGCCACTGAATCACCTCACACCAACATGCTTGATCGTCACTTGGCTCAGATATGCAATAAACAGCGCCTGCTGGAATTGATCCACGATTTTATCGTTTTCGATGCTGGAGTGAAAAAAACCTGCCGTCATAACCAATATTTTGGCGTCACTGCAACAAAACCGTTTATTCAACGCAATGAAGGCGGGATTATCTGGCATACCCAGGGCAGTGGTAAAAGTCTGACTATGGTTTGGCTAGCAAAATGGATCAGAGAAAATATTACCGACAGCCGAGTTTTGATCATTACCGACCGTACAGAACTTGATGAACAGATCGAGAAAGTGTTTAACGGTGTGGAAGAAGAGATCCTTCGCACCAGAAGCGGCGCAGATTTGGTGACTCGCCTGAATCAAACCAAGCCCTGGCTTATATGCTCGTTAGTGCATAAGTTTGGTCGTCAGGAGGAGGAAGACAGAGATGCTGACACGGACGATTTTATTGAACAAATGAAACGAAATATCCCTGCCGATTTTAGCCCGAAGGGAAAATTATTCGTGTTTGTAGATGAGTGCCACCGAACCCAATCCGGCAAATTGCATTCGGCGATGACAAGCATTCTGCCAGATGCACAATTTATCGGTTTCACCGGCACCCCACTGATGAAGAAAGATAAAAAGAAGTCAGTGGAGGTCTTTGGGCCTTATATCCACACCTATAAATTTGATGAAGCGGTCAATGATGGGGTTGTTCTGGACCTGCGCTACGAAGCTCGTGACATCGATCAACGAGTCAAATCTCAGAAAAAAGTCGACCAGTGGTTTGATGCTAAGACATCTAAACTTTCTCGCCTTGGCCAGCAGCAACTCAAGCAGAAATGGGCATCAATGCAGAAGCTGTTATCGAGCCGCTCGCGGCTAGAACAAATTGTCGCGGACATCCTTCTCGATTTCGAACAAAAACCACGACTCGCAGATGGCCGCGGTAACGCCATGTTGGTTTGTTCCAGTGTCTACCAAGCCTGCAAATGCTATGAGATGTTTAGTGAAGCTGGTTTTGCCGGTAAATGTGCGATTGTGACGAGCTATCAGCCAAATGCCAGTGAGATTAAAGGCGAGGAGAGCGGTGAAGGACTGACTGAGAAACTAGCCAAGTACAACATCTATCGCAAAATGCTTGCGGAGTATTTTGAACAGCCTGAGGCTGAAGCAGCCAAACGAGTGAGTGATTTCGAAAAAGAGGTCAAACAACGCTTCATCAAAGAACCAGGCCAGATGCGCCTTCTGATAGTCGTTGATAAGTTATTGACTGGCTTTGATGCTCCGTCAGCCACATACCTCTATATCGACAAGAAAATGGCCGATCACAACCTTTTCCAGGCGATATGTCGCGTTAACCGGTTGGATGGTGAGGATAAAGAATATGGCTATATCGTCGACTATAAAGACCTTTTCCGCTCATTGGAAAAAACCGTTCAGGACTACACCGCAGAAGCCTTTGACGGCTATGACAAAGAAGATGTAGCCGGTTTACTGAAGGATCGATTGCAACAGGCGAAAATCGATCTTGATGGTGCTCTGGATGCCGTTCATACCCTTTGCGAACCAGTAAAAATGCCTCGCAATCAACTTGATTATCAGCATTATTTCTGTGGGGAAACAGGAGCATCGATAGAGCAGTTATCTGAGAAAGAAGCTTTACGTCTAACATTGTATCAATCCGTGGCGAAGCTTATCCGTGCTTTTACCAATCTGGCAGGTGAGCTAACAGATGCTGGTTATAGCGAGCAGCAGGCAAATCAAATCCGCATTGATGTTGAGTTTTATACAAAAGTCCGCGATGAAATCAAAATAGCCAGTGGTGATTTCGTGGACATGAAGCAATTTGAGCCAGGTATGCGGCAGATGCTGGATCTTTGGGTGGATGCCGATCCTAGTGAAACTCTTATGGATTTTGAGGAACTAGGGCTGCTTGAGTTGATTATTGAACGCGGAGAAGAAGCACTGGATGGACTTCCAGCCGACATGCGTGGCAACCAGGAGGCAATGGCTGAAGCGATTGAAAATAACGTTCGCAGAACCATTGTTGATGAAAACCCAGTAAACCCGAAATACTACGAAAAAATGTCGGTGTTGCTTGATGAACTGATCGCACTTCGTCGTCAACAAGCGATCTCCTATCAGGAGTATCTGGAGCACGTACGTGAACTGGCGAAGCAGGTTAAACATCCGCAGTCAGGTAGTAAAAGTACTTATCCAGCAAGTATTGATACCCTCGCCAAGAAAGCGTTGTTTGACAACCTCGGGCAGGATGAAGTCTTGGTGACAAAGATAGATGCTGCTGTCCGTCATACCAAAAAGGCCGACTGGTATGGGGATCGTTTTAAAGAACGCGAGATTAGTTTCGCTATCGCGGAAGAGATCAAAGGTTATTCTGTGACGGTCGCAGATGTAATGGCCCTAGTGAAGGCACAGAAGGAGTATCGCTGATGCCATTGGTTACCTTTGGTGAGCTCACTCTCGATTTGCAGCGTAAGCCAATCAAAAACTTGCACATCAGTGTACTGCCTCCGGATGGCCGAGTAAGAGTATCAGCTCCCGTCTCTCTGTCAGACACAGCTATCAGGATGGCTGTTGTCAGAAGGCTAGTATGGATCCGACAGCAGCAAGCACAATTTCAGGCTCAGCCGCGCCAGAGTGAACGAGAAATGTGTAGTGGCGAAACACACTACCTTTGGGGAAGAGGATATCGGCTGGATGTAGTTTTAGTGGATAAGCCCGCTGAAGTGAAATTACAGGGTGGCTGGATACGAATGAAAGTACCCCCACATTATGATACGGCCCAGCGGGAAGCAGTTCTCAACCAGTGGTATCGCGGTATTTTAAAACAAAGGCTGCCTAAGTTAATGGCAAAATGGCAGCAAGAAGTAAAGGCTGAAGCCAGTTTTGTTGGCATCAAGCGAATGAAGACTAAATGGGGTAGCTGTAACCCCCAAACCGCACGTATCTGGATCAATCTCGAACTGGTGAAAAAACCTCCCGAATGCCTTGAATTCATTGTGGTTCACGAGCTAGTTCATCTACACGAACGCAAGCACAATGAGCGTTTTATCGGCCTGATGAGTATTCACTTGCCAAACTGGCGTGAACACAGAGCTAAGTTGAATAAGATGCCATTAGCTTATAATCACTGGGAGTATTGAAATTTAATCAGAAAATGGTTGATACTATTGCATCAACCATTTCCATCAATTATCAATAAAACCTTTCATTTCTCTTTCTAATTCATGCAACGTTGATTGTAATTCTTCACGCTGTTGACGTAAGCTATCAAGATCAACAAAAGCCTGCTCTTCATACTTCTTAACATACCGAGATATATTTAAATTAAAATCATTTTCTTTTATTTCATCAAAAGAAGCCACATGTGAAAAATTACCGATGCTATTTCTTTCAAAGTAGCATTCTGATACCTTCTCAATGATTTCATCTGTTATTAAATTACGCCCCTTTACGGGTTTAGCTAAATCAGATGCGTCGATGAACACAACATTAGAATTTTTATTATCTCTCCTGAAAACCAAAATGGCGGTTGGTATCGCTGTCCCAGGAAGCAACCTATCTGGTAGACCTATTACCGCATCTAACAACCCTTCACTGATTAAATTTTTCCTTATACTCTCCTCTTGACCTCCACGGAACAATACCCCGTGAGATACCAGTATGGCCATTCTACCAGTTGCACTTTTAAGTGTTGAAACCATGTGCAAAATAAAGGCATAATCACCCTTAGACTGAGGTGGAAAACCTAAATTAAAGCGACCGTAATCATTACGTACTAAATCATCATGATTCCAACCGATAATATTTAACGGAGGGTTAGAAGCAATTACATCAAACTGCATCAATCTATTATCTGTATCCAGAAGCTGAGGGTTAGATATTACATCCCCCCATTCTATCCGGCTATTAATTTCGTTATGCATAATCATATTCATTTTAGCCAAGGCCCAACTGGATCTATTAACTTCTTGACCAAACAAGGTATAATTATTGCTTCTAAAGGATTTTTTTATTTTTTCCCCTAGGGTAATTAAAAGAGAACCTGACCCACAAGTAGGATCACAAATACTATCTCCATCCCTAGGCTGCAATAACTCTGCAAATAGTAATGAAATACCTTCTGGAGTATAAAACTCTGCCCCCCTCATCGCCGGGTCAGATGCAATCTTTTCAAAAAGATATCTACATGCTACTTTTATCTTTTCATTATCATCCTGGGTATAACCAAATTTCATTTCAGGACGTGCAAAAATAGCGAGTAATTCATTAAGCATCCGGTCTCTTTCTGATTTCACACCAAAATTAACCGTCGCAAATTTTATCGACTCGAATAAATAACCACATCTACTTTGACAGACCGAATCAATAGCCTGATCAATTAATCTCAGCGAATCATCAATCCTTTCTCCGATATAATCACCATGATTCTTAGCCTCATGATATATTTTATAAAAACTAGCATCCTCTGGTACTCGAGAAACAATCTCTAACAACTCAGAATATTCTTCATTGATTAAATCATTTTCATATTCAGCCTTAACATCAGAAATGTATTTCAGCAATAACATTGAAAACATATAATCTTTATAAGAAGATGAGTCAACTTTCCCTCTAAACAAATCACAAGCAAGTAAAAGTGATTTATGAAGCACCTTCATTTCACTCATTTTCTAACTCCTCGCTATTAATGATACTTTCACATATACCATCAAAGAGCATATCGCCATTTTGTATTAGTGAATTATAGACTGATTTTTGTTTATTCCAGTTTCTATTAATAGAACCAATCTTTTCTTGAACCCCCAAACTTGGAAGTTTAACAGTCATTTTAGAAACTGTTTTTGAATTAATTTTACTAATACTAGTACCTTCACTCAAACTGCGAATATATTTACTTCCAGAAGTAGAGTTTATATACCAATGTAAATAATGTGGTAGTATTAGATTTTCATTACATCTAATTACTGCTAACTGATTGGACGTAATGATTGGCTTGCCTAGATTCCCTTCGATAATCCCAGCTGAAAACACAGGTCCCCGCAGACGTAATAAAATATCATTAGGGAAAAGATAATGCTTCTCAGGATTACCCTCTGGGATAACAGAGGTTAAAGCACCTAGATCTAAACTGCCGTCCAGCCCAATATCTTTCGTCTGGATAAGATAACATGAGCCTTGCTCACCAGCATCTTGTATTGCCGATTTAAAGGGCATCCCTAAGCGGATCTCAGCAACACTCTCTAATGTAACAATTTTATGCATAAGTAAGTTAGGGAGATTACTCTCCCTTTCCTCCAGTAGTTTTAAGCACAATCGAGTGTTTCCAATTCACATCCCCCACACGTACATCTAAATCCATCTGCAATGAGGAAAAGGAGAGCGCGTGTACCAGCATAACAATACAAGCCATATTCCCCCCCTTACTTATTGACTTTTTACGCAGGGATTGATATTTTTTTCTCGTTCATTTTGTTAGAGCCTCTCATAGCGGTTTTGGCCAGAATGTTTCGGGTAAATAGCAGTTGCCGCTGCTATTTACTCCCTCTCTTACCTAGGTAGTAGCGTCGTACTAGGTCAGTGAGAAGACTATAACAGGTTACAGAGAATTTATGCAACAGTAGCGTCGTACTACTTTTTCACGATGTCATTGTCGCTATGCATCATGGGCTCACTAACCTCATGATTATTCTCATTTATCTTGCGAATTCATGATAGAAAAATATTTTGGTGTTACTTTCCAAAATCAAACGGACTTACCCCTATCTCCCGATTCGCATCCAGATAATCCGCCCACCACTGCAGCATCAACCTTCTCTCTCCCAGATGTTCAGCCTTATGGATGTAAGCCGCACGCACAGAGTTACGCTCCTGATGGCTCATCTGCCGCTCCACTGCATCCCTCGACCACAATCCCGATTCAATCAAAGAACTACATGCCATTGTCCTGAAACCATGTCCACAAACTTCCGTTTTCGTGTCATACCCCATTAGGCGTAGCGCCTTGTTCACCGTGTTCTCACTCATAGGCTTACGCGGATCGTGATCGCCCACAAAAATCAGCTCTCGATTCCCACTCATACTTCTGATCTTTTCCAGAATGGCCAGCGCCTGGCGCGACAAGGGAACAAGATGTGGAGTACGCATCTTCGAACCGCGCTGAGAATGCTTGACTCCTTCCAGTGGCTCACGCTCACCGGGGATCGTCCACATGGCCGTTTCAAAGTCTACTTCTGACCAACGGGCAAAACGCAGCTCACTTGAACGGATGAAGACCAACAAAGTGAGTTCAACAGCCAATCGAGTTAAGGGTCTGCCAGAATAGTGATCTATGCGGTGAAGTAATTCGGGAATACGTTCAAGATCCAGAGCCGCACGGTGCTTTCTTTTCGCCGTAGCAACCGCACCAGCAATCTCTTGCGCGGGGTTGTAGTCGATTAAACCACTCTGCACAGCAAACCGCATAATCGCGGTAGTCCGCTGTTGCAAACGAGCCGCGACTTCGAGTCGTCCGGATGATTCCACCGCTTTGATGGGTACAAGAAGATCCCGCGTCTTCAGTTCCGCAATGTTCCGCTTACCGATGGCAGCAAAGAGATTATCTTCGAGGCTTTTCAATACACGAGCGCTATGCGATGCAGACCACTTCTGATTGCTGGCGTGCCACTCTCTGGCTACCACTTCAAACGTTATCGCCTCTTGCTCCTGCTCTACCTTTACGGCTTTCTTGTTCTCACTGGGATCGACCCCATTCGCTAATAGCTTACGGGCTTCATCCCGGCGTGCCCGGGCATCCGCCAACGACACTTCAGGGTATTTCCCCAGCGCCAACATCTTCTCTTTACCACCGAAGCGATAACGTAGCCGCCAGTATTTGGAGCCGTTAGGGTGAACCAGCAAAACCATACCGTCGCCATCAGTAAGTTTATAGGCTTTTGCTTCAGGCTTAGCCGAACGAACCTTCACATCACTCAGAGCCATGATGAGTATCCTTTCAAGGGTTCTGTGTGGGTACAAGCATAATCGAACCGGGATATACCCGCAGTTGTACCCGCATCTGTAAGTTGATGTAGATTGAATCAGGTTGACTTAGGTTGAGTGAAAAAGCGAGGAAAGCCTTGCGGATACTGGATTTCAGGCACAAAAAAAGACGTCCGTTGACGTCTATTGATGTTCCGATGGTGCCGAAGGCCGGACTCGAACCGGCACGTATTTCTACGGTTGATTTTGAA
>OGSM01000187.1_pt1 | contig 27032 bp, 18 predicted proteins | sample 1573871 | NCBI WGS metagenome assembly OGSM01 (sample SAMN03295848, study PRJEB24534) | human gut metagenome | isolation source: fecal sample 1 from infant 7 | host: Homo sapiens | place: USA: Pittsburgh, PA | collected 2014-07
ACACAACCCGCTACGGGGGAGACTTACCCGAAATCTGATTTATTCAACAAAGCCAATCACCACTGAACAGCAGGAAGCCATTAAACAACTCGTCATGAGTCGCGGTCAGTCTCTGCCAAAAGAAAAACAGGCGAAGGCAATGATTGCCATGTGGTCGTCACTGAAATCTCATTTTGGGTGTTCATACAAAGAAATCAGCGATGAGCAGTTTACCGAAGCTCTGTCACTTGCAGCTCGCGTTCCGCTTGAAGGCGAGTTAATCGGCAAACAAGAGAAGAAAGCAAACGAGCTTTCTGCAAAAGAAGCAAACAGCCTTGTATGGTTATGGGATTATGCCAACCGCTCACAGGCATTATTCCGCGAACTGTATCCGGCGCTAAAACAAATTCAATCGAACTATTCAGGCAGATGCTACGACTACGGTCATGAGTTCTCGTATGTTATCGGAATGGCGAGAGACGTTTTAATCAATCACACACGAGATGTTGATATTAATGAGCCAGACGGACCAACGAATCTTTCCGCATGGATGAGACTTAAGAATAAAGAATTACCTCCTTCAGTACATAACTACTGACAGATAACCAACGCAACGACCCAGCTTCGGCTGGGTTTTTTTATGCCCAAAATTCACCGTGGCCACGCTGCGGCGATTCATTGTATCTGGAGCAAATTAAATGACAGACATTACAGCCAATGTGATCGTATCGATGCCTTCGCAACTTTTCACTATGGCGCGTTCTTTTAAAGCCGTAGCCAATGGCAAAATTTATATCGGTAAAATTGACACTGACCCTGTAAATCCTGAAAACCAGATTCAGGTTTATGTGGAAAACGAAGACGGCTCTCACGTTTCTGTTGCACAGCCAATCATCATTAACGCTGCTGGATATCCGGTATATAACGGGCAGATTGCCAAATTCGTAACTGTGCAAGGTCATTCTATGGCTGTTTATGATGCGTATGGTTCGCAGCAGTTCTATTTTCCTAATGTGCTGAAGTATGATCCTGATCAATTTCAGGAAAGATTGCTATCTGAAAATGGGCCATTATTAGTTGATGATTCAGTTGTTCGTGTAAAACAACCTCTCTCTATGGCAATCGAGAGAGCACAGCACGATAAAAATGCAGATTTTGTGAGCGCGAAAGACTTTGGGTTTAAAGGTGATGGCACGAATGATGATGCTGCGGTGCTCAAACTTAAAGATTACGTTAACACAAGACCTAAATATTCTCCACCAGTATCCGTGTACTTTCCAGATGGAAATTATCTTATTAGCGAGTCATTGAATTTAATTAGACCTGTTACTTTATACTCTTTTAAAGGAGCAACAATAAACTATACTGGAACTGACGCTGCAGTTAAGTGTGGAGATCCAACTGACGAAGATCAACCAACAGCAGATAATTTTTATCAAGGTGATTATGTAATTTATGGAATTAGATTCACTGGTGGTCAAAATGCAAAGTTTGGAATAATGGTAAAGAGCTTTGTTTTTACACCAAAAATACAATATTGTGATTTTATTGATTATGGCAATAAGGATTCTTATGATATATATGCTCAGTTTGAAAACTGGGATATCCTTATAGAAGGATGCTATAAAAAAACATTTTTTAGTGATATTGCAATAGGTAATTTCATTTCTTTACCTGGTAAAAAAACGGATGGCAGTGCATATGATGGTGGGAACTCTAGAGTTACAATAAGAGATTGCGCCATGGCAGCATATAACAATCAAGATTTAGGATATTTTGCCTATATTAACTGCGTTAAGGGGCGAGTAATTGGAGGTAGTGCGCATCACTCTACAGGTGGAATACTACTTGGACCAGCGGCATCTGGAACGCTTATTGATGGATTTTATTGTGAAGTAAGTACTCAACACAGACCTTGGGTAATATCTGTTTTAAGTGATAAAACTAATCCTGATAATTATTTGTTCCCTCAGTCTGTTACGGTAAGAAATGTGTATGTAAATATGCATAAAGAAAAAATTGGTAATGCTGGTAAGCTTATTGGTGTCATGGATGCTGATGTGAAGTTAAGAGACTGGAGTGTAACAGACTGCCAGATTTCAAACTTCGAAAATGGTCAAGTTCTTATTGATAGAAATGATCTTAATGAGCAGATCGGTAACACTTATGCAAGAATAAAACCAATTTTTGTTCCTTATAATTCTGGTGGTGGAAGTAAATTTATTGTTACTGGAAAACTAACAACAGCAGAAGACTGGTCGTGTGGTGATATAGAAACTGGAGTTTGGATTCCGACTGTAGGCGGAAATGCCTCCTACTATAAACAAGTTGGAAGTTATACAAGAACTGGTGATGTAGTGACCGCAAGTTTTCACATAGGGATAACGATTATTGGAAGTGGAGATGGTTATAGGATAGGTGGATTACCTTTTTTGTCACGACCAGGGGCTACTTCTGTTGGATCTATTGGGTATTACAATAACTTAACTACGGCTGTGGCTGCGCTATTGCCTAGGGTTGATGCTGAAAGTAATTACATAACATTTACAGGAGCTACATCTGTCGCTGGTAATATGAATGTACAACTAAATGTTCTAGGTAATAATGCTGAGATAATTGGTTCTGTTACTTATTTTATATAAAAACAGCGGCGAAATTGCCGCTGTTTTTTTAGTATTGATAATGTTGGTGGACAAAATAAACTAATTAATTACAAAGCCGTTATCATTAAGTATTTCTTTAACACCAGATTTAGATAAGTGAAAACCAACATTATATAATCCGCCGTTATGGTCAATTATTCTACAACCATTGTCATCACATAAAGTTTTTATAGGTTTTATCTTATGCAATCCTTTCATGTCAGGAATATATTTATCTAATATATCGGATTGTTGTTTTGCTAAGTTAAGCCCATTTCTGCTGCTTGTGTATGTTGTCTCAAACTTATAATTGATAGATCTTAGTTTTGAGAATACTATGTTGGCAACATCTTCAGACGGATTAGGGGTTGGGTATACAATATATACATCATGCCCCTTGGACACGAGTTTCTTAACATTATTCGATAGAGAGATATATGCCTGCTCGCCACCTAAAAAATCTCCGCCACTAAAATTTTGCTTCGCCATCTCTAAAGGAGATGACACAGGAGCCTTAGCAAGCGGGAATTGATCATAATTAGCAGCTATAAAAATAGTTTTCTTACCCTTAAGAGAATCAATGGCTTTCCATCTTTGCTCATTGACAACCACACATTCAGGAACATTGCCAAACCACATATCACTCACAAATGGACATTGCTCATACGTGAGAGATAACATCCCTTTGTTATTTTCTTTTGAGTAATCTAAAATTGTTGGTGCATATTGTCCAGCATAGCTATCTCCTAATACGATGATGTCATCACCGCCAAAGCTACACGGGTTATCAAGAGAACGTAAACCACATAAATAACTATCAGGTTCACCTCTTAAACTTTTACCAATATTTGAATAATCTGCCAATTTCCTGAACTCTGGTTCTTTGTACATTTCATAGGTTTCTTTCAGAATGCCTGCAAGACGCCACTGAAAACCCCCATCGGCCTTTGCATAAATAGAGAAAGCAAGCAATGCTGACAGAGATGTTGCTAATACTATTGTATTCTTACTTTTAACATGTTTTGCTCTATATGGTTTTTCAATAAAAAAATATGAAAAAGACGAAATAACAATTGAAATTGATGCTAATACTACACAGTAATAAGGAGTGATATTTTCACTAAATAATATCCTGTAAAAAACAAAAACAGGTTGATGCCATAAATATAGAGAATATGATATCAAGCCAATAAAGACAATCGGACGCAAGGATAATATTTTAGATATTAAATCGGCACCATTTGCAAATGCGATTATCAAACATGAACCAGCTACAGGTATTAGGGTGATAAATGAAGGGTGTTTGATGTTATTTCCAAAAAACAACATTGAATAAACAATCATCAACATTCCAATTACTGGCAGAAACGAAGTTAAAGATGATTGGTCTTTATGTATATTGCTTCTTCTTTCTTTTACAAAAAAAGACACAATTCCACCAAGAATTAATTCCCATGCCCTTGGTAGTAGCGTATAGAATGCTAAGTCAGGGTAACTGCTAACTATAATATTTGCATACACAATAGATGAAACAGAAATCAATATAAGAAGTAATACTCTGTATTTCTTAATAAATTTATTTATAAAAATCAATAAGAATGGATAAAATACGTAGAATTGCCATTCAACAGCAAGACTCCATGTATGAAGGAGTGGTTTAAATATACTTGCATTTGATACATAGCTATCTTCACCAAGAAAATAATAATTAGAACCAAAATAAATAGCAGAAATGAGAGATTCAGAGAATTTTACTAAGTCATTTGGTAGAAGAATTTTATAAGCCACTATCGATGTAACTACAAGCATAGCAATAAGAGCAGGAACAATTCTCTTTATGCGTCTCCAATAGAAGTCAGTTAGTGAGAAAGAGCGGCTATCAAGTTTATTTATAATGATATCTGTAATTAAATATCCTGAAAGAACCAGGAAGACATCAACTCCAAAGAATCCGCCTTTGAATATCTTTACTCCAAACAAAGAAATGCCAGAGTGATAAATGATGACAGCCATCACTGCCAAACAACGCAATCCATCAAGCTCTTTCCTATACTTAAGCATTAAGTTTTCTCTCTACATATAATGCGAAATTTCGCGTGATTCTATCACATTCATTCTAAAAGTTGTTCCGTGCCATAAAATTGAGTCAACACATTGTATGATACTGAAATGTAAAATTTGTTTGTGTCGATCTACAAAATTGTGCATATCTCTTAGGTTGGATATGAGGATTACAGCACACTTTCATCAAGCCAGTCCGCCCACCACTGCATCATTTCTCTGCGCTTATCGAGATACTGAGCATGGTTGTAAATACCGCGCACAGATCCTCCGTTGGCATGTGCCAGTTGCACTTCAATAGCGTCAGCAGGCCATTCGTGCTCGTTCATAATCGTGCTGAATTCATGCCTGAATCCGTGACCGCTTTCCAGACCTTCATAGCCGATTTGTTTGATCACAAGCAGTACCGCGTTCTCGCAGATTGGCTTCTTCTTATCGTTGCGTCCGGCAAAAACAAACTCTGATACTGGTTTGGTGATTGAGCTTAGCGTAGTAAGAAGTTCAACCACCTGGTCTGACATCGGAACCACATGAATTTTTCGACCCTTCATCACACTGGCGTCGATGGTGATAATCCTGTTTTCAAAATCGACGTTCTTCCATAGCATGGAACGAAGTTCTTTCGTTCTTAGGGCGGTGTAGCGTAAAACTTTAGTCGCAATAAGCGATACGATACTTCCTGAAAATGTTGCCAGTGCTTTGTTGAATGCCGGGAGCTGGTCTGCAGGAAGAAACGGGAAGTTCTTCTTGCGGTATCCTTTCATGGCGTCTGCAAGGTCAGGTGCCGGGTTATATTTAGCCCTTCCGGTGACAATAGCGTAACGGAAAACCTCTCCGCATCTTCTGCGGGCTTTGTTGGCTCGCTCCATTGCACCGCGATCTTCAAATCTGCGGATTACTTCCAGCAGTTGCATCGGCTCAATATCCTGAATTTCAAGGCCGCCGATGATGGGTAAAATGTCGTCGTCAAACATTTTGGCAAGTTCGTTTGCATAGCCTACTGACCAGACTTGCTTCTTGTGCTCGTACCATTCCTTGTAAATCGCACTAAAGGAATTGTTGTTAGACGAAGCCTTTTTCGCTTTTACCGGATCGATGCCAACCGAGATGTCTTTCCTCGCGGTCCATGCTTTATCCCTTGCCTCCTGCAAAGTCATAAGCGGATATTTTCCTACGGTCAGTATTTTTTCCTTACCGTCAATCTTGTAGCGAAGCTGCCATACCTTTTTCCCGGATACAGGGACATAAAGGTACAGGCCATTACCATCGAGAAGGCGATATGGTTTTTCTTTCGGCTTTGCTGCTTCAATCTGCTTAACGGTGAGCATGGGTAAAAATCCGGTGGGTAAAATTATTTTATCCACTTTTTACCCGTCATGGAGTGCGGCTGTCAACGATCTGACGCGAACCATGACGAACTGCGAATCTACGGAAGGCTTGATATTCAGGGGATTTTTCGGACTGGTACGGATGAGAGCGAACTGATAAATGGTGTCCCCTGCAGGAATCGAACCTGCAATTAGCCCTTAGGAGGGGCTCGTTATATCCATTTAACTAAGAGGACAATGCGGCATGAGTATACCCGCTAATGGAGTGCGGGGTAAGTACGCTGCCGCTCGATTGCTTAAACCCTCGCCATTTATGCCGGGTTTTTATTATTTTTCTTAATGTTTTCCGCACGTTCTGCTTTTTGGCGTGCTTCTGCTTTACGCTTGTTGCTCATGTCGTTACGAATCTGTGCATGACTCATTAACGCGAAGATAAAGGTGCCGCCGCAGATGTTCCCCGCTAAAGTAGGTAGTGCGAAGGGCCAGATGAAATCGCTCCAGTGCAGCGTACCGTTAAACACCAGATAGAGGATTTCAACAGAACCGACCACGATATGGGTGGTGTCACCCAGGGCAATAAGCCAGGTCATCAATATAATCACCACAATCTTTGCCGCACCTGCTGCAGGAAACATCCATACCATAGTGGCGATCAGCCAGCCGGAAATGATCGCGTTGGCAAACATCTCGCTGGGGGTGTTCTTCATCACATCCATGCCGATTTTGACAAATGCATCGCGAGTTTCTTCATTGAAGATAGGCATATATTCAAATGCCCACGCAGCAATACCAGTCCCGAGAATATTACCCAGCAGCACGACTCCCCATAACCGCATAAGTAAGCCAACGTTGCTCATTGTCGGTTTTTGCATGACGGGTAGTACCGCAGTCACGGTGTTTTCGGTAAATAATTGCTGGCGGGCCATTATGACGATAATAAAACCAAAGGTATAACCGAGATTCTCCAGTAAGAAGCTGCCCGGCACACCTTCCAGTTCGACATGAAATATCCCTTTTGCCAGTAACGAAGCGCCCATCGACAGACCCGCCGCAATGGCTGACCACAGTAGCGCCATTGCGTCGCGTTCCAGCTCTTTTTCACCATCCTGGCGGATATGCTCATGAATTGCCATCGCCCGGGAGGGGAGTCGGTCTTCATCTATTTCTATTTTTTTGCCGCGCTCTTTTTCTTCGCTCTCAACTTCAATTTCGTCGCTGTGTTGATCAATTTTGTCGTTGTCCATGGTCTCTTCTCTTGAATTAGCACGTATAGCTAAAGCGTAGCGGCTTTTTTGCTCGCAACTGGCGGGAGTTACTCTGAAAATGTAGAAAAGGCTGCGTTTGCCTTTTTCTGTTTCTATAGAATCAAGTAGCCTACAGGGCGGCGATTACCAGGCTATGATCAAATCAGCAAATCAGGGCGTCTGGACATCAGTTGACGTGCTGTTACAATCGCCCACACCTAAACAGGCGGATACGGTATCGTTCCGTCATGGATGGCAAACTGCATAAGCCATAAAAAAACAGGGAGACATTTATGAAGCTTCGCCTGTCGGCGCTTGCTCTGGGAACTACGCTTCTGGTGGGGTGTGCGAGTTCCGGTACAGATCAGCAAGGGCGTTCTGACCCGTTAGAAGGGTTCAACCGCACCATGTACAACTTCAACTTCAATGTATTAGACCCGTATATTGTTCGACCGGTCGCTGTCGCCTGGCGTGATTATGTTCCGCAACCGGCGCGTAACGGTTTGAGCAACTTTACTGGCAACCTTGAAGAACCTGCGGTGATGGTTAACTACTTCTTGCAGGGCGACCCTTATCAGGGGATGGTCCACTTTACCCGCTTTTTCCTGAACACCATTTTGGGGATGGGCGGTTTTATTGATGTTGCAGGGATGGCGAACCCGAAACTGCAACGGACTGAACCTCACCGCTTCGGTAGTACGCTTGGTCATTATGGCGTGGGTTATGGGCCTTACGTCCAGTTACCGTTCTACGGTAGCTTCACGCTGCGTGATGACGGTGGTGATATGGCGGATGGTCTTTACCCGGTTCTTTCCTGGCTGACCTGGCCGATGTCTGTGGGTAAATGGACGCTTGAAGGGATAGAAACTCGTGCGCAGTTGTTGGATTCCGATGGTCTGCTGCGTCAGTCGTCCGATCCTTATATTATGGTGCGCGAAGCGTACTTCCAGCGTCATGATTTCATCGCTAATGGCGGCGAACTCAAACCGCAGGAAAATCCGAACGCACAAGCGATTCAGGATGATTTAAAAGATATTGATTCTGAATAAGAAACAAATAAAAAAGGTGAGTCGCAAAACTCACCTTTTTTGTTGTTATCCCTCAATTACCACAAGTAAAAGGAGATAAACCGACAATGACCCGGACGTAATGATGTAAAAATACTGATGTTCGTCACTGACTATTTCCGATATTCAGGCGTTGAAAAATCAAAAAACTGGAAAAATAATTTTAAATATCATCAAAATTAACACCTGGCGCAGATAGTTGATTAATTTCATTTTGATATTTCGCCTGGCGATTTTGAAGTCTTTTTTCAACGTTATCTTCGAGATCCTTAAAGTCTTTGTGTTTATTTTCAGGATGGTCAACGTCAACTTTGTTAGCGAATAAATTAGAAATTATTTCTTTTACATTGTCGCGTCTAAATTTTGCATCGTCCACTTGAAAATTATATCTTATTGCTCGACCTAAACGTTTAAAAACTTCGTTAGGTTCTCTCAGTCTTTCCCCGTTGAGCTCGTTTATAACCTGATGATCGGAACCTGTTGCAAATGATTCTGCCATGATAGCTTTACTGCTTTCAAACCACGCTGAAGCATTCCTGGCTTTTTCACTACAATATTGGGTGAGACTATCACCATTAATACGAATTCCTCTTTGAATGTGGTAGTCGTCCTGATCGTAGTAACCGAGAGATAAGTAATCATTTCCGTTTTTATTTTTAATTACAATAGCGAGAGAGTCGCCTTTTTTATCTTTACCGTACCAGGTAAATAAGTCCGTTGGTTCGCTATTCCCGCTCTCATCAAATTCCGTTACCGTATGTCTGAGTTTGTGTGATATCTTATCGAAGATAAAACCAGGATCTCCATCATATATTTCTTTTAATGCGCTGAAGATCATTTCCTTGTTATTGATATCATGAGTCTTCTCAACTATGTTGTCATTAATGATAGTACGGACGAGTTCTTTGTCTTTATAGTTCGCAGGTAATTCTATTGGTTCTTGGTTGTCGATACCAATAGTAATATGGTCTGTATCATTGGAGCCAATATCAATATAAGTAACTGAGGAATTATTAATATTAAATCTATAAGGATCGTCGTTTACTCGTATGGCGTTTTTTATAAGCTCAAGTAGATGTTTAATACAGGTGCTTATTCCTTCCTTACCATTAAAAAGGTTTTTGAGCTCTTGTACTAATCCATTAACTTCATCATTGTTATTTTCATTAATGGATTCTGGGTAAGTTGCGCTGGTATTGTTGATTGAAATAGATGGTAGCATGATTTTATTCCATTTTGATTGATTTGTTACAAATATATATTACCTAATGAAATAGACTATCAAAAAACGCTCATTTATTTAGAACCTATCTTTAATTTGAGTGTATGAGCGCACAATAGCCAGGGGGGGGTGAGTATCCTGGAAATTCAGAAAAGTAAACTCTTTGAGAAGGACGAGCAGAACGCCTGAAAATATGCCTTTCCCTTCAGGTTTGTCTGTGGATACCGCTTATTGATTTGAAAGGGCAAGCTGCCATCAGGCTGTTTGCAAAACTCAGGAGGTAAGCAATGAGGACACTACTTTCGGTGAAGTGGGGGAGTTAAAGTCACCTGCTATGCAGGTGACTTTATCCAGGCGAACGTGTTATCAGAACGCGTAGTTAAAGTTAGTACCGAACAGCCAGGCTTTACCTTCAGACTCGAACTGGTATGGGCCTTCGTTAATTTTCACGCTCTGACCGTGCATATAAGAAACACCAACGTCGACTGAAGCATCTTTATTAAATGCGTAAGTCGTACCTGCACTCAGCCAGAAACGGTCCTGGTCCGGAATGGAGATAGAACGATTCTGAGCCGGAACTGGGCTGTCATCAAAGGCGATACCTGTACGGAAGGTCCAGTTATCATCGTAGTAATAAGTGGTACCCAACGCGATGCGGTAAGCATCTTTAAAGCCTTCATGTTTCTGGAATAGCGTGTCGCCACTCGTTGAGGTCGCTTTCAGCTGCTGGAACTGACTCCAGCTGGTGTAAGCCAGGCTATAGTGAATCGCCCACTGCGGATCAACACGGTTATAACCCGACACTTCCCACATTTCAGGCAGGTTCAGCGTCAGATAACCCGATTGCGTTGCGCCACCTGTCGCGGTAGGAATTGGCAAACCGTAGTTATTAAACGCGCGATTAAGATCGCTGCTGTAGTTACCTTTGAAGTCAATTTTCACTTCAGAACGGTAGGTCAGTGCATAGCGGTTATTTTTATCCAGTTCATACAGGATTCCGGCGTTCCAGCCAAAGCCCCACTGGTTACCGTTCAGATGAGCGATTTTGGTATTACTGTCAATACCGTTGGCGGTAGCTGCCAATGCTTGCCCTTGCTGAGTTTGGCCAGCAGGAGATTGCATAATCTGACCGGCAACCAGCTGCCCCAGATCGCCTGCGAAACGTTCAATTTTCGCGCGAGCGTAGACGGCGTTGAAACCAAGACCAAAGCTCCATGCATTATTTAAGCGATACGCACCGCTTAAGTTCAGGTTCATGGTTTCAAGGTCGGTTGTACCCCCGACAGAGCCGCCTGCATAAGTATCGTTAAACTCTGTTGCCAGGCCATAGTTAGAGGTAATAGAAGCGCCCCAACCAAATTGGTCGTTAATCGGTGCAACAAAGTGCATGTTCGGAACCCATGCCGTAGGCGCGATGTTATCGGCTTTCAGGCTACGACCAGATGGAGACGTTCCGCTGATATTTACATCCGGATCAATATAAACCGCACCCGCAGAAAATGTCGGGCGGTCAAACATGGTAATCAATGCGGGGTTACGGCTAACGTTACCTGCATCATCGGCAATTGCGCCTTCCCCTGAATAAGCCCGGCCCAGGCCAGAGGAAGAAAATTCGTTTAACTGAAAGCCTGCCGACCAGGCCTGGGTGGAGATAAGTGCCACTGCGACTGCGAGAGCAGACTTTGTAAACAGGGTTTTCTGGCTCATGACCATAACCTCAATGATTTATTTTTATACAAACTATGTTACGTGCTGTAACAGGAGCGCGAAGTGTAGGGTCTGAGGTACATCTTAGAAATCAGACCAGTGGCGAGAGTATAGGTCGGACCAGCTGGAATGTTGCAAGTATGTTTCTATCTTTTTTCAAATATGATCTAAGAAACGCGATCCAGCTGGCAAAATTTGGAGGTGGCGCACTCATGGATTCGGGTGAATTTTGTTTTAGATCATTTTTAAGTGTGATTTCGGTCACTTATCCGATTTTGCAGAATTAACAACTGGAGCAGCACTTTCCGGAAGCGTAAAATATCCACAACGTTTATCTGGCACCTTGGGTGCACATACAGAGGAAATCAACGATGAGTAAATGTAGTGCTGATGAAACCCCGGTTTGCTGCTGTATGGATGTTGGCACCATTATGGACAACTCCGACTGCACCGCGTCTTACAGCCGCGTGTTTGCAAACCGCGCAGAAGCAGAACAAACGCTGGCGGCGCTGACTGAGAAAGCCCGTAGCGTGGAATCCGAACCGTGCAAAATCTCCCCGACTTTCACTGAAGAGTCTGACGGTGTGCGCCTGGATATCGATTTCACTTTTGCCTGCGAAGCTGAAATGCTGATCTTCCAGCTGGGTCTGCGTTAATTCCTCTCGGGTACGTACGCCCCTGTCAGTTGCTGGCAGGGGCGTTTTCTTTTCTCTTCTTCTTTTCTCTCTGTGTCATAGCTCCCACTTTCCCTTTTCTCCGCTTGGCTAAATGTAAAAAAATGGTTAAGACTATGATCAGGTCAGACCACTTTATTTATTTTTTTACAGGGGAGTGTTATGGGTCAGGTTTTACCGCTGGTTACCCGCCAGGGCGATCGTATCGCCATTGTTAGCGGTTTACGTACGCCTTTTGCCCGCCAGGCGACGGCTTTTCATGGCATTCCCGCGGTTGATTTAGGGAAGATGGTGGTAGGCGAACTGCTGGCACGCAGCGAGATCCCCGCTGAAGTGATTGAACAACTGGTCTTTGGTCAGGTCGTACAAATGCCTGAAGCCCCCAACATTGCGCGTGAAATTGTTCTCGGTACGGGAATGAATGTGCATACCGATGCTTACAGCGTCAGCCGCGCTTGCGCTACCAGTTTCCAGGCAGTTGCAAACGTCGCAGAAAGCCTGATGGCGGGAACTATTCGAGCGGGGATTGCCGGTGGGGCAGATTCCTCTTCCGTATTGCCAATTGGCGTCAGTAAAAAACTGGCGCGCGTGCTGGTTGATTTCAACAAAGCTCGAATCATGAGCCAGCGCCTGAAACTCTTCTCTCGCCTGCGTTTGCGCGACTTAATGCCCGTACCGCCTGCGGTAGCAGAATATTCTACCGGCTTGCGGATGGGTGACACCGCAGAGCAAATGGCGAAAACCTACGGCATCACCCGAGAACAGCAAGATGCATTAGCGCACCGTTCGCATCAGCGTGCCGCTCAGGCATGGTCAGACGGAAAACTCAAAGAAGAGGTGATGACTGCCTTTATCCCTCCTTATAAACAACCGCTTGTCGAAGACAACAATATTCGCGGTAATTCCTCGCTTGCCGATTACGCAAAGCTGCGCCCGGCGTTTGATCGCAAACACGGAACGGTAACGGCGGCAAACAGTACGCCGCTGACCGATGGCGCGGCAGCGGTGATCCTGATGACTGAATCCCGGGCGAAAGAATTAGGGCTGGTGCCGCTGGGGTATCTGCGCAGCTACGCATTTACTGCGATTGATGTCTGGCAGGACATGTTGCTCGGTCCAGCCTGGTCAACACCGCTGGCGCTGGAGCGTGCCGGTTTGACGATGAGCGATCTGACATTGATCGATATGCACGAAGCCTTTGCAGCTCAGACACTGGCGAATATTCAGTTGCTGGGTAGTGAACGTTTTGCTCGTGAAGTACTGGGGCGTGCACATGCCACTGGCGAAGTGGACGATAGCAAATTTAACGTGCTTGGCGGTTCGATTGCTTATGGGCATCCCTTCGCGGCGACCGGCGCGCGGATGATTACCCAGACACTGCATGAACTTCGCCGTCGCGGCGGTGGATTTGGTTTAGTTACCGCCTGTGCTGCCGGTGGGCTTGGCGCGGCAATGGTTCTGGAGGCGGAATAATGGAAATGGCATCAGCGTTTACTCTTAATGTTCGTCTGGACAACATTGCCGTTATCACCATTGATGTTCCTGGTGAGAAAATGAATACCCTGAAGGCGGAATTTGCCTCGCAGGTGCGCGCCATTATTAAGCAACTCCGTGAAAACAAAGAGTTGCGCGGCGTGGTGTTTGTCTCCGCTAAACCGGACAACTTTATCGCCGGAGCAGACATCAACATGATCGGCAACTGCAAAACGGCGCAAGAAGCGGAAGCTCTGGCGCGGCAGGGCCAACAGTTGATGGCGGAGATTCATGCTTTGCCCATTCCGGTTATTGCCGCTATTCATGGCGCTTGCCTGGGCGGTGGGCTGGAGCTGGCGCTGGCGTGCCACGGTCGCGTTTGTACTGACGATCCTAAAACGGTGCTCGGTTTGCCTGAAGTACAACTTGGATTGTTACCCGGTTCAGGCGGCACCCAGCGTTTACCGCGTCTCATAGGCGTCAGCACAGCATTAGAGATGATCCTCACCGGAAAACAACTTCGGGCGAAACAGGCGTTAAAGCTGGGGCTGGTGGATGACGTCGTTCCGCACTCCATTTTGCTGGAAGCCGCTGTTGAGCTGGTAAAGCAGGATCGTCCATCTTCCCGCCCTCTACCTGTACGCGAGCGTATTCTGGCGGGGCCGTTAGGTCGTGCGTTGCTGTTCAAAATGGTCGGCAAGAAAACAGAACACAAAACTCAAGGTAACTATCCGGCGACAGAACGCATCCTGGAGGTTGTCGAAACGGGATTAGCGCAGGGCACCAGCAGTGGCTATGACGCTGAAGCACGGGCGTTTGGCGAACTGGCGATGACGCCGCAATCGCAGGCTCTGCGTAGTATCTTTTTTGCCAGTACGGACGTGAAGAAAGATCCCGGCAGTGATGCGCCGCCTGCGCCATTAAACAGCGTGGGGATTTTAGGTGGTGGCTTGATGGGCGGCGGTATTGCTTATGTCACTGCTTGTAAAGCGGGGCTTCCGGTCAGAATTAAAGATATCAACCCGCAGGGCATAAATCATGCGCTGAAGTACAGTTGGGATCAGCTGGAGGGCAAAGTTCGCCGTCGTCATCTCAAAGCCAGCGAACGTGACAAACAGCTGGCATTAATCTCCGGAACGACGGACTATCGCGGCTTTGCCCATCGCGATCTGATTATTGAAGCGGTGTTTGAAAATCTCGAATTAAAACAACAGATGGTGGCGGAAGTGGAGCAAAATTGCGCCGCTCATACCATTTTTGCTTCGAACACGTCATCTTTACCGATTGGTGATATCGCCGCTCACGCCGCGCGACCTGAGCAAGTTATTGGCCTGCATTTCTTCAGTCCGGTGGAAAAAATGCCGCTGGTAGAGATTATTCCTCATGCGGGTACATCGGCGCAAACCATCGCCACTACGGTAAAACTGGCGAAAAAACAGGGCAAAACTCCCATTGTCGTGCGTGACAAAGCCGGGTTTTACGTCAATCGCATCTTAGCGCCTTACATTAATGAAGCTATCCGCATGCTGACCGAAGGTGAACGGGTAGAGCACATTGATGCTGCGCTAGTGAAATTTGGTTTTCCGGTAGGCCCAATCCAACTTTTGGATGAGGTAGGAATCGACACCGGGACTAAAATTATTCCTGTACTGGAAGCCGCTTATGGAGAACGTTTTAGCGCGCCTGCAAATGTTGTTTCTTCAATTTTGAACGACGATCGCAAAGGCAGAAAAAATGGTCGGGGTTTCTATCTTTATGGTCAGAAAGGGCGTAAAAGCAAAAAACAGGTCGATCCTGCCATTTACCCGCTCATTGGCGCACAAGGGCAGGGGCGACTCTCCGCACCGCAGGTTGCTGAACGGTGTGTGATGTTGATGCTGAATGAAGCAGTACGTTGTGTTGATGAGCAGGTTATCCGTAGCGTGCGTGACGGGGATATTGGTGCGGTATTTGGCATTGGTTTTCCGCCATTTCTCGGTGGACCGTTCCGCTATATCGATTCTCTCGGCGCGGGCGAAGTGGTTGCAATAATGCAACGACTGGCCACGCAGTATGGTTCCCGTTTTACCCCTTGCGAGCGTTTGGTCGAGATGGGCGCGCGTGGGGAAAGTTTTTGGAAAACAACTGCAACTGACCTGCAATAAGAAGGTCAAAGCTATATGAATCCGCGCTGAATGGCGGAGTGTTGGTCAAAATGTAAACGCATATTGACTATACTTACGCCATTGAGGTAAAAAACAGCGTTTCATTCGGTGAATGGATAAGGCACAATGCCGGCCACCGTTTTCTTTCTCTGGTTTCAGATGAAAGAAAATGGGCGAATCTGGTTAACAAAAGCGGTGCAATATGCAAGTTTTTATCATGCGTCACGGCGACGCAGCCCTCGATGCCGCCAGTGATTCGGTTCGTCCTCTGACCACTAATGGTTGTGACGAATCTCGCCTGATGGCGAACTGGCTAAAAGGTCAAAAAGTGGAAATCGAACGCGTTCTGGTGAGCCCGTTCCTGCGAGCCGAGCAAACACTGGAAGAAGTAGGGGATTGTCTGAACCTGCCTTCCAGTGCAGAAGTTCTGCCGGAGTTAACGCCCTGCGGCGATGTTGGTCTGGTCAGTGCCTATTTGCAGGCGTTGACCAATGAAGGTGTTGCTTCGGTACTGGTGATCTCTCACTTACCGTTAGTCGGGTATCTGGTTGCCGAGTTATGTCCGGGCGAAACGCCGCCTATGTTTACCACCTCGGCCATTGCCAGCGTAACGCTTGATGAAAGCGGAAACGGCACATTCAACTGGCAGATGAGCCCGTGTAATCTGAAGATGGCAAAAGCTATCTGATGAGTTCCAAATTATGCCCAATTAGGTAGATTCATTGGGCATAATTGCTCATCAGGCAGCGGATATCTGTCAACCTCACTACTATCGAAGACTCTCCCCATATATAAATAAAACACTTTCTAATTTCATTCGGAAATTATTTTTCTGCGCGTATCTTGATTTTGCCCAAAGTAACATGTTGAAATGAATAATGTCTGTTTGACACTCATTGTCATTTATTAATACAGATAATAGAGAAAATAGAGTTGAATAATCAGGCAGGATGTAATTGAAACTTGATTAAATTCTGGCTATAGTGTTTATATATTATATTGTCAAAAGTGGATAAATGCCAATCGCATTATATGTTCATTGTTTGTTTTTTAAGCTGTTGATATTCATTATTGATATACTTTCTATTTTTTCTAAATACTTATTCCGTATTTTTTAAGGATGTCCTTAAGATAACCTTTCTTCTGTCAATATATTAATTAAATCTACATTTACTCTTTAGTAAAATTAAATTGCATCAGGGGTGTGGAAACATCACTATGCGGCCCCACACCAACGAATACAATTTTCTACGACCTGTTCTTTTTGGATCGCATGCCGTATTCAATGGCTGGGTATAAACATTGGCTATTGACTGAATCAATGTATTGCAATGTTTATATTTTTAATTATTTATAGTTTAAGGACAAATAATGAGTAAGTTTGTTAAAACAGCTATTGCTGCGGCAATGGTGATGGGCGCGTTCACCTCTACAGCAACAATCGCTGCGGGTAACAACGGTACTGCACGTTTTTACGGCACCATTGAAGACTCAGTGTGTTCTATCGTCCCGGACGATCACAAACTGGAAGTTGATATGGGTGATATCGGTGCCGAAAAACTGAAAAATAACGGCACCACCACGCCGAAAAGTTTCCAGATTCGTCTGCAAGATTGCGTATTTGATACTCAGGAAACAATGACCACTACCTTTACTGGTACCGTTTCTTCTGCAAATAGCGGCAATTATTACACCATTTTCAATACCGATACCGGTGCGGCATTTAACAATGTTAGCCTGGCGATCGGTGACTCTCTGGGTACCTCTTACAAAAGCGGCATGGGTATTGACCAGAAAATAGTGAAAGACACTTCTACCAATAAAGGCAAAGCGAAGCAGACACTGAACTTTAAAGCCTGGCTGGTCGGCGCAGCTGATGCCCCAGATCTGGGTAATTTCGAAGCAAATACCACCTTCCAGATTACTTACCTGTAAGGCATACCCCCATAGCGACACTGCTATGGGGGATTTAAATGGATTTTGACCGAACAAGAATAAAAACGGATAGAAACGTGTATGCCTGACCATTCTCTTTTTCGATTACGGATTCTTCCGTGGTGCATTGCGCTGGCAATGTCAGGGAGTTATAGCAGTGTCTGGGCTGAAGACGACATTCAGTTTGATTCCCGTTTTCTGGAATTAAAAGGCGACACAAAAATTGATCTGAAGCGTTTTTCCAGCCAGGGATATGTTGAGCCCGGAAAATACAATTTACAGGTTCAACTAAATAAACAGCCATTGGCGGAAGAGTACGATATTTACTGGTATGCTGGTGAAGATGACGCGAGCAAAAGCTATGCTTGTCTGACACCGGAACTGGTAGCGCAGTTTGGTTTAAAAGAAGACGTGGCGAAAAATCTGCAATGGAGCCACGATGCTAAATGCCTGAAATCCGGTCAACTGGAAGGCATGGAAATTAAGGCTGATTTAAGCCAGTCCGCATTAGTCATTTCACTACCGCAGGCTTACCTCGAATATACCTGGCCCGACTGGGATCCGCCTTCACGTTGGGATGACGGCATCTCCGGGATCGTCGCGGACTACAGCATCAACGCACAAACCCGGCACGAAGAAAATGGCGGTGATGATAGTAACGAGATCAGCGGCAACGGGACGGTCGGGGTTAACCTGGGGCCGTGGCGTATGCGTGCTGACTGGCAGACTAACTATCAACATACTCGCAGTAATGATGATGGCGATGAATTCAGCGGCGATGAAACTCAAAAAAAATGGGAGTGGAGTCGCTACTATGCCTGGCGGGCGTTACCGTCATTAAAAGCCAAACTGGCGCTGGGCGAAGATTACCTCAGATCCGATATTTTTGATGGCTTTAACTATGTTGGTGGCAGCGTTAGCACCGACGATCAAATGTTGCCTCCCAATCTGCGCGGCTACGCGCCAGACATTTCCGGCGTGGCACACACCACAGCAAAAGTGACCGTCAGCCAGATGGGGCGTGTGATTTACGAAACGCAGGTTCCGGCTGGACCGTTTCGTATTCAGGATCTTGGTGATTCTGTCTCCGGTACGTTGCATATTCGCATTGAAGAACAGAACGGCCAGGTGCAGGAATATGACATCAGCACCGCCTCGATGCCATACCTCACTCGTCCAGGTCAGGTTCGCTATAAGATCATGATGGGCCGTCCGCAAGAGTGGGGGCATCATGTTGAAGGCGAATTTTTCTCTGGTGCTGAAGCTTCCTGGGGGATTGCTAACGGCTGGTCGTTATATGGCGGTGCGCTGGGTGATGAAAACTATCAGTCTGCGGCGCTGGGCGTCGGTCGCGATTTGTCTACCTTCGGCGCGGTCGCGTTTGATGTTACTCATTCGCATACCAAACTGGATAAAGACACCGCTTATGGCAAAGGTTCGCTGGACGGTAACTCCTTCCGTGTGAGTTATTCCAAAGACTTTGACCAGCTCAACAGCCGCGTCACTTTCGCTGGATATCGCTTCTCGGAAGAGAACTTTATGACCATGAGCGAGTATCTGGATGCCAGTGACAGCGAAATGGTCCGCACGGGCAACGACAAAGAGATGTACACCGCCACTTATAACCAGAACTTCCGCGATGCGGGTGTTTCGGTTTATCTCAACTATACCCGCCATACTTACTGGGATCGTGAGGAGCAGACAAACTACAACATCATGCTCTCCCACTATTTCAATATGGGCAGCATTCGTAATATGAGCGTTTCCCTGACTGGCTACCGCTACGAGTATGACAACCGGGCGGATAAGGGCATGTACATTTCGCTCAGTATGCCGTGGGGCGACAACAGTACCGTTAGCTATAACGGCAACTATGGCAGTGGGACGGACAGCAGCCAGGTCGGTTATTTTAGCCGTGTCGATGACGCGACTCACTATCAGTTGAACGTCGGCACCAGTGACAAACACACCAGCGTTGACGGCTATTACAGCCATGATGGTTCGCTGGCGCAGGTTGACCTCAGCGCGAACTACCATGAAGGGCAATACACCTCTGCGGGCTTGTCGTTACAGGGCGGCGCAACGCTTACTGCCCACGGTGGCGCACTTCACCGTACCCAGAATATGGGCGGGACACGCTTGTTGATTGATGCCGATGGCGTTGCCGATGTTCCGGTGGAAGGTAACGGGGCAGCTGTTTATACCAATATGTTTGGTAAGGCCGTCGTTTCTGACGTCAATAACTATTACCGCAATCAGGCGTATATCGACCTCAACAAACTGCCGGAAAACGCCGAAGCAACCCAGTCGGTGGTACAAGCCACGCTAACTGAAGGGGCGATTGGCTACCGCAAATTTACCGTCATCAGTGGTCAAAAAGCGATGGCGGTGCTGCGCCTGAGCGACGGCAGCCATCCTCCGTTTGGCGCAGAAGTAAAAAATGATAACGAGCAGACAGTGGGCCTTGTCGATGATGACGGCAATGTTTATCTGGCAGGGGTGAAACCTGGCGAACACATGAGTGTGTTCTGGAGTGGTGTTGCGCATTGCGATATCAACCTGCCGGACCCGCTGCCTGCCGATCTGTTTAACGGATTGTTACTGCCATGCCAGCATAAAGGCAATGTAGCACCTGTCACTTCGCCGGCGGTCAAACCGGCGATTCAGGAACAGACACAGCGGGTGACGCCAACGGAACCCCCGACTTCAATTTCAGTAAACCAGTAACGTGATTAAGGAATGATCCATGTTTAATCTGACTAACACTGCAAAAATCGTTGTCCCGGCACTGGCGCTGCTGGCGACAGCGGTCAGTTTCTCCAGCCACGCTTCGGTGACGCCCGACAGGACACGGCTGGTGTTTAACGAAAGTGACAAATCCATCAGCGTCACGCTGCGCAATAACGATCCCAAACTGCCCTATCTGGCGCAGAGCTGGATAGAGGATGCAAAGGGCAACAAAATCAGCTCGCCGCTGGCGGTGCTGCCGCCAGTGCAGCGCATCGATGCGATGATGAACGGCCAGGTGAAGGTGCAGGGGCTGCCGGATATCAACAAACTGCCGGCCGACCGCGAGAGCGTGTTCTACTTTAACGTGCGCGAAATTCCGCCGAAATCGAACAAGCCAAACACGCTGCAGATTGCGCTGCAGACGCGTATCAAGCTGTTCTGGCGACCGAAGGCGCTGGAGAACACCAGCATGAAAAGTCCGTGGCAGCATAAGGTGACGCTCATCCGTAACGGCCAGGACTTCACCGTCAATAACCCGACGCCGTACTACGAGATCATCAGCAACGCCAGCGCTAAAAAAGGCGACAACCCGCCGGCGGGATTCACACCGCTGATGATGGAGCCGAAAACCTCCGCACCGCTGAATGCGAAGATGGACAGCGTGCCGGTGCTGACCTACATCAACGACTACGGCGCGCGGATGCCGCTGTACTTCAAATGCACCGGCAACAACTGCCAGGTGGATGAAGAGCAGAGCCGCAAAGGCTGATGCCGGGAGGGACTTATGAGTCACAAGTTTTTAGCGGGCGCGGGGCTACTGGTACTGGCCGGATGGGGTGTCAGCGGTTTAGCCGTTGCTGGCAGCGATATCAAACAGGTGGATCTGACGCTGCGAATCCTGGTCGATGGCCCGCCGCCGTGCTCCGTGAAGGGAAGCGCGGTGGAATTTGGCAATGTGGTGATCAACAGGATCGATGGTACCAATTACCAACAGGATGCGAAATACACCCTCAACTGCGGTAATAAAGTCAGCGATGACTTACGGATGCAGCTCAAAGGCAATACCGCCGTGATCAACGGAGAAACGGTTCTCAGCACGGATATCGCCGGCCTGGGGGTGCGGATAGAAAACGCCGCCGACAACTCCCTGTTTGCAGTTGGTGAAAATAACTGGACGCCTTTTAATGTCAACACACAGCCTCAGCTGAAAGCGGTGCCGGTAAAACAGAGCGGGGTGCAACTGACGCCGTCGGAGTTTAACGCCACGATGACCATGGTGGTGGATTACCAATGAAAAAATTCCTGCTCCTTTTACTGTGCGCTGGTTGCGGGGCTGTGCTGGCGGCGGAAGATGACATCACATTCCACGGTACGCTGATGTCGCCGCCCGCCTGTAGCATCAGCGGCGGGCAAACCATCGAAGTGCAATTTCGCGATCTCATTATCGACAGCATTGACGGCAATTATGGTCGTCAGGAAGTGGACTACGAACTGAGCTGTGAGTCTGATGTCCGCGATCCCGAGTGGAATATGACACTCTCATGGACGGGGACTGCCACCTCCTACAACGACTCTGCTATTGAGACGGATGTACCGGGCTTCGGAATTGAGCTTCAGCATGACGGTCAGCGTTTTAAGCTCAACGAGCCGCTTTCCATTAACGCCACCGATTTTAGCCAGAAGCCAAAGCTGGAGGCGGTACCGGTCAAAGCGGCTGATGCGGTGCTGACGGACACGACCTTTTCTGCTTACGCAACCTTACGGGTGGATTACCAATGAAAACAGCACACATTTATTCACCCGGTTATGCGCTGTTAGCAGGCCTGCTGCTGACCGCCAGCACGGGGGCACGGGCAGTCGATAACAACCTGCATTTTTACGGCAACCTGCTGAGTAAATCCTGCACGCTGGTGGTGGATGGTGCCAATCTGGCAGAAATCCATTTTCCCACCGTCAGCAACCGGGATTTGATAGTCGCCGGACAGTCTGTGCATCTGCCGGTTGTGTTTAAGCTGAAAGACTGCAAAGGGCCAGCGGGCTACAACGTCAAAGTCACGCTGAGCGGCACCGAAGACAGCGGTCAGCCGGGTTTTCTGGCAGTCGATGACACCTCCACCGCGCAGGGCGTGGGGATAGGGATGGAAACGCTCGACGGCAAGCGGGTGGATATTAACAACACTACCGGGGCGACTTTTGCGCTTACCAACGGCAACAATGATATTAATTTCCGGGCCTGGATCCAGGCGAAAAGCGGTCGCGATGTGACGATCGGTGAATTCACTGCCAGCCTGACCGCTACCTTCGAGTATATTTAAAATGAAAATTCTACGTTATGTCTTTTACTTTTTGCTGCTCATTTGCCTCAGCACAGGAGTGCAGGCCGCGAAAAAGATCGCGACGTTATACATTCCTGCGGGATCAATGGGAGTGCTCACAGGTTTTCAGTTTAATCTTTCTATCCTCACACCAGAAGGCGCGCAATATGGGGTATATCAATCCAGGTCAGTTGCGATTTTGAATGTGCCACTAGTATCATGGACTGGTCAAGGTACTGCTCCGGAACTGCATTTAGAAGACGCAAGAACCATATTACCAACTTCACGTTGCCCGGGCCTTGAAGAATATGATGCTCGCACCCCACAAACGACCTGGGCCTGCGTGGAAATGAAAGTCACAGTTTTCTATGACGGTGATATGCATGGTTGTCCGTGGATAGTTTCCTCGTATGTAAAGAGTGAGGACGCAACGGAGGCAATATATACAGGTAATAATGTTCCCTATATTGGCCCGACAAAAGTCAGTTCTGACTGTAGCGCAATACCTTTAGATCCTTATGATGTCTCCTGGAATGAAAATACGGTCGTGCATAACAAAATAGTCAGGATGCAATCAACAGGTGCTGTGATTGAACAAACGCTGCCCACTTATCTGATGGAAGGTGGAAAACTGTGTGATGGTAGTAAATATGACGAGCGTGGTGCTTACTGCCGTTTTGTCGCACAGCAGATGACCTTCTCCACTTCGGGCTGTGACGATGCCAAAGTGACAGTGACGCCAGAGCCGCAACCGATCACGTCCAGGCAACTGCATGATATGAAGCTACGCGTGGACACAACGGCGCAACAGCCAATAGATGCCACCTGCCGGTTCACTTACATACTGAATATGTACTAGTGCGTCTTTTTCACAAGGCAGGGTCATTTGACCCTGCCATTCCCCGTACATGGCGCAACGCGCTAAACTTCTCAGGGTAACTCCGGCGGCAGCCACTCTTCCACTTCAATCAATACCAGCAACGCCGCATCACCACCATACTCTTTTGGTGCCTGATGAAAGGCCATCACATGCGGATGTTGTGCCAGCCACAGCGGTGTTTGTTGCTTCAAAATATGCTTCCCGTGCCCATGCATCACGCAGGCGCAAAACACATGTTCACGGCGGCAGGCGGCAATCAACGCGCCCAGTTCCTGCTTAGCTTGCAGCTGCGTCAGACCGTGTAAATCCAAAAACAATTCCGGTGAATAATCGCCGCGGCGCAGTTTCTTCGCCTCAAAATGGCTGACATCCGGGCGAACATATTTCACCGGACCTTCGGTATTTAATAACGGCTGAAACTCATCGGAAAAATAATGGCTGGCATCAGCCTGCTCCTGGATCAAGCGTTTCACCGGCACTTCGCTGATTTTTTTACGCTGCGGTCGGTGGACAATCGTGTCCTGCTTAATCTTGCGAGTCCCCGCCATCAACTGGCGAAACAGAGCCTGGTCCTCCTCGCTAAGTGTTGTTTTCTTTTTCATTTATCTGTCTCTATTTCTAATTTTCCTACAGTTTACCCGACTCGTAGCACAATCGATCGTTTAAAACGTATTTTTCCTCACTCACCGCGCGTGAATGCTGATTTATCGTCATCTTCATGGCAAACTAGCCGCCGAAATTATTGCGATCATGCCCTGGAGGAATACGTGGATAAAATTTTCGTTGATGAAGCAGTAAATGAGCTGCAAACCATTCAGGACATGTTGCGCTGGTCGGTTAGCCGCTTCAGCGCGGCAAATATCTGGTACGGTCACGGCACCGATAATCCGTGGGATGAAGCCGTGCAACTGGTGTTGCCTTCGCTCTACCTGCCGCTGGATATTCCGGAAGATATGCGCACCGCGCGTCTGACCTCCAGCGAAAAACACCGCATTGTTGAGCGCGTGATCCGCCGCGTCAACGAACGCATTCCGGTGGCTTACCTGACCAACAAAGCGTGGTTCTGCGGCCATGAATTTTACGTCGATGAACGCGTGCTGGTGCCGCGCTCGCCGATTGGTGAACTGATCAACAATAAATTTGCCGGACTTATCAGCAAGCAACCGCAGCATATTTTAGATATGTGTACCGGTAGTGGCTGCATCGCCATTGCCTGTGCTTATGCCTTCCCGGAAGCGGAAGTCGACGCGGTAGATATCTCTCCCGACGCGCTGGCGGTTGCCGAACAGAACATCGAAGAACACGGTCTGATCCACAACGTCATTCCGATTCGTTCCGATCTGTTCCGCGACTTGCCGAAAGTGCAGTACGATCTGATTGTCACTAACCCGCCGTATGTCGATGCGGAAGATATGTCCGACCTGCCAAATGAATACCGCCACGAGCCGGAACTGGGCCTGGCATCTGGCACCGACGGCCTGAAACTGACGCGTCGCATTCTTGGAAACGCGGCAGATTACCTTGCTGATGATGGCGTGTTGATTTGTGAAGTCGGCAACAGCATGGTACATCTTATGGAACAATATCCGGATGTTCCGTTCACCTGGCTGGAGTTTGATAACGGCGGCGATGGTGTGTTTATGCTCACCAAAGAGCAGCTGCTGGCGGCCCGTGAATATTTCGCGATTTATAAAGATTAAGTAAACACGCAAACACAACAATAACGGAGCCGTGATGGCTGGAAACACAATTGGACAACTCTTTCGCGTAACCACCTTCGGCGAATCGCATGGGCTGGCGCTCGGCTGCATCGTCGATGGTGTTCCGCCAGGCATTCCGCTGACGGAAGCGGACCTGCAACATGACCTTGATCGTCGTCGCCCTGGGACATCGCGCTATACCACCCAGCGCCGCGAGCCGGATCAGGTCAAAATACTCTCCGGTGTTTTTGAAGGCGTTACTACTGGCACCAGCATTGGCTTGTTGATCGAAAATACCGACCAGCGTTCTCAGGATTACAGCGCAATTAAAGACGTCTTCCGTCCAGGCCATGCTGATTACACCTACGAACAAAAATACGGTCTGCGCGATTATCGCGGCGGTGGACGTTCTTCCGCCCGCGAAACCGCCATGCGCGTGGCGGCAGGGGCGATTGCCAAAAAATATCTCGCCGAGAAATTTGGTATTGAAATCCGCGGCTGCCTGACCCAGATGGGCGACATTCCGCTGGAAATCAAAGACTGGTCGCTGGTTGAACAAAATCCGTTCTTCTGCCCGGACCCGGACAAAATCGACGCGTTAGATGAACTGATGCGCGCGCTGAAAAAAGAGGGCGACTCCATCGGCGCGAAAGTCACCGTTGTTGCCAGTGGCGTCCCCGCCGGACTTGGCGAGCCGGTCTTTGACCGCCTGGATGCTGACATCGCCCATGCGCTGATGAGCATCAACGCGGTGAAAGGCGTGGAAATTGGCGACGGTTTTGACGTAGTGGCGCTGCGCGGCAGCCAGAACCGCGACGAAATCACCAAAGACGGTTTCCAGAGCAACCATGCGGGCGGCATTCTCGGCGGTATCAGCAGCGGGCAGCAAATCATTGCTCATATGGCGCTGAAACCGACCTCCAGTATCACCGTGCCGGGGCGTACCATTAACCGCTTTGGCGAAGAAGTTGAGATGATCACCAAAGGCCGTCACGATCCCTGTGTCGGGATCCGCGCCGTGCCGATCGCAGAAGCGATGCTGGCGATCGTATTAATGGATCACCTGTTACGGCAGCGGGCGCAAAATGCCGATGTGAAGACTGATATTCCACGCTGGTAAAAAATGAACAAAACCGCGATTGCGCTGCTGGCCCTGCTTGCCAGTAGCGCCAGCCTGGCAGCGACGCCGTGGCAAAAAATAACCCAACCTGTGCCGGGTAGCGCACAATCGATAGGCAGTTTTTCTAATGGCTGTATTGTCGGCGCTGACACGTTGCCGATACAGTCCGAACATTATCAGGTCATGCGTACCGATCAGCGTCGCTATTTCGGTCACCCGGATCTGGTGATGTTTATTCAGCGTCTGAGTAGCCAGGTGAGCAATCTGGGCATGGGTACGGTGCTGATTGGCGATATGGGGATGCCCGCTGGTGGGCGTTTCAACGGCGGTCATGCCAGCCACCAGACCGGACTGGATGTTGATATCTTCTTACAACTGCCGAAAACACGCTGGACCTCCGCGCAACTTTTGCGCCCGCAAGCGTTAGATTTGGTTTCCCGCGACGGTAAACACGTTGTCTCCACGCTGTGGAAGCCAGAAATTTTCAGCTTGATCAAACTCGCCGCCCAGGACAAAGACGTCACACGCATTTTTGTTAATCCGGCGATTAAACAACAACTTTGCTTTGATGCGGGCACCGATCGCGACTGGTTGCGCAAAGTGCGGCCCTGGTTCCAGCATCGCGCGCATATGCATGTACGATTACGTTGTCCTGCCGATAGTCTGGAGTGTGAAGATCAACCTTTACCGCCACCAGGCGATGGTTGCGGGGCAGAACTGCAAAGCTGGTTTGAACCTCCAAAACCGGGAACAACAAAGCCTGAGAAGAAGACACCGCCTCCGTTGCCGCCTTCCTGCCAGGCGCTACTGG
>OGSM01000195.1_pt1 | contig 25456 bp, 30 predicted proteins | sample 1573871 | NCBI WGS metagenome assembly OGSM01 (sample SAMN03295848, study PRJEB24534) | human gut metagenome | isolation source: fecal sample 1 from infant 7 | host: Homo sapiens | place: USA: Pittsburgh, PA | collected 2014-07
ATGTCGCGGTAGGGATACCCGTTACCGGATACCCCCCGCACAGATCCCGGCGTGCGCGATTTACGCACCGGGCTCCTGCCTCGGGTGTCTGGCGGTGAACCGCTCCACAGGCCATGGATGAAGAACCCGAACCCTTGGTAGCCATGCGGCTGCCAGTTTGTTTGCTTTCGTCCAGGTCGTATCATCCTTCTGGCTCCTGCGCCTGAGCGCCCGGCGCCAGAGGTTTGTTACGTGTGTCCTGAACTTCTGCATGGTGGGGAAGTTGCCCGGTACCGAGTGATAGTTCAGGTATCCCTGAACCACTCTCCTGAGCCATTTTCCCTGTTCGGGGATTGAGTAATGCCAGCGCCTTCGCAGACCGTCTTTGATGGCTTTCAGAGTTGCCGTCATCCGATCCCGGCGGGTCTTTCGTATCAGCATGAACCTGCCGTTGCGATCTTTCCCGCTGATGTGCGTGAACCCGAGGAAGTTGAACGTTTCTGGTTTGCCTTTTCCCCTGATGGCACGGTTTTCGGCAGCGAAGCGGCCGAACTCCATCAGACGGGTTTTCTCCGGGTGAACCGTGAGTCCGAACTTCCTCAGTCTGCGCTGCATGGCTATACGGAAGCGCCGGGCATCGTATCGTTTGTCGAACCCGATGACGATGTCATCGGCGTATCTGACCATTACCACATTGCCTGTGGCATAGCGACGTCGCCACTGATGCGCCCACAGATCGAAGACGTAGTGGAGGTATATGTTTGCCAGCAGCGGTGAGATGACCGCACCCTGTGGGGTGCCTTCCTCCGTTGCTCGCCATTGACCCTCCTCCGACGTCCCGGCTGTGAGCCACTTACGTATGAGCCTGATTACCCTCCGGTCGCCGATCCGATGCTCTGTGAACCTGATCAGCCATTCGTGGCTCACCCTGTCGAAGAACTGACTGATGTCGGCATCCAGTACCCAGTTTACGTTAGTGCGTACCAGCCCTGTGGCCAGTGCGTCCAGTGCATCGTGCTGGCTTCGCCCGGGTCTGAACCCGTATGAGAACCCCATAAAGTCGTTTTCATAGACTGCGTTCAGGATTTTCACCAGCGCATACTGGACGATCTTGTCCTCCAGCGAGGCGATGCCGAGCGGGCGTTGTTTTCCATCCGCTTTTGGGATGTAGTGACGCCTGCCGGGCTGCGCCCTGTAGCTGCCCTGATGTAGCCTCCGGTGCAGATCTGTTATGTTGTTCTTCATGTTTCCGGCGTAGTCCATCCACCTGATGCCATCCACTCCCGCGGCCGCTTTCCTGCTCAGGGAGAGGAATGCGGCTTCCAGTGCTTCGACTGTCAGCAGGTGGAACAATGCTGTAAACCGTTCTTTCTTCCGCTGCTTCGCAGCTTCCCGCACGCGTGACAGCCTCTGTGACATGCTTTCCCGGCTCTGTGTCCGGCGCATGTGTGGCTGTTCCGCGTTCCCCTTGGCCCCGCTCCTTCGCTCCACTGACTCCGCTCCTTTCGGGTTGTTCGCCTGCTTCGCCGCTACTATGAGCGAGTCCGACTTCTCCTCTCCGTACATCACCGGCTATGACTCCTCGTCTTCCCGGTGCGGGCCATCTCCGACGCTGGCAGATGGTCAGAGGGGAGATCTCCCGGTTCCCGCGTAGAGATCGTATTGACATGCCAGGGTCTCAGACCCCGCCGGGTCCATATGGCACTCGCAGTAACGCACCCTATGATGTTGCCTTCCGTAAACAGTACAACGTCGGCACCCGGTAATTTAATATACATTTCGTGGCTCAATGGCTGGCCTGTCAACACCCCTGTCAACGCTTCGCCCCATACCTCACGGTATACAACGCATGACTCGGGGACCCTGTGGATTGCTGGTCCTTCAATGGTCGGGGACTTTCACCCCTTGATCTCTACCGGTCTCCCGGCGCACACTGTATGTATAACCAGTATATTTAGACATCAGGAGGAAAGATGAAACTGCAGCTTTTCAGCACCGGGAAAGAACTCCCGCCACAGGCCCATCCGTTGTTTGCAGACCTGGCCAGCTGCGGTTTTCCCAGCCCTGCAGCTGACTACGTCGAGTCTGACCTGGATCTCCATGATTACTGCATACGGCATCCGAGCGCGACTTACTACCTTCGCGCCAGCGGTGACAGTATGTCCGACGGCAGCCTTTACAATGGCGATCTGCTGGTTGTGGACTGTGCCGAGAAGCCCCGGCATGGCGATATTGTTGTGGCCAGCGTGCAGGGGGAGTTTACGGTCAAACGGTTGCTGCTGACGCCACGACTGACGCTGCAGCCCATGAACGCCGCCTGGTCGCCGATTTATCCCGACCCGGACGATCTGGATATCTTTGGCGTCGTCACGCACATCATCCACCGCCCGAGGGAGATGTACTGATGTTTGCCCTGGCCGATGTGAACAGCTTTTATGCCAGCTGCGAACGTGTTTTCCGCCCGGATTTGAAAGGAAAGCCGGTTGTGGTGCTCAGCAATAACGATGGCTGCGTAATCGCGAGAAGTGCCGAGGCAAAGCCCTGGATCAAAATGGGTACGCCGTGGTTTCAGATGAAAAACGAAAGATACCCGGAAAAAATATACGCGTTCTCCAGCAACTATGAACTTTATGCATCCATGTCGGCGCGCGTGATGAGCTGCCTGGAGGAACTGGCTCCGGGGGTGGAACAGTATTCGATTGACGAGATGTTCCTCGATCTGACCGGTGTGGAGCACTGCATGGACCTGGAGGACTTCGGCCGGCAGCTGCGACAGCACGTGTATGACTGTACCCGTCTGACCATCGGTGTGGGCGCCGGACCAACGAAAACCCTCGCAAAATCAGCCCAGTGGGCCTCAAAGGAGTGGAAACAGTTTCGTGGTGTGCTCGCACTCACCCGGGGGAATCCACAGCGAACGCGGAAACTGCTTTCACTGCAGCCGGTCGAAGAGATCTGGGGCGTGGGAAACCGTATTGCACGCAAGCTCAATGTTCTGGGCATCAAAACCGCGCTCGATCTGGCCCTGACGAACCCGGCCTTTATCCGCAAAAATTTCTCCGTAGTCCTTGAGCGAACGGTACGCGAACTGAACGGGGAAAGCTGCATGTCGCTTGAGGAAGCCCCGCCAACAAAGCAGCAGATCGTCTGCAGCCGCAGTTTTGGAGAGAAAATCACGGAGTACGATTCGCTCCGCCAGGCTGTCTGTCAGTACGCAGAGCGGGCCTCAGAAAAGCTGCGTAAAGAGCGCCAGTATTGCCGGCATATTTCCGTATTCATCAAAACGTCTCCGTTCGCCGTTAAAGAGCCTTACTATGGCAACGTGGCCACGGAGAAACTGCTTACCCCCACTCAGGACACCCGGGACATCATTGCGGCCGCCACAACGGCTCTGGAGCGTATCTGGAAGGACGGGCACCGGTATGCCAAAGCCGGTGTGATGCTGAATGACTTCACCGGCTCCGGCGTTTCGCAGCTGCAGCTGTTCGACGAACGTCCTCCACGTCCTCACAGCGCTGAGCTGATGAAGGTTCTCGATGGCATTAATCATTCCGGGCTGGGACAGCTCTGGTTTGCCGGACGAGGGATAGCGCCATCATGGCAAATGAAACGCGACATGCTCTCCCCTGCGTACACCACCCGCTGGAAAGATATCCCCATAGCGAGGATCAGTTAAATTTCGCTTTTCAGAGAGAGCCAGTAGTGCTCGCCGCAGCCGAACGACAGGGCGAAGCCCGCGAGTGAGCGAGGAAGCACCAGGGAACTGCACGGATAAATTCTGCTTACGCTCGAAGTTAAATGGACAACTTATCCAGTTATCCACCGGGCAGATCCAAATATCTGATCCAGCAAAGATCCATATAATGATCCAAACAGATCCCGGTACGTTGAAAACCGCGCCATGCATAGGCTAACAGCCATTTCATGTGTTTATAAGTCGGATATTTGTGTTTGTAAATCGGTATTCTGTGTTTACAAAGCGGATATATGTGTTTATAAAACGGATTGCGCGTGTTTATAAATGGGATTACGCATGCTGTGTCTGTGGATGATCCTTTAACTGTGGATAAGTCCTTATGTATAAGAAAAGTGTAGATCTATCACTTGAATCGGTTCTCGTAGAAATCGATGAAAATAAGAAGCTCATGCCTTCCAGAAACGCTACTGTCCAGCCTGTAGCTTTGATGCGCTTAGGTCTGTTTCTACCTTCCTTAAAACGAAAAGGAAAGGACACAGAAAATATCAGTATTGATGCGAGTAGCGAACTTCAAAGCTTAGAGTTGGCAAGAGCCGAAGGTTATACAGACATCCGTATTACCGGCCCACGACTTTCGATGGAGACTGACTTCAAGGTGTGGGTTGGCATCATTCTCGCGTTTTCGAAATATGGCTTAAACAGCAGCACCATTGAACTTCCATTCAGCGAGTTTGCTACATTCTGCGGGTTTAGCTCAAAGGACAAAGATAAAGGACTCAGAACGCGCTTGGCCGACTCTCTTATTCGTCTTCGCAGCACAACTATCAAGCTTGCCTCAGAAAAGGATCGGAATGGTGTTGTATCTGGTCTGTTAAGTCGTGGTAAGTGGGACGAAAAAGACGACATCATGGAACTTACCGCCGATGAGTCTCTTTGGGAGCTTTATCAATTCGACCGTCAGGTGCTTCTGCAGATGTTTATAATCCGGCAACTTGCGAACAAAGGGACAGCACAGGCCCTATACACTTTCATTGAGAGCCTTCCTGAGCGACCAATACCACTATCGTTCGCGCGTATTAAACGTCGCCTAATGCTTACCTCACCCAATAACCAGCAGAATCGAGTGATTAACAAGGCTATAGACGAGCTTAAAGCGGTCGGTTATTTAGATGGCGATGTCGTTAAAAAGGATGGTGAATGGCACTTAATCATAACCCGTCGCACGCCTAGGCCAGACATTAAGGCTATGTCTGAAGCCTTAAAAGATGGAGAGTAAAAGCGCCTGACTGTGTTTGTAAAGCGGATATGTGCCGCAGTGACTGCGAGTGTTTGCTGTTTTCCCGGTAACACAGCATCAGCATCCGTTTTATAAACACATCTATTCCCTCTCATATTGTTTCCGCTTTGTAAACACACCTGTTTGCTCACTTCCGAGCCGATTTATAAACACATGTATCAGCGTTCAGCCTTTGAGTCACTCGCTGAACGTGCAACAAAAACACCAATATCAATAATTTCTTGCACGTCACGGTATTTGTTGTACACTCCGAGCTGTACAATCAATGTCCTCTACATTGAAAACATCATGGAGAACAGAATGAAACGAGATTACGGTGGAGTAGGCTCGATAGCGCGACGAGCTGGCATATTGCTTGAGTCAATGAGCCGGGACATTGAAGATCAACGCAAAGAGTTTAACCTTACAGAATACTTCCAGACATTTACCCGGAACGCAGTAGCCAAATTACCCAAGCTAAGCCGTCGCATCGTGGAGCAGGCCATTAAAGAAATGGAAGATGCAGGCTACGATTTCAACAAGAAACGCGTCGGAAATGTTGAGCAATATGCTCTTACAGTACAGAATGTTATTGATATTTACGCCCACCGCAAGATCCCGAAGTATCGTGAAATCCATCAATCGCCTTACGTTATTTTCGTCGTTAACTTGAAAGGTGGCGTATCCAAAACCGTATCAACTGTAACGCTGGCGCACGCGTTGCGAGTGCATCAGGATTTATTGCGTCACGATCTGCGTATTCTGGTTATTGACCTTGATCCGCAGGCATCCAGCACCATGTTCCTCGATCACACGCACAGTATTGGTTCCATTCTTGAAACCGCCGCGCAAGCGATGCTAAACGATGTCGATGCTGAAACCCTGCGTAACGAAGTGATACGGCCAACCATCATTCCAGGTGTAGATGTTATTCCTGCTTCTATTGATGATGGTTTTGTAGCCAGCGCATGGAAGGAGCTGGTTAGCGAGCACCTGCCGGGCGTAAACCAGTACGAAGTGCTTCGCAAAATAATTATCGATCGTGTGGCTGATGACTACGATTTCATCCTGATTGATACAGGTCCGCACCTCGATCCATTTTTACTAAACGGTTTGGCGGCAAGTGACCTTATTCTCACCCCTACTCCGCCGGCGCAAGTCGATTTCCATTCCACGTTGAAATACCTTACCCGCTTGCCTGAAATGCTGGAAACGCTGGAAGAAGAAGGCATTGAACCGCGTCTGGCTGCCAGTATTGGTTTTATGTCGAAAATGACTGGCAAGCCCGATCATCTGGTTTCACATAGCCTTGCTCGTGAAGTCTACACAAGCAGCATACTGGACTCTTCCCTGCCCCGCCTGGATGGCTTTGAACGTTGCGGAGAAACGTTTGATACGATTATTAGTGCCAACCCAGCATCTTATCCCGGTAGCAACGACGCGTTAAAAAAAGCGCGTACAGAAGCAGAGCATTTTACGAAGGCTGTGTTTGACCGTATTGAATTCCTGAGGAGCCAATCAGCGTGAAGAAAAAAATAGTAGCTCGCGGGCGAAACATTTTAGGTAGTGATAGCTCAGATTTTATCCGTAGCCTCGAAACCAAAGAAGCAGAGAAGGTATTCACCCTTAAGTCCGGTAATCAGGCCAAGTTCACCCTCTCAACCATTTTGAATGGTGATATTGAAGAGAAGACATTTGTGGATCCAGCTGTTAACGGTCGCGACCAAAGGTATGTAACCCCTGAGTCAGTGAGCGACATAACGCGAACTATCAACCTGCAGCAATTTTTCCCAGCAATCGGCCGAGTTATTAACGGTTGTATTGAAGTGTTAGATGGTTCCCGGCGCCGGGCGGCATGTATCTTCAGTGGCGCGAAATTCGAAATTCTGGTTACAGAAGATGAGATAAGTCTTGAAGATGCTCGTCAGCTTGCCAAAGACATTCAGACCGCGCGTGAGCATACGCTTCGTGAGATAGGTCAAAGATATCAATTTATGTACGCAAATGGCATGTCTAAGGATGAAATTGCGCGCGTAGAGGACGTCTCACCGGCAAGCGTTTCCCGAGCGTTTCAAGCTGCTTCTGTGCCAGCTGAAATGGTCGAGTTATTCCCGGTTATCAATGAACTCTCCCTTGCTGATTACCAGCTGCTGTTAAAAATTTCAGAGGACTTAGATAGCAAAGGTGTGCCTCTGTCTGATTTGCTCGGAAAAGTGCAGGCAGACATCAGTGCAGCAAAAGTTGAAAGCGTAAGTAAGTCGCTAATTATGGACTCTTTTAAACGCCATTCGAAGCAGCTGAAGCCAGCGCCAGTGAAAACTGTACAAACTGAAAAGCTACGTGAGTTTGAAGACAAAAAGCAGTTTGCCCGGAAGAAAACCGATCCGTCTAAACGCTTAGTGACCTATGAATTTGCCCGTCTTCCTGCTTCAGTTCAGGCTGAGTTAGATAAGGCCATCAGGCTGGTTATGGGCAACATGCAGTCCTTCGAAAAATAAAAAAATGTGGGAATTTAATGTGTGACTCCACTAAAAAGTTCCCACTACATTTTCAGCCCTAACTATCTAAAAAACTAGGTTTTTTGTGATTTCTTTCAGTATGAAATTCCCTGTCGCATCGCTTGTAGTTTTATAAAGCACAATGGCGTAATTTTTGGAGAAACAAAATCAATGGAACACTCGACAATTTCTGAAGCTCTAATTGGTGGTGTTGTTTGCGGCACTATCGCGGCCGGATTTATCTGGCAATTATTCAGACCTTGGAAACTTGAATGGCTCTGGTTAACCTGTTTTATCCTTACCTCAATCATTGTATTTTTCTTTGGTCCCTCTATGCCAAACCCATTCATGATGTAGAAGTACAAGGAGATGTGCCATGACCGTGAGGCTTTATTACAATGCAGTAGATAGACGAGCCCAAGCGAGCAATGAATGGCATGCTGAGTGGATAAGTAAACGTGGCTTGAAAGCTCGTCTTTGGACTGACAAGGCGATCAGTGAATTTCTCGGTGCGCCGCTCAGTGCAGGCCCGGTAAAAGCCTGGAAACAGAAGGAAGTGAAAAAAGTCGAAGCGACACCCGCTTTCAAAACATGGCTGGAACAACGTCGCGCATGGCTGGTTGCGCGGGGTAAAATATCCTCTGATACAGAGTTGCCTTGCCACCTGGATGCTCCGATAATTCCAGGTAAACAACATAAGGAATCATAATATGGACAAAAAGCCTCGCTATTCTGTCATGCTGGATGGGGATAGAACCGTCTATAGTGGAAATAGTCGGTTTGTCGCCTGGACGTTCTGGCTGATGAACCGCCATCGTAGGGCTATCGCATATGATTGCGGAGTTTGGGTTGTTGAACCAGCCTACTGGATCCGTGTCGTTTAATCTGCTTTTGCAATGTGCAGCTGCTTCATGTCATGCCTAAGGAGTTATTTTGAAATGGATTAATTTTTTACAACGTCTTTTACAACGTTTTTTCCCAAAAAAAAATGAAATAATTGAAGTGAAATACATTGAAAGGGATGAAACAAGAGTATTACCAGACATCCCTGAAAACGTCATAGCTGCCTGTCAGACTCTTCAGGTGAAGCTGGATTCTGTTAAGAATAATCCATTTTTGGAAATTAGTTTGATTTATGGATTTCTTGATACTTTTGGCGAGTTTGCATCAACCTTTACAGTATGTCAGAAAGGTTGCAGCGCCTGTTGCAAAATAGGTGTCGAAATGACGGCATTAGAAGCAAGTTTTATAGAAAAAAACACATCCCACAGAATTGTATCTAACAAGCAAAGAAAATTAAAAACCAATACAGATTGCCCATTTTTAATTGATGGAATCTGCTCCATATATGAATATCGACCTTTCAATTGTAGAACCTTTTTCACAGTAGATAACCCTAAGTACTGCGAAACACCAAACGAACCTCATAGGACATATGGGAGTTTAGGTGGTCAAGACATAAATATAATTTATCAGTTTCGAAAATATATTGACCATCTAAATGGGAAGAGGAAGAAGAGTGATATCAGATTCTTCTTTGGGAATCATAAAGGAATAAAATAGCCAGGCATGGAAATATTTCAGTCCAGTTCTGCTGGCTGCGCGGGATCTGGCCTGGTAATATGGACCTGATTTTTTAGAAGAGAGGTTGTTTATGCCAGGGGAAATATATTCGTACCAGGTTATTACCGATACAACTGAACGCCTGCTCAATCAGTATGTAGCTGATGCACAAGCTAGCCCTGAGAGATCTGAAGCGTTGGTGGCAGCTTTTAATGGTGCATTTTGGTTGTGGTATCAACTCACCAGAGATTCAGATAATCCTGACAGAGATGCTGACGGAACACGTTTCATGGATCTCATACCTGAATTTCCAGAGCAATAGGCCGGGTCTGCGGCCTGTTTTTACGCCCCTCATTTAATTCCCCGCGCGGTTAGACATTCAGGTGATTGCGTCCAGTTCTGCTGGTAGCGCGGGATCTGGCTTGGTATACTAATCACACAATATCTATTCCCCATTCATAATCAGGTGAATCATGTTCAATAATGATTTTCTGTTTTATGCACCTATCTGTATAGGTGTAGGCATAGTTGCCTATTTTCTATTTATTAAAAAGAACTAATGTCGCGCCAGTGGCCTTTCTACTACTCCTCATTTAATTCCCAGCGCAGTTAGACATTCAGGTCATTCCGTCCAGTTCTGCTGGCTGTGCGGGATCTGGCCTGGTAAAATTAATGAATTGGTAGGAAAAGGAATATCCTATGACGACAGTTTTCAGGTTGATGGTTGCTTATCAGAAAGAAGACTGTTCTCGGAAGGAGCGTTATCTTTCTGCTTCTTCTCTTCCGTGGCCGGAACGTTATCAACGAAAGCCATTAATGCGACGATCACCCCGTGACCGGACGTTATTCAAGATAGCTGACAGGGATCTCCGCTATAAAAAGCGTGGCAGATATGCAAGACCAGAAACGAGTATGGTCATGCCGTTCAGTCTTTGTAGCAAGGCATAAACTCATCAGTCAGACCGTGCCAGCGGCATTTTTTATGCCCCTCGTTTAATTCCCGCGCCCACCTGGACGATCAGGTGATTCTGTCCAGTAAAAGAAGACATCATCGGGTTCATCTGCAATAAACAACAGATACACAAAAAATGCTTTTCTCCCTGGACATTTCGGCACTATCGGAATAAATGTCCAGAAAATATTTTGCTTGGTCGTATTTATTATTCTTGCACAAATACCCCAGCCTGTGCCGGGAGGTGAGCACTGACAGATGTTACCTGCCATTTCCCTTCAGCAGCGCCACCGCCTCATCGCCTGGCATCTGGAACTGCACCCGGTGCCGTGCCGCGACATCGAGCGCAAACACTTTCGTGTAGACCTCCGTCGAGCTGATCGACTTGTGTCCCATCAGGCTCTGCAGCACCTTCAGCGGGATGCCGGCATACAGCATGTGCATCCCGTAGCTGTGACGGAACGTGTGCGGGGTAACCGGTACCGAAAACGTCACCCCGTCGGCGGCAGCCGCATCAACGGCTTCACTTATCCAGGTCCGGACCGTTCTGTCGGTAATTTCCCAGATGCGTGCCTTCTCGGTTCTGCCTGTGCGTTTATTACGGCGCTCCAGCGGAATTTTAAGCGTGGCCACCATCATCTCCAGCTGGCTGACATAGTTCGCATCGGAAAGCGGAACGATACGATGAGGCTGGCTACCGGCCGGAGCTCGGCCGGCCGTTCTGGTGGCTTTTTCGGTCCGCTGCTTGAGCGTGGCCAGCTGCACGAACGGGTAGGGCGCCGTCAGCGAAAAATCACTCCGGGTCAGCGCCAGCGCTTCGTTAATTCGGGCGCCGGTGTTCCACAGGGTGGCCAGCAGCATCTTGCGGTGCAGATCGGGCACGTAGTGGAGCAGGGCGCTCACTTCCGGCGCCAGCAGGTATTTAGGCAGCTCGTCCTGAACGAGCGCCATCTGTCGCAGGGCCAGCGCGGCCGGGTAATCGATGGCCACCGGCAGCTGCGCGGCCGAAAATGAAACGCCCTGGCCTGGTATTGCCGGTATCATTATTTATTGCCCCCGGTGGAGAGGTATTGCACTGTAAGTCGTGCCAGGGCCTTCTGCGCGTAATCCTCGCCCGGGAGCACACTGATTTCTCCCCGGCGTTCCATCTCGGCGCCGATAGCGCTCAGGGTCGTAGTTACCGGCAGCAGGCGGCGCAACAACAGGGCGTGCCCGCATGCGGAACGGATACGTTCGGCAAACGCATCCTCATCGCGGGAGTATGCGCCGGGCGCCGGTCGTTCCCGGCCGTCCTTTTCCGACTGCAGTTCCTGGCACAGCGTCAGCAGCTCAACGATCTCACTGGCTGCATAAACAGCCATCAGGTCATGGTTCATTCCGGCTTATCCTGATTTGCCAAACAGCTGAGGCAGTTCATCAAACAACATCACATGACGGGTGCGCTTGCCGCGAAAAATACGCCTCATCATCGGCGTGAAATCCGCAGGCTCCCAGCCATAGGGCCACGTATAGTAAATCCCTACCTGCAGCGTGCTGTCGCGTCGTTCTGGTCCGGCAACTATACGCCTGACCTCCCTGTTCAGCGCCTCACCGCGCAGACCGTACTGGCCCAGGTAGCGGCGCAGCCGCATTCTCGGCATCCGCGGATCGGATTTCACGTAAGCATTAATATCCATATGCTGGGTGGCGGTGAGGATATTCATGCCGTACTTGCGCATGGTGCTGAAAGCGGTGGCCATCACGTCCGCTTCTGTCCGTGGTTCATCATCGGTTCTGTTCATCTGGGTTGTTGCGTGGTCCGACCGTCTAAGCTGACGCGGTATCATCCTGCAGCGACCGGAAGACAAGCAGGGCGTCCGTCCTGGAGAGTAGCTCGGTACAGTCCCCGCGCTGCGGGTTAATCTCTTCATCAATGGCCTCGTTATACTGCATGCGCAGCCGCCATCCCGTCACGGGAGGCGCGTTCTGTATGGCCAGCACCATCCCTTCCGGCGACAGCAGTTCACGGAGGGTGTAGCAGGCGCCAATCCGGGTCGAATCCCGCAGCCACATCACGGGGTACTCACTGACCAGCTGGTCATACACACATTCCGGCGTATGGAAATAATTCCCGTCCGCCCTGCATAAATTACACATTCGCGTTCCTTGTATTGAGAAACCCCGTCAGGCCAGGTCTGTCATAAAACGGCCAGGCTCAAAAGGCCAGCGCCTGTCGCCCTGCGAGTACACCTCGATCCACGCCAGTGTCCCGTGCTCAAAATACAGGTGATAACCGTCATCGGCACTGAGGGTCAGCATCCCGTCAAAACAGGTATCGGTTCGCGTACCGTCACCCATCCAGCGAAGCAGGCGGCCTTCAGCGGAAATCTCGTAAAATTCACACTCGCAGTCCAGGTCGTCGGTCTGAAAGTCCGTCCCGGTGACTCCGTCAGGCATCCGGTACCGGAATCTGACCGTATCAAACATTCCCATAATTTTGCTTCCTTAAATTGCTTAAAAATCCCGCCCTCTGTCCGTAGTCAGCGGCCGGCAGCCAGCTCTTCAGCCAGTTTCACAAACCTTTTGTGCTCAGTCTGCAGGTAATGGCTGTAAATCCGGGCATCACGTTCTGTCAGTCCGGATGGATTGCCGGTGAAGTAACGTTGCAGCACCGCAATACAGTGATTGTAGGTATCGAGATCATATTCCCAGTTTCCCAGCTCACCGGCCGCATCCAGTTCCTGGCGAAACGGCTCGTATTTACGGAGCAGAATGCCAAGACCTAATTCTGTTGCAGCATAAAGATTATTTTCTCCTGGCGCGGAAATCGCATTACGGATTTTTTCAAAAGCATAACTGAAATCATTTCTCTCATTGAATGCAGTAAACATGTCCTTTCCTCAGTTGAATAGTTAGCCGTGCAATTTTACCACACCTCAATCATCGTCAGATGAGTGCCACTCTGTCGCGACAGTAACTTTCACGAGAGTGATTTTCACATACTAAAATAATAAGCAGCCATATAACCACGTAATTAAATTACCGGATGGCCATTCCGGCCAGATCCGACTTTTATGTTATTCCGCAGTTTCCGGAAGTGTACCACGGTCAGGAAGTAAGCGAAGCACTGTTTTCTGCTGCTGCGCGCCGGGTCACGGGGCAGGGGAGGGACACAACATATAGCGTCACAGCCAGCTGAGAACACCGCTACATCTTGTGTTTCCGGGCCGCTGCGCACCGGCGGGGCTGAAGCAGATCCGGAACTAGCTTTTTTCGGATCTGCGATGAAAAAGAGCGAAGGGAACCAAAAACTATATTTTGATTACAGAAAAATCCTTGTGTAGAAAATTGACTACACGGCAAATAGGTGGTTACTATAACAACATTCGTGATAATGGAGATAAAATGATGGCCGCTATCAATATAAAGATAGATGACAACCTTAAAGATACGGGAGACGCGATTCTGCGGGAGCTAGGCCTGAATGCAACACAGTATATTACTCTCTGCTGGCAGTACCTTGCCCAGCATCGCAAATTGCCTTTCATGACAGAGACGAAGATCTTAACTGCCTCTGATCTGACAATGACCATTGCCACCCAGTTTAGGGATGTGCTTAATCAGCTGCATAAAATTCGGGACATGTTAAACTCTGAAGGCACGGATTTTTCTGAACTGTCTGCTGCAAAACAGGCTCTCTCCCGTCTTGCTGCAGACATACAACAGAACGGCTGGCGACTGGAGTCCATGCCTGAAGATCTTGATGCATCCACCCCGGCCCGTCGGATGCTGCCCCGAATTAACTATTACCTGACAGGATGCGACTTTGCCTTGTCGGATTTACCGGCAGAACTGCCTGTCCCCACCCGGATAGAGAATGAGTTTGGCATCTCGCTGAAGGCGTTCGAAACTGAGTTTGCCAGGCTGCAGTCTGTACTTACCGATACCGGTCTGCTGGCACGTCCTGCGCCGGCGCGCGAATTCGTTTACCGGGGAGAAAACGTCACAGTATCCGTCGTACAACCGGAAGATTACCAGCACGGGGCATGGCTAGTGCGGATGCAGGCAAAATCAGTGGTTCGGGAAAATGCACTGGAAGATGCCGCACTGACCTTTCCAGCACTGGAGGGCAGAGTATTCCTGCCCGGTACTGTCTACGGTAAAGCGGTACGTAATTCACTGACTGGAAAATATGAGATGGGATTCTGTTTTCTCTCAGGCATCACAGAATTTCATATGTACTCCAGCGGACACGAAGAGGAAGGGAATCCAATCTCGCCTGATCAGGTGGCTTCCCGCCTGTCAGCTTGTGTGGACCAGTATGTACTGAAGAGCCTGCAGTCAATTTCAGGCAATTAATTTTAAGGATTATCGGTAATGGTGCCAACTTACTGATTTAGTGTATGATGGTGTTTTTGAGGTGCTCCAGTGGCTTCTGTTTCTATCAGCTGTCCCTCCTGTTCAGCTACTGACGGCGTGGTGCGTAACGGTAAAAGTACTGCCGGACATCAGCGCTATCTCTGCTCTCACTGCCGTAAAACATGGCAGCTACAGTTCACTTACACCGCTTCTCAACCCGGTACGCATCAGAAAATCATTGATATGGCCATGAATGGCGTCGGATGTCGCGCCAGTGCACGCATTATGGGCGTTGGCCTCAACACGATTTTACGTCACTTAAAAAACTCAGACCGCAGTCGGTAACCTCGCGCATACAACCGGGCAGTGATGTGATTGTCTGCGCTGAAATGGACGAACAGTGGGGCTACGTCGGTGCTAAATCACGTCAGCGCTGGCTGTTTTACGCGTATGACAGGATACGGAGGACGGTTGTGGCGCACGTATTCGGTGAACGCACTCTGGCCACGCTGGAGCGTCTTCCGGGCCTGCTGTCGGCCTTTGAGGTCGTGGTATGGATGACGGATGGCTGGCCGCTTTATGAATCACGCCTGAAGGGAGAACTGCACGTTATCAGCAAGCGATATACGCAGCGCATTGAGCGGCATAACCTGAATCTGAGGCAACATCTGGCAAGGCTGGGCAGGAAGTCACTGTCGTTCTCAAAATCGGTGGAGCTGCATGACAAAGTCATCGGGCATTATCTGAACATAAAACACTATCAGTAAGTTGGAGTCATTACCGACAGCGATTATCTGCAATCCAGTCGTCCAGGAAATTAACCATCGTTGCTATCTGTTCCAGCCGTCGGCTGCTGATGGCGCTGCCGCGCATCCGCCAACATGGACAGGCTAATTTTACGTACCTCGATTTTGCTCTGTTCGATATGGGCGCGCAGCATTAGCAACGCGTCGTCGCGCTTGCGACGGAACAGCGCATTGAGGATGCGGCAATGCTCATCATAGGTATGATCCACTCGGGCACTTTTAAAAAAATCCAGCCGGCGGACAATACGGATATGCTCTGTCACCTCCCGGTGCACCCGCAGCATTTCCAGATTACCGGAGGACGCGACTAAGTCGATATGGAAATTTTCATCCATCTCCGACACCACCGACGGCGCCGACTCGCGCTCTGCTTCGGCCACAAGCCAAATTCGGCCAAGCGCAGTCAGCTTCGCAGGCGTGTCAGCCCGAGCGCAGATGCGATCCACTGCCGCGCTCTCAAGCACCACGCGAAGATCGTAAAGGTTATCTATACGACTAAAATCCAGCGGGCGTACCGTCCAGCCGCGGCGAAAAGCCACGTCCAGATAGCCCTCTCGCTGTAGCCGGTATAGCGCATCGCGCACCGGAGTACGCGAAACCTCGAAGCGTTCGGCTATCTGCGTCTCGGTAAAACGGTCATGGGGCAATAGATAAAAATCAAAGATCTCCTGCTTCAACTTTTGGTAAATATGCTCGGCCAGCGCGTTACTCTGGCTGATAATTTGACTCATAACCCTACGCCTTGGTTGTTCAAGCACTACGTGATACTACTGGGTATTCAGGGCTGATTCCAGCGCGGCCAGTGATGCTGTACGCCCAACGATGCCGCCCTGGGCGACAATCATCGCCAGCGTCGCCTGTTTGAATGCTGGGAAATAGCTTTCTGTAGCATCCTCTATCAGCAGGCAGCGATAGCCGCGGTCGCAAGCTTCACGCATGCTGGTTTGTACGCAAACTTCGGTGGTCACACCGGCAAATAGCAAATGGCTTATGCCGTTGTGTCGCAGCCGCGCATCTAGCCCGGTGGCGAAAAACATGCCTTTGCCGGGTTTATCTACTGTCCACTCCCCCGTCAGCGGCGCTAGCTGGTCAATAATCTGATTACCCGGCTCGCCGCGAATCAGGATGCGTCCCATCGGTCCCGCATCGCCGATGCGCAGCCCCGGCCGTCCATGCTCATATTTTGCTGGCGGACAGTCAGAGAGATCCGGCAGGTGAGACTCGCGAGTATGAATTACCTGTATGGCATGCCGCCGCGCCAGTAACAGTAATCGCTCCACCGCAGGTATAATCTCCCGCAGCGGGGCGACGTTGTTGCCGAGCGCGCTTCCAAACCCGCCTGGCTCGATAAAGTCGCGCTGCATATCGATAATTACCAGCGCACAATGCGCCGCCATAAAACAAAAAGCGTCTGGTGTTGCCGCTACCCTTATCATATGCTGCTCCCGCGCTGTGTTCCCCCTGCCATATAGTGTCCTAGCTCGCCGCGATCCTCTATCGCCGCCGCGTCTACAGCATAGTTGATATGCCCAGCGTGAATTACCATAATCCGATCGGACAGCGCCAGCAGCTCATCCAGGTCCTCGCTTAGCAGTAGCACTGCCGCCCCCTGGTTGCGTGCTTCAACGATACGCTGGTGGATAAGCGCCACCGAAGAAAAATCCAGCCCGAAAACCGGATTGGAGACCACTAGCACCGAAACGTCTTCAGTTAGTTCCCGGGCCAGTACCGCCCGTTGGACATTACCGCCGGACAGGGTTCCAATAGGCCGTCCCGGATCTGCTGGACGCACCTGAAATCGGCCGATCAGCTCTCGCGCATGCCGATGGATGGCTCGACGATCGATGAACCAGCCCTGGCGGCATAGCGGGGGCCGATCATAGTTGCGTAGCGCTAGATTATCCGCCACACTCATGCCGGCGATACAGGCGTTGCGCAGCGGTTCTTCCGGCAGGCTAAAGACCCTTTCACGCTGCATCTGCCGCCGGCTGGCAAGATAGCGTTTACCATTGACGCGGATTTCGCCGCTGCGAATACGGCGCTGGCCAAGCAGTGCCTCGGTCAGCTCTCGCTGGCCATTGCCGGAAACTCCAGCGATGCCGACAATCTCCCCCGGCCGTACAGCCAGCGACAGACCGGAAACCGCCAGCGTGCCTTTGTCGCCGGTAATGCTCAGATCCCGCAGTTCCAGCCGTGGTGCCAGCGCCTCGTTTACCGCTGGTCTATCGCGGTTAAAAGCGCGGGTATCCGCCTGCCCCATCATCCATAGCGCCAGCTGTTCCGTTGAGGTCTGCGCCACAGCTGTACTGCCCACTAGGCGGCCCTTGCGCAGCACCGTCACATCATCGGCATAGGCGCTCACCTCACGGAATTTGTGGGTGATCATCAGTACCGATACTTCGCCGCGATGGGCCATATCGCGCATCAGCCCCAATACCTCGTCCGCCTCCTGTGGCGTCAATACCGAGGTAGGTTCGTCAAGGATAATAAAATGGCGATCGAGATAGAGCTGCTTTAAAATCTCCAGCTTCTGCTTTTCACCGGCGGCCAGATGACTTACCGGCCGTGAAATATCCAGGCGAAACGGCATGCGCGCCATAAATTCCGTCAGCCGCTCGCGCTCTTGTTTCCAATTAATACGCCAGGGTAGATCGTCACGGGACAGTACCAGATTCTCCGCTACGCTCAGCCCAGGCGCAACGGTAAAATGCTGATATACCATGCCTATGCCCAGTCCATGGGAATCGCGCGGCGTACGCATCTCCTGCTCGCGGCCGTTGACCAATAACGTGCCTGTGTCGAGAGGATCGTAACCGACGATGCCTTTTACCAGCGTACTTTTACCGGCGCCGTTCTCCCCCAGCAGGGCATGCACGGTTCCGGCGCGTACTCTTAGCGACACGTCATCCAGGGCGCGGAAGGCGCCGAACTGTTTACCGGCGCCGACGGTCTCCAGACTAAGCGCGCGCATCATCATTCACCGCCTAGCGCATCGAGTAACATAGCAGCGCTAGCCACCGCGCCAAATACCCCACCCTGCATCTTGACCATGCTCAGCGCCGCCAGATGGTTCTGATAGTCGGTGGCACCGCAGCAGTCCTCAAGTATCAGGCACTCAAAGCCACGATCGTTGGCTTCGCGCAGGGTGGTATGTACACAGACATCGGTAGTGATGCCGGTCAAAATCAGGTGAGTGATGCCGCGGGTACGCAGAATAAGCTCCAGATCGGTGGCGTAGAAAGAGCCTTTGCCGGGTTTATCAATGATCACTTCTCCCGGCAGCGGCGCCAGTTCCGGGATGATTTCCCAACCCGGCTCGCCGCGTACCAAAATACGTCCACAGGTGCCGACATCACCAATGCCGGCACCCAGACGCTGGGAGCGCCAACGCTTATTGTCTGGCAGATCGGACAGATCTGGACGGTGACCTTCACGGGTATGGATAATGGGAAAACCTTTCTCCCGCATCCGCGCCAGTACCCGTTTAATCGGCGCGATGGGGGCACGGGTCAGTGATAAATCGTAACCCATACTGTCTACATACCCGCCCGTGCCGCAGAAGTCGGTCTGCATATCGATAATGACCAAAGCGGTATTTGAAGTCGTCAGCTGACCATCATAGGGCCAGGGATAGGGGTCGGAGGCAAGGTAACGTTCGTTCATCGATCATTATTCCTTTTTAGCAAGGTAGTCGCGCTGCGGCGCTGGCAGTCCGCAAGATGTACCGTCGGTATGAACCACTTCGTCCTCCCAGGGCAGACGGTAGCATCCTGCGGTCAGATCGTGCATATAGCTATAGGGACAGTCGCGCGCCCCGCCCCGTACCGCCGAATAACCGCGGTGACCGAACTGGTAGATGTTATTTTCTACGCCCCAGTGACGTCGGGCCTCGCGCACCAGATCCGGGCGCATTTCGCAGCAGACGATCTCATCGGCACGACCACCGCCGCTGGCCATGAGCGTACCGTCAAAGTCCACAAACATCGCCTCACCCATAGAGTCAAAGGTGCCGTCCGAGCCGCACATGCAAACGCTGGCGGTTTGCATCAAGTTGGTAAAAGCGTTGGCTTGATTGGTGATCTGCCAAGCGTGGCGGATCGGCGCGGTATAGCCGGCGGTACGGATCATAATCTCCGCGCCTTTATAGGCACATTCACGCGCCATTTCCGGAAACATGCCATCATGGCAGATAATCAGCGCCAACTTGCAGCCGCGCGGCCCGTCGCATACCGGAATACCGCCGTCGCCCGGCTCCCATGGCTCAACGGGTACCCAAGGATGCATCTTGCGGTAGTAGAGACGGATTTCTCCAGTATCATCGACGATAATACCGCTATTGTAAGGATTGCCATGAGGATTGGCCTCCATAATCGAAAAGCAGCCCCATATGCGGTGTTCGACGCAGGCTGCGCGCAGCGCGGCCACCTCGGGCCCATCGAGACTACACATGACCTCAGGGGAGGTATCCATTGATAGGCCCTGCAACGAATACTCGGGAAACACAATGAGATCCATCGTGGGCATGCTTCGGCGTGCCTTGCCTACCATTGCTACGACGCTTTGCGTCTGCTGCCACAAGGCTTCCCTACTGTGGGGATCAGGCAGCGCCAACTGCGCCAGGCCGATGACTACCCCATGAGGGGATTTATTTAAACCACCAAGTCCGCTAGACATGATTATTTCCTCTTATCGGGTGAGAGAGAGTTCGCCGGGGGCGCCTGTCAGGGTTCGGTCGGGGCGGCAGGTGATAAACATCACCAACAGAGTCAGGGCATAAGGCGCGGCGGCAAATAGGTAATAGCCGGTGCTGATGCCCACCGCCTGTAGCGCCGGGCCAATAGCGCCGGCGGCGCCGAACAGCAGCGATGCCCAAAGGCAATTAAGCGGGCGCCAGCGGGCGAAAATAACTAACGCCACTGCCATTAACCCCTGTCCGCTAGAGAGTCCTTCATTCCAACTGCCGGGATAGTAGAGCGACAGATAGGCGCCGCCGACGCCGGCAAGAAAGCCGCCGATCGCCGTGGCGGTAATGCGCACTCGCAGCGGCCGGTAGCCCATTGCCTGGGCCGACTCAGCGTGATCGCCCACCAGCCGAAGCATCAACCCCCAGCGAGTACTGCTCAGTCCCCAATGCAGCGCCAGCGCCAATCCTATACCGATGAAGAACAGCACATTGATATTCAGCGCCGAACGCACACGCTCATCGCCGCTCCAGCTACCCAGCGGCACGCTAGGCAGCATAGGCGCCTGCGGCTGAATAAAAGGTTTGCCGAGGAAAAACGCCAGGCCGGTGCCGAGCAGGATAAGCGCAATACCGAAGGCGATATCGTTAACCCGCGGCAGCGAACAAACCATGCCATGCAGCAGCCCTAGCAGCAGTCCGGCGCCGGCGGCGGCCAGGACGCCCAGCCACGGCGAACCTGTCATATAGGAGACCGCGTAGCCGGTCATGGCGCCTACCACCAGGATCCCTTCCAGACCGAGGTTAATACGCCCACCCTTTTCGGTCAGGCACTCTCCCAGGCTAACAAACAGAAAAGGCGTACCGACACGCACCGCGCCGGCCAGCAACGCCAGTAAAAAGGTGGTGAGATGCAAATCAGCCATGCCGAGGCTCTCCTTTTTGCGCTGCGCCCTGTGCCGCCAGTGCGATACGCCCCCGGGTTATACGCCCATTTAGCGCCTCCCAGGCGAGCAGGTTAGTAAAGAGTAACCCTTCAAGAATCAGCGTTGTGGCGTCGGGCAAGTCCAAACGACGCTGTAATAGGCTGCCGCTGGCCTCGATACCCCCGATTAACGTGGCGCATAGAATGATACCCAGCGGGTGTTGACGGGCGGCAAAGGCCACCAGAATGCCGCCCGTGCCGTAGCCGGCGATCAAAGCATCATTGGCACTCCCCTGCACCGCAGCTACCTCGAACATGCCGGCCAGACCGGCGGCGGCGCCTCCTAATACGCAGGTCAGCAGCATCAGCCGGTCCACAGGCAGGCCAATCATACGCGCGGTACGCACGTTACCCCCCACAACGCCCAGCGAGAAACCGGCCACGCTATAGCGCAACAGTACCCAGGCCAGAAGACAGGCGATGGCGCCGGCCGCCAGTCCCCAGTGCACTTCGAACGCATCGCTAATGTTGCCGATGGTATAAGTGTCATCCAACGGCATGGTAGAGGGTTTGTTTAAGCTGGCAGGATCGCGCAGGGGCCCCTCCACCAATTGGCGAAACAGCGCAATGGCAATATACGAGAGCAGTAGGCTGCTAATGGTCTCATTCACGCCTCGGCGCTGGCGCATCCAGCCGCTTAACCCGATCCACGCCCCACCCATCACCATGGCCGCCAGTGCCATGAATATCAGCATAAGCACTGGCGGCCAGGCCGGCAGCCACAATGGGGTGACTGCCGCCGCCAGCCCGCCGAGCACTAATGCCCCTTCACCGCCGATAATAATCAGCCCGGCCCGCGCCGGCAGCGCCACACATAGCGCAGTGAGCATCAACGGTGCCGCGCGCTGTAGGGTATTCTCCCAAGCGAATGACGAACCGAAGGCCCCTTCCAACACTAGCCGGCCGGCCTCAAGCGCAGGCTTGCCCTGTAATGCCAGGAACAGAATAAACAGCAGGCTTGAGGTGACAACTGCCAGCACCGTGGGCAGAGCTGGCAGTACTGCTCGCGTCGCGCCGGGCAATAGGAATCTCGCGTTCATCGACGGCACTCAGATTTGACCTCGCACGCCTTCCACCAGCCAGTTCATGCTCTCCAGCGAGACATCAGTTTGCGCCTTGATGGTTCCCTCCGGGATTACTAACTTTCCCTGGTTATCCTTAATCGGACCGGAGTAGATGGTAAAGGTGCCGTTCATCATCTGTCCCTTAATGTCATCGGCCTGCTGCTTGGCTGCGTCATTGACTTTGGCGCCATAGGGAGAGGTCTTAACAAAGCCTTCTTTCAAACCGCCGCGCATGAAGTTGATCATCGGTTCGCCTTTTTGCGCCGCCGCAACGTGAACGCGGTAGGGCGTCTCCCAGTTCCACTCAGCGCCGGTCAGATAGCCCTTAGGCGCCAGTGCTGCTTGGCTGACGTGGTAACCGCAAGTCATGGCGCCGCGCTTCTCAGCAATCTCTACCAGAACCTTCGGACCATCCACATCGCAGGTCAGGACGTCACAGCCCTGATCGATCAAGCTGTTAGCGGCCTCCGCTTCTTTCACCGGCAGCGACCAGTCGCCGGTAAAAATCACTGTCACAGTAATCGTCGGATCTACGCGGCGCGCACCGAGAGTGAACGCATTCAAATTGCGTAACACCAGCGGTACTGGCTTAGCGGCGATAAAGCCAAGCTTTTTAGATTGGCTCATATGACCGGCTACTATCCCATTGAGATACTGGCCCTCGTCGGTATAACCAAAAAAGCTGCCGGCGTTTTTCGGATCTTTACCCTCCTGCCAGAGGCCGCCACTGTGAGCAAAGCGGATATCGGGGTATTTTTTTGCCATTTTGACGACGTGGGGGTCGAAATAGCCGAATGAGGTCGGGAAAATCAGCTGCGCACCGTCCTGACGAATCATTGCCTCCATTGTCTTCTGCACCGCGACTGTTTCCGGCACGTTTTCTTCTTCGATAACCTTCACATTCGGCAACTTTTTAATAATGGCCGCCGCTTGGGCATGTGACTGGTTATAACCGAAGTCATCGCGGGCACCGACGTAGATAAAGCCCACTACCAGCGGCTTATCTGCGGCGCGCGCCATAGTGAAGGGCATGGCGCAACCTAGGCCGAACAGACCGGCCAGCTTAATAAAATCACGACGATCTATGGACATGAAAAGTACCTTTTATTAGCAACTGCAATTAAACAGCGGCACGGTAAGCGCGCCATCCTTTAAAGGCGGTAATATCTACGGCATTCGTAAGCCCGGCGGGCTCGCAGATAAAACCCTTTACCAATCGCCCATCTGCCAGCTCGACGGTACCAATGCCGAGTGGCGGTGGCACGGCGGCAACAAAGGAGCCAAAGTGGCGCAGCGGCATCTGCCACAGCTCCAGCGCGATGGACTCCCCTTGCTCCGCTACCCGTACCAACCCAGGTTTGGCCGGCTTAGTGCCGGACAAGGCATATAACCGGTAAGCGGGGGCGGTGGTGGTTTCAGCCATCTTGCGAGCACCGCCTTCGATCAGCTGCCAATTCAATGGTTCGCCTTGAAGGTGAGCTCCTACTACTGCGACCTCCACGACGGGTTCATTAAACGTCAGCGGCTGTGCGCTAATGACATCGCTCTGGTCTGCACCGTTAAACAGTCCTTGCCAGGCAGCGGCGGTCTCGGCTAGAAGATGATCGGCACCGGCTGGCCCGATAAGCGTAATTCCAGCAGGCAGGCCATCGGCGCGGGGCGTGGCTGGCATTGCTAGCGCCGCCATGTCCATGAGGTTGACAAAATTGGTGTAGTATCCAAGCTGGGCATTGACCCTGACTGGCTCCGCCAGCACTTCATCAATAGTGGGCATACAGGGCGCGGTAGGCACCAATAGCAAATCCGTCTCCGCCAACAAACGCTGCGCCTGACGAGTCAAATCGTCCAAGCGGTAGCGGCTGCTAAACGCCTGTGCAGCGCTGAATTTATCCCCGTTAGCGATAATGCCCCTGACCACGGGATGGATAGCCTCCGGCCGGTTCCGGTAAAAGTCATCGATAGCGACGCGGCGTTCAGCTACCCACGGCCCTTCATAGAGTAGCGCCGCCGCCTCGGCGAATACGGCAAAGGGGACTTTACTGAAAATGATATCAGGCTGGCGACGAAGGGTGTCCAGGGCGGCGGCAAAGGCATCGGCGGCCTGCTGGTCGCCAAAAAATTCGCAGTCTGCCGGTATCGCTACACGACGATGGCGGCGGCGCACTGGCGCCATCGCCACCCGGCGTGAACGCCCATCTTGATCATCGTAGGCGGCCATTACCTGCGCCACTTGCCAGGCGCCGGCGACATCGGTGGCAAAGATAGAGACACAGTCAAGCGTCATGCAAGCCGGTACTACCCCGCTGCCGCTGAATAAGCCGCGGCTGGGCTTAAGTCCTACCACGCCATTGAAGCCCGCCGGTATACGCCCCGAACCAGCAGTATCGGTGCCCAGAGAGAAAGCCACTAAGCCTGTCGCCACCGCAACTGCTGAACCCGAGCTGGAACCCCCGGCGACCCGGCGCGGATCGATTGCGTTACGCACTATGCCATAAGGGGAGCGTACCCCTACCAGACCGGTGGCGAACTGATCGAGATTGGTTTTGCCGATCAGAATGGCGCCCGCGTCAAGCAGCCGGCGTACCACAAACGCATCCTGTTGCGCGAGGTAACTGAATTCGGCGCAAGCGGCAGTTGTCGGCAGACCGGCCACATCAATATTATCTTTGACCGCAAATGGCACACCGTACAGCGGCAGCGCCTTTAACAGCGCATTGCCATACTGTTGAGCCAATGCGTCCAGCTCCGCGGCGCGGTCTAGCAAATCAGCTTCACAAACACGATGGATCCAAATTTCCGGCTGCTGTTGATCAATTTTGCGGCCAATATCTTTTACCAGACGGCTGAGCGGCAATTCACCGCTTATAATGCTGGTTTGTAGTGAGTTAATGGTATTAGCTGTCACGATGAATTCTTTCTTGTGTACAAGATTGTTCTTGCTTAAGCATGATCCATGCCAATACGGTTAACCCAGGCGGGCAGTGAATAATCAGCGCAGAGAGTAAAGGCAAAGTATCAAAAAAGTGCACTCTGTTCAGGAAGGCCCCTCTATTTGCACCATGATGTGGCAACACCCCTCAATTTTCCATGGTCCAGAAGCCGCATAAGGAACGCGATGCAGCTTTTGTACAATCAACGTGATGGTGGCTGCTTTAGTTAATTGATTCGTTTAAAATATCCGATTTCAAGACTATCAAGCCGCAAACGTCAACCCGTATCATATGGCTAACTTGGCAATATAGCCGTCATCCAGACGGCTGCGTTCTATAAATATCCAGCAAGGTGATACGTCAATAAGTCACATCAATCTGGCCTGGCCTGATACTCTGATTGAACTCCCTAATTCATCTGCTATTTCTGCACGGATCAGGGAGCGCATTCCCATATCTTCCCCTTGAATAAGATCGATTGATCCACCATGCGGCCAGTTTATATCCCGTAAATAACCAGCAAATGCCGCAGAGGCAGCACCCGTAGCCGGATCTTCATAGACGCCGCCATAGGCAAATGGATTACGGGTATGAAATATTTGCTCCCCCTCCACATAAACTAACAAGATGGTGGTAATGACTCCAACTTATTGATAGTGTTTTATGTTCAGATAATGCCCGATGACT
>OGSM01000205.1_pt1 | contig 23421 bp, 19 predicted proteins | sample 1573871 | NCBI WGS metagenome assembly OGSM01 (sample SAMN03295848, study PRJEB24534) | human gut metagenome | isolation source: fecal sample 1 from infant 7 | host: Homo sapiens | place: USA: Pittsburgh, PA | collected 2014-07
GGTCGGCCAGCGCTTTATCAACGGCTTTGGCGACGATGGCGTCGATCTGTTCCTGCGTAAATTCTTGCGCCATGACAGAAATTGGGCACAGCGCGGCGACCACCGCCATGGCTAAAGGCAGTTTTTTTACAGTATTCATGGTTATCTCGCTTTAATAATTAATATATTTCAGATAATAACCATCCCATTCTGGCTAGAATAAATAGCCAAAATAAGCTGATTTGTTTTTTAGGGTACAGCGACGCCGGAGAATAATATTCTCGCTAACGTTATTCCATATTAATTAACGCTGGTACAGATGGATTAATTCTTCTGAGAACTCGCGGGCCAGCAGCGAATTCATCAAATGATCCTGGGCATGTACCATAATCAGCGTCATGGGCTGACGCGCTTCACCGGCATCCTGCCCGATGAGCTGGGTTTGCATCTGATGCGCCCGGCGGGCGTAGCCGTCGGCCTCGTTTAAGAGTAAGCGCGCTTCGTCGATATTTCCGGTTCGGGCCGCATGCAGCGCTTCAAAACATAATGAGCGTGACTGTCCCGCATTAACGATAATTTCCATTACCGCATCTTCTAATTCAATCATGTGTATTCCTGAGGTATTTATTATTTAATAATGCAGTGAAAGTCCATTTTCTGCATTATTACGCTGTCATCTTATTATCTCTCCGGAAGGAGAGGGATTAGCTAACGGTTTCTGCTACCGGAACGCTATTTTTGGCTTTCTCAACTTCGGTTTTCATTAAGGAACGTTCATAAGCGCGCAGGAACGGCAGGTAAATGACCGCCGACATCACCATGCAGATGAGACACATCACCACCGGGCTCAGGGTCCAGTTAGCCGCCCACGACGCGCCAATTGGGGCCGGCGTAGTCCACGGCGTCAGCGACACCACCTGGCTCAGCCAGCCAAGACGCGTCGCGCCGTAAGCCAGCACCGCGTTGACCATCGGTACGCAGACGAAGGGGATAAACATCATCGGGTTCATGATGATCGGCGCCCCGAACAGAATCGGCTCGTTGATATTAAAGAAGCTCGGCACGATGCCCATCTTGCCGATGGTGCGCAGATGGGTGGCCCGGCTACGCAGCAGCAGGAAGGCCAGCGGCAGGGTAGAACCGACGCCGCCAATCAGCAGATAGTGATCCCAGAAGCCCTGCAGGTAGACGTGCGGCAGTACCGTGCCAGCCGCCAGCGCCGCCTGGTTTGCCGACAGGTTGGCCATCCAGAACGGGTTCATAATGCCGGTAACAATCAGCGAGCCGTGGATACCGGCGAACCAGAAAATCTGGCACATCAGAACAGAGAGCAAAACCGCCGGCAGCGAGTCGGAGGCGGAAACCAGCGGCTCCAGCAGATGCATGATCGCCTGCGGCAGGATCATCCCGGTCTGCGCTTCGATAAACAGATTCAGCGGATGCAGAGTCGCAATGACCACCAGCACCGGGATCAGGATTTCAAACGAACGGGCGACGCCGGTGGGGACCTCTTTCGGCAGACGAATCGTAATGTTGTTTTGCTTCAGCCACGCGTAAACGCGGGTGGAGTAGATGGCGGTGATCAGCGCGGTGAAAATGCCCTGACCGGACAGATACTGAGTGGAAATTTTGCCATCGGCATAGGGTGCGGCGACCAGCAGGAAAGCCATAAACGCCAGCAGACCGGACATCACCGGATCGAGCTGAAACTGACGACCGAGGCTGGCGCCAATGCCGACCGAGATAAAGAAGGTCATCACGCCCATGCTGAGGTTAAACGGCAGCATCAGCTGTTCGCGGTAGTGCTGGGAGAAATCAAGCCAGCCGCGGGCAAAGCCGTTGGTGGTATCGGGTGAAAACGGCGGAAAGATAAATACCAGCATGAAAGAGCCGATGATCATAAACGGCAAGGCGGCAGTGAAGCCATCGCGGATAGCGATAACGTATTTCTGCTGCCCAAGGCGTCCTGCCAGCGGAGTAATAGATTGCTCGATCACGGCAATCATGGACTGATACAGAGAACTCATTTCAACACCTCTCAGTGCGCCGCTGGGATCAGCGACAGAGCATAATTCAGGACGTTGTCTCCCCGCTGCATACCGTAGTCCATCGTATCGATGGGCTGAACGGGAATGTTCAGGGAAGCCGCTTTGTCAGACAGGGTTTTCAACATGTATTTCACCTGGGGGCCAAGCAACACCACCTGATACTGCGGAAACTGCATGTCAAATTCGGAAACGCCATAGGCGTCAATCTGCACCGGCAGGTCACGTTCATTCGCCGCCTCAACCATCTTTCTGACCAGCAGACTGGTGGACATCCCGGCAGAGCAGCACAGCATAATCTTGTACATCGACGACCATCCTCAAAATGTAAAAAGTTATTGCGTGGGTGATTTGATATCAGACGGAAACCGGTTTCCATTTATAAAAAGCAGAACTGTGATAGTGGTCAAGATCTCCTGCTTATAGGGCGGATTTATTGGATTTCGCTCACATTATTCTGTCGATTTGGCGATGTTTTGCGCTGAAATGGAAAATCGGTTTCCAAAGAAATGGCGAAATGGATATACTGCGCTGGTCACAATTGAAGCGATTCAGGTTTACAGGATTTTGGCGGGACGCGGCGCCCGCGCAGGGGAAAATGATGTCGACAATCAATGATGTTTCACGACTTGCCGGGGTTTCCAAAGCCACGGTGTCGCGAGTGTTGAGCGGCTCACGTGGCGTGAAGGAAGCCAGTCGTCAGGCGGTGCTGCAGGCGGCGGAAGCGCTCAATTACCGGCCAAACATGATAGCCCAGTCGTTACTCAGCCAGTCCACCGGCTGCATCGGCGTCATCTGCGCCCAGGACAACATCAATCAAACCACCAGCTATCTCTACGCCCTGGAAAAACAGCTCAGCCAGCACCAGAAACACCTGCTGCTGCGCTTCGCCAACACCAGCAACGGCGTGATGAACTCTCTGGAGGAGTTGACCTGCGGGCTGTGCGATAACGTGCTAATCATCGGTGCGCGTTTTCCTCTGAATATTAACCGCCCGGACGTGGTGCTGGTGGACTGCCTCGATAGCGAAGGCGACAACAGTATTCAGTTCGATCATGCTTTCGCCGCCGAAACCGCCTGTCACTATCTGATTAGCCAGGGGAGACGGCAGATTGCGCTGATTCATCCGCAGAGCAGCGGCTTTGCCGACCAGGTGCTGCTGGGCTACAAGCACGCGCTGGAAAAAAACTTTTTGCCGTTTAATCGCAACCTGGTGTTTCTGGATAATACCTCGCCGTCGGTGGCGGTGCAGGAGCTGGTCAATAACGCCACGACGCTGAACTTTAACGCGCTGCTGGTGAGCGATGAACAGCAGGCGCAGCGCGTGGTGCCGCAGCTGCAGGCGTTTAACCGCGCCGTTCCGCAAAATGTCATGGTGTTTAGCCTCGCCGGATCGTTACAGCTGCCCGGTATCCCGACTATCCCGGCGATTGAATATTCCATGGACGCGATGGCGTCGCGGATCGTCAACTGGCTGACCGAGAAAACGGACAACCCGGGCGGCAGCCCGCTGCGCGGCGATTTAATTATTCCGAAGCACTAAACGCTGCTCTTGCCCTGACCCGCCGCCGTTGGCTGCGGGTTTTTTGCTGGCTGGTTTTTGTCGTATCCCTCACATTATAAATAAAACTCATATCTGACGCCGGATTTTCGAACCGGACAGCCTGCGTGACCTGCCTTAAGTTGAGTACGAAAGTTCCACTCAAAAAACACTAACCAGAACATTCGTACCGCCTGCTTGAGGAAGTCACCCTATGAATCACACGAACGTTGTCGATGTGAAAGCGTGGATAGATACCCGCCCGGTCTCGCGCTTTCAATGGAACGTGCTGCTGCTCTGTTTCATCATCATTATGCTGGATGGGTATGACGCCGCGGTGATGGGCTTTGTCGCCCCGGCGCTCATCGAAGACTGGGGCATCAGCCGGGCCGAAATGGGGCCGATTCTTGGGGCGGCCATGTTCGGCGTCGCCATTGGCGCCCTGGTAGCGGGTCCGCTTTCTGACCGCTACGGCCGAAAGCGAATTTTACTCTGGTCGGTGGCGCTGTTTGCGCTGTTCAGCCTGGCCGGCGCCGTGGCGCAAAGCCCGACGCAGCTGGCGCTGATGCGTTTTCTCACCGGCCTTGGCCTTGGCGCGGTGATGCCCAACTGCGTCACGCTGGTGGCGGAATATATGCCGGAGCGGCGTAAAGGGGTGATGATCACCCTGATGTACAGCGGATTCAACGTGGGTTCCGGCCTCGGCGGCTTTATCGCCGCCGGTTTGTTATCGCATTACAGCTGGCACTCGGCGCTGGTTTTTGGCGGCGTGCTGCCGCTCGTGGTGCTCCCCTTTATGATCGTGATGTTGCCAGAGTCGGCGATGAACATGGTGGCGCGCCGACTACCGGGCGAGCAGATTGCCAGGGCGCTTAACCGGCTTGGGGGCCAGTTTACGGCTGAAACCGTTTTCCAGCTGAATGCGCCGCCCATCACGCGGAGCAGCAAAGTGGCGCAGCTGTTCCGGCATGGCTATGCCCGCGGCACGATAGCGCTGTGGTTAACCTATTTTATGGGGCTGTTCGTGATTTACCTGCTGAACGGCTGGCTGCCAACCATTCTCCGCTCCGGCGGGCTGTCGCTGCAGCAGGCGGCGATGATGACCGGCTTGTTCCAGCTCGGCGGCCCGCTGGGCGGGATCCTTGTCGGTATGCTGATGGATCGCGCTTCGGCGAAAGCCGTGATTGCGGCAACCTATTTCCTCGGCTGTCTGTGCCTGTTGTCCCAGGGGGTAATGGATTTCGGTTCGGCGGTGCTGTCGGTGCTGATTTTTATCAGCGGGATGTGCATTAACGGCGCGCAGAACGGTCTGCAGGCCTATTCGCCCGCCTATTATCAAACCGAGATCCGCGCTACCGGAGTCAGCTGGATGCATGGTATCGGCCGTACCGGGGCTATCCTCAGCTCCACGCTGGGCGGGATGCTGATGCTGGCCGTGCCGGGACACTCGTCGATCTTTTTGGTGCTTGCGCTGCCGGCCTGCCTGGCGGGGATCTGTATTTTGTTGCACCGTATGAATCACGCTAAGCCTCGACTCACAGAGGCAGAACTTGACGCTTTGTCATCCCCCCTCGAACACCGATAAGTGGAGTTATCTGATGGCTAACATTCTCGGCGGTATCGCCGTCTCTCATACCCCGACTATCGGCTTCGCGGTCGATCATCATAAACAGCAGGATCCGGCGTGGGCGCCGATCTTCCAGAGCTTCGAACCGCTGCAGCGCTGGTTGGAGGAGAAAAAACCGGATGCGCTGGTGTACATCTTTAATGACCATGTGACCGCCTTTTTCTTCGATCACTATTCGACTTTTACGCTGGGAATCGATAGTCAATATGACGTTGCCGATGAGGGCGGCGGACCGCGCTGTCTGCCGCCGGTCCAGGGCAACGCGGCGCTCTCAAGGCACATTGGCGCCAGCCTGATGGCCGACGAGTTTGATATGTCGTTCTTTATGGATAAAAAGCTCGACCACGGCCTTTTCTCGCCGCTTTCGGCGCTGTTGCCCTGGGATGAAGCGCAGGGGTGGCCGACGGCGGTGATCCCGTTACAGATCGGCGTGCTGCAATTTCCGGTACCAAGCGCGCGCCGTTGTTACAAACTCGGCCAGGCGCTGCGCCGGGCGATTGAAAGCTTCCCGGAAGATATCAATGTGGCGATTGTCGCGACCGGCGGGCTCTCGCATCAGGTTCATGGCGAGCGCTGCGGATTTAATAATCCCGACTGGGATGCCCAGTTTGTTGATATGCTGGTTAATGACCCGGAAAAGCTTACCGAAATGACCCTTGGCGAATATGCCGAGCTGGGGGGGATGGAGGGGTCCGAAGTGATCATGTGGCTGGTGATGCGCGGCGCGCTATCAGCCAATGTCACCGAAACCTGGCGCGACTATTACCTGCCGTCGATGACCGGTATCGCCACGCTGATCCTTGAGAACAATGCGCGCCTGCCCCCCGTCGATACCCTGACGCGCCATCGCCAGCATATGGCGCAGCAGCTGGCCGGGGTGGAGAAACTGCCGGGAACCTATCCTTTTACCCACGAGCGCAGCCTGAATGGCTTGCGGCTTAACCGTTTCCTGCATCGGCTGATTGAGCCTGCCTGGCGCGAACGTTTTCTGCAGTCGCCTCAGTCGCTTTATGCCGAAGCCGGACTGAGTGAGGAGGAACAGCAGTTGCTCAACGCGCGCGACTGGCGGGGATTAATTCAGTATGGCGCCAGCTTCTTCCTGCTGGAGAAAATGGGCGCGGTGGTCGGCGTATCCAACCTGCATATTTACGCCGCGATGCGCGGGCAGACGCTGGAGGCGTTTCAGCAAACGCGCAACCAGCAGGTAACCTATTCGGTGGCGGGTAAACGTTAAACGGCCCCGTCCTGAACCTGCTGATAAATAAAACGCAACAGCGCCTGCGTCGCCGGGGAGGGCAGGCTGCCGGCGCGAAACGTCAGCCCGATACGCCGGGTGGTATCGGGCAGGGGAACCGGCAACACGCTGAGCAGCCCATTGTCAGTTTCAAAACGCATCTGGCTGGCGGAGACCGCCGCCAGCATGTCGGAGCCCTGCAGCAATCCTCGCACCATCGCCGCATCCCCGGTCTCCACCGTCGGCTGGGGCAGCGGCAGCCCCAGGGTGACAAACGCCTTATCCAGCAAATTGCGCGCCGGCGCGTTGGCGCGCGGCAGCACCCATTGCGCTGTCGCCAGCTGGCTGCGCGGGTCCGGATGGCGCAGCAGCGGGTGGTTATTACGCAGTAAAATCAACATATCCTCTTCGAATAACGCTTCGCTACAGAGGTCCGGGAGATCTTCATCCTGGCGCAGGGCGCCGATAATAAAATCGATATTACCTGCCCGCATATCGGCGACCAGCGACTCATACGGGCTTTCATTGGTCATGAGGGTGATGCCCGGGTGCTGGGCCAGAAAGGCGGCGATGGCGGAGGGCAGTAGCCGGGTCCGGCTCAGCGGCAGGGCGCCAATGCGCACGGTGCCCTCCAGCACCCCGCGACGGGCAGCGAGATCGCTCCAGATGTTTTCCAGCTCGTTGAGCGCTCTGCTCACCGGGGGATAGAGTAGCTCTGCGGCAGGCGTGGGACGCACCCCCTCTGGCGTCCGGCGAAATAGCGCCGAATCCGCTCCTTTTTCCAGGACCTTCAGCGCGGCACTGACCGCCGGCTGAGTGATCCCCAACTGTTGCGCGACGGTTTGGGTATGGTTGACGTGATAGAGCTGAATAAAAATGGCTAAGCGGCGGGTATTGAACAGCCAGCCGGCGTCCGCCAGCGGGCCGCTGCTGCGGGTATGGTGCTTCTGCAGCAGCGCCGGGATGGCCTGCAGGTCGTCAATCGCCCGCCGGGCGCGCGGCAGGATGCACTTGCCATACTCGGTGGGCACCATGCCGCTGTAATGGCGTTCGAACAGCGTGACGTTCAACGCGGCTTCAAGATCGCGAATAGCCCGGGTTATCGCTGACTGCGTGCGGAATAAGTCATCGGCCGCGCGTGAGACGCTACCGCGCAGCGCGACCTGACAGAAAAAGCGCAGCTGCATGATATTTATAATTTTATCGTGCTTTCTCTTTAGCATTGTTCGTCAGGCCTGAAAAAGTGAGTGAGACGACAATATAAATAAAAATCATAGCCTTCGCAAGTTAACGAATTACCTCCCCACGACGGGACATGACAAGCTGAAAAAAACAACAGAGGAAGCCATCATGTCTCATCCGGTTAGCGAAAAAAGTGCCCTTGTCGTCAGCGCCCACTCGGCCGATTTCGTCTGGCGCGCGGGCGGTGCGATAGCGCTGCATGCCCTGCAGGGCTATCAGGTCCATGTGGTCTGTTTATCCTTTGGCGAGCGCGGCGAGTCCGCCAAACTGTGGCGTAAAGGCAACATGACCGAGGAGGCGGTGAAGCAGGTGCGTCGCGAAGAGGCGCAGGCCGCCGCCGCGATCCTGGGCGCCAGCGTCGAATTCTTTGATATCGGCGATTATCCGCTGCGCGCCGATAAAGAGACGCTATTTCGTCTGGCGGATGTGTATCGCCGTATCCAGCCCCACTTTGTCCTGACGCACTCCCTGCAGGATCCCTATAACTACGATCACCCCCTGGCCTCCCATCTGGCGCAGGAAGCGCGGATTATCGCCCAGGCAGAGGGCTATCGCCCCGGTGAGAAAATTGTCGCTGCTCCCCCGGTTTACTGTTTCGAACCGCACCAGCCGGAGCAGTGCAACTGGAAACCCGATGTGTTACTGGACATCACCGCCGTCTGGGAGAAAAAGTATCAGGCCATTCAGTGCATGCAGGGTCAGGAGCATCTGTGGGAATACTACACCCGCGTGGCGCTGCAGCGCGGGGTGCAGGCCAAGCGCAATATCGGCATCACGGCCGCGCGCGATATCGTTCACGGCGAAGCCTTCCAGAGCATCTTCCCCCGCGTAACGGAGAACCTGGCATGAACCTGTTAAATAAAAAAGGCCTTGTGATCCGCCACCTGCCGCGCCATGACGAGGCGGTTTTGCGCCGCTGTGAGGCGGCCGGGGTGGCGACGCTCCATGAAGCCTGGGATCGTCAGGGGCTGATGGGGCCGGCAATCCGTCCGATTCAGCAGGGCGTCAGCCGGGCGGGCAACGCGGTAACCGTGCTGGTGACGCCTGGCGACAACTGGATGTTTCATGTGGCGGTCGAGCAGTGCCGCGCCGGCGATATTCTGGTGGTGGCCCCGACCTCGCCGTGCGGCGATGGCTTCTTCGGCGATCTACTGGCGACGTCTCTCCAATCGCGCGGCGTGGTCGGGCTGGTGGGCGATATCGGCATTCGTGATTCGCAAACGTTGCGGGAAATGGGATTCGCCGTCTGGTCCCGTCAGGTTTATGCCCAGGGGACGGTGAAAGAGAGCCTCGGTTCGGTTAACGTCCCGGTGATATGCGCAGGTCAGCTTGTCCAGCCGGGCGATGTCGTAGTGGCCGACGACGATGGCGTCGTGGTGCTGCCTCACGCCCGGGTCCGTGATGTGCTCCATAAAGCGGAAGCCCGCATGAGCAATGAGCTTGCGAAACGTGAGCGGATGCGCCATGGCGAGTTGGGGCTGGATATTTACGCTATGCGTCCGCGTCTGGCGGAAAAGGGCCTGCGGTATTACGACCGCGCAGACGAGGTGGAGGAATAAATGGCGCAACGCGGAATCCCCTGTCTATGGATGCGCGGCGGCACCTCTAAAGCGGCCTGTTTTCTGGCCGACGATCTGCCTGCCGATCCAGTGCGACGTGATGCGGTGCTGCTGGCGGTGATGGGCTCGCCTGATCCCCGGCAAATTGACGGGATCGGCGGCGCCGATCCGCTGACCAGCAAAGTGGCGATTATCCGCCGCTCCGCACGGCCTGACGCCGATGTGGACTATCTGTTTGCCCAGGTGAACGTGGCGGCGGCTACCGTGGATTACGGCCAAAACTGCGGCAATATTCTCGCCGCCGTTGGCCCTTTCGCCATCGAGCGCGGTCTGGTTCGCCACGATGCGCCGCTCACTCGGGTGCGTATTTTTATGGAGAACACGGGGCAACTGGCGGTGGCAGAGATCCCCTGCGATGCCGACGGGGTCAACTACGTCGGCGAGAGCCGTATCGATGGCGTGCCGGGCAGCGCCAGCCCGATCCTGCTCCATTTTCTTGATGTCGCCGGCTCCAGCTGCGGGGCGCTGCTGCCGACCGGCCGGGTTCGTGACCGTTTTGACGGCGTCGAGGTGACCTGCATCGATAACGGAATGCCGGTGATCCTGCTGCGCGCGTGCGACCTCGGTTGCACCGGCTATGAGACGCGCGAACAGCTGGATAATGACGACGCGCTTAAACGTCGCCTGGAGTCGATTCGCCTGCAGGCCGGGCCGCTGATGCAGCTTGGCGACGTCAGCCAGCGCACGGTGCCCAAGATGACCCTGATCGCCGAGCCGCGACACGGCGGCGCCATCAGCAGCCGCACCTTTATCCCCCACCGCTGCCACGCGTCGATCGGCGTATTTGGCGCGGTGAGCGTGGCCAGCGCTTGTCTGCTCCCCGGCTCTGTCGCGCAGGGCCTGGCGCAGGTAGCGCCAGGCGATACGCCGCTGCTCAGCGTCGAGCATCCGACAGGCGAATTTAGCGTGACGCTTCAGCTTGATGCTGACGGCGCCCTGGCTGGCTGCGGCCTGTTACGCACGGCGCGACTGCTGTTTGCTGGCGAGGTTTTTATTCCGGCCCGCGTCTGGCCGCGTGAGGAGTGATGATGACAATCGCGTTTATTGGTTTTGGCGAGGCGGGTGGCATTCTGGCGGCGGATCTGGCCCGTGAGCATGCGGTGACCATTTGGGATGGCAAGCTCAATGGCCCGGAGCGAGAGGCGATGGGCAAAAAAGCCCGTGATTCGCGCGTTCAGGTGGGAAATTCGCTGGCGCAGGCGCTGGAGGGGGCCACGCTGGTTTTTTCTACTGTGACCGCCGGTGAGGCGCTAAAGGTGGCGCAGCAGGCGGCCACGCTGCTGCAGCCGGGACAATATTTCCTCGATCTCAACTCCGTGGCGCCGGAGACGAAACGGCAGGCGGCTGAACATTTTCTGCCGGGCGCCTACATTGATGTCGCGGTGATGGCGCCGGTACCGCCGGCCCCGCCGGCCCGATTGCAGACACCGTTATTGATCGGCGGGCCGCAGGCGGAGGCGATCGCGCCGCGTCTGCAGAGGCTGGGGCTGAATGCCCGCTATGGCGCCAGTACGGTGGGCCAGGTGTCGGCGATAAAAATGTGCCGTAGCGTGATGATCAAAGGTCTTGAAGCGCTTACCACAGAATGCCTGTTCGCGGCTCGTGAATACGGCGTTGAGGAGGAGGTGCTTAGCTCCTTGCATCATAGTTTTCCCTCTCTGGGCTGGACAGGCGCGTTCCCCGACTATCTGATCAGCCGGGTGGCGGAACATGGCATTCGGCGCAGCGAAGAGATGGAAGAGGTGGTGAAAACCCTGCGTGACGTGGGGAGCGCCGGGATAATGAGCGAGGCGATCGCGAAAAGCCAGCGCCAGCTGCCGGAGCAGATGGCCGCCCGTAGCCTGAGCTACAGGCAGCTTACGCCGTTTGACTGGAAAACGCTGGTCGCGAGGCTGAAATAACCGCTATTTGGCCGGACAGACGATTTTGTCGATTGCGGCCTGGTAGCTTTTCTGGTTATTGCGCTCCTTCGCCAGCGTTGCTTCGCGGACCGCGTTCTTGTTACCGTCGGTCGCCAGCACTTTATTGGCAAAATCGTTGTCGCTGAGGTGGCTTGCTGGCGCGCATTTTTCCTTCACCGCTTTGAGCACCTGCTGTTTTTGCTGCTCGAACTGCAGGCTTTGCAGCGGTGATTCGGCCCACGCCGACGTGGCGCTCAGGGCGGTGACCAGGCATACCATCCAACATGCTTTCATCAGGCTTCTCCTTCCGTAATCGCTTCCGTCAACTATATGCGCAGGCGCGAAAACACGCAAATAGTGGTCAGTTTAACTTATTGAAAATGCAATTTTTATCGCCTGCTCAGGCGGCTCTCACCCGCCGCCGCGAGTCGATGGCGATCAGCACCACCGACGCGAGGATCAGCAGAGTGCCCAGCCAGTCCGGCAGCGTGAAGGTGATCCCCAGCAGCAGGAGCGACAGCAGGGCGCTGCTCAGCGGTTCGGCGCAGCTGAGGATCCCGGCCTTTGCGCCGCCAATCTTCTGCGCGCCGTTGAGATAGAGGCTGAAGGTCAGCGAAGTACCGATCACCACCAGGTAGAAAAAAGCTAACAGCAGGCTGCCGTTAACCACAAAATCGGTGCCCTGGCCGCCGTAAAACGGCAATAGCATCGCGCCGCCGAACAGCATGCTCCAGCCGACGATGGGCAGCGTCCCGTAGCGGGCAATCAGCGTTGAAGGATAGGTGGTATAAAACGCGGCGGCAAACGCCGAGGCGATCCCCCAGAACAGCGCCGCCGGCGAAATCGACAGCGTCGTTGGGTTGCCGTGGGTCACCAGCAGAAAGGTGCCCGCCAGCGAGGTGCAGATAGCCCCCAGCACCAGCGGTGTGGGACGCGCTTTGCGGGCGAGGGCGAACCAGGCGACGATGATCGTCGGCGACAGAAACTGCAGCACCGTGGCCGTGGCGGCATTGGATTTTTCAATGGTCATCAGAAAGGTGAACTGCACGGTTAGCGCGCCAAACAGCGAGAAAAACAGCAGGCTTAGGGCGTCGCGGCGGTTTTGCAGCACGCGGAAAATGCGGTCGCCGTGAACAAAGCCGAGCATCAGCAGGATCAGCCCGGCGAACAGCAGACGCGTCATGGTCAGAAACGGCGACGACATCTGGCTTTCCTGCATAATAAATTGCGCACACACCCCGGAACTGCCCCACAGCACGGCGGCAATCAGTACGTTCAGCATCCCTTTTTTGCTGGAGCCCATCTTTTCCTCAAGCGAAATATGACAAAGGGGAATCATAGCATGCGCGCGCCCGGGCGGCGGGGCAGGAAATGGTAGTCGGGCGCGGCGGCGTAACTATTTTGCAGGCCCGGTAAGGCGAAGCCGCCGCCGGGCATTAACCGATAGTCGCGTTCTAGCTTAAATCGACATTTTTACTGCCGAACAGCCAGGTGAGGACAAAGCCGCACAGGTAGGAGACCGCCAGCCCGCCGGCGTAGACCGCCATCCCGGCGTAAATTCCGCTGCCGGAGGTCATCAGCGGCAGCGCCACCAGACCGGACGGACCGAACACCGTGTTCAGGCCGACCGGCAGCCCCAGCCAGGCGATCAGTCCGACGAAGAACCCGCCGCAGGCGCCGCCGAGGCAGGCGGTGACAAACGGCTTCATCCGCGGCAGGGTGACGCCGTAGATCAGCGGCTCGCCAATCCCGAGGAAGCCCGGAATAATCGCCCCTTTAATCTGGGTTCGCAGCAGCGAATCGCGCTTCGCCCGCCAGAACAGCGCCAGCGCCGCCCCCACCTGCCCGGCCCCGGCCATCGCCAGGATCGGGAACAGCGAGTTAAAGCCCTGGGCGTCCACCAGCGCAAAATAGACCGGGACAAACCCCTGATGGACGCCGAACATCACCGCCAGCAGGAACAGGCCGGCCAGCACCGCCGAGCCAAACGGGTTGCCGTTAAGATGCAGGAACAGCCACGACATGCCGGTAAACAACCAGCCGCCAATCGGCATAATCACCGTAAAGGTCACCGCGCCCATGATCAGCAGCGTCACCGCCGAAGTGAGGATCATATCGAGGTTGGCCGGCATCACCCGCCGCACCTGGCGTTCAACCCACGCGCCAAGGATAGCGGCGATCAGTACGCCGATGATATTGCCGCGCGGATCGATGCCATGGCCGAAGAAGGTGGAAATGCCGGCGTAGAAGCCGCTGGTTGCCTCCGGGTTGTAGCCCAGCACGAACAGCGAGGCGATAATCGCGCCGTTCACGCCGGAGCCGCCGAACGCCTTCTGCGCGTTATAGCCAATCAGGATACTCAGAAAGGTGAACATCCCTTTGCTGAAGACCTTCATATAGCCAATCAGCGCCACCAGGCTGGCGTTCGGATGGGCGTTCTCCAGTACGAAAACCTGTTCCGCCAGGGTGGCGAAGCCCAGCAGCAGCCCGACGGCGATAAAGCCGGGGATCAGCGGCGTAAAAATAGTGGCGAATTTGGCGAGAAACTTCTGCACCGCGCTGGTCTGCCTGCCCTTCAGCGCCTGCTTTTTCTCCGCCGCGACGTCGGCCAGCGTCGGCGCGGCGGCGGGCGCCGCCTCCAGCAGGCCGTTCATCATTTCGGCGGCGGTTTGCGCCTTGCCGGGGCCGAGCACCACCTGGAACTGCTCGTCGCTGACGATCACCCCCATCACGCCGTCAATCTGGCGGATGGCGGCGCTGTCGGCCAGACTTTCATCGCGCAGGGTCAAGCGCAGGCGCGTCATGCAGTTGCCCGCCTGCGCGACGTTTGCGGCGCCGCCCACGTGGGCGAGGATCCGCGCTATCATCTCTTTCGTTATTTTTGCCATTGCCCGTTACCTGTCTGTCGGCGCTCAGGTGTTGCTGAGCGCCTTGCGGATATAGCCGTTGTTTTTCGCCAGCAGCGACTGCGCCTCTGCGGCGCTTAAGTCCGCCAGCACCATCACGATCGCCGTTTTACAGTGGCGGCCGCAGGCCTCCAGCGCCTTCTGGGCGGTGGCGCGATCGCAGTCGGTAGCCTCCATCACGATAGAGACCTGGCGCTCAATCAGCTTGGCGTTGGTCGCTTCGACGTCGACCATCAGGTTGCTGTACACCTTGCCGACGCGGATCATCGCCCCGGTGGAGATCATGTTCAGCACCAGCTTCTGCGCGGTGCCGGCTTTCAGGCGGGTAGAGCCAGTGACCACTTCCGGGCCGACCACCGGTGTGATCGCCACGTCCGCCAGCTGGGCCATTTCGCCATGCGGGTTACAGCTGACGATGGCGACAAAGGCATTCTGACTATGGGCGTATTCCATGGCGCCAATGACGTACGGCGTGCGTCCGCTGGCCGCCAGCCCCACCAGCACATCGCGGTTGCTGAAGTTCAGGTTCTGCAGAACCATCGCCCCCTGCGCTTTGTTGTCTTCCACATTTTCCACGGCGCTGAGAATCGCTTTATGTCCGCCGGCGATGATCCCCACCACCTGCTCAGGGCGGGTGCCGAAGGTTGGCGGGCATTCACTGGCATCGAGGATCCCCAGACGCCCTGAGGTACCCGCGCCAATGTAAATCAAGCGGCCACCGGCCTGCAGCGCCGCCGCGACCTTATCCACCACCTCGGCAATCTGCGGCAGATAGGGCGTTATCGCCTGGGCTACCTGCTGGTCTTCCTGGTTTATCACCGTCAGCATCTCGAGGGTGGAGAGGGTGTCAATGTTGGCGCTGTTGGCGTTACGTCGCTCGGTCAGCAGTTTGCTCAGGTCGATACTCATAGAAACCTCGTTATTCTCAGTGGCGCGCAGTATAAGGAATTATTTATTCCTTGCCTGTGAAGAGTATCACGATTAGTACGTGGAGAATAATACGAGAATGGTAGATATGGCGGGAAATAGTGCGGTAATAAATCTGGAATATTTTATTACCGCAGCAGGAGATTAGCGTGCGTCGCGCGGTTTGCTGAGGCCCAGCAGCAGCGCCAGCAGGTAGCAGATGGCCATCGCGAGGCTCATTTTCAGCATTGTTTCGCCGCCGAGACCCGCCAGCGGCGCGGCGATGCCGCCGAAGACAAACATCAGGGTGCCCATCAGCGCGGACGCGGTCCCGGACTGCGCGGCGTCGACGGCGCTCATCGCCTCCGCGCCGGCGACGGTGCTGATGCCGCTCATCAGCGACACGGTAAAGAACAGGCCGACCAGCGCCAGCACCGGCAGATGCAGCCAGGCAAACAGCAGCATGATCGCCGCACAGCTCACGGCCAGCGTCAGGCCGCCGCGCAGCAGGCTTTCGGCGCTAAAGCGGCGCGCCAGACGGGAAAAGATCATCGCGGCGATGATCAGCCCGATACCGTTCAGACCGAACAGCAGACTGAACTGCATGGCGCTCATGCCGTATTCGCTCTGCATCACGAAGGAAGAAGAGCCGATGTAGGAGAACAGCCCGGCCATCATAAAGGCCTGGATCAGGCAGAAGCGCAGAAAGCGGCGATTTTTCAGCACCGGCTGGCCGCGTTGCTGGCGGGCGGCATGCGCCGCTGTGGCCGGCCGCGTTTCCCGCAGGATCGCCAGGCTCATCACCAGCAGCACGCCGCCAATGGCGGCCATCGTCCAGAAGAGAATTCGCCAGTCGAAGGCGGTGATAACGTAGCCGCCCAGCACCGGGGACAGCACCGGCGCAATGCCGTTCACGGTCATCAGCAGGGCGAAAAACTGGGTCAGCAGGGTGCCCTGGTATTTATCGCGGGCGATGGATCGCGACAGCACCGAGCCGCCGGCGCCGGCAAAGCCTTGTAAAAAGCGCCAGACAATCAGCATGTTGATATCGCGGGTCAGGGCGCACATCGCCGAAGAGAAGATAAACAGCAGCAGCGACAGCGCCAGCGGTTTCAGGCGGCCAATGCGGTCGCTCAGCGGGCCGAAAAACAGCTGACCCAGGCCGAGACCAATCAGCGCGGCGGTCAACGACAGCTGGGTCTGGGTGCTGGTGGCCTGCAGCTGCTGAGTGATCTCCGGCAGCGCCGGTAGATAAAAATCCGTGCACAGCGGGCCGATACCCGACAGCAGGCCGAGGATCAGCGCCCAGGAGAGGGAAACACGTGCCATAACGATTCCTTGTAGAGGCCGGGCTCGGTCGCCCGGCGGGTAAGTTTAACTGGCGCCGCCGCCCAGCGACTGCCAGAGGGTGATCCGGTTATTGAGGTCGGTCTGCTGCAGGGACAGCAGCGTCGTTTTCGCCGACCACAGCGTGCGCTGAGCGGTGAGCACCGACAGATAATCGCCGACCCCGGCCTGATAGCTCTTCATCGCGATATCCAGCGATGTCTGCTCGGCGGCGACATACTGCCGCTGAGCATCAAGCTCTTCGCTCAGCGTTTCCCGGCGCGCCAGCGCATCGGCAACGTCCTTAAACACGCTCTGAATCGATTTCTCGTAGGTGGCGATCAGCCCCTTTTTCTCCGCTTCCGCATAGCGCAGCTGCGCCAGGTTGCTGCCGCCGGTGAACAGCGGCAGGCTGATGGAGGGGGCGAACGACCACACCTGCATCCCGTGGCTGAACAGCGACGACAGCGAGTCGCTGCCGACCCCGGCGCTGGCGGTCAGGGAAATCGACGGGAAGAAGTTCGCCCGCGCCGCGCCGATATCGGCATTGGCGCTCTTCAGATTGTGCTCCGCTTCCTGAATGTCCGGCCGACGCAGCAGCACCGACGACGACACGCCCGCCGGCACCAGCGCGATGCTGTTATCCCCGAGACTCTCGAGAGTGCCGGGCAGCAGGCTCTCCGGCACGGTTTCCCCCGCCAGCAGGTTAATGACGTTTTTATCCTGCGCCACCAGCGTGCGATAGCTGGCGACGCTGGCGCGCGCCTGCTGATAGACGCTTTCCGCCGAGCTTAAATCACCCGCGGAGGCGGTGCCAACCGCCATCTGGCGGGCGACGATGTTGCGCGAGTTTGCCGCGCTGTCCATGGTCTGCTGCGCCAGCGCCAGATTGCTGTTATCCGTCGCCAGCGTCACCCAGGCGGTGGTCAAATCGGCAATCATCGTCAGCCGGGTATTCTGCGCGGTGAATTCGCTGGCAAGCCAGGTTTCGCGCGCCGCGCGCGACAGGCTCTGGTTCTTGCCGAACAAGTCCAGTTCGAAGCTGGAGACCGCGCCGTCGGCCTGTGAAGCGGAGCTCAGGCCACTGGCCACCGTTTTGCTGCGGGTGTGGCTCAGTTCGGCATCAACGGTGGGAAACAGCGATGCCCGCGTTTCGCCATACTGGGCGCGCGCGGCCTCGATATCGGCCAGCGCCTTTTGCACATCGCGGTTGCTGTTCAGCGCGATGCTGACCACTTTTTTCAGCCGCGCGTCATTGACCACTTTCTGCCAGTCGCCGACCACCGCCGTCGATTCGCCGTGCGCCCCGGGCAGGGTGGCCGGCACCGGCGCGGCCGGGCGATCATAATGCGGGTCAAGCGAGACGCAGCCCGCGGTCAGGAGCGCGATAAACATAAAACTCAAACGAAACATACCTTACTCCTGAGAAGGACGTTGGCGGGTGAAGAGACGTTTCACCAGCACGAAGAACAGCGGTACGAAGAACACCGCCAGCAGGGTGGCCGTCAGGGTGCCGCCGATAATCCCGGTGCCGATCGCCACGCGGCTGTTGGCTCCGGCGCCGGTGGCGATGGCCAGCGGCAGCACCCCGGCGATAAACGCCAGCGAGGTCATGACAATCGGGCGCAGGCGAGTCTGCGCGGCGCGGATCGCCGCCCGGGAGAGCGAATACCCCTCATCCACGGCGGATTCAGCGAACTCCACGATCAGGATGGCGTTTTTCGACGACAGGCCGATGGTGGTCAGCAGCGCCACCTGGAAGTAGACGTCGTTGCTTAAGCCGCGCAGCGTCGCCGCCAGCGCCGCGCCAAGCAGGCCGAGCGGGATGACCATGATCACCGAGAACGGCACCGACCAGCTCTCATACAGCGCCGCCAGGCACAGGAACACCACCAGAATCGAGATGGCGTACAGGCTCATCGCCTGGCCGCTGGCCAGCTTTTCCTGCAGCGAAATGCCGCTCCACGCCCAGGTGGAGCCCGCCGGCAGGCTGTCGGCCAGCTTTTCCATCTTGTCCATCGCCGCGCCGGAGCTGAAGCCGGCGGCGTTTTCGCCCTGGATCTCAAAGGCGGCGGAGCCGTTGTAGCGCACCAGGCTTTCCGGGCCGTATTGCCAGTGGGTGGTGGCGAAGGCGGAGAACGGCGTCATGCTGTTATCGCTGCCGCGAACGAACCATTTGCCAAGGTCCGACGGCACCGCGCGCGCGTCGCTTTCGCCTTGGATATAGACCTTCTTCACCCGGCCGCGATCGATAAAGTCATTCACGTAGGTACCGCCCCAGGCGCTGGAGAGCGTATCGGTCACGTCGCTCAGCGACAGCCCCAGCGAGACGGCTTTGTTGTTATCGATATCCACCTGCAGCTGCGGCATCTGCGGCAGATCGTTAGCGCGCACCGACTGCAGTTCGCTGCTCTGGTTGGCCGCCGCCAGCAGCTGGCTGCGCAGCTTCATCAGGCTGTCACGGTCGGTACCGCCGCTGGCCATCAGTTCGAAGGTGAAGCCGTTGCTCTGCCCGAGACCGTCTACCGACGGCGGGGTCATGGCGAAGAGGGTGGCGTCGCGGATCGTCCCCAGCTCTTTGGTGGCGCGCAGGGCGATGGCCTGGGCGGTGTTGTCGTCCCCTTTGCGCTGCGACCAGTTTTTCAGCGACACGAAGGCCATCCCGGCGTTCTGCCCGCTGCCGCTAAAGCTGAAGCCGTCGACGGTGAAAATGACGTCGGTATTGGCTTTCTCTTTGGTGAGGAACCAGTCGGTGACCTGGCGGCGCACCTCGGCGGTACGCACCGCCGTCGCCCCGGCGGGCAGGGTGTACTGGACCATGATCTCCCCCTGGTCCTCCACCGGCAGGAAGCTGCCCGGCAGCTTCCACATCGCCAGCGCCATCGCCCCGCAAATCAGCGCGTAAGCGCCCATCATCACTGCGCCCCGGCGCAGGCCGCCGAGTACGCGGTGCTGGTAGCCTGCCTCCGTGCGCCCCCACAGGCGGTTAAAGGCGCCGAAGAACCCTTTGGTGTGCGGTTTGGAGTGGCTGAGCAGCGCGCCGCACAGCGCCGGGGTGAGGGTCAGCGCTACCACCACCGACAGCATCATCGCCGAGATAATGGTTACCGAGAACTGGCGATAGATGACCCCGGTCGAACCGCCGAAGAAGGCCATCGGCAGGAACACCGCCGACAGCACCAGGGCAATCGCCACCAGCGCGCCGGAGATTTCGCCCATCGATTTTTCGGTGGCTTCGCGAGCGGGGAGCCCTTCGTCGCGCATAATGCGCTCGACGTTCTCCACCACCACGATGGCGTCATCCACCAGCAGGCCGATCGCTAGCACCATGGCGAACAGCGTCAGGGTGTTAATCGAGTAGCCGAACAGGGCCAGCACCCCGAAGGTGCCAAGCAGCACCACCGGCACCGCCACCGCCGGAATGAGCGTCGCGCGGAAGTTCTGCAGGAACAGATACATCACGCAGACGACGAGGATAATCGCTTCGAACAGGGTCTGAATCACGTCCTCGACCGAGATTTTGATGAACTCGGTGCTGTCCTTCGGATAGGCAATATCGTAACCTTGCGGCATCTGACGCTGGAATTCGGCGATTTTGCTTTTCACCAGCGTCGCGGTGTCCAGCGCGTTGGCGCCGGGGGCCATCATCACCGCGATCCCGGCGGCCGGGTGGCCGTTCAGATTGGCGGTGGCGGTGTAATCCTCGCTACCCATTTCCACCCGCGCGACATCGCTCAGGCGCACCACCGAGCCGTCGGCCTGGCTTTTCACGATGATCGCTTTGAACTGGTCAGGGGTTTGCAGCCGGGACTGCGCGCGCACGGTGGCGGTTAATTGCTGGGCATTGGACGACGGTAGCGCGCCGATTTTACCGGCGGAAACCTGCACGTTCTGCGCCTCAATCGCCGACTGGACGTCGGAAGGCATCAGCGAGTAGGAGGCGAGTTTGGTCGGGTCCATCCAGACGCGCATCGCGTATTCGGCGCCGAATACCTGCAGGCTGCCGACGCCCTCCACGCGCGCCAGCGGGTCCTGCATATTGCTGACCAGCCAGTCGGAGATATCGGAGCTGGTGGCGCGGTTGGTTTTGTCATACACCGCAAGGATCAGCAGAAAGCTGCTCTGCGATTTTTCCACCGTTACGCCGGACTGCTGGACTTCGCTCGGCAGCCGCGATTCCGCCTGCTGGACTTTGTTTTGTACCTGCACCTGGGCGGTGTCCGGGTCGGTCCCCTGCTCAAAGGTGACGGTGATGCTGACCGAGCCGTCGGCGCTGCTGGTGGAGCTGAAGTAGAGCAGATGGTCGAGGCCGGTGAGCTGCTGCTCGATGACCTGGGTGACGCTGTTCTCCAGGGTTTCGGCGGACGCCCCGGTATAGGTGGCGGAGATTTTCACCGCCGGCGGGGCGACGTCCGGGTACTGGCCTACCGGCAGCGTGCGGATCGCCAGCACCCCGGCGAGCATAATCAGAATGGCGATCACCCAGGCAAAGACCGGGCGACGCACGAAGAAACGGGAGAACATCAGGCGTTGCCTCCGTTATTGTTGACGGCGACGGCCTTCACTGTCTGTCCGGGGGCCACTTTACCGGTGCCTTCGACAATCAGCTTGTCGCCCGCTTTCAGGCCGCTCAGCACCAGCCATTTATCGCCATAGGTGTCGCCGGTTTCCACGGTACGCTGCTCAACTTTGTTGGCGGCATCGACCACCAGCGCCGTGGCGTCGCCTTTGGCATCGCGGGTGATCCCCTGCTGCGGGGCGAGGATCGCGTCGTTCATGATGCCTTCATCGATGCGCGCGCGGACGAACATCCCCGGCAGCAGGACGTGCTGCGGGTTGGGGAAGATAGCGCGCAGGGTTACCGAGCCGGTAGATTCATCGACGGCGACTTCGGTGAGCGCCAGACGCCCTTTTTCGGGATAGGTACTGCCATCTTCCAGGGTTAACGTCACGCTGAGGGTGTCGCTGTTGCTGGCCAGGCTTTGCTTGCGTAAACGCAGGAGATCGACGCTGGATCGCGTCAGATCAACATACATGGTGTCGAGCCCGCGGATCGTCGCCAGCGCGGTATCCTGATCGGCGGAGACCAGCGCCCCCGGCGTAACCGACGAGATGCCGATGCGCCCGGCAATCGGCGCGGTGACGGTGGTCCAGTTCAGGTTAATGCGCGCGCTCTCCAGCGCCGCTTTCTTCGATTCCACGCTGGCCTTGTCCTGGGCGCAGGTGGAGGCGGCGTCGTCAGCATCCTGGCGGGAAACGCCGTTATCCCTGACCAGCGACGCGTAGCGCTGGGCCTTCTGGCAATCGGAGACCACCAGCGCCTGGGACTGTTTCAGCGCCGCCGCCGCTTCGTTCCAGGTCGCGCGATAGCTGGAGGGATCGATCTGGTAAAGGGCCTGCCCGGCCTTCACCATATCGCCTTCGGTAAACAGGCGTTTCTGGATGATGCCGCCCACCTGCGGGCGAACTTCGGCGCTGAGCGAGGCGGTGGTGCGGCCGGTCAGCTGGCTGACTACCGGCACCGGCTGGCTTTGCAGGGTGACCACGCCCACTTCCGGCGTGGGTTGCTGCGGAGCAGATGTCTGCGCATTATCGCATCCGCTAAGGAGAAATAATGCTGTCGCGATGGGAGCTATGATGTATTTCATTATATTTTCTCAAGATATAAGACGTCCGCCCCGTTTATTTAAAAACGAGGGAATAGGTTGGGCGCTGAGGCATTTTCGGGTGAGCGAAAATGACAAAAAAGGAACACAGATGTTCCTGAACGTGATTGTTATTGTGTCTCCGCTGAAGCCAACCTCTTCGGTCTTCAGGAGGTGAAAAGCGCATCTCCTCTGGTTTTGTGGTGAGAATGATCATTCTCATTTTTCCCCATTATACGATCCGTCGCGATAATGGAAAGGTTTTTTTGCTTACTTTTAGAACGCAAAAAATTAAGGCAAATAATCATGGAGAAAATAAGAATATTTTGTGAAAGTGGAGAGGGAAAATAACCATTCGGCAGCGCGATACTGGAGATAGTTAATGACACTAATCATTACAAAAAGCATTAATCCCGACGATCAACAAGAATTGTTTGCCGGTCTGCGGCAGTATAATCAGCAGTATCTCGATGCGGCGCAGTTTGGCGATCTGGGGATTTACTCGCGCGATGCGCAAGGGGTAATGCAGGGCGGGCTGATTGCCAAACGCAAGGGCAACTGGCTGTGCATTGAGTATCTGTGGGTTAGCGAGACGACGCGCGGGCGCGGGCTGGGGAGCGAGCTGATGCAGGAGGCGGAACAGCAGGCGCAGGCGCAAGGCTGCAGCCATCTGCTGGTGGATACCTTTAGCTTCCAGGCGCTGCCGTTTTATCAGAAATTAGGCTATCAGCTGCAGATGTCGCTGCCCGACTTCCCGCACGCAGGCATGCAGCGCCACTATTTGTCGAAGGCGCTGTAACGATCCTGGTATCCCCGGGCGGTCAGGTACCGTACCTGTGGTTGTGCCGGATGGCGGCATAAATGCCTTATCCGGCCTACACAGTCCTCCCGTAGTTTCGCCCCACCCAGGACCGGCAAGCGCAGCGCCGCCGGGCAGGATATCAGGCACGGCACCTGTATTCTTGCCGGGTGGCGGCTGTTGCCTTACCCGTCCTGGGGGTCGTGCGACCAGTTGTTGATATACCCACTTGCGCGACTGAAACTGCCGGTGCTGGCGGCCTCAAAATCGCTGAGACGTTCCCGGAAGGCCGGGGCAGCCCGCATGGATGCGGGCTGAGGGCCGTGTTTTGCACGGACGCTGCCTCGGCCCGACCCGAAGCCTGCAGGGATAAGTCGAAGGGACCGCGCAGCGGCGATTTTGCTGGCCGGAGCCCGGGGGTACAGGGGGCGGCGGCGACTGGCCGCCCCCTGTGCGCTCCCTGCGGCATAAGAGACATAGCGCAGAAGATCAACCGGGAGCGCAATCTACCGGGAATTAACATAGAAGTTGTAGCCCTGCTAAGCGTAGCGCGAGCAGGGAAACTCCCGGATGGCGGCGCGTGGCGCCTTATCCGGGCTACAAAAGCGTCAAAACCACGCCTTAACCTCCAACGCCGTGGCCCATTAACGCC
>OGSM01000206.1_pt1 | contig 23328 bp, 26 predicted proteins | sample 1573871 | NCBI WGS metagenome assembly OGSM01 (sample SAMN03295848, study PRJEB24534) | human gut metagenome | isolation source: fecal sample 1 from infant 7 | host: Homo sapiens | place: USA: Pittsburgh, PA | collected 2014-07
TAAGGTGAACGTAGCAATACGCCGGAGGCAACAGATTCATTACCTCCGTATGTGCAAGACGTGGCTTAAGCTTTCAGTACGTCCAGCGCAGCAGTGTAGTCTGGCTCGTTGGTGATTTCATTGACCAGTTGGCTGAAAACGACGTTGTCATTTTCATCAATAACGACCACGGCACGTGCGGCCAGACCTTTCAGTGGGCCTTCAGCGATTTCTACGCCGTAGTTTTTCAGAAATTCTGCGTTGCGCAGGGTGGACAGCGTGATAACGTTGCTCAGACCTTCCGCGCCGCAAAAACGTGAATGGGCGAATGGCAGGTCGGCCGAAATGCACAGTACGACGGTATTGTCGATTTCTGTCGCCAGTTGGTTAAACTTACGTACCGATGCCGCACAAACGCCGGTATCGATGCTTGGGAAAATATTCAGCACTTTGCGCTTGCCTGCGAACTGGCCCAGCGTAACGTCAGACAGGTCTTTAGCCACAAGGGTAAAAGCCTGAGCTTTGCTTCCAGCCTGAGGAATTGAGCCGGCAACTGTAACCGGGTTGCCCTGGAAATGAACGGTTTGTGACATGGTTATCTTCCTGTTTACATATAGTTAACGTCGAGGCTAGTTTATGCCATCAGCAGTTAACACGGCAAACGCTATTTGCGGATATCCGCTTCAGGGACTGCATTAAGGAAAGCAAATGAGAACAGTTAAGGTGTATGAGGAAGCCTGGCCGCTGCACACTCCCTTTGTTATTGCCCGTGGGAGCAGAACCGAAGCGCATGTGGTGGTGGTTGAAGTGGCAGAAAACGGCGTCACGGGTATCGGCGAGTGCACACCGTACCCGCGCTATGGTGAAAGCGATGCCTCAGTGCTGGCGCAAATTATGAGCATTGCCCCACAACTGGAAAATGGACTGACGCGTGAAGAGCTGCAAAAGCTGCTGCCAGCGGGAGCCGCGCGTAATGCTGTGGACTGCGCGTTGTGGGATCTGAGTGCGCGTCAACAGCAACTGTCACTGGCAGAGTTGGTGGGAAGTGAGCTGGCGGAAGTGGTGACGACGGCGCAAACCGTGGTAATTGGCACGCCGGAACAAATGGCGGTGAGTGCGGCTGCACTGTGGGAAAATGGCGCGAAACTGCTAAAAGTTAAACTGGACGCGCGCTTGATTAGCGAGCGGATGGTTGCTATTCGTGCAGCAGTCCCTGATGCCACGATTATTGTCGACGCCAATGAATCCTGGCGGGCAGAAGGTCTGGCGGCGCGCTGCCAGCTGCTGGCTGATTTAGGGGTGGCGATGCTGGAGCAGCCGCTGCCAGCGCAGGACGATGCCGCATTGGAAAATTTTGTGCATCCGCTGCCGATCTGCGCAGATGAAAGCTGCCACACCCGCAGCAGCCTGAAAGCGCTGCACGGGCGCTATGAAATGGTCAATATCAAACTGGATAAAACAGGCGGCCTGACGGAGGCGCTGGCGCTGGCAACCGAAGCCCGCGAGCAGGGATTTGCGCTAATGCTGGGCTGCATGCTGTGTACTTCCCGGGCGATTGGGGCGGCGTTACCGCTTACGCCGCAGGTTAACTTTGCCGATCTTGATGGCCCGACCTGGCTTGCCAGCGACGCGGAGCCGGCCCTGCATTTTACGACCGGACAACTTCATCTCTAGGGTGCCAGCGCAGGAGATTGGACATGGCCAGCAGGTATTTCTCGCTCGCTTCATCTGAAGAGATGGGCGGAAATTCGGCGGTTATACAGTGTAAGTTCAGGTCTGCGCACCAGCTTCCAAATGAGCCGGGCGTTTCATAACCTACGCTGGTGACGAGGGGTAATTCAAACGACTGCGCCAGCCACGCGCCTAATTCGCTGCGTCTGGGATCTTCAATACAGGCCAGCGGATCGTGAAAAGAGACCACCCACGCAGGATGAATTCGGTGAATAAGCTGGCACAGCGCCTGGGTTTCTGGTTCTGAGCCCGGATTTTCGCCGGTCAACAACACCACATCGCGTTCTTCTGCGCTGCTGTTCCAGCGATACACCGTTTCACCCGCTTTCCAGTTGGCAGCGGGAAAGTTACGGTTTAGATCCACTCCGTTCGCATTTGCGCGCAGCCCGAGCTGGCAACCGTCAGGGTTAACCGCCAGCACCACATGGTGACGACGTAAGGAAGGATTAAGCGTACGCAATGCGCAGGAAAGGGTGACAACCGATGCGTTTTCGTCGCCGTGCGTTCCTGCCAGTATCAGACCGCTTTCACGATCGGCCGCCATTGCGGGAAACCAGATTAGCGGCGCGCCTAATAATGAACGTCCGTAATGTTCGGTTCCAGGTGGGAATGCGCCGCGCTCGGCACGGGGTCGGGTAACGGTCATAGTCATCTCTGAATGCGTGGATTGTTACTCGCAGTGTTGTGCAAAATGTATGGATAATCAAATCGTTTTCACACACTTATCTTTTCAGATGTAATATTATTTCCTTGTCGAAAGTTAATTGCATTTCCTGCTGGCGATACAAATAATTACACATTCACTTAGTAGCCGGAATTGAGGGTATTTTATGCAGCATTCTGTTTCAGTAACCTGTTGTGCGCTATTGGTAAGCAGCATTTCATTATCCTGGGCTGCTGATGTTCCCAGCGGAACGGTACTGGCAGAAAAGCAAGAACTGGTGCGTCATATCAAAGACGAACCGGCGTCATTGGATCCGGCAAAGGCCGTCGGGCTTCCTGAAATTCAGGTTATTCGTGATTTATTTGAAGGGCTGGTCAACCAGAATGAGAAGGGCGAGATTGTGCCCGGTGTTGCCACTCAGTGGAAAAGCAACGATAACCGTATCTGGACGTTTACGCTGCGCGATAATGCGCAATGGGCAGATGGTACGCCGGTAACGGCACAGGATTTTGTCTATAGCTGGCAGCGTCTGGTTGACCCGAAAACGCTGTCGCCGTTTGCCTGGTTTGCTGCGCTGGCGGGTATTAACAACGCACAGGCGATCATCGATGGAAAAGCCTCGCCAGATAAGCTCGGCGTTAGCGCGATCGATGCGCGTACATTGAAGGTCCAACTGGATAAACCGCTGCCATGGTTTGCCAATCTGACGGCGAGTTTTGCTTTCTATCCGGTACAAAAAGCTAACGTTGAGAGCGGTAAAGATTGGACCAAACCGGGCAATCTAATTGGTAACGGCGCCTATGTGCTCAAAGATCGTGTGGTGAACGAAAAACTGGACGTTGTGCCGAACACGCATTATTGGGACAACGCCAAAACGGTGCTGCAAAAAGTCACCTTCCTGCCTATTAACCAGGAATCGGCAGCGACCAAGCGCTATCTTGCTGGTGATATCGATATTACCGAGTCTTTCCCGAAAAACATGTATCAGAAACTGTTGAAGGACATCCCGGGCCAGGTTTATACCCCGCCGCAGCTTGGCACTTACTACTATGCCTTTAATACCCAGAAGGGACCGACTGCCGACTCACGCGTGCGCCTGGCGCTCAGCATGACTATCGATCGTCGCCTGATGGCGGAGAAAGTTCTGGGTACCGGCGAAAAGCCCGCATGGCATTTTACGCCGGATGTAACGGCAGGGTTTGTGCCGGAACCTTCACCGTTTGAGCAAATGAGTCAGGAAGAGCTGAACGCGCAGGCGAAAACGCTGCTGCGTGCGGCGGGCTATGGTCCACAGAAACCACTTAAACTGACGCTGCTGTATAACACCTCTGAAAATCATCAGAAGATTGCTATTGCTGTCGCGTCTATGTGGAAGAAAAATCTCGGCGTTGACGTGAAACTGCAAAACCAGGAGTGGAAAACTTATATCGATAGCCGCAATACCGGCAATTTTGATGTGATCCGCGCCTCGTGGGTGGGCGATTACAATGAACCATCTACGTTCCTGTCGCTATTAACATCAACCCATACGGGCAATATCTCCCGCTTTAATAATCCGGCGTACGATAAAGTGTTGACCCAGGCAACCCTAGAGAATACGCAGAAAGCGCGCAATGCTGATTATAACGCCGCGGAGAACATTCTGATGGAACAGGCTCCCATTGCGCCGATTTATCAGTACACCAACGGGCGTTTAATTAAACCGTGGCTGAAAGGGTATCCAATTACTAACCCTGAAGATGTGGCTTATAGTCGTACAATGTATATTGTGAAGCACTGATATCGCTGGCATGTTCGGGACGTTGCATTGGCGATTTCCCGAACAGACAAGGCTGTGGAGAAGGTGGCTCATAAAAGCAATGGAAAAGTATCACCCAATAGAATGGGTTACACTGTATAAATACGAATGTCGTGCGCCTGAAACGCCGTGGCATACTCTTTGCTGATATTTTCCTCGACGACAATTACATCGATATTGCTGCTTTCGGTAACAACATAACGGGCGACGGCCGGGATCTTTTCAGCCGTCAGCGCGACAATAGTTTCATTACACTGTTTGATCACCGCTTTTTTGAACTCACAATCCGCGTAATCAAATCCGGTTAAGCCGGATTCAGGCGACATCGCGCAGCCGCCAATAAATCCCTGATCGAATAAAATGTCCTGCACCTGCGAGATAGCGGTGGCACCCACACACCCTCCAGAAGATCGTTGCACCGCGCCGCCCAGCATAATGACGTCAAACAGTGGTTTTTTTAGTAAAACGGCGGCAATCTCCGGGGAATTTGTTACCACGGTTAACGCCAGCTCGGCGGGTAGGGCTTCAGCCATCGCCAGATTAGTACTGCCCGTGTCGATAAAAATGCAGCTTCCGGATTTGACCATCCGGGCGCATCTCTGCGCGATGTTGCTCTTTTTCGCCACATTAATACTCTTGCGCACGGTGATGTCTTCGGATTCAGGGAGTGCAATGACCGCGCCGCCATAGACTTTTTTACACACGCCATCTTTACTCAGTTCATGCAGGTCGCGGCGGATTGTATGTTCCGAAACGCCTAACCTGCTGGCGAGTTCGGAACAGATGACTCTGCCGTTTTCCTGCAGGATCTGATAGATAAGCGCCTGGCGCTGTTCAGGGAATGCTGCGTAATCGAGCATCAATACTCCAGTGAAATAAACATCGAGCAATAACAAGCATAATTGTGCATTATGGTTCACGATGTCAACATCCCTTTAGGGAACCTATTGTTTGGATACAACAAGAAGAGGTTAGCTATGAAGGTTGCGCATGTGGCGTTATGGACACGGGATCTTGAGCAACAAGCTCAATTCTGGGTCACGTTTTTTGACGCAAAGATCAACGAAAAATACTGCAGTAAAACCAATCCAGGATTTGAATCCTATTTTGTCAAAATTGGTGAGGATATCGCGATTGAGTTAATGACTAAGCCTGGACTGACAAAACATGCTCCCGACAATAACACCTCAGGCTGGGTGCATCTCGCCATTTCAGTTGGCGGCAGTGAAAACGTTGATGCCATGGCGATGCGAGCAAAAGAACAGGGGATATTAGTTTCTGGCCCGCGCACCACCGGTGATGGCTATTACGAAGCGGTGATATGCGATCCTGACGGCAACTTGATTGAAATTGTGGCCTAAGGCTTCACGCCATCTCCAGTAGAAATGTTGTACCTGTTACCGACTATTGATGAGCATGATTCATAAGGTTGTCCTTCTTTTCACCTCTAATCACCCGCCTGTCGAGTCTCTATAATTTTTATAGTTTTCAGCATCCGGTGGCGCGTGCTGCCACCGTTTTGGAGAATCGAAATGCAAAACCAACGGAATACCGTCTCCAGCGCCGGCGCGGAGATTATGAATCAACAATTTGATGGTAACAGCGTCTTTCCTCGCGGAGAGAAAAATGAAGCGTATGCGAAATATTTCACTGGCGACAGCTATCTGACCATGCTCTCCATGGAAGGCGTGGTCATTGGTAACGTAGCATTTGAGCCGGGCTGTCGTAACTTCTGGCATATCCATCATCAAGGGGGACAAATCTTGCTGGTGACCGGCGGCAGAGGCTGGTATCAGGCGTGGAATCAACCGGCGCGTGAACTGAAAACCGGTGATGTCGTACACATCCCGGCGGGAATGAAACACTGGCACGGCGCCGCGCGTGATAGCTGGTTTGCCCATATCGCTGTGGAAATCCCGGCCGCTGGCGCATCGAACGAGTGGCTTGAACCGGTAAGCGACGCTGAGTACAACCTGCTCCCCTGAGCTGTGCGGGGCACGCGTTCTGCAGGTAAAGAATCCGATGCCCGAAGTGAATCAGTTTGACCTGATTATTGATACAGTCCCGTATCTACATGACCTGAATCCGTATATTCCAACGCTGGCGCTGGTACTGCTTTGTCATTGATATTGCCTCATTGAAATAAGTGCAGAAAAAAGACGCGGATATCCGCGCCTTTTCTTTTGTTAATGTGTCGATGGCGATGCTTCAGGATTATCCATATACAGCGTCTGGCTGGGGAACGCAAAGTCGGCGTCGTTTGCCTTGACTATCGAAATAATCTTTAAATAAACGTCCTGCTGTACCGCAAGCCATTTCTCCCACACGGTGGTTTTCGTGAAGCAATACACCATGATATTCAGCGATGAATCGGCGAATTCATTAAAATAAACCAGCAGGGTTTGTTTCTGGTCTATTCCCGGATGGTTTTGCAGCATTTCTCTGACCGACTCGACAACGGCACTGACTTTATCAGCATCTTCATATCGTAACCCGATCACCGTTTTGATGCGGCGGTTCGTCATCCTTCCTGGGTTTTCTACGCTGATAGAGGAGAAAATCGAGTTTGGGACATATAACGGACGATGATCGAAGGTGTTTATTTTGGTCATTCGCCAGCCGATTTCCGTAACTGTACCTTCAATATTGCGGTCCGGGGAGCGGATCCAGTCGCCGATGCTAAAGGGTCTGTCGAAGTAGAGCATAATCCCTGAGAAAAAGTTGCTCAGAATGTCTTTGCCTGCCATACCTACAGCGATACCGCCGATGCCGCCGAAGGTTAACAGGCCGGATAAGCTCATTCCGAAATGTTCGCCATACAGCAAAATGATAGCAACCACGATGGTAATTTTGATGATTCGCGACAGGATCCTCGCGCTGGTGATATCTCTGCCTTTATTAATCTGCGTCTTTTCAAACTGATTAATTACCAGAAAAAGTTTGATGGTAAGGATCAGCGCAATCAACGAGGTGCAGATAAAGTCGACCACGCTGGAGGAGATAAATTTCAGGCTGTAATTTTCGATAACGTTATTAGCAATACTGCCTAACGTCCCGATGATAATGGCATAGACAAGAAATTGCGCGGCATGAAATATGAATCCTTTGCAGCGACGCTCTCCACGATGATACCAGACGCTCATCAGAACCAGCGCGGCACAGCAGCTGAGAATTACCGTCAAATTAAACGCATTATTTATAAACAGTTCAGCGATCATGATTCTTCCAACAGCTCCGTGGTAGTGAAATATCTTCTGATATCCTAATCCTCGAATATTTTACTCAGTTCTGGCGGTCAGATCATTAATCCATAGGGGAGATATATAATGCAATTAGCGCTATTTTCGGCGAAATAGCGCTGGTATCCACCCTGAAAGCGGTTTATGTAGCAGACAGTCAGTTGATGTCATGGTATTGTTAGCGCAAAGTAACAAGGTTTTCATCTGCAAAAGGACAGTACTATGATCATGGCTAAGCTGAAGACAGCGAAGGGACGGAAGTTTCTGTTGTGCCTGCTTGGGGTGTTTATTATCGCAGCGTCGGTCGTGACGCGAGCGACGATCGGTGGTGTGATTGAACAGTATGACATTCCGCTATCCGACTGGACCGCTTCAATGTACGCCATTCAATCGGCAATGATTTGTGTCTACAGCATGGTGTTTACGATTCTGTTGGCTATCCCGCTGGGAATCTATTTCCTCGGCGGCGAGGAGCAACACTAAGCGTTTGTTATGCCGGATGAGATCACCATCCGGCATTGAGTTGTGTGGTTAATCGTCTTCTTCGTCATCCAGTTCAACTGGCGTCTGATATTCATCCGGCTTGATGACCAGCAGGTCGCAGCGTAGGTGATCGATAACCTGTTCAGCGGTGTTACCAAGGAACGCGGCAGAAATACCGGTACGACCGACGGTACCCAGTACCACAATACCCGCCTGCAAGTGCTCGGCTAAATCAGGAATGACCTCTTCAGGTAATCCTTTTTCAACGTGCGTCACTTTCTCATCGATACTGAATTTCTGGCGCAACGCCTTCATGGCCAGCAGATGCTGTCCACGGATCGCGTCGTTATAAACGCTGGGGTCAAACTCAGGTAGTTCAATTGCGATATTGATTGGCGTAACAGGGTAGGCGCCAACCAGATGCACTTCAGTATGGTTAACCTGTTCTGCTAGTTGCAGCGTCTCTTTGACCAGTTTTTCATTGAGCGCGTTGTGATAAGGCTCTTCACTGGCGAGGTTCACCGCAACCAGCGCTTTACCCTCTTCAGGCCATGGCTGGTCTTTAACCATCCATACCGGGCTTGGACATTTGCGCAATAAATGCCAGTCGGTAGGCGTGAAAATTACGGCTTCTAGGCGGTCGTGTTGGTGTGCCATTTTGAGGACCAGGTCATGCTGAGCGCTAATGACTTCCTGGATGATGGCTTCAAAGGGACGGTTATGCCATACCACTTTAATTTCAAGAGGGATCCCTGCTTCGATGTAGTATTTTGCTTGTTCACGGATCCAGGCTGTTCGCTGGCTGATGACCCCCTGACGCATTGCCGTACGCTCATCGGGCGACAGCAGGGTAGTCATTTCGTAGGAAAAGTCATAGATTGGCAAAAAGGCTTTAATTTTGCCACCAATCCGTTGATGCAAATAAACAGCTCGCCGTAATGCTGGTTGATCGTCCTGGTTTGGATCGATGACGACCAGCATATTTTTATACATAGCCATACAGGGTCTCCTTACAACTGTCATCGCAGTTTGTAATTAAAAGAGTAACCCAATAATGTGGATTGAAACAGGGGAGAACCTCCTGCCAGATCAATAAATCGGGAAAATTTAGCGATTTGACAGAAGGATAACAGAAATGCTTGCGGAAAGATTACGCAACGTTACGCGTGTGGCCAGCAAGAACTGCCAGCGCGTCGCTATTCTCAATAGTTATGTATTTGCCTTTCACTGCCAGCATACCGCTTTTCTGGAAACGACCCAACAGGCGGCTGATGGTTTCAACCGTCAGACCCAGGTAGTTACCGATGTCGCCGCGGGTCATGGTCAGGCGGAACTCACGAGGCGAGAATCCGCGCTGGGCAAAGCGGCGAGACAAGTTGTAGATAAAGGCCGCCAGGCGCTCTTCTGCATTTTTCTTCGACAACAGCAGGATCATATCCTGGTCGCCTTTGATTTCGCCACTCATCAGACGCATCATCTGCTGACGCAGATTCGGCATTTTTCCGGACAGGTCATCAAGGGTTTCGAAAGGAATTTCGCAAACCATTGAGGTTTCCAGCGCCTGGGCAAAGCTCGGGTGATGTCCGCTGCCAATCGCGTCAAAACCGACCAGATCACCCGCCAGATGGAAGCCGGTAATTTGCTCATCGCCTTGTTCGGTAATGGTATAGCTTTTAATCGTTCCGGAGCGGATAGCGTAGAGTGATTTAAGTTCATCACCTGCTTTAAAGAGCGTTTGCCCCTTTTGGATAGGCTTTTTGCGCTCGATGATGTTATCGAGCTGGTCAAGCTCATGCTCGTTAAGTGTGAACGGGATGCAAAGCTGGCTGATGCTGCAATCCTGGCAATGGATAGCACAACCGCCAGACTGAATGCGCCGTATAATTCGCTTTTCCGGGATCATAGGTCTGCTCAAGCCGTAATTGATATTTGTCAATTTTAACATCTTTTTGGTGAGCACGTAAGCCTGAGCTACTCCCAATAGAGAATAATTCAGGTATAACCGGAATGAATGTTTGTATCTCCTTGATTAACCGCATTTAATTTGTGGTCACATTATGCGAAAGTGTGACGAATAAGGCATTAATTGCCTGGAATCTAGAGTAGCAAATAGCCTTCGTGACGCAATAACCACTCTTTTCGCTGTACGCCGCCAGCATATCCAGTCATGGTGCCGTTACGCCCAATGACGCGATGGCAGGGGACCACAATGCTTACCGGGTTGGCGCCATTGGCCGCACCGACGGCTCTTGCAGCACCGGGGCGCCCTAACTGTTCGGCCAGTTGACCATAGTGCATGACCTGCCCACACGGGATAGTGCGCAATGCTTGCCAGACTTCACGCTGGAAAGGCGTGCCAGCCGTTGCCGTTTCCAGCGTGTCAATAATGCTGAGATTCCCGGCAAAATACTCCGACAGTTTATCGCTTAATCCGCCAGGGTTTTTGGCTGTAATGCGCTGATAACCTTCTGTGCGGTAATGAATATCCAGCAATTGTTCCATGCGATCGCGGTGCTGATCCCATTCCACCGCGCGCAGGCGAAATTGCTCATCACAAATAACCCACAGCGGGCCCAGCGGCGTGTCGATGGTATCTTCCAGTAAGTTCAGCATCCGTTTCTCTCATTACAGCGTTCAGGCGAGGTTACACATTATCACGCCAGCGACAGTCGCAGCTATACCCCTAAAAACGGATATCTGTATGCCGTGAGTAGATCTTTTCAGCGGAGCGAGCCGGGTGAATTATTGGAAATAATCGTAAACCGTTGTCGGTACAATAGTGCGCGGTTATGATAATGCTCGTCGTAATTCGCTGGAGGAAGAAACATGAATCTTGATGATGCTTCGCTGTTTCTGGATGCTATGGGGGATGTCCAACCGCTGAAGGGCTGCGCCGATGTACACTGGCAGCCAACGCGTAATATCCGCACTCCGGCGCGTATCGATACGCTTCAACTGGATAACTTTCTCACGACGGGGTTTCTCGATATTATCCCGTTGAACGAGCCGCTGGAGTTTCGTCGCGAAGGTTTACAGCACGGCGTGACTGACAAACTGCGAACCGGAAAATATCCGCAGCAGGCGAGCCTTAATCTCATCCGCCAGCCCGTAGAAACATGCCGCCAGATGCTATTCAGTTTTATTCTACAGGCACAGCAAGATGGATTACGTAACGTGCTGGTGATACACGGTAAGGGGCGTGACGATAACGCTCATGCCAATATTGTTCGCAGCTATGTGGCGCGCTGGCTGACAGAATTTGATGACGTCCAGGCCTACTGCGCCGCTTTGCCGCATCACGGCGGCAGCGGAGCATGCTATGTGGCATTACGTAAAACCGCGCAGGCAAAACAGGAAAACTGGGAGCGTCACGCTAAGCGCAGCCGCTGAGCAACGTATTTATCAGGCGGCCAGTACTCTGTTCCTGCCTCCGTGCTTGGCTTTGTACAACGCGTCGTCCACGCGTTTGAATAATTCATCAATACTTTCGTTCGTTTCGTGCCGCGCAACGCCAATGCTGACGGTAAAGCGGGGAAGACCAGGGAGAGTAACCTTGGCTACCGTCGCGCGGATCACTTCTGCAAGATTGAGGGCGACATCCAGCGAGGTTCGCGGCAGCAGCAGCACAAATTCTTCACCACCCCAGCGAAAAATAAGATCGTCTTTTCGTGCACAGGATTCCAGTGTGCGGGCCAGAGCACAAAGCACTTCATCGCCTTTTAAATGACCGAAGAGATCGTTAATGCTTTTAAAACGATCGGTGTCGATCAACAACAGACTGTAGTCCTGCGTCAATGATACCGCATGCGTCTGCTCCGGCTCGGTTACCTGATAAAAATGTCGGCGATTAAGTAATCCCGTTAAAGGGTCACGTAGAGCGGCATGCTCAAGCTCCTGTTCCAGCCGTTTTTGTTCGGTAATGTCATGAATAATGCACAACATGAGTTTATTACCGTAAATTTCAATCGGTCCGGCGTAGGTTTGCACATGACGTGAGGTGCCGTCAGCCAGTTTATGGACAAAGTGCAAAGGCTTATGGCCGCCGGGCAGATGGGCGATTTCATGCATTACCGGCAATATATGGCGGCCCAGCATGTTGATCTCCCAGGTATGTTTCTGGCACATCACATCAAGGTTGTAACCATAAAAATTCAGGGCACTGAGGTTTGCATCAACGATCAGGCCATCGCGGGACGGATCAATCAGTAACATTGGCGCGGAGTTGGTCTGGAAAAAACGCGCATAAAAGCCCTGTTTTTTTCGTTGATAAGTTGCTGAACGGCTGGCTTTCAGACCTTGCGCAGTAGGCGTTTCAATGCCTTCGAAAAGGATAACATCCCCCACGCCCGGCAGAGATTTAATGGACAGGCGGCTGGCCAACGCGATTTCCTCACCATCGCGGTAAACCGTGAGGATCTCAACAACGTGATGATGATTGCTCAAGTCACTGAGATACATGGTTAAATCATTTTGAGAATGCGTTGAGAATATGCCCTTGCGCAGTGGGGAAAAACAGAGATCCCGCATTAACTCACGTGCAACGATATTAGCGAACACCAGTTCTTCGGTTTGTGGCGAAACAATCCACACCGGAAAGGTTAACAAATCCAGTGAATGCAGCTCGGTTGTGCTCATCGATAATCCCGTTATCTTTATCTGCTGTGTTGCCCGTTTAATGGCGAATATTTTAGATATTACAGTCTCACAAAGTTATTGATTGTCGGTGAGACAAGGGTTGTACGACTGGCTTTTATTTGATGCTGTTTTCTGATTGGATCAGTTCATGAATCTTATGCGCTGGCAGCGGTTTTGCAAACAGGAAACCTTGCAGCATGCTACACCCCATCTGGGTAAGAAGTATTTCCTGCTCCTGAGTTTCTATTCCTTCAGCCACCACACGCATATTCATGGAGTGAGCTATGTCAATAATGGTAGACACAATTTTTGTATTTTTACTGTTCTCGCTAATATCTTTGACAAATATCCTGTCGATTTTTAATTCCCGTGCCGGAAGTGACTTCAACATCAATATATTTGAATAACCAGTGCCGAAATCATCAATAGAAACGGTGATCCCCAAAGCCGAAAAAGTATTCAGGATTTCAATACTGCGTTTTAAATTTTTAAGTGCAGTGCTCTCCGTGAGCTCCAGCGTGAGACAGGCAGGTGAAAGTTGGTATTGCGCCAGGGCGTTACAAACAACATCAATAATATCATGCTGTTCAAACTGGGCGGGGGAGAGGTTAACGGCGAGCGTCCATTCTGTATTCCCTTGTAATGTCCACTGATGCAACTGCAAACATGCCTGTTGGATAACCCATTTGCCGACGGGAATAATCAGGCCCGTTTCTTCCAGCGCAGGCAGAAATTCAGCCGGTAGCAGCATGCCGCGCTCCGGATGATGCCAGCGTAATAACGCTTCAAAACCAGTCAGGGAATGATCTCCGGCGGTATATTTAGGCTGATACCATAGCTCAAACTGGTTGCGTTCAAGCGCTTGTGAAAGTTCCTGTAGAAATGTCGGCGGCGTATCAGCGATAGCTTCCATCTGGGGACTATAAATAGCCCAGCCGTTTCTGCCCGCCTGTTTGACATGATACATCGCCATATCGGCCTTCACTTTTAGCTCATGCAGTGTCGAACCATGTTCGGGATAAATACTGCTTCCCGCACTTAACGAAACCCGAATGGTATGACCGAATAAGGTAAAAGGATCACCGATCGCATCTGAAATTCGCGTAAGCAAGGCGGAGATAGCCTGCGGGTTGCAGTCTGGAACCAGCAGGATAAATTCATCTCCCCCCAGTCTTGCCAGCGTCATTGAGTCATCAAGGCAACTGTAGATACGCTGTGTACTGGCAATCAGCAGTTGATCGCCGATGTGATGCCCCCAGGTATCGTTAACGACTTTAAAACGATCGAGGTCGATAAATACCAACGCAAAATGCTGTTGATGCAATTTGGAATGCCGCAGGCAGGCCTGTAAGCGGGTATCTATTTGCGTTCGATTAGCAAGTCCGGTCAGCGCGTCGAAGTGGACCTGATGTTCAAGCTGGCAGTTCAACTGATGCAGGTTGTCAGCCAGTCGGGAAGTGCGCAGTTGTGAATCCACCATCGAGACGACCAGCATGATACCCAAAATAATCAGCGTGACGGCGCAGACCCAGACAGAGAGTTCCAGCGTACTGAGCCCATCGTGCGCAGTGTGTCCAAAATGGGTGAACGTTGCCGCTCCCATACCGGTGTAATGCATAGAAGCAATTGCCAGCGCCATAATAAGGGCTGCAATAAGTCGGTTAATCAGCACGCGACGGGTGTTTTGGCGTAAATGGAAGGCGAGCCATAAACCTACGCCAGACGCAACGACGGCAATAATTACAGAGAGCAAAATCAGCGAGCGATCCCATGAGATGGCCACATGTTCGATAATGGCATACATGCCAACGTAGTGCATCGTGACAACGCCGGCACTCAATATGCTGGTGGCAATGACCAGTCGTTTTGTTGATAGCGTATTACCGGAAATAGCGATATTGATGGCGAGAGTTGCAGAAATGAGCGCAATAAAGAACGAAAACGCGGTGAGTGATAGGTGATAATTGATCGGCATAGTCATTTTCATGGCCAGCATACCGATAAAATGCATCGACCAGATGCCCATACCCAGCGTAGCGCCGCCAGATAGCCGCCAGAAGGTAGATTCACGTTTGCTGGAGATTGCTACCTTACCCGCGCTGTCGAGGGCAATAAAGGAGGCAATAAATGCGACAACAAAGGAAATCCCAATCAATACAGGGTCCCACGACACGTGCAACATCTTACTACTTATCGAAAAAAAGCCGTGATGATAAATCTAGCAGGTTTTGTCCAGTTAACCTGATAAAACCAGGAATGTTCTTGTGTTTTTGCAATGAGTATTAGAGCGAAGGGCAAGATATTGAAAATGACAAGCCATTACTTATATAAGTATTCATGAAAATTATGTTTCTGTGTGTTTTATGCTCGTCACGTGTTCGCCATCACAATAATCTGATGGTGGGGAACATTACCGCCATTGCCGGGATAAAGTGCTGAACTATTATGAATGGGTAGTGTAATTTATTGACTTAAGTAAAAGGTCTGCTGGCTCTCATTGAAAGTTCAGCTTTCGTCACAGAGCAATGGAAATCTGTATTGCAGATGCTATAAAAATAACATCCACGTTATTTCTTGGTGCACAGGGTTAAAATGTTAAATGATATAAGCGTCAGAACCTTTATTATTTTATTTCTGCTCATTACGGCGGTTGCGCTCAATGTTGTTGAAATGATTTTTTCGGCCACCCCAGAAATTATTATTGGTACTAATGCGGTAAGCATTATTTCTATATTATGTTTGTGGTGGTACATGACGAAATATCTGGTCATGCCGATTAATACGGTTAAAAGAAGCATTGAAGAGGTAACATCCGGGAATCTGGCAATCAGTATTCCCGAGTTTGGTAATAACTGTGCGGGTAGACTAATTCCTGGCATCAATAGCTTATCAAGTAATATTTCAGCACTCGTTAATGAGATCAGAACATCCTCGCAAACGGCGATGACGCTTTCTGAACAGCTGGCGGAACGCAGCGCCGAGCTTTCAGTGAAAACAGAACAGCAATCCGGAGCATTAATGCAGACGGCTGCCAACATGGATGAAATAGCGGTTAATACGCGGAATAATGCTGATAACACGCAAATAGCCAGCGCCCAGGCAACAATTGCCACGCAATGCGCCCGTCAGGGTGGCGAATTAATGGTGCAGGTTGCGACAAATATGCGTTCAATCACCGAATGCGCACAGCAAATGACAGAAATTATTACGCTGATAGATGGTATTGCATTCCAGACAAATATTCTGGCATTGAATGCTGCTGTGGAAGCTGCAAGGGCCGGTGAACATGGCAAAGGGTTTTCCGTGGTGGCCGGTGAGGTAAGAATGCTTGCACACCGTAGTGCAGATGCTGCTAAGAATATTAAGCAACTGATTGCCCAAACCCATCAAAATGTTCAGCAAGGCGCTGCTATTGTGCGTGAAGCTGAAAAAAACATGCATGATATTGTCGGGGGGGCAGGGCAATTAAACCAACTGATGGGCGAGATATTAACCACTACGCAGGAGCAGGAGAAAGGGATTATCAGAATTACCCATGCTCTGGCCGAACTGGAGAACGTCACTCAAAGTAATGCCATTATGGTTGATGAGCTTTCTGACTCCTCAGGTATCCTGAAAAACCAGGTGATTGACCTTCAATCGCGAACGCATAAATTTCGCTTAAGTCATACGCTTGAATCAGAGAGACGCCAGCGGGCCTGAGAGGGGCATCTCGTAACCAGCGCCGCATTCGTCGGCGCTTTTCTTATTATCAGATACTTTTTATGAATCATTTCAGCACAATGGGACAATGAGATATTGCTTAACATATTCTGACAGCTAGACTAACGAAAAAAGCTGAATGTTTGTGGAGGCGCTGTGGAAGCCATTAAGGGAACGGATGTTAATGTGCCGGATGCCGTGTTTGCCTGGCTATTGGATGGCCGTGGTGGGGTGAAACCACTGGAAGATAACGATGTTATCGACAGTCAACATCCCTGCTGGCTGCATCTTAATTATACCCATCCTGAAAGCGCGCAATGGCTGGCGACAACGCCTTTACTTCCCAATAACGTGCGTGATGCGCTGGCGGGTGAAAGCACGCGCCCACGCGTAAGCCGGGTAGGGGAAGGTACGTTGATTACGCTGCGCTGTATTAACGGCAGCACCGACGAGCGACCTGACCAACTGGTTGCGATGCGCTTATATATGGATGAACGTCTGATTGTCTCAACGCGTCAGCGTAAAGTCTTGGCACTGGATGATGTGGTCAGCGATCTCCAGGAAGGCACGGGAGCGGCTGATTGTGGTAGTTGGCTGGTGGATGTTTGCGATGCACTAACCGATCATGCCAGTGAGTTTATCGAACAACTGCACGATAAGATTATTGATCTGGAAGATAACCTGCTCGATCAGCAGATTCCGCCGCGTGGTTTCCTGGCATTGCTGCGTAAGCAGTTAATTGTGATGCGCCGCTATATGGCGCCTCAGCGCGATGTCTATTCCCGGCTGGCGAGCGAACGTTTTTCCTGGATGACCGACGACCATCGGCGGCGGATGCAGGATATCGCTGACAGGCTAGGGAGAGGGCTGGATGAAATAGATGCCTGTATTGCCAGGACCGGTATTATGGCGGATGAAATTGCGCAGGTTATGCAGGAGTCTCTGGCTCGCCGAACGTATACAATGTCATTGATGGCAATGGTTTTTCTTCCCAGCACATTTTTAACCGGGCTGTTTGGCGTTAACCTCGGCGGTATCCCTGGCGGTGGCTGGCAGTTTGGCTTCTCACTTTTTTGTATTCTGTTAGTGGTCCTGATTGGTGGTGTTACTTTATGGTTGCATCGTAGTAAATGGTTGTAACAACAACGTTTTTTAGTGACTTTTGCGCATGAAAACGTCCTGGTTTTTGAGCGAAGTCAATAAACCATCTACCTATTCGGGGCAATATCTCTCTCGCAGGTGAATGCAACGTCAAGCGATGGGCGTTGCGCTCCATATTGTCTTACTTCCTTTTTTGAATTACTGCATAGCACAATTGATTCGTACGACGCCGACTTAGATTAGTCGGCTTTTTTTTGCCTGCAGGAAATCAGCGTCTACCCTAAAAGAGCCAACCTGAATAACTGGAGGGGTATATGAACTGTCTGATTGCAACGCCGCACACTGATTCGCTACCGACCGACCCGGTTCCCATTCCCGATCCCATACCTCGTCCGCAGCCAATGCCGGATCCGCCACCGGATGAAGAGCCGATTAAATTGTCGCATCGCGGGCGCAGATCTGCGAGGATACGCGCCTGCTGATTGTGAGTTTTTACCGCGAGATTAAATTGTGACCGCTTTTTCAACCCTGAATGTTTTACCTGCTGCCCAACTCGAGAATCTTAACGAGCTGGGTTATCTTGAAATGACGCCTGTTCAGGCTGCTGCGTTACCGGCAATTCTGGCGGGGAAAGATGTTCGCGTGCAGGCTAAAACCGGCAGTGGCAAAACGGCGGCTTTTGGTCTTGGATTATTACAGCATGTTGATGTCGCGCTGTTTCAGACGCAGTCCCTGGTGCTGTGCCCAACGCGCGAGCTTGCTGACCAGGTGGCGGGTGAGCTGCGTCGCTTAGCGCGCTTTCTGCCTAACACCAAGATCTTAACGTTGTGCGGTGGGCAGCCCTTTGGCGCACAACGTGACTCCCTGCAGCATGCGCCACATATTATTGTCGCCACACCGGGGCGTTTACTCGACCATCTGCAAAAAGGCACTGTTTCTCTGGATGCCCTGAATACGCTGGTGATGGATGAAGCCGATCGCATGCTGGATATGGGCTTTAGCGATGCGATTGATGATGTCATTCGCTTTGCGCCAGCTTCGCGTCAGACCTTACTGTTTTCTGCGACCTGGCCGGAAGCCATTGCCGCCATTAGTGGCCGGGTGCAACAAAATCCATTAACAATCGAAATTGATACCGTTGACGCGCTGCCGGCGATTGAGCAGCAGTTTTTCGAAACTTCCAGCCACGGCAAAATTGCGCTGCTGCAAAAATTGCTCAGTCAGCATCAACCTGCATCATGCGTAGTTTTTTGTAATACCAAAAAAGATTGTCAGGCCGTGTGTGACGCGCTGAATGCGGCGGGGCAAAGCGCTCTCTCACTGCATGGCGATCTTGAGCAGCGCGATCGCGATCAGACGCTGGTACGTTTTGCCAATGGTAGCGTGCGCATTCTGGTTGCTACCGATGTGGCCGCGCGTGGTCTGGATATTAAATCACTTGAGCTGGTGGTTAACTTCGAACTGGCGTGGGATCCGGAAGTCCACGTCCATCGTATCGGACGTACCGCGCGTGCCGGCAACAGTGGTCTGGCGATTAGCTTCTGTGCACCGGAAGAAGCGCAGCGGGCCAATATTCTTTCTGAAATGCTGCAACTGAAGCTGAACTGGCTGCCAGCTCCCGCTAACGGCCCAATCCTGCCGCTGGAAGCTGAGATGGCGACGTTATGCATTGATGGCGGTAAAAAGGCTAAAATGCGTCCCGGCGATGTTCTCGGCGCGCTGACCGGTGATATTGGTCTGGAAGGCGCCGATATCGGCAAAATTGCCGTTCATCCGGCGCATGTCTATGTCGCTGTTCGCCAGACTGTAGCGCATAAGGCATGGAAGCAATTGCAAAACGGTAAGATAAAAGGCAAGACTTGCCGGGTTCGGTTATTGAAATAACCACTCGCCGGAGCGCCTGATGGCGCTCCGCTTATCCGGTACAATCGACTTACTTCACTTCCACGACGTTCAGGCGCAGCTCATCCAGTTGAGCATCATCTTCTTCTGGCTGCCAGCCCGCAGGCTGCAGCGGGATCTCTTCACGATCGAACGCTAAATCACCGCCGTCCACAACCTCTGAACCGTGCCTGATACCTTTAAAATCGAACAGATTGATATCGCTAAGATGTGAAGGTACAACGTTCTGCATTGCGCTGAACATGGTTTCAATACGCCCTGGATAGCGTTTGTCCCAGTCGCGCAGCATATCGGCAATGACCTGACGCTGCAGGTTAGGCTGTGAGCCGCACAGATTACATGGAATAATCGGGAAACCTTTCGCTTCGGAGAAACGCTCGATATCTTTCTCACGGCAGTAAGCCAGCGGACGGATAACGATATGTTTACCGTCATCGCTCATCAGCTTCGGCGGCATACCTTTCATCTTCCCGCCGTAGAACATGTTTAAGAACAGCGTTTGCAGGATATCGTCGCGATGGTGACCGAGCGCAATCTTGGTGGCGCCTAACTCAGTTGCCGTGCGGTACAGAATGCCGCGACGCAGGCGAGAGCAGAGCGAGCAGGTCGTTTTGCCTTCAGGGATTTTATCTTTGACGATCCCGTAGGTGTTTTCTTCGACAATCTTATACTCCACGCCCAGTTGTTCCAGATACTCCGGCAGAATATGCTCCGGGAAGCCTGGTTGTTTCTGATCGAGGTTAACCGCAACTAAGGAAAAACTGATCGGGGCGCTTTGCTGCAAATTACGCAGGATCTCCAGCATGGTATAGCTGTCTTTCCCCCCGGAAAGGCACACCATAATGCGATCGCCGTCTTCGATCATATTGAAGTCGGCAATCGCTTCGCCCACGTTACGGCGCAGACGTTTTTGCAATTTGTTCAGGTTGTATTGTTCTTTCTTTGTAACTTGTTGATTTTCTTGCATTGTTTACTGTCTCTGACTCCAAAAGGGGCATGTAAGGGGCAAAATTTTTTTACAGGACAAGTTTGGCGTTGAGCATTTTCACCTGTTCGCCGTTCAGTTCTTCAATCCATGCACTGTAAATTTCGTATACCATCTGCGCGTTTTCATGCCCCATCTGATTAGCTATAAATGATGGGTTCGCTCCAGCCGATAACAGCCAGCAAGCAAAAGTATGCCGCGTATGGTACGGATTACGGCGACGAATACCAGCACGTTTTACAGCAGCGTTCCATCTGGCACCTATGCTACTCATAGAGTAGTAGGGTTTTTGTCCCCCCTTGCGCATCCTGGGCATGAAAACAAAATGCACTTTCTGGATCCCGGTAGCGCCATATTCACGGTGGTGAAAGATTATTTTTGTCTTAGGGTGCCAAAAGCGCTAGTTAGTATTCTCAACGAGGCGTTAGCGGACGATGATGCAGATTTTATGGAGCAGTGCGTGCTGGAGGCGTTCGAACAGAATGATCCGGTTTATATTATTGGTGCGAGCTACTACACGACGAGAAAAAATTTCGGACCTGACCCGGAATATTCAGCAGATTGCGCCCTGGCTGACAGCAGACGAGGCCCGCAAGCGCGTGCGCTGGTGCGTTGAGATATTCGGAGCGCGGGTGTATCTGGAGGCCCGTCGTCAGTTGCGTACTGAAAAACACTAACGAGGAACCGGGTAAACGTAATCCTAAAACACCGAGTAGCTGTATGTTTCCCTAAACTCATTGCTCATTATGAAAAAACCTAAAAGGAATAGGGTTTATCATGAAAAAAATATCATTGTGTTGTTTGTATGTTTTAGCGCTATCCGGCTGTACCGTTCAAAAACAGATGACGCCTGTCAGTGGGAGCAAAGCCGACGGGACAATTAGAATGGGTTATCACGTTGGTGATAGCTATGGAGCGTTTGAAAAAGCGAATGTTGATATCATTTTTGCTTTCCGGCGATACGACAGGGGTATTCGCGAGGTGCATTGCACCAGTACCCCTGTCACATCGTCGGTTTGCAGGGTGTGCAAAAAACTCCTGGCTTCAGTTTTTTTTCAGAGAGTTATTCTTCATGTATACCATGTTAAATATAATGTGGCTTGACTTGATATAATTATTCACAATATTAATTGAATCTATTGTTATATTTTTGAAATAAATAAATTTGGTTGTTTTATGTTCCAAATTTACAGGTTGCTTTTTGTCAATATATGTATAAATGGCTGGTGGATATTTTTGGTTAAGTCTGAAATTGAGTGGTTTGTCACAAATTTAACACCATCTAAATGGTACTAATTATTCGTCGATACAGTCGAGTAACGATAAATTATTTTATATTCCAATGAAAATTAAGGATGAATTATGGCTTACGCTCAATGGGCAGAAATTAAAATAGTTGTCGCTGAAGGACAATCCGTATCCATTAGAAACGCATCACACGATAGTGGAAAATTTTATAAACTAGGAAATAAAGATCAGGAGTTATCACCAGATAGAATAAATGAAATGGTGATTACCAGCTCTTCGACTGCCGATGAGGCCACGATCTGCGCATGTGGGCGTTCAGATGCTGCTGTTGGCACTGAGGGCAGTTTCGTTATGTATAATGGCCCTGAAAAAATTGGCCGCTTTTATTGGGATTGCCCTTGGGGGAAAAAGACCAATAAGAAAGAATATACAAGTGCCTCTAATAAATATGTTGTACAAGTTGAAGGCGGTAACGTTGACTCTGGTGCGTTAGGTAATATAACGCTTACTGTTGTGAAAATCAGATAATACTATCTTTAACTTGATTAAATTAATATAGGCCCTGGTATTCGCCGGGGCTTTTTCATATCCGCTTTCCGTAAACCCCATAGTTAACCATCAACTTTCTAGTCTGGTCGTTAAATCCAATCTGTGGGATTTGCAGAAAAACAAAGTAGCAATCCAATCCCCGCGCTGACGGGGTTTTTATTCAAATACGCGTCTGCCTGTAAGTCTCCCGCATAATCGTGCCATTCACATTTAGAGATCCTCCGGCATAATCAATCTGCCAACAAAGGAGGTCGCTATGCGTAAAGCCCGTTTTACTGAGCATCTGATCATCGCCGTGATTAAGTCGGTTGAAGCCGGACGAACTGTTAAGGATGTCTCCCGGGAGACCGGTATCTCTGAAGCCACCTACTACAACTGAAAGTCCAGATACGGCGGTATGTAGGCTTCTGATATTAAAAAGATTAAGGATCTTGAGGACGAGAACCGGGCGCTGAAAGACATTATCGAAAAAAAGCTTTAAAACCAGCCTTTAAGCGTGAGCTGGTCACTCATCTGATAACGACATTTGGACTCAGTATCCGTCAGGCCTGCCGGAGTCTGAACCTGAGCAGAACGGTTTACCATTACCGTCCAGATACCACGCGTGACGAACCCGTTATTGTCGCGTTGCAGGCAGTGGCAGAGCGATACCCACGATACGGTTTTCCGAAACTTTTCCTGGTTCTGCGGCGGCAGGGATACCCGTGGAATCACATATTTACTGTCTGCTGGAGCTGAATTTTCGCCGAAAGGGCAAACAGCGCTTGCCGGTGCGTAATCCCTCGCCACCGGCCACGCCTGAAGCGCTGAACCAGAGCTGGTCTGTCGATTCTATGCATGATGCTCTGGTCTGTGGCCATCGTTTTCGCACATTCAATGTTGTTGATGACTTTAACCGTGAGGCATTGTCGATTGAAATCGATCTGAATCTGCCAGCTTTGCGCGTGGTCCGTGTACTCGACAGGATCGCGGCAAATCGCGAACTGGATGATTCAATAGGTATCATGGTCCGGAATCACTGGCCGAATGGGCAGAGAAACATGCAGTAAAACTGGAGTTTATCCAGCCAGGTAAGCCGACGCAGAACGCTTTCATTGAACGCTTTAACCGGACATACCGTACAGAAAAACTCGATTTTCATCTGTTCAGAACGCTGAATGAAGTGCGGGAAATCACGGAGAAATGGTGTCAGAATATAACTGTGAACGCGCGCATGAATCACTGAACAATATGACACCGGAGGAATATCGACAACACCATTATTTGGCCGGGATCTCAAAAAATGCATGGAACTAAAACGGGTCTATTTACA